>Ga0160423_10003262_pt1 | contig 13538 bp, 8 predicted proteins | sample CRUFie14St8metaG_FD_108191 | JGI IMG/M metagenome (GOLD analysis project Ga0160423, IMG submission 108191) | Marine microbial communities from the Costa Rica Dome - CRUD Field 142mm St8 metaG | ecosystem: Environmental > Aquatic > Marine > Oceanic > Photic zone | place: Costa Rica: the Eastern...
CATAGATTCGACTTTTCCGGCAACATTTCCCGGAGATCTCTGAATTGTACGATTCTGTGTTTTCCTTCTTCATCTTGAAGGACTGGCTCTGAGGCAGTGGGCCAGAGCAGCCAACGCCAGCAGAGCGATGGAGGCCATCGCAGGTCCGAGGTGACCCTGCCGCACAGCAACCGGTGATCGGCACGATCGGGCGGTCGATGGCACCTATGGCCGCGACCAGCGTTTACAACCGGGCCGTCTCCGCGGCAACTTCGGTGGTGAGCACGGCCAACTTCGAGGAAGTGAAGGAGACCTCCGTGTACGTTTCTCAGAGGTCGCTTCGAGTTTTGCGAGGTATAGCCCTCGACAAGAAGAAGCAAGTTCTTGTCTTGCTCGGGTTCTTCGCGCTCGCCTGGACGGTGAGCGTGAGCTCTTTGAACGGCCGAGGCGCGGCCTACAACCAGCTCAAGACACGCCACAGGCCCAGTGAGATAGCAGGAGTGGAGGAAGCATGCTCTTATAGGGAGCACGAGCTGCACGAGAACGTCACGAGCCTGCCTCGGCTCCTTTGCTCGAACAGGCTGGCGTGCGGCGTCGACCAGCAGCCTACGATAGAGAAGTGCGATGAGTATTGGCGGAGGACGCTGCAGAGGGGGCACATCGAGTCCATCGAGCTGCCGAGGATTGGGAGGCTTGACAAGGAACTCAAGACGATCGACGACGTGGTCGACTTTCTGGAAGATCAGCTCATGGCGGACGCAAGGATGAGGATCCCAGCTCGCATGTCCATGGGACACGAGTCTGTGATGCTGCCGCTGCCTTGGAACTCCAAGAGCGTGATCCAGAGGAAGGGGTACTACACCCCCGACGGACGCTTCGTCGCGTACCGGGTGCAGGGCGTCGGGGGGGGCAACACTTACGCCTACCACTGCGACAGGATCCTCGGCTTCAACAGGGTGCTCCCCTCCAGCATGCGCTTGATGTCTGCGCAGGGGCTGGAGGGCCTGCTCGTGCAGTCCCTGCGGAACAAGGCCAGGGCGATGCGGACGTCCTCGGCGCAGAGGGAGGCGAAGGAGGCCATCGGAAGGAGATCCGCAGGCCTGGCTAAGCTGGCGAGCAAGGAGTTCAAGTTCAACGAGACTCACGTGCTGGTGGAGATGGTCTCCGCGGTGCCGGCCAGCGTGGAGAGCCACGTCGTTGACGTGGATTCCAAGTCGCCGCTCATCGGGGTCACAGACAGCACTTTTTGGGACTACGTCACGATGCAGACGGCGACGGATTTGCCAGACACGCCGCAGGGAAGGACCTTTGCCAAGATTGCCATGGACGTGGTCGACATGCAGATCTTCGACTACATCGTGGGCAATGACAACAGGAGGTTCCCATCAATCAAGTTTTTGGGCGAGGACCGATCCTTCTTGCTCTTTGCGGACAACCTGGCGGCCGGGTCTGGCGTGGACCCCTCGCCCGAGATCAAGATGCCCTCGAATTTTCAGACGCCCAACTTGTATTTGGGAGCTTTGGGGTGCAAGTTCAGGCACTCCACGATCGCCAGGCTGGTGAAGATCCGGGACGATGAGAAGCGGCTGAGCACGAAGGTGAGGGACTCGATCGCCTCGATGGACCCCGTGTACGTGGAGCAGTACGAGGCTCTAGCGCACGGGTGGTTGATGGCCACATTGCAGCACGTGGATCTGATTTCCAACACGGATCTGGACGAGAACCTGAATAAGGTCGTGGACTACGTGGAGGGCTGCGTGCAGCAGTTCGGGAACGCGAGGGTCTACGTCAACGCCTGAGCGGACGGGGTGGCGGGCGCCTGATCTCAACATGTAATTTCACAAAAAAATTTTCTGGATATCAGATGATCACGTGAGATCACTGACGAGGGCGGCCAGGGGAGCGAGGGCGATGCTCCTGTCCGCCGTCCTGAAGCGGAGCACCGCCGAGTACCGCCCGGATTCGCCGGATTTGTCGCAGCATAGGGCGCATAAGATCGCCTGACGGTCGAAAGTCTCCGCCAAAAAGCGCGCCTCCACCGTAGCCTCCCCAGAATTCACCTTGGATCTCACCTCGAGTGGGTCTGTCACGCATGCCATCCTCAGCCTCTTGTGCAGCACGCCGGCCGCCCTGTGGACCTCGTCGGGTGATAGAGCCTCGGGCAGCTCCACCCGGGTCTCGTGACGAAAGAGGGACCAAAGCTGCAGAAATTCGCCCACAAAGTTGCCCGCTGGGAGGCACCTGCGGGGGGGCGCAATGAGGAGGTGTTCCACACCCAAGCGCAGCGGAGAGAAGGTGTACTCGATGGTCCTGCCGCCCGAGGCAGCTGCTGAGGAGTCCATGGCTGCCGAACCTCGAGGGGGGCCGTCCGAGTAGAAGCGGATTCCCCCCTCACCCGCCCGATCCTCTGCGCCGCCGCCCACCAGCCTCAAGTGCGGTACCAAAGCGCACCTGCCAACTTCGGTGACGTCCACGAGGATATCAAAGGACCTCTCGTCTCCCTCGGACATCGAGATGATCGCCACGGCCCTGCGATCCAGCGTGCAGGCGCCCGTGGACCCCAGCGTGATCCAGACCTTTGAAAGGTTGGCACGGCTGAGGACCTGAAACCTGACCCACAGGCGCGCTCCGCGGTGGCCGGGAGGTCCAGCATGCAGCGTGGAACACGAGGCCGTGACTTGGACGAGATCCCCTCGCGACGACAAGATTTTCTTGGCCGGGAAGACCTCCTCCAGCCTGCCGAGGCGCTCCTCGTTTGCGGCTCCCGTCCTCAGGGCCGTGGTGTCGTCAAACGGCAGCGGGCAGCTCGCCCCCAAGGAGAGAGCCCGAGCGCAGGACAAGCGCGCCGACGCCAGGAGCCCACCATAGTCTGGGACTTCCCCCTCAGGCAGGGCGAGAAGGGTCGGGTGCGACTCCTCCAGCGCGGCGCCGATCCTGGACTCGTCGGCCAAAGGTGGCCCACCTTGGCCAGCATTGATATTCTCAAGGATGCGCTCAACGCAGGGAACCAGAACTGCCTTGGCCGCGGCGTCCGTCCTGTCCGATTGGGCAAACTCCTGGAGCACCGACAGCATTGGCAGGAACATTAGGGCCCCCCTATCCGGCTGCCTGGCGAACTCGTGCATTCTCGTCAGGCATCTCGAAACGTAGGACTCTGCGAGCGCGCAGAGCTTTGGGATGGATCCCAGGTAAAAGTCTCGCAGCTTTGGGGCCTGGCGGTCGTACCACTCCCCCTGGTCGGCGTCGATGCACCTGGCGAGAAGGACCTCCCTCGCGACGAGGGCTGCCTTGCCCACGAAGCTCATCTGCGCCGCCTCGGCCTGGCTCTGCCTGACGGCCATTACCTCCTCCTGAGAGCCTTGGCTTGGCACCGGCCCCACAGAGAGCAGCGACCTGTTCTCGGCAACCACGTCGCAGTGCCGGGCATAGGATTGGAGGGCGTCGAGGTAAACGACCTGCCTGGCTTGCGAGGCCGTCCCAGCCTTGAAGTTGTCGAGGATGTCGTGCACCAGAACCTGGAGCATCTGGCCCAGGAACTGGGCCTTCTCAAAGCTCTCCGGCGAGCCCTTCCCCCTAAGGCAGGCAGACACGCATAGTGAGGCGTGAAGAAGGTCTGAGTAGGCCGCAAAGGCGAGGGCTCGGGTGGGTTGGAGCGCTAGACCACCCTCCGCGACGCTGACCCTTCCCTCCTTGTGCGACCCAAACTCTCCGAGAGCTTTCACGGCCAGCTCCAGCCACGCAAGGGCCGGCGCGTGCTTTGGCTCCTGGGCATAGGCCATCCCCACCGGGTCGGACACCTCCGCCCTCAACGTCTCCTCCTTCAGCCGCGAGCAGACGCACTCCGCAGCCATCGCGAACGCGATGTGGTCGAATGCACCGCCGCCGCCGCCGTCCTCCGCCAATCCCAAAGCGGCGGAGGCTGTTACCCCCGCGGGCCAGTCTCCCTCCCTCCTGAGCTCCCGGTAAAGAGCGAGCACGGTCTCCGAGGCCCAGAGGGCCACGAAGTTGCTCTCCTTGCCCGATAGCGGCCGCCCAGCGGCCAAGGCTCGAGACGTTGCCCGCCTCAAGTAATTGCCAACCTTGGCGGTTATTTTGGCCGCGGACGCGGTTTCTCCAGGCGGGAGCAGCCGGAGCGATCGCAGGCACGAGCGGATCAAGTCAGGGCAGGCGATTCCAGACACCCTACCGGCCGACTCGTCGAGCAGACCCACCACGGCCGAGATGGCGGGCTTTGCGAGCTTGGCCACCCCGCCATTCCCACTTCCTGCCACCGTCAGTGCTAGGAGGCAAGCTTCCTGGCGCGTCGCGAGGGTTGGAGAGCGCAACAGGGAGCGGGACCGCACGAGGTCGGCCCAGAGGTGGGCTTGGAGACCGTCAGCAGGTGGACAGATCTCAAGGCAGCGCCTGGCGCAACTGAGGGCTGCTGGCCTAGCGTGCTCGCCCAGGCACGCCAACAGGTCACCAAACTGGTCCGTGCCTCGTGCTCCCGTCACCCCCTCCGCCAAGACGGTCCTCAGGTCCCGCTCGAAGGAAGCCCTCTTCCGCCGGGCGTTCCAGAAAAAGTGCGACGGCGACGACGACCCGCTCTTGTCGGCGACCTTTCCAACGGCGTCCCCTCCGCCCGGCCCACAGGCGGGGTGCTCAGTGACCATCCTCGCCAGGCTTTCGAGACCCTTGAGCGCGCACACGGACATGGCGGCCGCCGCCTCATTGCCCTCGTGCCTCGATGCCTCGAAGGCGCATCCTACGATCAGCCTCAGGTACTTCTCGACTCCATCTTCGTCCTCGCCTTCGGGCGGAAAGTGGTACGCGCAGGAAAGCGTTTTCGCAAGCGCCCGAATCGCCAAGGTAGCTGACGCATGACGACTTCCCGGTTCATTGTTTGGTCCGCGAATGGCCTCCGCGCAGCACTCGGTTAGGATCTTGAGGTCAAACTCTCTGTAAAGCTCGTGGCGGCACGTCGCGCACATAAAGAGCGCGGTCGACCTTAGCTTGTTGTCCTCCGCTTGGAGGTCTTGTGCCAAGAATGGGGTTAGTTGTGCCACCGAGGCGACCCCGTGCGCCTCGAGGGCGAGCTCTGTGTTGCATCCCCCGCGCGCGAGCGATACGTAGAGGTCCACCCTTCGATCCCTCATCGTCGCCGCAGCGGCCATTGTGCCCGCCTGGCACCTTTGCACACTCTTCTGCACACTCACTTTACCTTCACTGGGCCGGTCGGTTGTTTTCGTAAAGTCCAATTCGAGTGTACCACTTGACCGAAATGGAGTGTAAAAGATGTAATCGATCTTGCCGGCACGGGGACAGGATAGAGAGCGACTTCGATCATGGCGCAGGCAGCGAGTTGTGGGTGCGCGCGGCGCTTGGCCGGCGTCGTCCCCGGCGTCACGAGGTCAGAAGGAGGCCTTCGGCGGCGAGAGAACCGCGGGAGCTCGGCCTCGGGGGCGCCGCGGAGGCCAGGAGCGCAGAGGAACCTCCGGGTCCGGAGGCACGGTCGCGAGGTGAGATGCAGGCGCGAAGAGTCGACGGCCTTGGGGCGCGCTGGACCAAACCCGCGCACCACATGGGCTCGACCGCGCCTCCGACGACTTCAAACCAAGCGACCCCCGACAAGCGAGGCCGCTGACCATCCTCCGTTCTCTCTCTCTCTCTCTCTCTCTCTCTCTTTTCTCCATTCGTTCTCTGGAACATCCCAAACGAAACGAAAGGACGACGTGGACAGGTCGGACTTCCCCCCCGAGTTCAGGAACGACCCGTGGTCCGACGAAAAGTGAGTGTGGCTCTCCGCCCTTCCTCCCCTGCCGGCGTCGTGCGCCCTGTCTGACCAATGCCGTGCCGTCTCCACAACTATGCTTACCCCCGCGCTGCCCTCGCCAGGTTCAACGTCGTGGGAGCGGTCTTTCAGAACTTCATATGGGTCGCTGTGCTTCTGACGGGTCTGGCGGGCGGGCTCGCCGCAAAATCGTACAACGACGGAGCCACCTTCTTCTTGCAAAAGGCGACAAGTGACTTGGACTCCGCAAAGGTGATCTCTCTGGAGGAGGTGCAGAGGGCGAGGAACCTGCCGCCCGCTTCCCAGGCCCCGGAGACGGAGTAAAAGGTCCGCTACTCTTGTAACGCGCCAAAACCAAGCCGAGCCCACCCACCACCCACCACCTCAGACGCGCGGAGCCCCTTGGCGAGCGTGGAAGAAGACCGGGGGCAGCAGGACCGTCGGCGACAAATACGTGCGCGGGTGCTTTGCAAGGCGGACTCATCCCGGGTCGAAGAGGATCCGACCCTCCTGTCCTAGGTCATCCAGGAGGACACCTTCGATGCCGTTCTTACCTCCTCGAGAAGGCCTGGAGGGCTCCGACGTCGCGTCTTTTCGGCGGAAATTTCGTGCGTTCCGCAAAGAGATCCGCCCCCCCGTAGTAGATTTCGCGTCTTGGCCGCACCCCCCCCTCATTCTCTTGGCTGTCAGCCCCTGAATCCTCACCCACGAGATCAAAGTCCAGGTCCACGAAACACGGTAGGGGGCGAGATCGTGCGGACGCATAAACAAGAGCAAGCATGGCGCAGTCCGTGATGAGCATGGCTACCAAGAAGGCCGCCGCCGCCCAGGCGAGGCCCTCCCTGAGGAGGAGCACCGCGAGACTCTCCGTCCGCGTGCAGGCGAGCAGCGGGGCAAGCAACCGCAACAACAACAACAACGAGGGCGTCACGAGCCAGGGCAAGAGAGACTTCATCAAGAAGCTGGCCCTTGGGGCGACGACTACTTTCGGGGCGTTGCAGGGAATGCAGAAGGACGCCATGGCCGCCGACAACGAGACCGTCGCGTCCTCGCGCATGTCGTACTCCAGGTTTCTTGAGTACCTTGACCTCGACCGCGTGAAGAAGGTGGACTTGTACGACAACGGCACGACCGCCATTGTCGAGGCCGTTTCCCCGGAGGTCGGAAACAGAATTCAGAGGGTTCGCGTGCAGCTCCCCGGCACCTCTCAGGAGCTCCTGAGGCAGCTGAAGGAGAAGAAGGTCGACTTCGCGTCGCATGCTCCTCAGGAGGACGGGTCCACCGTCTTCCTTTCTCTCCTCGGCAACCTCGCCTTCCCTCTCGTTCTCATCGGAGGGCTCTTCTTCTTGAGCAGGAGGAATGGCGGCGGCGGACCTGGGGGCGGCGGACCGGGCAACCCCCTCGGCTTCGCCAAGTCCAAGGCCAAGTTCCAGATGGAGCCAAACACAGGCGTCATGTTTGACGATGTCGCTGGAGTGAATGAGGCCAAGAACGACTTCATGGAGGTCGTGGAGTTCCTGAAGAGGCCCGAGAAGTTCACCGCCGTGGGCGCCAGGATCCCCAAGGGTGTCCTCCTCGTCGGCCCGCCCGGAACCGGAAAGACTTTGCTGGCCAAGGCCATTGCGGGTGAGGCCGGCGTGCCTTTCTTCTCCATCTCTGGATCCGAGTTTGTCGAGATGTTCGTCGGAGTGGGAGCCTCCCGTGTGAGGGACCTTTTCAAGAAGGCCAAGGAGAACGCCCCTTGCATCGTCTTCGTTGACGAGATCGACGCGGTGGGAAGGTCCAGGGGAACTGGCATTGGCGGAGGCAACGACGAGAGGGAGCAGACGCTCAACCAGCTGCTGACCGAGATGGACGGGTTTGAGGGCAACACCGGAATCATCGTCGTGGCGGCCACCAACAGGGCCGACATCCTTGACCCTGCCCTGCTCAGGCCTGGAAGGTTCGACAGGCAGGTCACCGTGGACGTCCCCGACGTGGGCGGCAGGACCGAGATCCTGAAGGTCCACGCCAGGAACAAGAAGCTCGGCGAGGGCGTCGACGTCGAGTCCATCGCCAAGAGGACCCCTGGGTTCTCCGGAGCCGACCTCGCCAACCTGCTGAACGAGGCCGCCATCCTGGCCGGCCGCAGGAGCAAGACGGAGATCTCCATCGCGGAGATTGACGACAGCGTCGACAGGATCGTGGCCGGAATGGAGGGAACCCCCCTGAACGACGGCAAGGCAAAGTCTCTCGTGGCGTACCACGAGGTCGGCCACGCCATCTGCGGCACCCTGTCGCCAGGGCACGACCCCGTGCAGAAGGTCACCATCATCCCGAGGGGCCAGGCCAAGGGCCTCACCTGGTTCACGCCCGGGGAGGACCCCACGCTGATCTCCAAGTCCCAGATCTTCGCCAGGATCGTTGGAACTCTGGGCGGCCGCGCGGCCGAGGAGGTGATCTTCGGCAGAGCCGAGACCACCACCGGTGCCAGCTCGGACCTCATGCAGGTCTCCAACATGGCAAGGCAGATGGTCACCGCGTTCGGAATGTCTGACGTGGGCCCTTGGGCGCCAAGCTCGGACCAGAGCGGAGACATGATCATGAGGATGATGGCCAGGAACTCGATGAGCGAGAAGCTCCAGGCTGACATCGACAGGGAGGTCAAGAAGATCGCCGACGAGGCCTACGAGGTGGCCCTCCAGCAGATCAGGGATAACCGCGAGGCCATCGACGAGGTCGTGGAGGTCCTCGAGGAGAAGGAGACCATCTCCGGCGACGAGTTCAGGGCGATTCTGGAGAAGTACACCGCCATCCCGGAGGAGAACAAGAAATTTTTGAAGCCGGTCGCCATCTAAGCTTTTGTAATATACTTAGTTTTTTTCTCTTTTCTTTTTTCACTTCTCTCGCGCCGTCGTACCGTCTTCAGAACGAGCAGGTTGGCCACCTCCACGATCTTCCCGGAGGGCTGAGGGTGCCTAACTACGACAGATGAGAGTATGGGATGAGTTTGGCGCACACCAGCCTTTCTTTTTCTCTCTGCAACCCTCCGGGAGCGGTACTCCTCACATCGAAAGCCATCGCCAAGCCTGACAGACAAAAAATTCCCAGAAAACTTCGCAGAAAAAAAATAAAAAGGTCTGAAGCCGCCCCGTGCCGAGTCATCGTGAACATCGTGAAGATTTTTTCCGAAGAATCGACCCGCATAATATGGATTTTCTACTGGATAGCAAAAAGTGTTTTTTTTTTTTTGTGCGCTGGCGAAGCACTGGACCTCTGTAGGCACCACGCGCGCAGCCAGCACAACAACAATCATCGCATCGCATCGCGAGAGCGCGGTAGGGCATCGGCGAGACCAGCGAGCAAGGTATGGGGAACAAGGCCGAGGGCGTGAAGATGAGGCAGGCCGCCAGCCGCAGGGCGGGAGCCCTCGCGAGGCACCTCGTGATTAAGGACGAGTCGACGGGAAAGGAACACAAAATAAAGGTTAGCGAGGGCAACACTTTCAAGGCGAGCGACTTGAAGCCCCTCGGGATCAGGACGTATGACCCTGGATACACCAACACCGCGGCCGTCAAGTCCTCCATCTCGTACATCGACGGCGGAAAGGTGAGCTCAGCGAACAAAACGCCCCCCACCCCTTCCTTCCTCTCTCTCTGTGAACAAATCGTCCAAAAAGAGAATCGAAAAAAATAGACGCCTTGGCGCGAAGCTGACGCTCCGGTCTCTCTCTCGTTTGCCTCATCATCGCCACCCTTTACCCCTTTTAAGGGCATCCTGAGGTACAGGGGCTACCCCATCGAGGAGCTCGCCGAGGGCGCCTCGTATCTGGACGTCGCCCACCTCGTTTTGTACGGCGAGCTCCCGAACCAGCGCCAGAGCGACGACTGGGAGAGGCTCGTGATGCAGAACGCTGTGATTCCCAAGGGAGTCGAGCAGGCCGTGGCCTCCCTGCCTCCCAACGCCCACCCCATGAGCGCCCTGGTCGTCGGGCTGACGAGCTTGGGCTCTTTCTACCCTGAGGCCAACCCCGCGTTCCAGGGAAGCGGCGTCTACAAGTCCAACGTCGTGCAGGACCAGCAGATCGCCAGGATCATCGGCAACGCCCCCGCCATCGCGGCGGCGGCGTACCACCTGAGGACCGGCAAGAAGCTGCCTCAGCCCAAGCAGGGGCTGTCCTACGCGGAGAACTTTTTGTACATGCTGGACTCCAACGGCGACGTCAATTACAGGCCCCACCCAAAGCTCAGCAAGGCCCTCGACGTCCTCTTCCTGCTCCACGCCGAGCACGAGATGAACTGCTCGACCGCCGCCTGCAGGCACCTCGCCTCGTCCGGGGTCGACGTCTTCACCGCCGTTGGCGGCGCGGTGGGAGCCCTGTACGGCCCTCTCCACGGCGGCGCCAACGAGGCCGTGCTCAGGATGCTCGAGAGGATCGGATCCGTGCAGAACATTCCCGGGTTCTTGCAGTCCGTCAAGGACAAGAAGGAGAAGCTCTTCGGGTTTGGCCACAGGGTGTACAAGAACTTCGACCCGCGCGCGAAGATCATTCGCAAGATTGTGGACGAGGTTTTTGACATCACCGGCAAGGACCCCCTCATCGAGGTCGCGGAGGCGCTCATGAACGCCGCCCTCAACGACGATTACTTCGCCAAGAGGAAGCTGTACCCCAACGTCGACTTCTTCTCCGGCCTGATCTACCGCGCCATGGGGTTCCCGCCCGAGTTCTTCACTTGCCTCTTCGCCGTGCCAAGGCTGGCGGGGTACCTTGCACACTGGAGGGAGTCTCTCGTTGACCCGGACACCAAGATCCTCAGGCCCCAGCAGGACTACCAGGGCGTGTGGCTCAGGCACTACGTCCCCGTGGAGCGCCGCGCCGCGAACCAGCAGCAGCTTTTCGGGCCCATCCCCTTGACAAACGAGGAGAAGAGACAGCAGAGGGGCAGCTTTGCCGGATGATGAGTTGACGAAACCAACAAAAAAATAATCTTAATCTTCAATTTATTTTTACTAACTAACTAGCCCCCGCCCCGTCACTTGGTGTCCGAGTCCAGCGTGATGGTGACAGGGCCACCGTTCACCAGGCTCACCCTCATCATTGCCCCAAACACCCCGTCCTTGACCCTTTCGGGCTTATATCGAGACCGGAGGAGGCTCACGAGGTTTTCGTAGGCCACCTTGGCCTCCCCGGGTGGAAGCGACTGGTGGAAGGTCGGCCGGTTCCCCTTGAACTGGCCGTGCAGCGTAAACTGAGACACGAGGAGAATCTCGTAGTCCAGGTCCGTCACGCTCTTGTCCCACGGCTTCTTTTTTTCCTCGTTCTCCCACAGCCTGCCGTTCAAGATTTTTCTCGCGATGAAGTCGGCGGCATCGTCGCCATCGCCGCCCGCCGCGTCCGACTTGCCGAGCCCAACCAGACAAACCAGCCCCCTATCAATGCTGGACACCACTTTGCCGTCAACCTCAACACTGGCGGACAACACCCTCTGAACCACCGCTTTCATGGTGGACCTGTTCGCTCCGCAGGAGGACGAGAAGCACGTGGTGGCGGATGAGGACCGGCTGCGAAAGCGGAGCAGCCCCCGGGCGCCCGAACTTGTCGACCTCGCGATCGAGGCCGTGACCATCGCCAGACCAATCTCAAGCTCCTCTCGGTGAGTTCTCGGTGAGTTTTCGCTGGAAAAGTTGCCAATTTTTGATGTGTGGTCCCAACACCGATTGAGGAGAAGCGTGGATAAAAAAGGCACAGCGCGGGCGGGAGTGGGGGGGCTGCGGGAGCTCGGGCAGGCCGAGAGAATGATAGGCGTGCACTGTGCGGCCCACGCGGGCCACAAGTACGCGGTAAGGGCGCGGCGCGGCGCTGCCTCCACCTTCAGCCTCCACCAGAGGTGCGGGTACTGGCCCTTGAGGCAGGGTAGGCTTGACGCAGGCTCCGACAACAACAACTTAAACAACAACGTAGGTTTCAGAGTCCGAAAGGCCTCGGCCTCCGCGGCGTCGTCGTCTTCCGTGAGAGACGGGATGGTGGTGGATCATTCGGAGGGAGGCGTGCGCTTCGATGTCTTGGAGGTTCTGCGGGAGAGGGGGCTCCTCAACGATGCGACGAACGAGCTGGGACTGGCGAGCGAGCTCGCGAGGAAGGGCGCGTCGCCCATGGCAGTGTACTGCGGTTTCGACCCGACCGCCGACAGCCTCCACCTGGGCAACCTTCTTGGCATCATTGTGCTCTCATGGTTCGCGAGGGCGGGGCACAAGGTCATCGCGCTTTGCGGCGGTGCGACTGGGCTCGTCGGTGACCCAAGCGGAAAGAGTGCGGAGAGGCCAATGCTGGGCGTGGAGACCCTAAACCACAACACCGCCTGCATCGGTGACCAGCTCAAGGGCCTGATGGAGCACGCCGGCGGGGCCGAGGACTCGGTGGAGATCGTGAACAACTTGGAGTGGTTCCAGGAAATGACCTTTCTCAACTTTTTGCGCGACGTTGGCAAGTACGCGAGAGTCGGCACGATGATGTCCAAGGATTCCGTCAAGTCGAGGATGGACTCTGGGGCGGACGAGAAGGGCCAGGGCATCTCGTTCACCGAGTTCTCGTACCAGCTCCTCCAGGGATACGACTTTGTGCACCTGTACAGAAGTCGCGGGTGCAGGATTCAGATCGGGGGCAGCGACCAGTGGGGGAACATCACCGCGGGAACGGACCTGATCCGCCGGCTGTGTGCCCAGGAGGACCAGGTAGAGAGCGAGGACACCTCCCTGGCCTACGGCATCACCTTCCCTCTGCTGGTCGGGTCGGACGGCAAGAAGTTCGGCAAGTCCGAGGGTGGCGCGATCTGGCTCGACGGCGACAAGCTCTCCCCCTACCACATGTACCAGCACCTGCTCAGGACTCCAGACTCGGACGTGGTCAAGTTTCTCAAGATGCTCACCTTTTTGGAAATGCCCGAGGTCGACCGCATCCGCGACAGGATGAGCCCCGACCACGAGGACCACCTCGGCCCCAACGGTGCCCAGAAGATCCTGGCCTCGGAAGTCACCCGGTTTGTGCACGGCCAGCAAGGCCTGGACCAGGCCCTGAAAATCACAAAGGGCCTCTTCGAGAGCCAGAAGAAGACGGACGGGCCACCGAGCCTGGAGGCCTTTGAGGCGCTCGCCCTGTCGGGAAACGCCCCGAGCGCGGAGCTGCCCAGGTCCAGCGTCGTCGGCGCGGCCGCCGTGGACGTTTTCGTGGCCGCCGGCCTCCAGCCTAGCAAGTCGGCAGTGCGGAGGATGATCAAGGGAGGCGCGATTCGGGTGAACAACCGCTTGGTGAAGGACGAGGCCGAGCTGATCGCGGAGGGGGAGGCCGTCGATGGCAGGTACATCCTGCTCGCGGCGGGAAAGAAAAACAAGATGGTGCTCGAGCTCGTACGATAGGGACGGGAGAAGATGACGACAACGGCAGCGAGAGTCCAAGGCGCAGCGGCTTGCCGACCTGTCAGAGGAGCTCGACAAGAAGGGGGCGGCCCTGGAGAGGTACCAGGACGAAATTTGTGAAGTAAATTTTTTTTTTGCACCTCCCAGTCTCGCAGTCTCTCTCCCTCCTCCAAGCCTCTCTCTCCAAGGTGCCCACGTGTGTTGTCACGCTCTTCTGTTCCCGTCTTCTGTTCCCCGAGCGGTGGAGACAGAGGATGAGGAGAGAGAGAGAGAAAAAAAAAAAGTTGTGGGTTCAGGGGTTTTGAAGCTCGTGGTGCTCGGAGGAACACCATGCTTCTTTGTCGTACCTTAGACGACACCGTTGCTAGCACAAAGGCTGCTGCAAGTCGCGGTAGCA
>Ga0160423_10003263_pt1 | contig 13538 bp, 8 predicted proteins | sample CRUFie14St8metaG_FD_108191 | JGI IMG/M metagenome (GOLD analysis project Ga0160423, IMG submission 108191) | Marine microbial communities from the Costa Rica Dome - CRUD Field 142mm St8 metaG | ecosystem: Environmental > Aquatic > Marine > Oceanic > Photic zone | place: Costa Rica: the Eastern...
TGTTGCCTAGAGGCATAGATTTAAAAGAACCGTACTGGTATGTGGTGTCTGAAAAGAACATCGATGAGTTCTTAGACAAACTAAAAAAGGAAGAAGGCAGAGTTGTTTTTGTTGCTATGTCTATACCAGACTACGAACTCATGTCTTACAATATGCAAGAACTTAAACGTTACATCAACGAACTCAAAGAGGTTGTTGTGTACTACAGGAAAGTTACAACCAAGGAGGCAAAATGAAGATATCGCAAAACGGCATAGATTTGATAAAACACTTTGAGGGCTGCGAGCTAGAAAGTTATTTGTGTTCTGCTGGCGTGTTGACGATAGGCTACGGCACAACTAAAAACGTAGTCGAAGGCATGAAGATATCGCAGCATCAAGCAGAAGAACTGTTAGCCAAGGACCTAGAGGAATTTGAAGAATACGTCGAAGATCTTATTGACGTACCGTTAGAACAAAACCAGTTTGATGCCCTTGTAGCATGGACCTATAACCTAGGACCAACGAACTTAAAAACTTCTACGTTAAGAAAAGTCTTAAATAAAGGCGCATACGACGACGTAGCAGAGCAGATAAAACGATGGAACAAGGCCAACGGCAAGGTTTTGAAAGGTTTAGTGCGCAGAAGAAACGCTGAAGCAGAACTTTTTAACGGTAACGACTGGCACGTTTATACATAAAAATAGTGGCAGTAGAATAAATTTGCACATACAATAGAGAAAACTTAAACGAGAGACTATGCAGTTACAAGAGTCACTAAACATAGCAAAAGGTTTAGGTCGTTTTGAAGACGACCATATAGCTCACGTGGCAACGGGAGAAACCGTTGTACCTAAAGGCATACTAGATGCTAATCCAGAGCTACGCAAAATGCTTTACGATCAGTTTAAGGAATTTCAAGTCAACCCAGAAGAGTTTGTAGTGGGTTCACCGGCTATGAAGATAAACCCGGTGACAGGTCAGCCAGAGTTCTTTTTAAAGAGTCTAACCAAAGGACTAGAAAAAATTGCTGAGAAGACAGGACTTAAAAAGTTAGGTAAAAAACTAGCGCCGTTGGCTCCCATAGCTGCAACATTTATACCGGGCATAGGGCCTGTAGCGGGAGGCGCAATAGGCGGAGTCTTAAAAGGTTTTATGGAAGGCAAGAAACCTTTGGAATACGGAATGGACGCTGCAAAAGGAGCGGCTATTGGAGGCATAGCAAAAGGGTTAACTGGATACAAGGGACCAGCCGCAGATAGATCTATGGGTCAAGACTTTTTTGGAAACATAATGGACAACAAAGGGATAGGCGGGCTAAAAGACGCTTTTATATCAGAAGATAGCCCGTTAGGAAAAATTTTAAATTCACCACTAGGAAAAGAACTAGCCGGCAGATTTAAAACACAAGGCTTAGGTGATACGTTAGAAGATGCAACCAAAGGCATTTTAGGATCTGGCGCAGCAGCTTCTATGTTTGGTGGCGGCATGGGCGGCATGGGCGGCATGGGCGGAGGCGGCTTTGGCGGTATAGCTGATTTTTTAATGTTAAAAAAATTATTAGATCAACCAGATAGAAGTCCAGCAGATATTGTACCCATGGGCGCATCTGCTTTTGGTTACACACCAGAACAAATGCAAAATATACCTAGCTACAGAATAGCTAACTTACAGCCTGCTCTTGTAGAGGATGCTCAATACGCAAACATGGAAGAAGGTGGATTATTAGAGGGCATAGCCAGTATTAAACAAAACGGCAATATAAAAGGCTATGAAAAAGGCGGCATGGACGATGATGGTCCCGGAGACATAACACCAGCCTTTTTAGAGCCCGGTGAGTTTGTTATGACTAGACCAGCAACAAGAGTCATAGGGGCAAGAAATTTATATAAATTAATGAAAGCAGCAGAGGGTATGGCGTAATGGCTAGTTATCTAGACCCAGTAACTAGAGTAAGCACGGAAGATCCTTTTGCGGCTAGGATGCGCAGAGACTTTTTAGAGTCTGCGTTTGATTTAGCTGCTACACCTACACCAATAGCTAAACAACGAATAGCTGGCTTTGATCCGTTAGAAGAACAAGCTAGACAAGCTGCTGGGGGACTAGCTCAGTTTCAACCTTTTATACAACAAGCAGCAGGTTTCTTTGGTCCACAAGGAGCAAGAGACTTTTACAACCCATACGAAGATGCAGTTGTACAACAAACAATAAGTGATTTAACAGAAAAATCTGACGTACAAGGAGTGCGTGATAGAGCCGACGCTGTTAGGGCAGGAGCTTTTGGCGGTTCGCGTGGCAGACTTATGGAGTCTGAAAGAGAAAGAGCTTTGGGTAGAGGCCTAGCAGAAGCTATAGGCGGTATAAGATCAAGAGGGTTTGAAGGAGCAAGAGCCGCAGCGCAAACAGCAGGAACAGGGTTAAGTAGATTAGCAACTACAGGGCAACAAGGAATTATTAATCAAATAAATGCTCTGACTGGTTTGGGAGCATTAGGTAGAGGTATACAACAAGCAGGTTTTGACGCTACGTTTGATGCAGCGCAAAGAGCAGCAATAGAGCCTAGACAAAGACTACAAACACTACAAGGCATGTTAGGCATGCTGCCTACCACTAGAGCTGAAACTACTTACAAAGCAGCCGCTGGTGTAAGTCCTTTAGCACAAGCACTAAGTTTTGTTAGAGGGGGCGGCATAGGAGGATTGTTTGGTAACATGGGGCAACAAATGATGCCAGCGCAGTCAAACGTACAAACGCCTGCCGCTAATCCGGGAGCTTTTCAAGTTCCGCAAAACTTACCTTTCGTAGATCCAAGTACAATAAACCCAATGGACGGAAGTCCACAAAATCTTGCAGGCGGTTTAGCGCAGTTTAACCCTTTTAATATGCCTACCATTCAATATTAATTATGAGTTGGCGCAATAGAAACATGTTTACTAAAATGCCGCAGGGTATTACCTCTGGGCTAGCTCCTATACCGAGATACAAGATGGGCGGCATGGTTCAATATTATGATGAAGGCGGCAAAACATATCCGAACGAAGGATTAAAAGCATTAGCTAAAGTGGCTCCTGAAGTGGTTGAACGCATGGGCTATGAAGAAGGCGGCAAAACATATCCAAACGAAGGTTTGAAAGCGTTGGCTAAAGTTGCTCCAGAAGTAGTAGAAAGAATGGGTTACGAAAAAGGGGGAGAAATTTTTCCGGCAGATGAGGCTTTTAATTTTGTTGGCGGTACAGGCCCTATGGGCGTGCCTATGCCTAGCGGTATGCCAGCACAAGTTTTTGAAGAGGGCGATGACGAAATTAACATGGCGTTAAACAACATGCTGCAAACAACAAAACCCACTGGAGAAGCTCCAATGGTGCTTGCGCCAGAAGAAGGAGACGTAATTCCTGAAAAAGAAGAGGGTCAAAGCAAAGCAAAAGAGGCTTTGTTAAAAGTTATAGATAAAAGAAGACAATCTTTACAGTCACAGATTATGTCTCTTGTAGACGATATAGATTTAGACGAAAACGCTAATTCTTCCGACAAATTTATTCAAGATGTTTTGCCTCAAATAGTTGACTTAGCAAAAAGATTTGAACAACAGTCTAAAGAAATGGCTACTAAGATGAGTGTTTCTTTAGATGAAGAAGAAGCTACTTTGTTGACAAATGAGTTTGAAGATCAATTAGAAAGTAAGTTTCCAGCAACAGCTTTTGTTTTAGACGAAGTTCAAGATACAGACGTTGCTGAAATACCTAGAATGAAAGAGGGTGGTATCTTTCAAAGAATTTTAGACTTTGCATCAGCAGGAAATCCAGCAGGAATAGATTTAAACGATTTAATAAAAATATTAGGGTTAGGCTCTAAAACAGGAGCTGCGGCAGCCTCCCTTTTTTCTGGGGAAGCCGAAGCTAGCTCAGAAACCCCTCCTATTGATTCTAAAAAAGTTCAGACGGCTGGTTTATTAAATAATATAAATGACTTATCTCAAGAGACTCCAAGTTTTGTTGATCCTTTGTTTAGAACAAATGTTACGGATAAAGCAACGCCGTATTACGAAGAATTAAAAGATAGAGCAGAAGTAATTAGAAACGCTGCCCTAGCTTCGGGAAAAAGCAAACAAGGTGGTTTAGCAGGATTGTTTGATGTTAAAGGACAAGCAGACATAGCCGCAGAAAAAACAGCAAGCGCTGGAGACGTGGCTATGATTCAAGCAACGGGAAGAGGAAGCATAGCTGGATCAGCCGCGGAAAGAGATTATTTACGAGGTTCTCCAATAGCAAGACAAACTGCTTTTGGTCAGCTCTTGTCTAAAGAAGGCGTAGAAAAAGCTTATGAACAGTTTCTTGAAAACAACTTAGAAATACCTGCTGCCTTTGATCCTAACGGTATTTTCAATAGTTCTAAAATGATAAACGGTGTGCCATTTAGTTTTTATGAACACTACAGGCAACAAATGGCTTTACCAAGAGATAAAAGACCCGGCTCTTTATCTGAGATAATTGGCGAGTGGAATAAAATAACAGGAGACACAGGGTAGCGATGTGGCAGTTGAACAAGAAATGTCACCCATTGATAAATACGTTAGAGGATTAATATCTCAAGAAGAATACGTTGCTTTAATATCTGGAGAAACAGCAAACGAAGAAGATCCCAGCACTTTTGAAGTATTAAACAAAACTGTACAAGAACTAGCAGCTAATAGTTGGGCTGGGGTTAGAGCTTTGGGAGAAGCTTTTGATAATCAAGATTTAATAGAAAGAGCTAACGAAGGTATTGCTTACAGAGAACAAGTGTCAGCTAAGTTTGGACGACCAATGATGGTTGAAGATATAAAAGACTTTGAAGACATACCAGACTATATTTTTACTTCTGCTGTACCTCAAATATTACCAAGTCTAGCACTCAGTTTACCGTCTGCTTATGCAGGATTTAAAACAGGAGCAGCGATTGGAGCGATTGGTGGTCCAGTTGGAGCAGGTGTTGGTGGCGCGATTGGACTTGGCTTAGGAGCTTTTTTACCATCAGCTTTGTTAAACATAGGAGAGATAGACAGAGAAATAAAACAACGAGCTGGCGAAGATGTTGAAAGCGGATTAACATCAATAGGATACGGTTCTGCCGCAGCTGCTTTAGACGTTGTATCTTTAGCCATAGGATTAAAAGCTGTACTACCAAGAATATTTAAAAACTCTCCTGTCTATAAAGAAGGCTTAGACAATATAGTTGACAGTCTAGTTAGTAAAGGAGTGCCAAATGTTGTTGCATCGAGAGCAGTATCAAATGCAGCTATAGCTGCTGCGGCGGAAGGAACAACCGAAATGGCACAAGAGGTCATTATAGATTTTGCAGCAGAACAAAAAACAGGGGTGTCTAGTTCTCAAGAAGAATTTGAATCAAACTTATTAAACTCTTTTACTTTAGGTGCCCTTGGAGGATTACCTGTTGGAGCCGCTTCTGGATATATGCGCGGCAGAGAAATACAAAAAGACGTAGATAGTAAAAGAATAAGAGACGAGAAAGAAGCTCAAATAAAAGAAGAAGTAGAGCAATTCGTTATAAATAATGATTTAGAAAACCTTGATGGAGAGTCTTTAGCCGCTTTTGCTATAGACAACTATTCTAATTTTAGAGGTGGTATAGAACCAATACCCATAGATCTTACTGCGGACACCAAAGAAGTTTTAAATCAAATAAAAGCTTTGGAGTTTCAACGTAGGTTTGGTAGAGAAACACAAAAACTAGCTGAAACGGCAACCTTACCAGAGTTACAAAAAGAAGATTTAATTAGACAAGAACTGTATCTTCTTGAGTCTGAAGATAACAATTCTATTAGAACCAAAGCTTTAGAACTAAACTTAAATTTAAACAACTACGCAGACATAGAGTCATTAAAGAAAGGCATAGCGAAACAAATAGTAGAAGCTAAGTTTATGCAAAGCCCTGTAAGTAAGTTTTTAAGTCGTCCAAAAGAATTTGAAGAAAGCGTGCTTGAACTATCTCAGTTAAGCAGAGGGGAATTAGAATACAAAGCAAAAGAACTTTTACCTAATATTTACGGCAGACCGGGAGAAGCATTTGATGTTGAAACCGATAACGATACGTTAATTTCAGAGATAGCCGAAAAAGAATTTTATTTAAAAAGATCAAAAGAACTTTTAAAGCCTGACGACGATGAGCCTATGGTCTTAATTATAAAACCTGAAAACCAAACTAAAACTTATGAAAACGAAATAAGACCGGGCGACCCAGCTAGAGGCAACGTTATAGAGTTTGGCATAGAGCAAAACGGACAAAACTATATATTTAAAAAAGAACCTGTTTTTTCAGGAAAAGATATTATTGACTATGATTATATAGAACAAGGCTCTGGCGAATCTTTTAGTGACTTTGAAGTAGCTAACGCTGCTGAGATAGACAATAGAAGAATAACATCCATATCAGTTAGAAAAGGAGACTACCCTCAGTTTAAGCCTAATTTTTTAAACTATTTAAAAAGTTCTTTTGAATGGGCGTTCGCTTCTACCAAGGGATACACAACAGCATTTTTTGAAGAAGATAGAAACAGAAGAGCTAGAATGAAAGCTATGAACTCTTCTCTTCAGTTTTTTGCTAAAGAGTATCAGGAAGCTAAAAACGCTGCTATACGAAACGGCACTTTAACTGATGAACAAGAAGTTAATAGGATCAGTAAAGAATACTTAACTAATAGATATGAAAGAAAAATATTAGATGAGGATGATCCAATAAGAAACATAATACAAAGAAAAATTTCAGAGCTTGAAGAACAGGCACTAAGAGCCAGCGGTTCGAGAGAAGCTTTTTTAAAAAAACAAGTTGCTGCTTTAAGAGAAGATTTAAGGTCAGGTATTAGAACTAGCGTTACAACCCTTGTAGATTTGCCTGTTGAGTTAAGAGCGCCTTTGATTGGAATGAGATCAAGTATAGATAGATTAATACAAAGACTTTTAGATGAAATGCCAAACGAAGTTTTAGATCAACTTAAAAAAGTGAGAAGAGTAGATGAGACAACAGGAGAACTTACTATAGAAGAAGAACCAGCAAGGGACATTCTGCAAGCTACTATGGGTTCTTACATTACGGAACAATACAAATTATTTGAAGAAGGCACTGGTTGGAACCCTAGAAGTATTTGGAATCGTATAGCTCCGTCAGATAAAGTCAGAAAAATTTACGACGACGCTGTGGCTAAAGTTTTACAAATGAACCCAGAACTAAATGAAGCACAGGCTAAAAAACAAGTAAATGATATAGTTAATCAATCTCTATCAGATGGACAAGTATCTGGGAAAATACTTGGGTCCATGTACAAAATAGATCCTGAACAAGAAACTATTTCTCCAATAGAAAAATACTTATCTCAAAAGCAAGCTTTACCAAAAGAATTTAAAGCGTTGTTTGGCGAGTTTGAGGATCCATCTCAAGTCGCTCTAAACACAGCTAGTAAGTTAATTACCTTTGTAGAAAACTATAGGTTTTATAACAAGTTAAAAGAGCTTAACGAAAAAACTGGAGAGCGTATTTTTACAACCACCAGGGCAGAAGAGTACAACACGGTAGTGCCTTTAAAAGATACGCCACTAGACGGTCTTTACACAACTAAAGAAATGGCAGAAGCCATGAAGATAGTTCAACAAGACAAAAGTTTTTTTGAAAAATGGTTTTACGGTCCTCTTGTTTTAGTTCCTAAATTTTTAGCGCAGTCTTTTCAAACGGTTTATAGCGCAATGGCTCAGGCTAGAAACTTCGCTACAGCCGGAATGTTTTATGGAGTGCGTAACGGTAATCTTTGGAAAGATTTTCCAGCGGGAGCTAGAGGCGTATGGACAGATTTAGGTGGCAGTTATGACAGCAACGGTAACGCCACGAGGGACATGGTTAAAGCACAGAAATTTAGAGACTTTATGGAAGCAGAAGGAATTATTAATACAGAAGTTAGAACTGGAGAAATAATATCTTCTTTTGAAGAGGCCATGTCTGGAGGATACAGAAGCATTGCAGAGTTTACAGCTTGGTTAATGACTAATAGTGGTAACGGCGGAGGATTTACACAAAAAACAGGAGTAAAGCCTTTAAGTTTTATTAAAAAAGCCATAGGGTATCCTCAAAAGTTATATACGGCAGCAGATGATTTTTGGAAGACGGCAGCTTTTTTTGGAGAAAGAAGAAAACTTTTACGAAATTATAACAACACAGAAGATGGTAGAAGAAGTTTGTATGAGCATAGTAAAAGACTAGGCGTAAAACTTACCGAAGGACTAGATTACAATACAAACGTAGATAAAACAGCTGCTTATATAGTAAGAAATACCATACCTAACTATGACTACATAGGAAACTTTGTAGATGCTCTTAGAAGAAAATTACCTTTTGCTCCATTCGTAGCTTTTCCAACAGAGATAGTAAGAACAGCAGCTAATCATTTAAGAATAGGATCTGTAGAGGCTACCTCTAACAATTTTGGAACGAGGGTCCAAGGACTTAGAAGCATCACAAGTTTAGGTTTAGCCACCTATGGAGTAGGCGCCGCAGCGCAAGCTCTTGGTAAAGCTTTAAATAATTTAGATGATGAAGACGTAGAACAGTTAAGAAAACTTGTTCCATACTTTTCTGAAAACAGTTTAATAATCCCTATAAACATAGAAGATGGTAAAGCTGAATACATAGACGGAAGTCACTTTTTAGTTTACGACACTATATCTAGAATGAGTCAGAACGTTTTAAACAGCGTTGCTGACGGAAAAGAAATAAACGAAGAGATGTACAAAAGTCTAGCAAAAGGGTTTTCTGGAGCGATTGTAGAATTTATTGGGCCTTATGCTAGTCTTTCTATTTTTCCAGAGATTACAAAAAATTTATTAGTAGATGCTGAAAGAGATAAGATAGCCAATCCAGCCTTACTAAAACAAGGAAGATGGGACGAGTATGTGGGTCTATTGCTTGGTTATGCTCTTTCAACTGCGCAGCCTGCATTTTTCCGACAGTTAAATGATGTTAAAAAGGGGCTCACTCCTGATGAATTTTCTTTTAATAAATATTCAAATAGAAAAGATTTTGACGATGCAATGATGGCTTTGGCTGGAGTAAAAATATCTGAGGTAGACGTAGCAAAAACCATGCCTTTTATAATTAACACTGCAAAACGTGAAATGAATACTTCAAATGATTTGTTTGAAGATTTAATAGTTAAAGGTGGATCTGTACCAGAAGAACAACTAATAAGAGAATACTATGCTGCACAAAAAGGCAACTTTTTAGCGCAACAAAACCTTTACATAAAATACTTATCTGCTTTATCTATAGCTAGCATTAACAATAAACAGTATAGAAAATTTAAAAGAGATTTAGACGAACAACTAGAGGACAGATTAGGTTCAAAAGTAGCAAGAAGAATCATAAAAGGAGAGTTCAGTCCGTACAAATATAGAAGCACAGCTGAAGAAACTTTTGACCTAAATACTAAAAGAATGGAAGACGAAGGTATGATTCCATCGGAAGGGCGTTCTTTCCCTAGACGAGACTTAGATAGAATCTACAGAGACTATGATAGAGCAGACATCTATTTATTAGATAATGTTACTGACTCTTTTCCGGATCTTGAGATTCTCGAATAGTATCCATAACCTGTTCTGCCCAATATTTATCTACACGCTCCATCCACATGTCTGCGTGACGTCTGAACTCTCTGCCTTGTATAACAAACTCTTGATACACAAGATCAACAGAACACATTAGGATAACGCCTTTTTGTATGTCTGTGCCATACAGCTCGTTGTGCGCAAGAGCATACGCAGCAAGCTGACAGAAATAGTCTTCTATCCATTCACGTCGTTTAGGTTTATTAGTCTGTTTAAAATCCATGATGCAAGGCTCGTCCTCAAACACACCGATAACATCAGCTTTACCTGCGTATCGATTTGGATTGTACAAAGACACCTCACAGCCATAGACCTGATTTATCCTAGAAAAAGAGTTGTCCATGATGGTACATGCCATCTTGTATGCTCTCTTCTCTTCGGCTGTTTCAGGTCTATAGTCCCACAAATTACCATGCACTATCTGTTTCTCTAGTATGTGATGCACGGTGGTACCGCGAGCAGCCGCCTCCATGCGTATCCTATTGGCTTCTTCCTCACCAACACGTTCTATCCACTTCTTTATCCCGTCGTTATCTTCTTTCGTCCCGGATAATATTGTGGTAACAGAAGGCAGCTTTACACCGTTACAGTCATAAAACCTTCTTCCGTCTTTGCCGTCCTCACTAGAGAAGTCATTGTATTCGTACGGTGACTCGTACAAGATTACATGCTTCATGTTTTTGGTAACTCTTCTACTTTGCCTTTTTTCACGTCATCGTGTAGACGCTTAATTGCAAAAGCAAAAACGTTACTGGTAGATCTTTCAGTTCGCTTACCTATATCTTCAGCGATCTTAACGATCTCCTTACGTATGGCTACGCTACGCCATTTTTCTGTATCCATTTTACTGAACTCCTTTAATCATTATCATTTTGTGACTCCATAGAATCACCCCAGTTTTTGCCTACCTCTGCGTCTACCTTATTAGGTACACACAAAGACACAGCTTGTTCCATGGTTTCAGTTATGCCTGCTACATCTTTATCCGAAGCTACAGAAAACACAAGCTCGTCGTGCACCTGTAGTAACGGCATGTAACCAGACTGATAACAGTCGACCATGGCCTTCTTTGTCATATCCGCCGCCGAACCCTGTATAAGTTTATTCAGCGCCTTATAGACAAATGCTCTTTTTATTTCGCCGTTGTATTCGTGTATGGCTTCTTTGTATTTCATGGGTCGACCCGTGCCATAGCGCATCGGCTCCCACATATCAAAGTGACAACGACGTCCTAATAGTGTTTTTATATATCCTTTTGAACTAGCACTTCTCATAACAGAGTCTGCTAACTGTCGAACAAAAGGAGCGTAGGTATTGAACTTACTAAGTATGTCAGCAGCTTCGTCGGTTGTTACGCCTAACTGATCTGCTAGTTTACCTTTGCCCATACCGTACATAATTCCTAGACCGATAGTCTTTGCGGTCTTTCTATCTATGCCCACTAGATTGGCTACCTCTTGGTGAAAGTCTGCATCGCCTTCTAGATACGCATCGGCAATCGCGTCTGCGCCATCGTACTTGGACAGGCTAGCATAGTGAGTAAGTATTCTTGGTTCCTGTTGACTAAAGTCTGCCGAACACCAGCGCTCGCCTTCTTCTGGTAAGAACAAAGAACGAATCAACGGACCTATGTTTTTGTTTCGTGCCGGGACCTGTTGCAAGTTTGGATTGCTCATGGACAACCGACCAGTGACTGTGCCGCCGCTCTCGCCTTTCAGCTGTCTTATCTCTGCGTGTATCCTGCCGTTGTGCTCATGCTTCAGGATAGAGTCGATAAACGTGCTATGCGATTTGTTTATCTCTCTGGCTTCTTTAATCATCTTAGCTACAGGATGTGTGTGATTGTCTAAAAATGCCTTGGTAAAGCTAGGCTGTCCTGTTGGAGTACGTGTATACGTTAGCTTCAGGGCGTCAAAAACGGTCGCTAACGAGTTTGCTGCCCAAAGTTGTAGTTCTCCTACACCAGACTGTTTCTGTATCTCCAAGAGCAGTTCTTTCTCTTGTTTAACCAACTGCTTTTTAATTGTTTCTGCTCTCTCAGTATCGACACGAACACCTTTCTTTTTCATTTCGTACAGCACAGGCAAAACTTCCATCTCTAAATCAAAGATGTTCCACAGGTTCTGCTCTTCAATCAAAGTCTTGAAATGATTCCAAAGCTTCAATGTCAAAGCAGCGTCCTGTGTTGCATACGTACCCACGTATGCCGAAGGCAGACGCCACATCTCTGCTTTCGGGTCTAAGCCCCACTCCTCAGCAGCGGCGTTTAGTTCTGCCTCCGTTTTACCCTCGTTTACATATTCTCTACCCAAAGCATTTAAGGTATACCAATACTGGTTCTCATCTATCAAAGGAGCGACCACCATCGTATCGATAATCCTACCGTTTACTTTTATGCCTTCTGATCCTAGCCAACCCATGTCGTACGATGCGTTGTGAAATATTTTGTCTGAGTTACTAGCGCATACTTTCTTAGCAAAGCTAATTACTTTGTTTTTAGGAAAGTTAAATCCACTCTCGTGCGCAAACGGAAAGTAGCCTTCAAAGCCATCGCAGGCAAACGATATACCCACTATCTCTCCGTCACCTCTTATGTATCCGGGACCTTTCTCTTTTAGATTCGGGTCTCTGGTTTCTGTATCTATTGCTACCTCTTTTGCGTTAACCAACAGCTCTGTTGGAAACACATCAGGCGGAGTCCATTCCGTAGGTGGTTTAAATGTTGTCATATTAAGTACCTGTAGTATTCGTTTCTAGCTTGCACGATGTAGAGATTCTCTAGTGCTCTGGTAACAGCCACATAAAACTGTCTGTGCAAACCATCTGGGTTGAGCAAAAAGTTTTGCTTTATCGCCGGAGATATATCTAACAAGACTGCAACGTTGTCGGCCTCACCACCTTTTGCTTGGTGTATTGTAGATATCGCTATCCTCGGTTCGCCATGTAAATCTTCGTTATTGTTCTTTGCTTTTTCTATAAATGCTCTTCTTTCTACGTCTATGGTTTTATTGAAAGTCTCCTGCCAGTCGCCGCCCAAGGTTTCTTCCTTCAAACCGTAGTTATCTAATATTTGTTGTTTAGTTAGTTCTTGCCCCTTGTTTTCATCGTTTAATACTTTAGTTATAAATCCTCTCTTCACATGCGTTTTACCTAGATAAGCATATAAATCACCGAGTTGAGCCATAGTAAGCACTCCCTCACTGTTTAGTTTCTCCCAAGCGTCCATAGCTGCAATCATCTTGTAAGGAATGTATCTGTAATGATTGTGTGAAAAGGGGTAGCCGTTGTTTATTAAATGCTTTCTAGTGCTGTAGCCTTTGTTGTAATCGGACAGCATGTAGTCACAAGAAGATAAAATTAACCAGTTGCCTTCTTCTAACGGCAACAGGTTAACAGAAGATACTTCTGTGACTGCTCCTTCTTGCTCTCTTGGTTTGTACTCTTTGTCCGCTCTCTTCCTTATCTTGTTTGATATGCGCTCTGCTACGTTGTGTACGGTCTTTGGTATCCTGAAAGACTGGTTTAGTACAATGTTCTTGCCTTCGTAGTCTACAAACCTATCTGGTCTGGCTCCGCTCCACTCGTAGATAGCCTGATCGTCATCGCCTGCTATGTAGGTCTTATTAACGTTAGCAGACAATACATCAACCAAGCGCCAGTTTAGTTCTGCTAAGTCCTGAGCTTCATCAACGATAAGAACATCTAACGGTGGACAAAGGCCTCTCTCAACAAACTCTTTTATCATGTCAGCAAAAGAATAGATAACAGGGGAGCTTTGCGTGCGATACTCTTCCCATGCGTCGTAAAGATTTTTTAAGATAACGGGTACCACATTCTTGCGTAAAGATACGTCGCAGTTAAGTCTTTCTTCCTCGATATCTCTACAGTTTGCTTTCGAGTTTTCTATCAGTTGAAA
>Ga0160423_10003265_pt1 | contig 13534 bp, 13 predicted proteins | sample CRUFie14St8metaG_FD_108191 | JGI IMG/M metagenome (GOLD analysis project Ga0160423, IMG submission 108191) | Marine microbial communities from the Costa Rica Dome - CRUD Field 142mm St8 metaG | ecosystem: Environmental > Aquatic > Marine > Oceanic > Photic zone | place: Costa Rica: the Eastern...
GTGACGATTGGAGCGTCTGAGTTGGACGGTTATTATCCGACGCAGGCTGATCGTATTCAGTACACGCAAGCTGGTGCGACAAGGGAAGCCAAGATTTTGAACGTGACAACGTATCGGGGCGAAAAACCCGTGATGCACGTTTTATTCGTGAGGCCGCAGTGATGGCACGCAGGAACGACTTTCACAAATTAGCTGAAGATTTAGATATGATTGGCGCTTCAGCTTTTGTGAATGGTCCCTTGGCGGCAGCTCGCAGAGCGATTTCTGAATTGCAACAAGAAGGCCCTAGTTGGACTGGCAGCTTTTCAAATTCTTGGCAGATAAAAACTTTAGATGGGCGTTCGTATAGTGGCGATGGACAGCCAGGAGAGCCTCGTTCTGTAAAAATTCCTCTTCTGACAGGCAGGCAGGCTTTTAAAACAGTTTTCAATAAAGACAAAGTTGTCTACACAATTTCTAATTTCAGTCGATGGGCAGGTGAAGCAACTGACTTGCTTGAAAGCAATTTTTATCGACCTACTGAGAGGCCACAGACTCAGCTTGGTTTAAGCAAGTGGGAACAGTCTGGACAAAAACGTCCTACAGAAAGGCATCCTAGGTATGACATTTTCGGCGGCGGCGAGGGCAGGGCTTCTCGAACTGCATCAGAAGACTGGTTCACCAAGTATGTAACAGGCGGTAGGCTAGACAAAGCCATCACGATTGAGATGGATAACATGTTGCGTCGATTATGAGATACCAAGAGGTTCGAGCCGCTGTTGAATCCCCTATCCAGACGGCATTTGGAGCGTTGAGTCCTGCAGTGCCCGTGTTTTTTGACAACATCACGGCTGCACCAGCGAATACAACAACTGAGTATGTCAAGGTTTCAATCGAGTTTGGCCTAACAACCGAGCAAACGCTAGAAGGAAACCTTGATCGAATTCGCGGCAGTATTGTCATCCGCGTTTATACGGAAAAAGGTAAAGGCCCCGCAAGAAATCAAACCTTGATTAACGAGGCGGTTACTACACTATTAAACCTTAGTGCGTCCACAAGGGCGGCAACAGGCATTTATCTACGCTCTGGAGCGATAAACGGACCCACGCTTTCAACGACTGAAGGCGCTCCACATTTAGTGGGACGTATAGATACAGGTTTTATTGCTGAAGACCACGGTTAGATGTTTTGTTGCCTGCACGCTAAGCTGTATATGTCCGGGTTCCGCCCGTAAAGTCCACCATTCCCCGTTCTACGAATGGCTACCGTCCTTTCGGGCACCTCTGGAGCCCTTTATTACAAGCCCGCTGGCACGTCAGCAACCTTCAAGGAAGCTGATGTTGACGTTTCTAACGATCAGATCACTGTCGGCACCTACCTGAACTTCAAGGTAGGCGACAAGGTCCAGTTTTCCGTTGAAGACGGTTCTGGCGGTACCGGTACTGGCACGTTGCCTGGTGGTATCACTGCTAGCACTGATTTCTTTGTGATCGCTTACACGGCTTCCACCGGAGTGTTGCAGGTGTCTGCCACTTCTGGTGGTTCAACCATCACGATTACCGACGACGGCACGATCACCGGCAGCAACGTTTTTGCCGTCAACTTTGAGACGTTCCAGTCTGTGGCAAACGTCCGCAGCTGGGAATTTGAAGTGACTCGCGAAGAAATCGATGTGACGAGCATCGGTGGAACGCTTGGTCAGACTGCTCCGTTCCGCACCTTCATTTCCGGCTTTGCGGATGGCACCGGCTCTGCCGATGTGTACTTTACGGATGATGACACCGGCATCACCGCACGTCTGATTGAAGATGTAACCCAGCGCAAGCAAGCTGGTGCAACTTTCAAGCTGTATATGGATACGGTTGTTTCTTCTGGTACGGTTGACGACACGAAGAGCCGCTCCATTCAGGTTGAAGCTGTGCTGACTTCAGCTAGCTACTCAGTTAGCCCTGATGATGCTCAGACTGTGTCAATCAGCTTCCGTCCAACTTCTGCTCCTACGTTCGACTTCAGCAAGAGCTGATAATCGATCTGAAGACAAGGCCCCTGACATTGTCGGGGGCTTTTTTAATGCTACTGTACTAGCACAATCAACTGAATATTCATGGCACTCCGCGCCATTGATCGCCTCAAGAAAGCAGCAAACCTGGAGCCGATTAAGAAAACGGTTGAGCTTTCAGACGGCACTGAGTTTGAGATGTGGATGACGCCGTTGACGATGGCAGAGCGTGAGCGTGCTCAAAAGCGTGCTGGATCGGATGACGCCAATGCTTTTGCATTGCAGCTGTTGATTGCCAAAGCGCAGGATGAAGTGGGTAAAGCCCTGTTCGCTCCAGGCGAGATCGATGTATTGAAGAATGAAGTGAAGGACAGCGATCTGCAGTCACTGATGCTGGCAATTTTGACGGACAAGGAAGAGGAAGCTATTGACCCAAAATCCTGAGTGCTGAGCTTCGAAAGGACAACTGGTTGATGCTCCAGTTTGGCGTTGCCAAAGAGCTTGGCATGGGTCTGTCGGAGCTTCGTGCAACCATGACACCAGAAGAGGTAGTTGGCTGGAGCGCTTATTTCCAGGTGCTAAACGAAGATCAGGAAAAGCAGTTCGCCAGCGCTCGTAGGCGCAGGTAGACTGATATGGCCAAGGTGCTGTAAAACCGTTGTGGGCTATCAATCTGACATTCAGATAGCCGTAAAAGGCGCTAAGCAGTTACAGGATCTTACTAACAAGATCAAAGCTACGGGAAAAAGTATTGATACGATTAACCAAGGGTTATCTGAGATATCTCAAGCAATACCCGCCAGTTTTTCCAATTTATCAAAAGCTTTAAAAGACGCTCGTAAGAATTTTGACGACGCTGCTAGAGGCAGTAGCAGTTACGGAACAGCCTTAAATGAGTTAATACAGGCCGAAAAACTGTATAACGCAGAGCTAGAGGAGCGTAATCGTCTTTTAACCAAAGTCAAAGCTACTGAAGCTGCTGCCGCACGTAAAGTCAGGCCAGGATCGACAGGTTTTAGAGCGGCAGACTATGGCCCTAGGATGTCCTCAGCGATGGAGCGGCGAGCCAATGCGCCTGCAGCTTTTCAGCAAACGTTAAAAGAGCTTGCTCAAACCGCAAAGGTCATCAGCGTATCAAACACAAATACACGAACCGCTTGGAACACCTTTTTCAAAGATGCAACTCAAACCGCAAAAAGTTTAAGTGTTGCACGGACAAACACACAAACCTCTTGGAGCACTTTCTTCAAAAACGCAGCTCAAACTGCAAATGCTATAAATACAGCCCAACTAAACACTCGAACTTCGTGGATTACAGCGCTTGAAGGGTTAGATAAAACTGCGAAAGACATTAGGCGGGCTAACACAACTCGACGGCGTAGAGGGCAGGTAAAAGCCGGGCGTGCAAGGCAGAGGCAGCTTCAGAACATTCAGCTGGGCGTAGGTTTTCCGCTGTTGTTTGGCGGTGGCCCTGGCTCAGTGGCTGGTGGAGGTCTTGGAGCGGTATTTGACAAGGGGGCAGGCTTTGGCGGTCAAATTATCGGCAGTGCTATTGGTCAGGCACTTGACCAAGCCGTTGAAAAAGTCGCTGCGATTGGTCAAGCGATTGAAGATATAGATGCAAGTGCATTGCAAGAGGCTATAGGCTCAGTCAGCACTGACTTGGCTTATCAAGTAGATCTTTTAAATAGCATTGGCGAGAAAGAACGCGCTCGTGCGCTTCTTCAAGAAGAAGTGACAAGACAGACTGGTCTTGCAAACGATTCAGCGCAAGACATCAATAACGCAGTGAAGCTTCTTCAGCAGGGCTGGACTCAGATTGTTAATACGGTATCAGGACTTGTAGGAATTATTGGAGCACCGCTTGCGGCGGCTTTGGGAGTACTTTTGTCTGGCGTTGCTTTTGCTGTTAAAGGAATTAACTTAATCCTTACAAAGACAGGTGCTCTAATAAAATTTATGGGTCAATTCATAATCGGCAAGGAAAATGCTGAAAAGCTTGCTGAAGCTTTAAGTAAAGTTGGTGAACAAATTGACGAAAATCAACTCAAACTTCAAAAAGAAAGGGATCAGTACCAGATAAACGTGGCCAGGTTGAAACGGTCTCGCCAAGAGTCCAACGTGCTTTTGGCGCGTGAGCTTGAAATCATGAGAATGACAAGCCAAGAGGATAAAGTCAGGCGTACAACGGCAAAGGCATTACTAAAAGTTGACAAAGAGCGTTTGGCAGTTGCACAAGCTCAAAGAGAATTTTCAAAGGCACGAAACGAAAAAGATTTTGACAAGCAGTTTAGTGCGTTGCAAAAAATTGGAAGCGCTAGCGATGCTCTTAGGCGTGCAGAAGTAGAGGCCGAAATTGCGGTTGAAGCCGAACGAGTTCACAACTTCTATACCGCCCAGGCGGATGCGCTGCAAGGCGTTGTGCATCAATCCAAGATGCGTTTAAAGCAAGAAACAGCAGTCCTAGAAGGCCGCAATAAGCTGACTGGAGCGAATTACAGCGCAGAGCTTAAGCTTAACAAACTATTTATTCAGCGGGCCAAGCAACAAGGCAAAACGAATCAAGTATTGCAGCTTGAGTTAAAGCAAGTTGATCTTATTTATCAACAAACGCTTGCGCAAATTCAAGCTGAAGTGCAACGGGCGGAGCTGAAGGCTCGTCAGGTTGCTTTGGCAACACAAGAGCTGCAAATTGCAAATTTGCGGAAGCAAGCTGAAGGCCCGCTGACGGAGGCAGACAAGCAAGCGCTTCAGCTTCAAAAGCAGGCTCTTCAAATTGCAAACTTGAATGTGAGAGTTGCACAGCAAGTTGCCAATCAACAAATTAGAGGCGCTCAAGCCACAAGAGTGGCTGCGATAGAAGCACTTAGGTTTGCATCTAACCAAGAGCGAGCAGCAAGGGCGACTGGTAAAGCAGCAAATGCAATGAATCGTGCTGCTAACGCTAGCTCTAGGGCTTCTTCTGGTGGTGGTGCAATTAACGCTTTTAGAGCTCTTGGCAGTTCAAACAATCTTGCAATAAATGCGATCACTAAAACATTGAGGGGACCGACAAATTTTAGTAACCCCTTCTCTGATGCCCGCTTTAAAATGGCACTTAATAGACAGTACGAGCTGGAAGGAATGCTGGCAAAGAGAAGAGCTCGTGAACAGTACCGATCAGATGCTGCTCAGCTTCGGAAGATTGGGGTTTTGTCACCTCCAAATCCGTATTCAGAAGGCGGTTTTGTCGATAGGCCTACCAACGCATTGATCGGTGAAGGTGGTGAAAACGAATATGTGATTCCAGAAAGTAAGATGAGCAACGCTATTAAGCGTTATGCCAGAGGTGCACGCGGTGAATCTGTCGTCGAAGGAAGTGGTGAAACAAGCGCTGGAAGCAGAAAGCGTTCTGGAGCGGTAGTTAATATCAGCACCGGGCCGGTAATGCAGATGGACGGTCAAGACTATGTGACTGTGTCCGATTTGAATGAGGCTGTTGGCAATGTGGCTTCAGCGATGTCATCAGGCTCTGAGGTCTATGGCGGCAGCACGAGGTTGAGCTGATGAGCACACAGTTTTACCACCATCAGTTTTCAGTACCTGCTTTGAGCTTCGTAGCTCGAAATGCTACTGCCTTGTCATCTAACTTCCACGCATTTGTCTGTGGGCCGTTTGAGAACAATTTAGAAGGCGAAACCAGTTCAATCGGACTGACCTTTCCTATTGGAACGTTTGATGCAGCCGTATTGGACAACATGGCATCCGAAGCCTATACGGCGACTGTGACTGGCTACAAAAGCGATCCAAACTTGTCTGATGTTGTGGATTGGACGTTTACAGGGGTTATTACAGCTGTATCGAACAGTCTTACGGTGATCAATTTGGAGGTCGGGACGCCACTGCGTCCAGTGGGCAGCAATGAAGCACCTGGCATGGTGCCCTTCCGTAGCCTGAAGAGTAATGAAGCCGGTAGACTGCCTATAGCGGGTCGCTAGTCATGGGAGATATGAGACCTAGGCCCATGCCAAAACTCGGGCCAATGAATTTCGATTGGTTCGGTAGAAAACCTGGGACGAATTACTATCTGCCCAGATCACCTCGTGCAAGGCGTCCTAGTGGGGGACGCACGGAAAAGCCGACCACACTGCAGCCGCAAAACGTATCGACGTATGGGCTGAACAGCTCTGCCCAGAACTTGGCTGAGGTTGGAACGCCGATTCCGATTGCGTTCGGGGAAAAAACAAGCAGCGCTGGCGGATTCACGCATATGCCCTTAATGATTTACCAGCGTATGCATAGCGCTGGAACGTATCAATGGGCTCGTGTCGGCTTTGTTATGGGTGAAGGGCGTTTTGATTCGCCCCCAGAAAAGGGAGTTAGGAATGGCAGTGATTTAATACATTCAATTCAGCCTGAGTTTTACGAACTTGCTTTTAATAATGGGCAAAATGTTGCAAACGATCCAACTTATACAAATACGACCCACGCTGGAAATTGGCCCAGTATTGCTAGCACTCTGACCGGAAACGAAGAGTATTTTACAATTCAAGCGGCTGACAAGAAACAAGAGCGGGGTTTTTCTCAATCGTTTAATCCTGACAAGAGTTTTGGGTTGGAAGGAGAAGAGCCTGATTGCGACACTTCAAGAGATTCAGAATTTAGCAATTTATTGCCTTATCCGACAAAAGCGCCGCACGTTAAGTTTAATCCGATTAACGCATCAATTAGCAACACTCGCAAAGCCGACACTACGGAGTTCGGTTTTGCAGTAGACATGCCTCGCATTACTCCTGGGGCGACAGAGGAGACTGGAACGGTGCCGATTGGTAGCAAATGGAAGCATAGCGCAGAACGGTTTGGTTTTTTATCGGTTGATGAGCTTTACCCAGGCGGTAGTTGGGATTCAGAATCGGGATTGCCGTTTATTGGTCAAATAGGACGGGTTCAGAGTCGACGCCGTGGGGGGCCAGGTTTATTTGATGTGAACGATCCGATTCAAGTTATATCTCCAGAAATTGCTTTTTACGCTTTGTATAGAGGTTATTACGGACTTTTTCCTGCCGAAGATATTGCCAAGATATACGGTAAATTTTTAGCAACTTTCGGGTCAGAGGCCAATGTTCTGTTTATAAGAACAGACAGAACCACATCAAGAATTTATTCACTGGCTGTAACAGAGTTTTTGCCGGACCCTTCGGAAGGGTTTATCGATTCAGGCAAGGCTAATTGGACAAGAACAGACGGACAATTTTCTTCGGCGTTGTATGACGAGACGGGTGAACTGGGTCCCTGCGGACTAACCGTGGATTCCAGCATACTGGATGACACGAGAGTTCCAAAATTGTTTTTTAAACTGTATTATCGAGAGATTGACGCTGCAAATAATGGATGGCGTCCTGTTCTTGACAAGCCGTTTTGTCTGATTAACCCAAACACTGCAACAGTTTTTGCTGATCTACGTATTCGTCACCCTTATTCAGAAGCATATGAGTACAAATTTAAGCCAATGATTCCCGTGCAGGTCCAATTAGATCTGCAATATAGGTTTTTCAAGTGGGAGCTTGGGATAAAGTCATCTACTAATAATGCAGCCCAAAAAATCCCGGTTTTGTACCCCAGCACAAATAACGAATTCGTTTTGGATGGAAACGACGGGTTTAAATTAATTTATTCTGGTTTTTATGAGCAAGTAACCAACGAAGTTAAACTTGATGATCAAACAACAGATTTTCGAATTGGCATTTCGTACATCAACGAAGGGATTGTAGATCAAGTTGATTACCCATTTATGTCAACAGGGGTTTTAACGTTACGAGCTGGCAAAGAAGTATCAAGCCTTGGGCAATTCAACGCATATTACGAAAACGGCGTACAAATCCAGAAAACAGATTTAACGACTGGTACGTCAAGCCATTTTCCTGATCTTTGCTATCACTTGCTTACAAATTACCCAAGCACCAAGCTCATAACAAACAATTATTCTGCTGGTCCGGTCAAGCGAACTCAGATTGACACTACGTCTTTCTTGGACGCAATTAAATTCACTGACAGTAAGGGGCTCTATTTTGACGGTGTTATCTATGACTTCAGTGGAATTCATGAGTTTATTAGCGAGCACGCCAAATTTTTCTGTCTTCGTTTTGGTATTCGTAACGGTCTTTATAGCCTGTTTCCTGCGCTTCTGGACTCTGCAACTAATGTAGATACGGCAGCTTCTGGACAGGTTGTTGCCGGAGATATTATTGATGCAGCATCTTTCCGTATTGACTACGCGCCACTAATCGAACGAGACAAGGCGTTTGTGACCGTGATCTGGAGGAGGCAGGATAAGTTCATGCCTGGCGTCAACGAAACTGTGACTGTCGCGCCTTCAGGCTATGAGGGTGCCAACAGGCTGACGTATGACTTGTCTGGATTCTGCACGTCTGAAGCTCATGCGGAAGCAGCAGCGCGTTTCATGCTTGCAATGAGGTTGAAGCAGGATCGAACTGCCAGTTTCACCTGTGCCAAGAGTTCTGTGGATCTTTCGCCTGGTCGGTTGTTTAAGTTTGATTTTTCTGTTTCAACCAGCAGCGGCAAGACCTATGCGAACCAAGACCAGTACCAAGTGACCAGCACCACCTATCGTGAAGACGGACTGCTTGATGTTCGAGCGGTCTATATGCCCCCTGGAACGTCAGCTGCTGTCTTCAGCGGTGCTACTTATCCCAGAATGCCATGAGCTATCCAACGTTGGAGCCAACTAGCCGAACTCATACGTTGGGTCAAGCGGGCCAAAGCGCATTCACCGCTGCAAGTGGCGTCGAAACTCGTATTTTGTTTGGTTCGTTGGTCATCAGCCAGCAGCTAGAACTGACCTACGCGAATATCACAGAAACAGAGGCTCGTCTTTTCGATAACCACCACGTGAGTGTCAAGGGAACTTTTGAGGCTTTTCCGCTGCCTAGTCAAGCGTTTGCAGGAATGGCAAATTCTTTTGGTACTTACGTTAACAAGTGGCGTTACAGGAGTTCTCCTAGGATTGTGTCTGTTAAAAATAACATCCATACTGTTACCGTAAGCTTGGTAGCCGTCACTAGCTAAACTTGTGTCATGGCAAAGTATTTCACTGGCACGAACGGCGCTTTTCTGGTTGACAGCACCCAGACGGCCAAGATTTCTTCGTGGTCTCTGAACGCACAGGTTTCAACGCTGGAAACGACAACGTTGGGCGACCATGCGCGGGAATACATTGCCGGGATCCAATCGTTCAGTGGAACGGCGACTCTCTATTACTACATTGATTCCAACAGCAACTTAGACGGCAAAGATCTGCTTGAAGAGGTGATCCGAAGAGGCGCTCCAGATAGTAGTCCGCAACATAGTCTTACGCTTCGTTTGCAGGAGCTTCCTGCTCGTCAAGTCAAATTAAAGGTAGTGATTACTTCAGCAAGCATTTCGGCAACTGTTGGTGAGATCGTGACAGCCGAGATTTCGTTCACTGGAACGGAAGCTCTTCAGGATGCTTCGCTGGCTGCGTAATGGCAATTTATCTCGGCAACTCTGGGTTTGTTGTTTTCAAGCGCACTGGCGTTGAAGAGGGCTTGATCACGCAGGTTGATCCTGCGGACGTGAATATAACAGCTCGTCGTTTGAACTTTGACTTTGGAAATAGCGAGTTTATGACGGGTGACTTGGTTGAGTTCACACGTCTTACGGCTGCCGGAGCTAATAGCACAAGCAATCTTGACTTTGTTGCCGCCAGCAGCTTTCCGGGTGGAGCGGCGTCACCACAGGCGGAGTGGTACGCCAATGTTGACGAGCAAGGCGGAGTTCGTTTGTACGATACTTTGACAAAAGCAATCAACGGCGTAACTACTGAAGCTGCTGTTTTAGTCGCTCCATCATCTGCTTACAAAGTAAAAGCGGTTTTAAAGAACAACACTTATAGGTGTTTTGGTCAGTTACAGTCATATGAGTTAAACACTGATCGCGAAGTTGTTGATGTAACTGTGTTGGGTGAGAACATGCGCCGGAGTATTAGCAGCTTAATTAGCGGCTCTGGAAGAATGACAGCGTTTTGGGACTACGCGACAACAGTAAACATCTGCAGAAACGACGCTGAGATCGAAGCAAGCAACTATTATCACCAGCTTGTTTTACGCCAACAGCAAGGATCCGGCTTTCAAGCGCAATTTATTATTCGACAACCAGAACCTAACTCAACTGAAAAAATTGTTTTCTACGAAGTCGATGCGTTGGTAACAGACGTTGCGATTTCGTTTGAGCCTGGAAGTGTTGTTCAGAGTCAGATTGAGTTTGTAACAACCGGCAATATCGACCTAAGGATTCAAAAGCCGACACTTTTACAGAATCAGTTGATAAATCAAACCAGTGGGGCCTATAACCTTACGAATAGCGCTGGTAGACTTGGCCTGACGAATCCGTAGGCTTTATCGGGGGATCATCTGACCATGGCTGACTACAAGGTCACAGATCTAGTCGAGATCCTCGCGACTTCTGTTGCTGCAGACGATCTGACCCTGCTGGTTGATGTTTCGTCTCAAGACGACAAAAAGATCAAGGTCGAAGAGCTAGCAAAGGCTGCGGCCACGCACTTTACGACTGGGTCGATTAACGCCGACAAGCTCGTTGACGACAGCGTGACAGCAACGCAAATTGCTGACGCAACCATTACTGCGACTCAGCTTGCGACTGATGCCGTTGCCAGAGCTGAGGTTACAGCTGGTGAAATCAGTGGAGCGGCAACGAGCCGAGGCAAAGTCCATATCGAAGCTGGTTCGATCAATGCAACAGACATTGCAGTTGGCTCAATCACCAACACTCAGCTGAGTGGTGGAACGTTGGTGCCTACAGGCGGCATCACTGATACTGAAGTAAGTGCCCTTGCAGCAATTCAAGTTTCAAAGCTTGAGGACGCATCACCGAATGTCCTGTTGGCGGGACCTTCTACTGGTGCAACTCCTGGTGCGATTACAGCTCGTGCGCTGGTTTCGGCTGATCTTCCTGCTGCAACAACATCAGATCTTGGTGCGATTTCCGTTCCAACAGGCAGCGGATTGTCGCTTGCTGCTGGTGTTCTGACGCACACCGACACGGTCACTGCAGCTGATCTGGGTTGGATTTCATTTAACGGCACTGGCCATATTCTTAGTGCTAGGGCGCTTGCTGCCGGTGATTTGCCGGTGGCATCAACTTCAGCACTAGGTCTTGTCAGTGTTGGTACGGGGCTTGCGGTTACAGCTGGCGGTGTGCTGTCTATCGGCACTGCTAGCTCTAGTGCCATTGGCGGTCTTGCGATTGGCAGTGAGTTTGGATTAGGTGTTGGCTCCACTCTTGAGCTTGCGACAACTGGTGTTAGTGCTGGCAATTATGCAAAAGTCACTGTCAACACTAAGGGTGTTGTCACAGCTGGCGATGTTCTTGCTGATTCGGACATTCCGAACCACAGCGCAGCACTGCTGACCTCTGGAACGTTAGATGCTGCTCGGCTTGGCGCTAACACGATCACTGGCGCGAATTTGGCCAATCAGGCAACGTGCATTATTCAAAGCACAACTCCTGCATCGGGTGATTTTGAAGGCCAATTCTTTTTGAACAGTAGTTCTAATGTGCTTACCGTTTGGAACGGGTCAGCCTTTGTTCCCGTTTCGGTTGCAACCTCTGCTGACGACGGAACTTTCTGATGGCTATTCAAAACCTGCGCTCGTCTACTGCAAATAAGCGTCCTGACCCTCTGGTTTTGGTCGAAGGTCAGTTGGCGATCAATTACGAATCCAGCAGTCCTTCTCTTTGTTTTCGCGACAGCAGCGACAACTTGGTCAAGGTTGGTCCAGTGCATGTTGGCGTTACAGCGCCAAACAGCTCTCCGGCGGGTTCAACGGGCAATGCTGTTGGCGAGATATGGCTTGACACTGGAACGACTCCTAATGCAACGCGCGTTTGGAACGGTAGTGCTTGGCAGAGTTTGATGAGCAGTACAGGCGATTCCATTGTGATTGGAACGTCTAGGACTCCATCGTCTGCCACTGATACCGGAGTTCAGGGCGAAATCTGCTGGGATGCCAACTACATTTACGTCTGCACGGCGACCAACACCTGGAAGCGCGTGGCTTTGAGTACTTGGTAATGCTCCGTATAATTTGAAGGTAAGTTCCGGCCTCTAGGCGTTAAGGAATGGCTCTTCAGCACAAGCGTTCTTCTGTCACCAACAAGCGTCCGGATCCTATTGGTCTTTCTGACGGACAGCTTGCGCTGAACCTCAATGCTGCGAGTACGGGCCTTTTTTACCGTGACGCCAGCAATAATCTGGTAAAAGTTGGTCCGGTTCATGTCGGATCAGGCGCACCAAACGCTAGTCCTGCTAGTGGTGGCGCAACTGGCAACACAGTTGGTGAGCAATGGTTGGATACGACGGGCGGAAATTATGTATTGAAGGTTTACGACGGCACTGCTTGGCGATCTGTTGAGATTGAGGCTGGCAGTGCGCGTCAACTGCTGCAAACCAACGCGGCTGGAACTGACGTTGAATTTACGAGCAACATCGATGTCCCTGGAACGCTGGACGTTACTGGTGCGGCAACGTTCGATAGCAGCGTAACGGTTGAAGGCGATTTAACTGTAAACGGAACGACAACAACGATTGATTCAACCACTTTGGTGGTGGAAGACAAGAACATTGAGATGGGAGTTGTAACGACTCCCACCGATTCAACAGCTGATGGTGGTGGTATTACGCTGAAAGGCGCAACTGATAAGACGATTAATTGGGTGCAAAGCACTGGTTGCTGGACATTTAACCAGCCGACTAATTTTAATAATCACGTTCGTATCGACAGCTCAGGCAATGTTGGGATTGGAACGTCGTCGCCAAGCAGGACTTTACACGTAAGAGGAACGAGTACAGTTGCTCAATTTTCTGGTACTGGTGGGACTTCATTTATAGCTATTGAAGATGTAGACGATAGTACATTAGGTTTTATTGGCCTTGACGGCGGAACATTAAAGTTCCAAACTTCAGGGAGTAGTTACTCAGATAAACTTGTTATCTTACCTTCTGGCAATATTGGAATCGGAACGACGGCGCCTGCACATAATTTAGACATCTCACCTGCTACTGGAGCAGCTGAATTAAAAATTTCTGGCGCTGAAGGTCAAGAAGCAAGTATTAGGCTTTTTGCGGATCAAGGTGATGATGCTGCTGATATAAAAAGACTTCTTACTGATACTTCTGGAAATTTCAAAATTCAGCATTACTCAGGGTCAGATTATGTTAATTCGATGGTTATCGACAGCTCGGGAAATGTTGGCATTGGAACTACATCAAACCTTTTAGAAAACTCGACAAGAAGAACACTCTCTTTGAATCACACAGGTTCTTCTGCTGTCGCTTTTGGCGTAAATGGGACAAGAGAGGGTCATATTTATGTCGACAATGATGAGATGGAAATTAGTGCAAAAGATAACTTTATGTATTTCACCGCTGGTAGTTCAGAGCGGATGCGAATCCTTTCGACTGGAGGCATTACCTTTAACGGCGACACGGCGCAAGCAAACGCTCTCGACGATTATGAA
>Ga0160423_10003266_pt1 | contig 13531 bp, 17 predicted proteins | sample CRUFie14St8metaG_FD_108191 | JGI IMG/M metagenome (GOLD analysis project Ga0160423, IMG submission 108191) | Marine microbial communities from the Costa Rica Dome - CRUD Field 142mm St8 metaG | ecosystem: Environmental > Aquatic > Marine > Oceanic > Photic zone | place: Costa Rica: the Eastern...
ACCACCTCCGCCTCCGAAGATGAAACTCATATTAAATTAACTCCTTTGTATATAAATATCTTTTTACTTTCCATTGCTTACCCTCTAAAAATTTTTGCCATCCAGGTCTTGCATGCACTGCTATTCTTTTGCAATCGTTTTGTATTGCAACATTCTCTATAGTTTCTGCAACCTCGTCCTGCCATAGCTCTCTTTTTTCTCCTTTTAATAATATGACTTCACATTGTTTAAAGTTTGGTAACTCCACTACTCTTGTAACAAAGACACCAAATACTTTGTACTTTATTCCGTCATCAGAACCAAACATTATAAATAATTGTAAGGCTCTTTTCTTAATTCCTTCTTTAAGATCCTCAATACTCATGGGGTCACCATCGTACCTCAAACCTTCCCTCAACATAAACTCAACAAGATTCCAATACTCATCAAGTTTTTTTGGTTCGATGTGTAATACACCGACCTCTTTTCTAATTCTTTTCTTTTCTGGCTGCATCTAGTAAATCAAATATTCTTTTAAATTTAGCTTGCTGACCATAAAAAAAAGCAGCTCCTTTTTTTCTCATATCTTTGTAACTACTTGGATTAGCACCTTCCATAATTCCAGCTCCTAAAATAGCATCTGCTCTTGATACAAATTCACCGTCAGCTAATTGTGCTAACATTGTATCTTCATCCTTGTCACCATTACCTGAGCCATCTTCTACATACCCTTCTGCTCTAATATAATTATTGTAATCTTTTTCATCATGATCTGATTTAGAAGGTAAATAATTTATACCCCCTTGATTAAATTTTTTTACTTCTGCTATTCCACCTTTGTGGAAAGTGTATAATGAATTTCCTTGTTGATAAGAGTAAGGAGATACGCCTGCAGCCTCTCCCTCGTAATCATATGTATCTAAAATATTTGCTAATTGATCATCAGCTTTCTTTTTTGCTTTTTCGTAATCTTCGGGTCTTGTACCTTCAGGCATCTGTGTAGGTTCATCTTTACCTAATAAACTTGATGCACCTAAAGTAAGACCAAGTTTAGCTCCTGGACTAAAACTCATAAATCCTGAACCTTTCATCAAAGCTTCTTTGCCACCGCCTGCTGCAATTTCTTCTGCTGTCATTGATCCAATTTGTTCTGTAGTCATTGGTTTTTGTCCAACTAAACTTGATATACCTTGACCTGCAGTTGTTTGTCCAAGACCTTGCATCGTGAAAGGAATTTGGCCTGCTCCACTTCCAAATGATTTAAAAGGACCTAAACCTGCCATACCTGCAAATTGACCAATACCACCTGCTATTGCAGCGTCTCTTAATGATCGTTTAGTTGATTTACCTCTGAGTTTTTGTATGCCAAAGGTTGCAAGTGCTATTGTAAATGGATCCATAATAATAATTTTAACTAGTTATTACGGTATTTTATCTTATATAGAGCTATTCTTCAATATCAGTCAACTTTAAAGAACTCATCCTGTACTTTGCCTGAATACTTGTATTCACCTATATGGCTTATTTCTTCATCACATAAAGCATAGATTTTGCCTCCAATAGAACTCCATAATTTACAGAAATAAAAATCTTCTCCCATATAAGTTTTGTTTGAAGGACTCCAATAAGTGTCAAAAAAGTTATAATAATTAGGTCTATCTATAAGTTCTCCATTTACTAATGTTTTTTGGCTTATTGTTAACTCTTTATAGTGCTCTTTTAATTTATCAAAAGCTGACCTTTTAATCATCATCATTCCTGTTGGACCTTTGGATACTTCTATAAAACCATCTTGAGGTCTTATATCGTTGATGTCTGGTATCTCTATTGGAAATAAATGTCCCATACTTTGGATACTACTATCAGGTCTTGTTTCAAAATCTTTTCTAAATTTTGCATCAGTTTTTTGTTTCATAGGATAAGGTATAAGAGATATTTCATGAGGAGATTCTAACAATCTAAAGACCGATCTAGTGCTGAACTCAATGTCAGAATCTATAAATAACATTTGATCAGCATCTGAATTCATAAACGCAGACGCACATAAGTTTCTACCCTGTGTGACTAAGGAAGATTTCATCAATTGAAATGTTATTTTTGTTTTGTTTAAAATACATTCTTTTTGTAAATCTAAACATGCTTTCATATAATGAATTGATACTTCTGAATGCACAGGTGTGCATATCATCAAATGTTTTTTATTTGTTTCGTTTGACATGAATGGCTCCTTTTAAAAAACTTTCCCAATTTCTAGCTATATTTCGCCAATCGTAAAATCTTTTGTAATATTCTTGTTGAAATTTAAATACATTTGTTAAATCGTTTTGTAAAATTTTTTTGGCTTCAACACAACATTCTGCTATCTGATGCGATAGCTTAGCTTTGTTTTGTGTAAAAGGTATATAAATAGGAAACTCTGCACATGTTTCAAACAATGCGCCAAGATCCGTGGTTATTAATAACTGACCTGCTGCTAGTGATTCCATTGCAGATATACAAAATGTTTCTTCCCATATACTTGGAAAACAATTAACGTCATAATCTTTTAATTTACTCATTAAAGTTTTATGATCACAGAAACCCATATAATTTACATTAGGTAAATCTTTTGCCTTTTGATAAAGATCTTCATACTGACTATCATTTTGTTTTTGAAATTGTTTTCCATATATAATTGTGCTTGAATAAACATCTAAAGTAATATCAGGATCTCTATCTTTAAGAGATTCCATTGCTGTTAGTGCTACCTCTAAACCTCTCCATGGCGTAGAAATGTAACACATCTTTATTTTTTTCTTAGGCGTAAAATCTTTTTTTAATTGTAGTTCTTCGTAATCAATACCATTTTTAATTACTGTGCATTTGTCTTCTGGTATTTTAAAAAAATATCTATATTTTTCATAACTCCAATGACTATTAAATACATACCAATCATATTTAGAATGATTGTCTTTGTTTTGAAACCAGGGTGCTAAATTTGGTTGATCATAAGAATTTTTTAACCACAATATATTTGATTTAATTGGATCTAATGGTTCTTTTTCAGGTATTGATGTGGTAATTTGAACTGAGTCAAGCACACCTTGATTGGCGTACTTTTTTAAATAAGCTAATTGTAATTCAGTTCCACCAGCAGGTTGCATTATTATTTGGTTTTACCAAATACTGAAAGAGATGCAACTGTTATTTTTTGATTGATTTGTAAATCATCAGCCACAGTATCAGTATTGGGATCATTAACATCAGAATCAAAATGAGCTTTGTCATCATATAACTTACCTGTTCTTTTGTTTTTCACCTCTTCCACTGCTTGAGCAGGGATAACTGGTACTTCTTCACCATTGATTACAACTGTTTTTTGTTTTTCCGTCATTATCGTCCTTGTCGGTTATATTTCTTATAACATCTTTTCTTATGTTTGTTAAGACTCTTGGTATGGCGTCTCGGCCTTTTTCTTGGTTTTGGCCTAGGTACAAAGTGTGTAAATTTTACTCTAGCCATTTTCTTGAGATCTATCTATTAAAGCATAACTTATTGCTCCTTGAATCTTATTACTGCCCGAAGCTGCCGTTACTGTAACTGCATCACCTGCTTCTAAGTTAAGACCTTGTGGAGTTGCATTTATTTGTGTTTTAGCTGCAACATCATCTCTAAAAAATTCAAACTCAGCATTAGAATCTGAAGAATCAACTAAATTCATATTAACTAATATAGCTGATGATGCATCATTATTAGCAACATAAATACTTTTAATTATAATAGTTGCAGTAGCTGGACATGTAAGCACTGTGGTTTTGTCTGTACTTGCTTGTTTGTATGGTTGATTTTTATATTGAATTGTCATGATAAAAAATAATTAAATGTTTCAGAATCGTTTTTTTGTTCTCTTTGATAAGTAGTGTTTAATTGATTTTGTAATTGCTCTATAGCTAAATTTATTTGTCTAAAAGAATCTACTTTGTATTCTTCAGGTGGTTCAGGAATAAACACTTGTACTTTAGCCATTATCTTCTTCCATCTGGTTGTATGTCAAATCTGAATTGACCAAATCTCCAACTTTCATCTTTGCTATCATTTTCTATTTTTACAGCAGCTAATCTTGCTCTTGCTCGTGTATCTACTTTATCCGTAGATGATGATATTGTAAATGGCCCCAAAGGAGATCCTGTTTGTACATTAGCTGGATAATCTCTTAATTCTAAAGTAACTTTACAATTACCATTTAAATATTTAAAGTCAGGAATAAATCTTCGTACTTTTATAAAGAACTCTCCATCTCCTTGTGCATCTAAATCAAAATCTCCAGATTTAATAAAGGCAGATATTGCTGTTGTTGTTCCGTCCGCCAATACTTGATTGACGCCTTTTTCATGGTCAAACACTCTTGAAGCACCGTTTCTTACACCTTGTACAGTAGGTGTATTCGGAGCAAGAGTATTAGTAAATTCTGTTGCAACTGGATCTTTAAAAACATGAGCATCTTCATAAGATGTTCTTGCAAGAGTTCCCGTTGTCCAAGTGTTTTCTGCATAATTATAAGTTACAATTCTATCTACAAAATTTGATCCCGAGCTAGCGTAGAACCAAGATATCTCAGAATACAAACTGTTATGTGAACCGCATGTTAATTCAGAGCCATTTTCAAAATTAAATCCTGGTGCTCCATCATTTGTTTGAAATACAAAATCTTCTACTAAAGATCCTAATGATTTGACTGTACCATCAAAAACAAAAAATCCTCCTGAATCTGACATCCAATAAACAGCTCCATTAGCATAAACCATTGCTTTTTGTCCAATACATCCACAATTTGATCCGACTTGTCGAATACTAAATGTAAAAGGTGGCCCTACAAACTGCATTAAATAAGCAGAAGTATCAGTTAATATAAGTATATAATCTTTAGCTTTAGCAGCACCTACAATTTTTGTACCACTATCAATTCTAAAAGATCCTGCTGTGTTGGTTGATGTAGCAGTGTAATCAGTTAATGACTCTTGATCAGAAAATCTTATAAACATTTTATCTTGAGTGGTTGAACTTCCAATTGTTGTTTCAGTGCCTAAAATTATTAAATGTCTATCTCGATCAGAAACCATACTCATTACAGATCTTGTTGGAGCTCCTGATAATACAGTCGCTCGAGTTGTTATACCTGTGTTAGGATCCCAAGAAAAAGTTTTACCGTTTTTAATTGTTGCAATAAGTAATTCTCCAAAATTATCCAAAGACCAAGTTCCTGGATCTAAAACAACTGATGACGATGATCTAGCTGTTCCCCATGTAGAAGCTCCCCAAAGACCTGTACCCCATCCAAAACCAAAAGATTGTAATAATGGACCTACTTGGAAGTAAGCTCTTAAATCTAATGTTCCATTGTTTGTAGTTCCTGAACCTGATTCTGCGCTGGGCATTAGGATCGTGAAGGTTGTAGATGTTGGAGCTAACTGTACTTCAAATAATACGTTGTCAAAATCTGATGCTACATATCCTGTTTGTGCAGCATTAAAAGATCCAGCATTAACAAACGTTACAATATCACCTGGTATAAGGTTGTGAGCTCCAGGAGTTGTTATCGTTACTGTTTGCGAACTGCTAGTAGTAGTTATATTACAACTTGCTTGAGCTAAGGACGTATCTAAAGGTGTGATGTCGTAATAATCATCTCCATCGTAAATATATAAAATTTTGTCTGTACCAATTGCTAAGTATCTTCTACCCTCTAAATCAACCCAACTATGTAATGCTCTTGCAGCACCTATAAGTTGTTTATCCATTATTTCTTGCCAACCACCTATTTTTTCAGGCATTCCATATCTGAACCTAACAAAATCACCGTCTACCCATTGGTTTTCAGCTCCAGAGGCAGATGCTTGTTTATTAAATCCTGGTGCAAATTGTACTTTTGTTAATGGCATACTCTATTATACCTCATTTTTTTTAATGATGATATTCCACTCAAGTCGAGATAGCAAGTCGTCTAGGTGTACCTTTTTAAGCCTATTTTTTTTTAAAAATTTATGCAGTTCCTCAATATCTATTATAATCCATTGATTACCTATTTCGACCACCATCTTATCTGCTTTGGTTTTAAGATGACCTTTTTTTCTTAAATTAACCAAAGGTCTTAGGTCAAATTTAAATCTTTCATTAGAGCGTATTTTTAATACTCCCTCTACATCCCATAATTCTTTTTGTTTTTGAATATTAGTTGCAAATGTAACATCTTTAAGATGTTTCAAAAACTTCATTTAAGTTGATTAGCAATACATAACCAATTAGGTTGGTTGAAAAAACTATAGTGAGAAGGGGGATAACTTTTAGGTCTATTCATTTCCATGTAATATTTTTGTGTATTTGATACAGCTAATTTTTTAGCTTCTTTCCAAAATTTTTCTTCTCTGCAATTTAGATTGTAATGTAAAGATATGAAGTTAATTGCGTCTTCATAAAAATGTTTGATAACATAATTATATAGATTTATACTGTCTTCATTATAATGATTGTTTCTAGTGGTTGCTACTATCTGATAAGCACCTTCCATAGCCAAAGCTAAACCAGTGCTTTCTAATGGTTCTATAAAACCACCTGCTAATCCTATTCTAACGACATTTTCTTTCCAAAAAGTTTTTTTATAATATGGAGTCCAATTAATTTCTTTAGCAACTTTAGGTCTGTTATCCCAATGTTTTAAAAATATTTTTTTAGCTTCTTCAGGTTTTGTAATAGATCTATTGAATATAATACCACTTCCTATTCTAGTTCTTACTGGTATTTTCCAAATCCATCCACATGAAACAGCATGACATGCTGTGTATCTAACTTTTTCTGAATCATCTTTATATTGAACAGCACCTGCAATCGCAGTATCACAAATCAATCTATCTCTTAAATAAACTGTTTCTTCTTTCTGCAACAAAGATTTAAAACCTGTGCAATCAATAAATAGGTCAGCTTTTATTTTTTGATTTTCACAAATTAAAGTATCTCCGTCTAATTTAATTACATTATCTTTTACCCAATTAACTTTATCTTTTAATTTATGCTCAATGAATTTTGTTAATTTTAAACAGTCTATATGATAACCTCTAGCTTCACTTTCAACAAAAGTTTCTATACCCATATCTTCTATAAATGGGTGCCATATTGCACGACCTTCTTTTCCCCAACCTGGAAACAAAATACCTGTTTTATAAGTAGCATCACAATAATCAAACCACTCTTGATAAGAAAATCCACATGCATTCATGAAAGGTTCAAAATTTAAAATAGTAGCTTCCCCCACACCTATTGGATTTCCATCAGGTTTATCTACCATTGTTATATCGTAACTAGTATGTGCTCTTATATATGCAGCACTTAACATGGCAGAAGAGCCACCACCGACAATTACTAAATGTTTAATTTGTTTATTTTTCATATTAAGTCAAATATTTTTATCATACTTTTTCAATTTTTACATTAGCAACAATACTGATTCTTTCATCTTTCATTACTTGTTTTTGAAAAGGAACCTCATGCATCATCACTGCAGGAAATAATAGTATACTGTCGGGTAAGGGATTGATTGAAAAATATTCAAACATCCATGAATTGATGTATTTATCACTATCCACTAGATCGTATAAGTCTGGTCTTAAAAAATTAAAAAATTTACCAAATGAATTTTGATTACTAAATCTAATAGGAGACGAATCTTTAGGGACTTGAAGATAGTGTACCAAACCAAAATCTGCACCAAGATGCATATGAGGAGTCATAAAAGCATCTTCTTTATTACAAGTGTAATTAATAATTTGTATGTTAATCGCACAATCTTTTTTAATTTTAAGATAGTTAACACAAAATGCTTTTAGTTTTTCAATATATATCTTTACTAATTCATCGCTTTGTATTTTTTTAAATCTTTCATCTGTGCATTCATATGAATCATGCCATTTACCAAAACCTGAACCACGTTGTTTAGATATTTTATAGTTATATTTAATATCTTTTATTAACTGTTTTTTATTATAACGTTCAGGATGTATTTCATCTTCAAATACAGGCATACCAAATAATGTACAGTGCTTAAAAGTCATTTAAAAATAATTAACTATAATATTAAATCTACCTTTTGCATTTGTAGTGCTTGTACTAGCATGGGGTTTATCTGTTGCTAAATGTAGAAGTTGGTTTTCTACAGAAGGAACTCTAGTGCCATCTTCTAAAATAGTAAACCCATCACAAGTGTTTAAAGAAAGCAAAGCCCCTTTATGTGGAAACTGATAATCACAATGCATAGGATGTTCTACAATTTTATCTGTTCTATAATAAAAATTAGCTACTACTCTCAATAAAGCTTTTGCTTTTAGTTTGTCTATCAAAGGTTTAATTAAATTAAACTTATCACTATTTATATTATTATTTAAATAAAATGTATGTGTAAAGTAACTATCTAAAGCTGAATTTTCCTGATTTTCATTTAACTTTTCTTTTAAGAACCATGGAAAGAAATTATCATGGATAATATTATTTTTAATATTATTAAAAATTTCCTTCATTAAAAAATCTTGTTCTGTTTTCATTTTATTACCATTCTTATATTACCAGCAATTGTAGACTGACGCTTATTTGGTTTTACAACCATATGTTCTAAATAACTAGGAAATAATACAAATTGATTAGATCTTAATGTAGGTTTATAGACTTCTTTAGAAAAAACAGAAATTGCTCTAGAACTCATATTTTTAAAGCACTCTATTATATTTTTAGCTGGGTTTAAAAAAACTGTTTTTGATTCTTCAACATCTTTATAAATTATAAAAGATAAATCCGAACCTGTATGAATGTGTGGTTCTTGGTAGTCTTCAGTCCTATAATTATTTTCCCAAATATTTTTTAATCTTAACTCAAACGTTCCAGAAACAACTTGAGTTAATTCATCGGCAAATGTTTGCAATATAAATTTTATAGTTTTTTTATCTATTATAGAGTCAGGATTATCAACATTATAAGAGCTTGGAGTTTTAGATAGCCAAGTATCTTCGGTCTTTATCTTTTTTATGAATTTAATTTTACTAGCATTAATATTACCAATAAATATAGGAATTGAAAAAATATTGATAATCATTTTTATTTCTGTAATTTAAGTGAAAATTATACTATTTTAAGTATAATACAAGTGCTAGTCGTTAATCTTTTCAATCCAACCAGTTGAGTTATCAGCTTGGTAAGCATCTTCGTCCCAAAGATATGATTTTCCATCTTGTGGTTTTTTTCCAGGAGGATTTGGTGCCTCCCAAATCCAAGAAGAAGTATCTAAAACCCAAGATGCATGTGGTTTTCCATCATAAAATACATCATTAACAGGATCGTAGTGACCCTCTATTTTTGCATAGTTTCCTCTGAAAGCTTTGCTTTGATCAGGGTCTACATTAGAGGATTCAAAATTTCCTCCAGGTGTATAGTATATATTAGCATTAGTGTTGTATGAAGTTTGTTTCCATACAGCATCTGGTTCGTTATAAAGATTTCTTAAAAAATCAACTCCTAATGATTCTTGCTCATTACCGTTACTATCAGTAATAACTTCGTCATTAACAACTTCAATTTGAGTTACTATATTATTATTGTCTAATTTTGCAAAATGTGCCATTATGCTGTGTAACTCCCTGATCCGTTAAATGTCATAATAGTGAAATCACCACTTGTTGTAACAGAAGGTGATCCTGTTGTATTTCCTGAATATGCTCTTGTAAATACTCTTAAAATTCCAACTCCTGATCCTCCAGCTCCTGCATTACGGTTATCAGTTTTTACACCTCCACCGCCTCCGCCTGTATTAGAACTTCCGCTGCCACCAGTTCCAGTTGAACCGCTACCGCCGCCATCACGACCTGAACCTGAACTACCGCCGCCTTGACCAGCTCCACCACCGCCTCCGCCGCCTCTTCCGACTGAGCTTCCTGTGATAGATGAGTCTGTTCCATGACCACCAGTTGCAGATTGTCCTGTAGATGAACCACCGCCACCGCCGCCTCCAGCAGTGCCTCCACCGCCACCTGAACCATCAAAACCTTGACCACTTGAACCTGAACCATTAGATGAGCCTCGGCCTCCGCCACTTCCTGATCCACCACCGCAGCCACCGCTATTAGCTCCTCTGTTCCAAGAGCCACCGCCGCCTCCGCCAGTGCATGAAACAGTTGAAATACCTGATCCTGAAAGAGATGTAGTTCCACCGTTACCACCTCGAATGTTATCACCTTGTCCAGCTCCACCAGCACCACCGACAGTTACTGTGTAAGTAGTTCCTTCGACTGCTGTTATTACAGCTAACGCTGAATCTCCTCGACCTGAATTTTCTCCTTGTACGGAAGACCTGTAGCCTCCGCCACCGCCTCCGCCGCCGTCATCGGTACCTCCACCGCCTCCGCCAGCGACAAGAACATATTCCATAGTGAAATCTACAGGAGCTCCTTTACGTTGACCGTAACCTCCTGCTGATGCAGTTCCGAATGTACCTATAAGTGGCATTTATTTTTTATCCTCCTATTATGCAAACTGTGTTAAAGATGCTAACACTGTAAATGTAGCATCACCAGTTTTTATAACAGTATAAGTATAAACATCAAGAGAGTTAGCATTTCCTTCTGTTGGAGCTGATCCTCCTTGATATTCTGGAGTAACGCTTGATCCATCAACTTGTACTGCATTATTGTAATATGCAGTTCCACCTTGTTTTACAATGTGTGCTATTGTTAAAGATTCTCCTGCATCCATAATATTGTTTAAAGAGTTAGATCCATCACCTCTAATATTCAGAGTCCAGTTTGCTGAAGCATCAGTTGTAAAGTTCCAAACTGATTGAGTAATAACATCATAGTTTATAGTTCCCGTAGCAGCCGTTGCTTCAGTTGTAACTTTCTCTGCAACTTGTCCGATTTTCGCAGCACCTAAAGTTACTCTTCCTAAACCCTTTCCAGCTAAACTAAAATCAATATTTGTATCGCCACCTGTTGCAGCAATGCTAGGAGCATTTCCTGTTGCAGCGTTTGTTACATCAATTTGGTTTACAGCTGATCCTGTTGTTTGGAATATGATTTGTTCGTTACCGTTTTCATCATTTATTCCATGGGCATCATCTATTTTTATATTGTGTGAATTAGTATCTAAGTCTCCACCTAATTGAGGAGTTGTATCTTCAACTATATCTTTTAAGAAAAATACATCAACAGCGTTTGTGCCATCAACGTAGATTACGTGAGTTTTACCTTCAACAAGAGTAACGCCTGTTCCACTAGCTGTTTTAAAAGTTAGTGTGTTTCCAGATCTTGTTGTTGCGTCCTGAACGATGTAAGTTTTTTCTATACTATCTGGACAAGTTACAACTCTTGTTCCTGCTAAAGTACCTGTAAGTTTTAGTACTGCATTTCTTGCGTTTGATATTGTTCCGTTAGTCATAGCAAGTGTAACGTCAGATGAAGCACAATCGATCGCTTCAAAACCTGCAATTGCTTGTTGGACTAAGTTTAAATTTGTATTTGTTTTATCGCCCCAAGTACCAGAGTTTTCCCCTGTTACCATAAGCTCTAGTTTTAAATCTGTTGAATAACTTGATGCCATAATTTTTATCCTTTATTAATACTTAATTTTATTTGCTCTATGCCGCCTTGTCAACCTCTGTCCAAGTTGGTTGTAAACCAGGGTCAACAATCTCCCATGCATTTAACCCTATTGTACCAGTTGTAGATGTTCCTGTCACTCCTGTAGGTTCTACTAGAACACTTATTCCTGCAAGGAAATCACCAATTACTATGGTTCCAATACTATTTCCTGTAACGTTTGCAGTTACATTTGTAAATGCATCTTCATCACCTAATTGAACAGATAGTGCTTGACCTGTTACCGATAAACTTGCAGTTCCTGATATTGAAACGCTTCCAAGAGAAGGAGTACACGATACACCTGTTGCAATTACGTCAATACTTGGAATTAAAATAGAATCTTGTCCAATGCTTATATCTGTTCCAACTGATTGACCCCATTGTCCAGCACCCCAAGCTTCGTTGCCCCAAGGTTGAGTCGAAGCAGTTGATACTGATACTTGAACTAATTCGCCACCAAATGCAGATCCTACAGCAGTCGTTGCTGTAGCTGAAGTTACGTCATAAATAGTATTTTGTTCAACTGTTCCTAAACTTGTTCCTGCATTTACACCTGTTACTGCTACTTCTGCAGTGATTGAGAACGAAGGAGATCCAATAAATAAAGTTACACCATCTCCAACACCCCAGAATCCTTGACCCCAAGGCTCTGTACCCCATTCATCATTTACAGGTGACGTTACAGGCACTTCTACAACTTCTCCTCCAAATTCATTTCCTAAAGTTGTAGTTGCAGAAACACCTGTAGGTAAAACTAAAGCACTTGCACCTGCAACGGCAGTTGCAACAGAAGGTGTTAGGCTTACACCTGTAAGAGATGTAGTTGCTGAAGCTGTAATTACAGCTGTTCCAATATTCGCTGTTATACCATCACCTACTCCGTAAGCACCTGCTCCCCAAGCCTCAAATCCCCAAGCATCTTTTGATGCAGTAGATACAGGAACTGTTACTACTTCACCACCAAACTCATTTCCTAATGTAGTTGTAATTGAAGATCCTGAAACTTGATAAGTTGCAATATAAGATAGCTGTCCTGCTGAACCTGTTGCTGAGACTCCAGTAACATCAACACTTGCGCCTCCTCTACCTACGGCAGTTCCAAGCGCAGAAGTTAATTGTACTCCTGTCAAACCTACTTCAGGCGATTTTAAATCACCCCATTCACCTGCACCCCAAGTAAGAGCTCCCCATCCAGGAACTGATTGTGCATCAGCAGAACCTAGTGAAGTGCTTGATTGAACTCCTGTTAGAGTTATATTGGTGTCTCCAAGAACGTTCCAATTACCAAATCCCCATGTTTGTGCTCCCCATGCACTTTGAGTAATATCAAAAATACCACCCATACCAATTCCATGGACGTAACATAAATAATAAAAATCTGATTCAGAAGATGGTGTTACTTCAACGTACCTTGTTGTAGCTGCGTTAAAAGTTGTTGTGTTGGTATAATTAGCTTGGTTGCTAGCACCATCTAAATAATAAGTTACACCTGAAGAAATAATTCCAGACGTACTTGTGTTTGTTGAAAAAATTAATGGGTGATTATCGTTTGAGTTATCACTTTGTTCAAATCTTAAAGTTGCGCCATTGACCCAAGTAATTGTACCAGGACCTGTAGCATTTCTGCTACCATCTAGGTAGTAAACATTACCAGTGCCCCCACCATAAAGGTTACCCGATGCTACGGTAACTGTATAAGTTAATTCTGCCATAGCATCAGGCTCCTAAATTATGCGATTCTTAATATAGCGGCGCTCGATGTAAAGTTTGGAAATTGAATTGTAAAAGTTCCAGAAGTTGCAGTTTTATCTGCACCAAAATCTAAAACACAAACTGCTTTGTTAGCTTCAGTTGAGTTATAGATTAAAGCACCTCTCGCAGTAAGTGTTACTCCTGTGAAAGAT
>Ga0160423_10003267_pt1 | contig 13530 bp, 14 predicted proteins | sample CRUFie14St8metaG_FD_108191 | JGI IMG/M metagenome (GOLD analysis project Ga0160423, IMG submission 108191) | Marine microbial communities from the Costa Rica Dome - CRUD Field 142mm St8 metaG | ecosystem: Environmental > Aquatic > Marine > Oceanic > Photic zone | place: Costa Rica: the Eastern...
CTAAGGAGTATGAGTAAGTTGCTGGAGTTGCAACCAGAATTGTACGAAAAAATAAAACAAAAACTAGAGGAAGTTTCTACGCCTCTACAAAGTTTCAAGGATGGAGTCAAGGAAATATTTGAGAAGGCGATGGACCTTAATCAAGCTATCGCTGATAGAGGAGTGCAAGCAGTCCAGGAGTTCGGGAATGTTTTTGCTGATTTTGTTGCTACAGGTAAGGCCAGTTTTAAAGACTTTACGGTCTCCTTGTTGCAGGATTTATCAAGAATATTTGCAAAAGCTGCGTTGTTCAAGACTTTATCTCTTATCCCAGGAGTAGGAAGCTTTTTGGGATTTAAAAATGGCGGCGTTGTTGGAGCATCGGCTTCAGCACCAGACCCATTGACACAGCCTGGAGTAATGCTTGCTGCTAATGGAGCTGTTATGGCCAGGAACAGGATTGTTCCATATGCCAAGGGCGGAATTGTCAAAAAACCAACGTTCTTTCAGTATGCAAATGGTGGGTCAGGTCGTTTTGGCTTGATGGGAGAGGCTGGTCCTGAAGCGATCATGCCACTGCGTCGCGGTCGCAATGGCAAGCTTGGAGTTGAGTCTTCTGGTGGAGTTGGTAACGTGGTAGTGAACGTTGACGCAACAGGTAGCAGCGTGCAGGGTGATCAGCCAAACTCAAAAGCTTTAGGTTCAGCGATTGGCGCAGCTGTTCAAGCTGAGTTAATTAAGCAAAAGCGTCCTGGAGGTTTGCTTAGCTAATGGCTACTTTCCCTGATATATCGCCTGATTACGGAGCCAGCAAAAGAGCGCAACCCAAAGTGCGGAATGTTGAGTTTGGCTCTGGATATTCACAACGAGCAACATTTGGCATCAATCAAGATCCAAAGGTTTGGACTTTGGCCTGGAACAATCGCAGCGCTACTGACGCCAATACCATTGAAGACTTTTTAGAAGCAAAAAAAGGTGTTGAGTCTTTCAATTGGTCACCACCGGACGAGGTTACAACGTACAAATGGGTTTGCCAAGATTGGACTAAGACGATGCCATACTCAAACTTATTTAATATTAATGCTACTTTTGTGCAGGTATTTGAGACCTGATGGCTTACCCAAAGACAACACATCAATGGCAAGCTAATAGGTTGTATGTAGTCAACGACGTCGTTCGTGCATCAACGGATAATACGCTTGCGTTTAAGTGCATTATTGATGGAACGTCAGGTGAAAACGAGCCAACATTTCCAAGGCAGATTACAAAGACCGTTGATGATAACGGGATTCTTTGGGAAGCATTTGAGCCATTAGCGGAAGAGCTGCAAAAGCTTGCGCCAACAGCAATTATCGATTTGTTCGAGGTGACGTTGACGGAAAAAACCAATGGCGTTGCCAGCATTTTGCGTTATCACGCAGGCAAAAACGGCATCACTGAAGATATAACTTTTGGGGGCGAAGTATATCCTGCTGTTCCTGTTGAAGTTGATGGATTTGAGTTTTCGGCAAAAGGCACGTTGCCTAGACCTACGTTGCGGGTGGCAAACGTCAACAATGCTATTACCAGTCTGATTGTGCAATACAACTTGCTGGCGGCAAAAGTAGAAAGGATTCGGACTTTTGCCAAATTTATTGACACAGAAAACTACGATCAGAACCCACCATTTGCGCCCGAATCAGACGTTGAAGATAATTTTGCCACCCAGGGGTCTGACACGTTAGTCATGCAGACGTTTAATGATACGTCTGATCCTGATGCAAAAATTGTCGAGACTTGGTACGTTGACAGGATTGCAACTGAAAGCCTTGAGTTCGTTGAGTTTGAGCTGACGCCAAAAATTGATTTAACCAACCTTGCTTTGCCCCGCCGCACCATTGAAGAGTTTTGTCCATGGAGATATAAGGGCACAGAGTGCGGATACACTGATGACGCTTGTTTCACTGTGGACGATGTGAGGACGAGCGACAAGAGTCAAGATGTGTGCGGCAAGCGTGTTTCCAGCTGTCAGGCACGATTTGGTTTGAAGCAAGATTTGCCGTTTGGTGGATTCTATGGCGCAAGACTTCAAGCGTGATGCAGTTCGACACGCTGAGCATGAAGACCCAAAAGAGTCAGCAGGTTTAGTTGTCAACGGCAGTTACTTTCCCTGCCGAAATATTGCGTTAGATCCAGAAAACACGTTTGTGATCAATCCTGTTGATTATGCAAGGGCGATGCTTGCTGGAACGATTGAAGCTGTTGTTCATTCGCATCCGCAAGGTACACCAGTTAGCGAAAACGATCGAAAGGCTTGCACGCAAACTAGATTGCCTTGGTACGTTTACTCTGTGCCAGATAAGCAATGGTTGACTATCGGTCCTTGATTGGGCGGCAATGGAAGTATGGCGAGCGTGATTGTTTTTCGCTGTTGCGGGATTATTACCAGTTGTTAGGCATTGACGTTCCAGACTTCCCACGACCTGAGTGTTTGGAGCGGACGGAGAGCATATTTTTGAAACATGCGGAAGCAATAGGGTTTGAGCGTGTTTTGTTTGAAGATCGCTCACCACATGACGTGCTAATCATGCTTCTTGGAACGAGGGCACCAATGCACGCAGCGATTTATGTTGGTGGCGACAGGATTTTGCACCAGCGGATGAACAGCATTAGTGCGGTTGAACCTTTGCGGCGGTACTATTGGCAAAGGATTGCAGCTGTTTACCGTCATGCAACTTGTCCTGCTGGCAGGTGAGCTTGGCGAGAAGTATGGCGAGCGCCATGAGTATTGCAACCTGCGTACACCAGCAGATGCGATCAAGCTGCTGTGTTTCAACTATCCCGAGTTAAAGCAGGAGCTTGTTCGGGCGCATCATAACGGCGTTGGATACAAGGTGATTCAAGGTGGTGCGTCAATGGGTTACGACGAACTGCATTTGCCGTTTGGCAGTAGGCCACTGATGGTGGTGCCTGTAATTAGCGGTGCTGGCGGCAGTACAGGTCAGATTTTGATTGGCGCTGGCCTGGTAGCTGCGTCATTTTTGCTGCCTGGGGCGGGGTTGTTTGGTTTTGCTGGGCTTGGAGGTACTGTTGCCGCAGGAACAACTCTTGCTGCAGGATCTTCTTTTGTTGTCGGCAGTGCATTCGGTACGGCGCTTGGCACAGCGTTAAGTGCAGTCGGTGCAAGCTTGATTCTTTCTGGTACGGCAAACCTTATTTCACCACAGCCGCAGTTGCCTAACGCTAGTGCAAACAGGATTAGAGGTGAAGGCACAAATGTTCGTGGTCCTGGTCCTGAAGGCATCACACGCGGCGGCATGGGTCAGCAGTCGTATGCGTTCACTGGTCCTGCTAATACTGTTGGAACGGGAGCAACCTTGCCTGTTATTTACGGTCGTGTGATTACTGGCAGCCATTTGCTTGCGGTAAACCTTGAGGTGACGGATGACTCAGATCCGCTAAAGCTTGCAACGCAAAAGCCAAGGGTTAAAACGACTCGAATTAACAGCGATAAATTGACGAGAGAGTTAAAAGATTGCGGCGGCATTGAAAGCATTAGAGGCATCAGAAAAGTTAATTCAAACGATGGAGATAGTAGGCGCAGAAGAGTCATTAACAAAACGTTCGGGCCATCAGAAAACAAGCAAGTCGAGGATGGTGACAGCTATGAAACATCTGGCGACAGTAATACCATTAAGTACAAAAAAGAATCTGAGTTTAGGAAAAAACTTGACGTAATATTCAGCATCGAAAACGGTTTGTTTGACTTTGCGGGAGCACCTGGAACGACAAAGATTGATGGCTTTATTCAATACGAAGTTACGCTTACGGTTAAAGAAGGCGGGGGAAATATAAACCTTGCGAGTGCAGTTATCACTCTGCAGGGGCTTGTTAATGAGTCGCAAAAATTTAACTACGGGCATCGCTTTGAATTGCCCAGGGCAAAGAATCTTGACAACGAAAACCTCAAGATTAAAGTTAAAATTGTTGATTCAAAGGTTTACTCTGACGCAACGCTTAAAATCCAAAGCTACGGTTACGGCCTACTTCCAGACTGATGCCTCTTAACTCCAAAACTAATCTAAAGCTGATCGACGCTATTTGCGAAGGTCCGATTGAGGGTCTTACTCACCATCGGAAGGCTGTCTATCTCAATGAAACAAAGGTTACGCCTAGGCAGATTAAACCGGAATCAGATGATGAAGGCCCTGCAGTTGTTATTGAACAAAAGCAAGGCACTAAAGATCAAGGTCCATTTACAAAATACTCAGGATTTGCCAATTCATCCACGACAATTCAACCTGTTAATTTGCAAGTTGGATCAAACTATAGCGAGACAGTTGATGACAAAAATTTTGTTCTTAAGGGAGGGCGCGACTATGGAGCGGGGCAAGTAATTCAGGAAATTCAAGATTCCGAAACTGATTTTGTCAAACTTGTATTTACGATCCCCAAGCTGTTTTGTGTAGCAGTTGAGGGTTTGGCGCGTGGTCAGCTGTTTTCTGCTCAAATCAAATTAAGAATAACGCTGCAGGATAACGCTGGAGGCTTTCAGGAAGTCCCTATTTCCTCAGTCAATACAGACGAAAAAAACGTTATTCGTGGTATCTCAACGTCTCAGTATCAGTTTGAAACGCAAGAAATTGATCTAACCGATTTTCAGGCTCCTATAAGAATAAAAGTTGAAAAGCAGGAATTTACAAAGATATTGCAGTCGGGCCAAGTAAGGCCAGATCCTGAAGCAGCGTTTGAGATCACGATTGACGACCTTGAGGATCTTCCTAAAAATACGCCACTTGAAAGCAAGCGTGCTGACACAATTATCTGGGACAGTATTGTTATTGGAAAAAGAATTCGCACTTCTTATCCGTACACAGCACTGGTCTTTTTAGGCATTGATTCGGAAGAGTTCAACACATTGCCTGCTAGGTCTTATGAAGTAAAAGGCAAAAAAGTCAGAATTCCAAGCAACGCAAAAGTTAGTGAAAACGGCAGTGGTCGCCTTGAATTCGATCTTGAAATTCCGTTTGACGGCAGCTTAACGGACGATCTTTATTACACTACCTGCCCAGTTTGTTGCTTCTACGACATGGCGACAAATAATCGCTATGGCGCTGGTGATTTTATTGATGCGTCAAATTTGAGCTGGATTGATCTTATTGACATTTCTCGTTATTGCAATGAACTGGTAAGCACGCCTGATGGTCTAGAGCCACGCTTTGCGATCAATACTGTTATTGGATCGCAGGCGGAAGCGTATAACGTCATGCAGGACATGACGAGTGTATTTCGTGGAATGCTTTTCTGGAAAGCAGACACGGTGCAAGTCGCTGCTGACCATGGTGAGTTAAACAGAGGCAATGTTGATGCGATCCATGTATTCAGCAACTCAAATGTTGTCAATGGTTCATTTGTTTATAGCGGTTCATCGCTGAAAACACGCAGCACAAGGGTCCGTGTTCGCTATAACGATCCAGACAATTTCTACAAGTCAAACTTTATCATCATCGAAGATCAGGCACTGATCGACAAGTACGGCATTCAAGAGAAAAATGTTGTTGCTTTCGGCTGTACGTCGAAGTATCAGGCTCAACGCATGGGGCGTTGGATCATGCAATCAGAAAAGTTACATGATGAAACGGTTGCATTTTCTGTTGGCCTTGAAGGTTTGAACGTCCTGCCAGGACAAATCTTTGAAGTGTCCGATGAAATGCGTCTTGGAACGCGGCTAGCGGGACGGATTGTTGGTGCGGATCTTGGCTTTGTTGACCTTGATCAGACAGCAACATTGCCCGCTGGATTAAATAATAAGTTGACTGTTGTGATGCCTGATGGAACGGTAGAAACCCGTGACATTGCAGGTGTTAGCGGTGTGCGTGCAACGCTGTCGAGCGATTTTTCTCAGCTTCCTGCGGATGATGCGTTGTATGCAATTAAGAACGATTCGGCAAAGCTTACTAAGTATCGCTGCCTGTCAATTGCAGAAGGCGAAGACGGCATCTACAGCATTATCGGTGTTAAGCACGTTGATGGTATTTATCGCTCTGTTGAAAATCCTGATTTTAACCTTGCGCTACCGGATCCTGCTATTTACGGCGAAAAGCCAGCGAATCCGCAAAATCCACGGATTACGTTCCAGCAGATTGATGACGGTCGTAATACAGTCAACCGTGCCACAATTTCTTGGACGAGAGGTCTGACAGGACCAGTTGCTGAGTTCAAGGTTCAGTACAAGATCGGCAATGGTGGCAACTGGGTTACTGTTTTTACCTCAAACAATTCAATCGATATAGATAAAGGCTTGGTTCCCGGCAAGCGGTTGTATGCAAGAGTCAAGGCTATTGGTCCTGAGCCTGATCGTAGACAGTCGGGAAATGTATTTGTAAACAGGGTTATTGGTCCTGGCGGTACAAGTGATGATCAGGATGGACTTACTACTGTTGTTTTGCCGCCTGATCCAGAAGGCGTAACGATTGAAGTTATTAGCGCAGAGCAGGTTATTTTGCGCTGGTCATCAACAGCAAGCGGTCAAAAGCTTGAGGGCTTTGTTGCTCATATTCGTCATAGCGCAAGAACTGACGGCACTGGAACGTGGCCTAATAGCGTGCTTCTTCGCAAAATTGAAGCTCGAACAACGCATGCTGTTCTACCATTATTAAATGGTGAATATCTAATCAAGTTTGTCAATGCTGAAAAGCAGCGCAGCACAAACGCAGTCAGTGCAATTGTTAACGTTCCAAATGCACAGCCAAAGTACAACTATGAGGTGGCACGCGAGGACGCATCTCCTGGCGAGTTTCCCGGCCAAAAGAACAATGTTTTCTACAGCGATGTTTACGACGGTTTAATTTTCGATGGTGACGCCTCGTTTGATGTGCTCTCAAGCATTGATGGTTTTACCGATAACATCGATGATCATTTTGGAACGCAAGCTTTGAGCGGCGAATATATTTTCCAGAAAGTTGTTGACCTTGGCGCGAAATATAGCGTTCGGCTGCTTCGTACGCTAAGCGTCCGAGGTTTGTACAAAAGTGACCTCATAGATGATCGCACCGAGCTAATTGACACTTGGTCTGATTTTGATGGAGAAATTCCTGACAGCGTTAATGTAGAAATGTATTTTCGCAAGTCAGATCTTGCTGCTACCGACTCTGTTTCTGTAAAAGAAGATGGTGATATGCTCCAGCTTGAGGACGGCGATGGCATACAACGACAATCTGATTTAGTCTTTGAAGATTGGATACCCTTAGAGAATAATGCTTATGTTGGCAGATCGTTTCAGTTCAAAGCTGTATTAACAAGCGATCACGTTGATCAAACGCCTTTAATCGATCAGCTAGGTGTTGCGGTGGAACTAGAACGTCGAACAGAGAATAGCGGCCAAATAAGGTCCGGTTACGGCACTAGGTCAATTACATTTGAAAAACCGTTTTACACCGATGCTGACACTGCTGTTTCCGTAGGCATTACCGCATTAAACATGCAGGAAGGCGATTATTTTGAGATGACGGAGCCAACCTCGACAGGGTTTGACATCACGTTCAAAGGAACGTTTGATGGGGATGTTTTCGTTGATAGATTTTTCAGTTACACTGCGATAGGATACGGAACAGGGCAGACCTAACATTTGTTATGGCACAGGCAGACGGCGTTGTTGCAAATGGTAGTGGTGCAGCGGTAAGGGCTGACATCAACAATCAGCTGGCAGCTGTTTTTACGACGCACAGCGGCGCAACAGCTCCAGCAACCACTTATGCATATCAATTCTGGGCTGACACTACGGCTGGCAAATTAAAAATTAGAAACAGCGCAAACAGTGATTGGGTTGTACTGCGTGACCTAGATGGTGGTTTTGATGCGGCAGACGGTACATCTAGTGCGCCGAGCATTAAATTTGCTTCAGACACAGATACTGGAATATTTAGGCCAGCAGCTAATTCGATTGGCATTGCTACCGATGCGGTCGAGCGCGTTCGGATTGGTTTGTCAACTGACACAAGCCCTCAGCAGGCGTTCATGTGGAATACGACCAAACTGCCAATTACGAGTCAACAAGCTGACGCAGGATTTTTTATTGACGCACAAGGTAAATGTCTTATAGGGCAGCATAATCGAAACCCTTTTACGATTAATAGAACAGGTAATGACGGGAATATTACTAGCTACATGCAGGATGGTGTTCAAGAAGGGTCTATGAATGTTAGTGGGACAACGGTTTTTCTTAGCGGAGCACACTTAAGCCGTTGGTCTCAGCTTGAAAATAACGCGGAACGCATACAAATTTTGCGCGGCTCAGTAATGAGCAACTTAAATCAAATGTGTGTATGGGGTGACGAAAATAACGAGCAGCTTAATCGGACAAAGGTTAGCGATGTAGAGGGCGACGCAAATGTGGCTGGCGTATTTGATATGTGGGATAATGACGATACGGTTTACACAAAAGATTTCTACATTGCAATGACCGGTGATAACATCATCAGAATCGCTCAAGGAACAACAGTTGAGCGGGGTGATTTATTGATGTCCGCTGGCGATGGCACGGCCAAACCTCAAGGTGATGACATTATTCGCAGCAAGACTATTGCAAAAGTAATTAGCACTGAAGTTACGCTGACCCACCCGGATGGCAGCTATTGTGTTCCTTGTGTCCTGATGGCTTGCTGATATGGCTGATCGTAAAATTACGCAGCTTGCAGAGCTGACATCGCCTGACGGTGCAGACGTTTTTATTGCTGTTGATAGCAGCGAGGCTGAAAGCGCCGACAAAAACAAGCAAATTACATTCAGCACGATCCATAAGGCAGTACCTGATGGGTCTGAAGCTGCACCAGCGATCAGCTTTTTAACTGATGCAAGTGCTAGCGGTTTTTATCGCAGCGGAGCAAATGAAATTGCGATTAGTGCCAACAGTGGTTACGTCGCAAAGTTTACGACTGCTGGATTTCAGCTTGGCACTGGAACGGCAGCAGCTCAGCTGCATCTGTTTAGTTCCGATACGACCGATCAGGTCATTATTGAGAATACTGATGCTGGCTTAGATACTGCACCTGATCTGGTGTTGTATCGTAATTCTGCATCACCAGCTGCCAACGATAATCTTGGCAACATTGAATTTCGTGGGCGTAATGGTAACAGCGAAGATGTAGCTTACGCTCAAATTTTGGCGCAAGTTGTTGACACTACTGATGATAGTGAAGATGGCATCGTCAAGATTATGGCTGCTGCGGCTGGTACAACCGCTGCACGCATTACGGTAAAAAGTGACAAGGTTGGTATCAATGAAGCCGACCCTGAACATCCGCTTCATATCACAGAATCAGTAGCCAATACTGGCTTGTTTATTGAGTCAGCGGAAGCGGTTGCAGTTAGTGCCGCTGATATTACGCTGTATCACCATCGTGGAGATGCTGTTTCGGGTCAGGATAATGATGTCCTGAGCAGCATCAACTTCCAGGGTAATAATGATGCGGCGACACCAGAGCAAGTTCAGTTTGCTGAAATTGAAGCCAGCATTATTGATGCCAGTGATACGGAAGAAGACGGCAAGCTTGATCTGAAGGTCCAGTCTGCTGGAACGTTGACGAGTATGGCGGCAATCACTGCCGCAAACGTGACGTTAGGTTCACGTCCGATTATTCCAACGCATACACCTGCATCAGCTAGTGCTACTGGTACAGCTGGCGAGATTGCATGGGACGCAAGCTATTTGTACGTTTGCACGACGACTGATACTTGGAAGCGGGTTGCATTGAGCACTTGGACGTAAAACGCTAGAGTGATGGCATCACATGTTGCCGTAGGCCCGGCATGGCTAACGTCAAAATCACCGAGCTGACTGCCTATACCAATCCGGCGAACACCGATGTGGTGCCGATTGTTGATCTAGTTAATGATCAGACGAAGAAAATAACGGTTGCGGATCTGCTTGAGAATGCAGGTGCAGGTAATGGTAACGGTGGTACGAACATTGTTTTAGATACAACGCCCCAGCTTGGTGGCGACTTGGATATGAACTCGAAGTTCATTTCCAGCGGCATTCTCGGCATCAAGAACACCGGAACCCAGTCAGAGGTTCGTCTTTACTGCGAGTTTAACAATGCGCACTATGCAGCGATAAAAGCGCCTGCTCACACTGATTTCAGCGGCAACATCACGTTTACGCTTCCAGCTACGGACGGATCAGCCAACCAAGTTCTAAAGACTGACGGCTCTGGAGCGTTGTCGTGGGTTAATCAGACTACAACTTATGCAAACAGTGATGTTGACCTACATCTGAACGTTTCTGGTGCCAGCTCTAGTCAAGTCTTAAGCTGGAACGGTTCTGATTATGCATGGGTTGATCAGCCTGATGGCGGCATTTCGGATGGCGACAAGGGAGATATCACCGTTTCAAACAGTGGCGCGACGTTCACGATTGACGATGACGTTGTAACTGCTGCAAAACTTGCAGATACTGCTGTAACCGCTGGTAGTTACACCTCTGCAAACATTACGATTGACGCGCAAGGTCGAATTACAGCTGCGTCTAACGGTTCTGGCGGTGGTGGTAGCGACTTAACTGACGGCGATAAAGGTGACATCACTGTGTCGAACAGTGGTACGACCTTCACTATTGACAACGACGTTGTAACTGCAGCGAAACTTGCCGATACAACAGTCACGGCAGGCAGCTACACATCAGCAGACATCACTGTTGATGCACAAGGCCGAATCACTGCTGCAGCGTCTGGGACCATCAGCACGGCTGAGATTGCAGACGATGCTGTAACTGCTGCTAAGCTCGCAGACACCGCAGTCACTGCAGGTAGTTATACAGCGGTTGACATCACAGTTGACGCTCAGGGCCGAATCACTGCTGCTGCAAACGGTGAAATCGGCACATCTGAGCTGGCTAACGATGCTGTAACAGCAGATAAGCTTGCCAACACCGCCGTAACGCCTGGCAGTTACACTGCAGCAGACATCACTGTTGATGCTCAAGGTCGAATCACTGCTGCTGCCGATGGAACAATATCGGGCGCCGGTGTGAGCCTTGGCCTTGCAATCGCATTAGGATGATCCTATGGCAGAAACATTCGACAACGCATCCGTCAGGCTCACCACAGCAAACGAGACTGACATCTATCAAGCGCCGACAGGCTCTGGAGAAGTCGCGATAGTGCTTAGCTGTATGGTTGCCAATGTTGATGGTACTGATGCGTGCAAGGTTGACGTTAAGCTCACAAATAGCAGCGATACGCTTCAAAGTTTTCTTTGCAAAGAGTTAAGCGTGCCAGCAGGGGCAAGTGTTGAGGTCATCGTTAACAAGGTAGTGCTTACGCAGTCACAAAAAATAAGAGCAGAGGCAGAAACTGCGAACGATCTTGACGTAACGTTAAGCGCATTAGAGATTACCTGATGGCTAATAAAACAACTGCGAATTTTATTGGCGTCAATGACGATTATTCAGGCACAAGCGGTGCATGGTCGATCACTGAAGCGAGGGAAAGAAAACTTAGTAGTGTTCATGGCGAAAACTGGGGGGGAGGGGATAGTCCGTTCGACCTGGATTTTCTTGTTATAGGTGGCGGTGGTGGCAGCGGTAGAAATCCTTATGTCGCTCATGGTGGTGGCGGTGCCGGAGGATATTTAAATTCATTTGGGTCAGAAGCTAGTGGTGCAAATAGTACTGGCCTAGCAGGTAAAAGTGTGCTTACGAATGAAGATTTCACTGTGACAGTTGGCGCTGGTGGCGCGGAAGGCGCTAACGGCAGCAATTCTGTTTTTTCTGGTACTGATGCGTCAAACAACGCATTTACGTTGACAGCAACAGGAGGCGGCAGGGGTGGTGATAATCAAGATGCAGGAAACGGCGGATCTGGTGGAGGCGCTGGTTCAAATTGGCAACGAACTACAACATATGCAGTTTCTAGGGCTTCTGGAGATGGCACTGCCAATCAAGGCTTTGATGGGGCTGACGTATCAGGAAGCATCACTGTCGCTAGTGCTACCTTGTGCAATACTCTTGGAACGGCATATTGGTGTGACAGTTTTTCATCGCTTGCCGGTGGCGGTGGCGGTGGGGCTGGCGGAGCAGCGTCTGGCCATACTGGTGGGGCTGGCCTTGCGTCTTCAATCACTGGAAGTAGCGTTACCAGGGCTGGAGGAGGCGCGGGTATGAGAAATGGCAGCGAACAAACGAGTGGAACCGGTCGCGATCAAGCCGGTGGTGGCGGCGTCAATGGACTATCAGGTTCAAATAACACGGGTAATAACGGCACAGTGATTTTGCGCTATCCAAATACTTTGACAATTAATTTTTCAGCCGCAGCTCTCACTGCAACAACTGCGACTGATGGCTCAGACAAAGTGACAACCTTCACTGCAGGATCTGGTACTGTTTCTTGGAGCTACATCTGATGAAGTATTTCGCTTTCCTAGATGAAAATGACGTTGTTGTGCAGGTTATACCTGTGCCAGATGCAGCAAGTGAATCAGATTTTGCCGTGCGTTTAGGCATGACATGCAAAGAAACTTTTAGAGATGAAACCACCAAGGGCAAATATGCAGGCCCAGGTTATAGCTATCACGAAAGTGATGATATTTTTGTTGGGCCAAAGCCTTACGCAAGCTGGGTGCTTAATACTTCAACTGCTGATTGGGAACCACCTGTTGCAGCACCAACGGACGGACGCTCTTATTTTTGGAATGAAACCACTACATCTTGGCAAGCAGCAGACTCAGACGAATTAGATTCTGCGAATTTAAGCGATGCAGACATGGAGGTTCTTAGAAACGTTGACTCTGACGACAGCTACAACGATGCTTTGTCGCGACTCAGTGCTGAGGGCCGTGCATGGGTCGAGGGCTCTCGTTAAGGTTGCTTTTTAGGCAGAAGCTTGATGCAACGTCCTGATCCAATGATTCCACGCAAAAAGTGTGCCGAAGATTGCGAGGCGATGATAAACCGCACTATATGGTTGGAGGAGCTGTATTTGTTGGATGGCCGCGATCAAGCAGATCACCCACAACGTGGTTTGTTCACAGGGCTAGCCATGAAATATCAAAACCTGTCTTCAACAGACGGTTACTAACGGTCTGACAACACAGTGACACACTCTGACAACTGTCACAGTGACAGTCCCGGTAACCTATTAACGGAAAACGTTTTCTCCCTTTCCCATGATCAAGTCTTTAATTGTGAGTGGTGCCATTGCTACTGCAGCTGCGCTGGCATCTCCTGTTCTCGCAGGCCCCTACGTCAACGTGGAAAATAACTCTGCATACTCTGACGGTTTTTCTGGTGCGGTAACAGACCTGCACATTGGCTATGAAGGCGGCGAAGGCCCTTACAGCTTTTATGCGCAAGGCGGCTTTGCATTGGTTGATGACACCGATGAAATCAGCACTGAACTGTCAGGGAAGTTTGGTGGCAGCGTCAGCCTTGCTGATTCTGGCCTGAACCTGTACGGCGAAGTGTCTGGCATCACTACTGATGACGATCCTGCTTTTGGAACGAAAGTAGGTGTCAAGTTCCCATTCTGAGCTAATCTATAGCTGAGCTGGTTCTCCCCTCTCCTGGTCTCACACAGC
>Ga0160423_10003268_pt1 | contig 13518 bp, 19 predicted proteins | sample CRUFie14St8metaG_FD_108191 | JGI IMG/M metagenome (GOLD analysis project Ga0160423, IMG submission 108191) | Marine microbial communities from the Costa Rica Dome - CRUD Field 142mm St8 metaG | ecosystem: Environmental > Aquatic > Marine > Oceanic > Photic zone | place: Costa Rica: the Eastern...
AAGCATCTTGTATCCTTTTTTCCGAGGAGATCGTGGTACAGATAGAATCTTTACAGTATGCATGGCAGGGGGTATGAGTATGTCTTGTACCCCCATTTAGGATTAAAATGAGAAAACTATTAAAGCTAATAGCATGTATTGTAGGTGTATTTTTTACTTACAGCTCTTTACATTTTTTTATGCAGAGAGATGCTGTTATGTTTATAGCTATACTACCGTTGACAGCTACGTTTATTTGGTGGTATAATAAGAGGATATTAAATGGCTAGAAAAAAAGAAAACCCTATAAGAAAAACTACTAAGGGTAAAGGGGCAAACTATAGACCTACTAAGTCTGGAGCAGGTATGACAAAAAAGGGGGTAGCTGCGTATCGTAAAGCTAATCCTGGTTCTAAACTAAAGACAGCCGTTACTGGCAAAGTTAAAAAAGGTAGTAAGGCTGCAAAAAGAAGGAAGTCTTATTGTGCAAGATCATTAGGACAACTGAAGAGAAGTTCAGCAAAAACAAGAAACAATCCGAACTCTCGTATTAGACAAGCTAGAAGAAGGTGGAAGTGTTAAATGGCTGCAAAGAAAAAAAAGAAAACAACTAAGAAAAAAGGTGCTAAACCTACTAACCCTGCATTATACGCTAGAGTAAAAGCAGAAGCTAAAAGAAAGTTTAAAGTATATCCATCAGCATATGCCAATGGATGGTTAGTTCGTACATATAAGAAACGTGGTGGTGGGTATAGATAATGCCTCACTATACTAAAAAACTAAAAAAAGTTATTAAAGGTTTAAAGAAAGCATCTAAGTTACATGCAGGACAAGCAAAAGTTTTAGCAGGTATTGAAAAAGATCAACGAACAAGATATAAAAAACCTAAGAAACATTTGATACCTAAAAAATAAATGGCTAGAAAAAAGAAAAGAAAAGACCCTAAAGTAGGGACAGGTAAAAAGCCAAAGGGTTCTGGAAGAAGATTATATACAGATGAAAACCCTAAAGATACTGTAAGAATAAAGTTTGCTACCACTGCAGATGCTAGAGCTACAGTTGCAAAAGTTAAAAGATCTAAAAAACCTTTTGCTAGAAAGATACAAATATTAACTGTAGGAGAACAAAGAGCAAAGGTAATGGGTAAAAACGCTGTAGTTGCTATATTTAAAAAAGGTAAAAATAGCATAAGAAAAACTAGGAAAAAGTAATGGCTAAACCTACAGGAGGATTGACAGCGTGGTTCGGTAAAGGACCTAAAGGAGATTGGGTGGACATAGGTGCACCTAAAAAGAAAGGTAAGTTTCAACCTTGCGGCAGAAAGTCTGCCTCTAAAAGTAAACGTAAGTATCCTAAATGTGTGCCTAGATCAAAAGCTAGTAGCATGTCAAAGGGACAAATTAAAAGTGCTGTAAAAAGAAAAAGATCTAAAGCACAGGGAGTAGGTGGTAAACCTACTAACGTTAAGACTATAGTAAGAAAGAAAAAAACTACTAGAAGGAGAAAAAAGAAATGAAGAAAGTACCTGCAGGCAGTAAAGGTAAAGGTCTTAGTAAATTACCTAAAACTGTTAGAAACAAAATGGGCTACATGAAAAAAGGTGGCACAGTTATGACCAAGAAAAAAACAGCTAAAGGCATGAAAAAAGGTGGTACAGTTACTACTAAAAGAAAAACAGCTAAAGGCATGAATAAAGGAGGAATGGTCAAAGGTAAAAGAAAAACAGCTAAGGGCATGAATAAAGGAGGAGTGCTCAAAACAGCTAAAGGCATGCGTAGAGGCGGAGCTATTAAAAAAGCTAAAGGAACAAAAAGGGGTGGGGCAAGGTCTAAGAGATAGACTATGCCACATCTTATATCAAACGTACCCTACTTTAAAGTATGGGTGAGAAGAGAGTTTACAGCTAATCACCAAAATTATCACGGTGAGTTTCTACACGGATTAGCAATAGCTGTAAATTGTATACCAGATAGATCACTATCTTTTCAGATTGTATTTACTGGTTGTGAGAATGAACTAGATGAGCCTAATGTGCATGGTGGTGCAATGTGGGCTCGGATGCCGATACAAGCTCTGGTTGCTGATATACCCCTAGAAGAATGGGGAGAACGAATGGAAAATCATTTGTGTCAACCTTGGGATTGTATGTCTAGAGAACATGAAGTGGTAGTTTTAGATAGAACTTCTTCTTCTCCTTGGTATGCTAAAATAGATGGTGAGTTTTACTTAGCTAAGTATATCTTTACTGTAGATTATACCAAAGATGAAATTGCAGATAGTCCAGACCAACACAAACAAAGTCATGTGTTATATTTGACAGAGGGTCAATGGAAAGGAAACTTAGTAGCATTACCTAACAATAGAGTTAGAGTTACTAATCCTGCATTATGGGTTACTGGAGAAGGAGCTCCCGATTTTGCTCCTAGCCAATGGACTCATAGTAGTGAAGAGCATGAAAGTTATACCGATCCACATATAACTTTTAATAATTTATATAAGGACTAGAATGCCTAGAAACTATAAAAAGGAATATAAAAATTACCAAGGTACTACTAAACAAAAGAAAAGAAGAGCTTCACGTAATACTGCACGTAATAGAGCATTAGCAAAAGGCATAGTTAAAAAAGGTGATAATAAAGATATAGATCACAAAGATGGTAATCCTAAGAACAATAAAAAAAGTAATCTTAGAGTTGTATCTAGAAGTAAGAATAGATCATTTCCTCGTACTAAAACTGCAAGGAAAAAAGTTAAAAGGAGAAAGACATGAAAAATTTAATAATTGTATTTGTATTAAGTTTAAGTTTAATAGGTTGTGCTGCGTCACAAATATCTTTAACAGCGTCTGCACCGAAAGGTAAAGACTTAGATATTACTATTAAAACTAAAGAAAAAGTTGAATAGGTATGGCTGAAAAAAAAGTGAAATCACCAACAGGCAAAAAGTGTGTGTTTGGTCTTATGGTCTTGACAAAAAAAGAAAAGGCTAATAAGAAAAAAAAGAAGAAGAAATAGAGAGTACAGGGTATTGTAGTATGGTATTAATGCTACATAAGACTATAAAGGAGATGATGATGGCTGAAGCAAAAAAAACAACAGCAAAGAAATCAACTGTAAAAAAAGTTATTCCTAAAAGGGAAGTAGCTATGACAAAAGACAATACTAAGTATGGAATGTATATTGGTGCAGGTCTTGTGTTATTACTTATTATTTCTAGTATGGTAGCAAATTAATTATGCAAGGAGGGTTGTTAGTAACATCATCAGTAGCTTTATCTAGTACTAATAGAACTACGATATATACTACGCCCTCCAACCATCGGTCTATATTAAGACAACTTATAGTAGGCAACGTAGATGCAAGCAGTGCGGCAACAGTTAAAATAGAATTATATGATGCATCTTCTACAACTCATTTCGCACTTACAGGTGCAACTAGCATAGCTGCTAATGGCTACTTATGGTTGAATGATATTCTAGTAGGTTTACAAGAGGGTGATCTCATATCAGCTACAGCAGGAACTGCTGACGATTTAACAGTAACAACTGTTGTAGAACAAATAGTAATAGGAGGGTAGATTGACTCCCAAACAAAAAATTTTTATAAATGCGTTATTTGGAGAAGCTCATGGTAACTATAGAGTTGCAATGGATATAGCAGAATACTCTAAAAACACATCTATAAATGATGTTATAAAAGGCTGTGAAGAAGAGCTTGTATCTTCATCTAAAAATTTTTTAGCGGCAAATGCCCCAAAAGCAGCAATGGCTATCGTAGGTGTTATTGACGATCCTGTAGAAATGGGAACTAGAGATAAACTAGCAGCAGCTAAAGATGTGTTAGATAGAATAGGCGTTAGTAAAACAGATAAAGTTGAAGTCAAATCTCCTCAAGGTATTTTCATACTACCTAGAAAAAATGATGATGAGGATATATTAAGTGACGGAACAAACGAATAGGTACAAAAGAAGAACATCTTCTACAATACCTTTTGGATGGGAATTAGTAGAAGGATCAACAGATTTACTAGAAATAGTAGAAACAGAAGTAGAGTTATTAGAAAAGGCAAAAGAGTATTTAAAAGGATCAAGCTATAGAGAAGTAGCTAAATGGTTATCCAATAGAAGTGGCAGAGATATATCTCATGTAACTTTATATAGAATGACTAAAAAGGATTTAAGTGAGAAACGAAAAAAAGCAGCTAGAATTAGATGGGAACGTGCCAAAGCCAAGGCAAGGTCAGAAACGCAAGAAGATCTCATCGCAGAAGCAGAAGCTTACCGTAGCAAAAAAAGCCAAGAAAGCAGCTAAGATTAAATTAGCACAGGCTGAAAAAAAGATAGAAGCTATTACGGAAGAGATAAGTGAAGAAAGACCTATTATATTTAAGCCTAATGAAGGTCCACAGACAGAGTTTCTAGCTGCTAGTGAAAGAGAAGTTTTATATGGTGGTGCAGCAGGTGGAGGTAAGTCCTACGCACTACTAGCAGATGTATTAAGGTATTGTGGTAATGGTAATCACTCTGCTTTAATTATTCGTAGAACAAATGATGAATTAAGAGAGTTGGTACAAAAAAGTCAGACATTGTACCCTCAAGCATTTAAAGGGGCTCACTGGAGTGAGAAAAAATCTTTATGGACATTCCCTTCAGGTGCAAGAATTTGGATGACATATCTTGAACAAGATAAAGATGTGTTAAGATACCAAGGACAAGCGTTTACTTGGATAGGTGTAGATGAGTTAACTCAGTATCCCACTCCTTACGCTTGGGACTATTTAAGGTCAAGGCTTAGAACAACTGATCCTTCATTGCCTATACATATGAGAGCTACAAGCAATCCTGGTGGACCAGGTCATATATGGGTTAAGAAGATGTTTATTAATCCTTCTCCTTATAACGAGGCTTTTAATGCTACTGATATTGAATCAGGTAATGTTCTTAAATATCCAGAAGGACACGAAAAAGCAGGAGAGTCTTTATTTAAAAGAAGGTTTATACCTGCTAAACTAACAGATAATCCATTCTTATCTGAGTCAGGTGAATACGAAGCTAACCTTCTATCCTTACCAGAAGTTCAGCGTAAGCAACTTCTAGAAGGGTCTTGGGACATAGCAGAGGGAGCAGCGTTCAGTGAGTTTAATAGAGATATACATGTTGTTGAGCCCTATAATATACCTTCTTCTTGGAGAAGATTTAGATCTTGTGATTATGGTTATAGTTCTTGGTCTGTTGTTCTTTGGATGGCTGCTAGACCAGATGGTCACATTATTGTATACAGAGAATTATATGTTCGTAAAAAAACTGCTGAAGAACTTGCAGATATTATATTGAGAATAGAACACGAAGCGGATGATAAAATAGCATATGGTATATTAGATTCCTCTTGTTGGCATCAAAGAGGGCAAACAGGACCTAGTATAGCAGAAGCAATGATTCTTAGAGGATGTAGATGGCGACCTTCCGATAGAACAAAAGGAAGTCGTATAGCAGGTAAGAATGAAATACATAGACTATTAAGAGTTGATGAAGACATGAATGAGGCAGGTATAGAATTTTTTAACAACTGCACACAGTTAATAGCAGAAATACCTCAGTTACCTTTAGATAAAAATAATCCAGAGGACATCAATACTAAAATAGATTATGATCATGGCTATGACGCATTGCGTTATGGTGTAATGTCTAGACCAGTGCCGAGGTCTTTATTTGATTTTGATGCAAGTCAGCAAGTAAAAAAATGGCAACCATTTGATGAGTCATTTGGTTATTAAAGGAATATAATATGGCAGATGAAGAAGTAGAAGTAGATATAGACGAACTAATGGTAGATGAAGAAGGATCTTTACTTTCATCTTATGTTGTGTCTGCATTTAAAAAATCAGAAAATGCGAGATACGATCAAGAAAAAAGATGGATAGAATCTTATAGAAATTACAGAGGTATCTACGGTAATGATAATCAATTTACTGATACAGAAAAAAGTCAAGTATTTATTAAAGTTACTAAAACAAAAGTTATGGCTGCGTATGGTCAAATAACTGATGTATTGTTTGCAGGTCAAAAATTTCCTTTAGGTATAAACTCTACTAGAATGCCTAAAGGCGTAGAAGAAGCAGTTAATTTTGATCCGTTAGCACCTAAAGAAGATGTTATGTCTCCTTATGGTTTTCCTGGAGATGGTAATGATCTACCTGCAGGAGCTACTAATAGTGTTCTTAAAGAAAGGCTACAACAATCTTTTCCTGATTTACAAGATGGTCCAGGGCTAACACCTACATCTATTACTTATCATCCTGCTGATGAAGCTGCTAAAAAAATGGAAAAAACAATTTTAGATCAGTTAGAAGAATCTTCTGCATCTAAACATTTACGTTCTGCAGCTTTTGAAATGTCATTATTTGGTACAGGGGTTCTTAAAGGACCGTTTGCAGTAGACAAAGAATCTCCTAATTGGGAAGAAGATGAAGAAGGAAATGTACAATACTCTCCTATAATTACTACTGTACCTAAATTAGATTTTGTTTCTGTCTGGAATTTTTATCCTGATCCAGATGCTAAGAATATGGAACAAGCTGAATATGTAGTTCAAAGACACAAGCTATCTATGTCAGATATAAAAGGATTAAAAAAACGACCTTTCTTTGATGGCGATGCCATTGATGAATGTATAGAAATGGGCACTAATTATGTCCGCAAATGGTGGGAGACACAAGTTGAAGATGAAGATACAAAAAATTATAGCGTGGATAGGTTTGAAGTTTACGAGTATTGGGGAAATGTTGGCACAGATATTGCAGAAGATGCAGGTCTCGCCATTCCTGACGACCTTAAAGAATCTGATACCGTTCAAGTTAACGTCTGGGTTGGAAATGGAAAAGTTCTTAGAGTGGCAATCAATCCTTTCATTCCTAATAGGATTCCTTATTTCGCTGCTCCTTTTGAGCTAAACCCTTATAGTTTTTATGGTGTAGGTCTAGCAGAAAATATGGCAGACACACAACAACTAATGAACGGTTTTATGCGTATGGCAGTAGACAATGCTGTCTTATCAGGAAATCTTATATTTGAGATTGATGAAACTAATCTAGTGCCAGGGCAAGACCTAGAGTTATACCCTGGCAAAATATTTAGAAGACAAGGAGGAGCACCTGGTCAGTCTTTATTTGCTACTAGCTATCCTAATGTTTCTAATCAAAACATGCAAATGTTTGATAAAGCTAGAGTGTTGTCAGATGAAGCAACAGGCATACCTTCCTTTTCACATGGTCAGACAGGAGTTACAGGTGTAGGTAGAACAGCATCAGGCATATCTATGTTAATGGGTGCTGCCCAACTATCTATTAAAACTGTTATTAAAAATATAGATGATTATTTATTACAACCTTTAGGAGAATCTTTCTATGCTTTTAACCAACAGTTTAATTTTAATCCTGATATTAAAGGAGATATAGAAGTAAAAGCTAGGGGCACAGAAAGTCTTATGCGTAATGAAGTAAGAAGTCAAAGACTGTTACAACTTATGCAAATTGGTTCTAATCCTACTTTAGCACCTTTTATAAAATTCCCTGTAATACTAAGAGAGATAGCACACTCTTTTGATCTTGATTCAGAGAAATTTGTTAACGATGAAAGAGAGGCTGTTAGACAAGCTGAGATATTAAAAGCGGCAGGAATGATGCCTTCTCAACCAGGAAATACTACACCACCGCCTTCAATGCCTGGAGGAGGAACAGCTTCTGCAGCTAGTCCTGCAGGAACAGGCAATGGTAATGTAGCACCTGGAGCTGCTCCTGAGCCAGACATGCCTGGATTTTCAGCACCTTTACCAGGTTCAAATGAAGGTATACAATGATAAGAGAAACAGCTAGAAAACTATTACCTTGTGTAAACGATCCTAAACATATTGATGCATTACATAAGTATGCTCAAGATAGAATAGATGCACACGTATTAAATTTAATAAGAGAGACAGACCATCGTAAAATAAATTATTTACAGGGCTGTATACAAGAGCTTCAACGATTTATGACCATTAGAGAAGAAGCTAATCAATCAGCTAAGGAGAAATAAATGGTAAAAGTAGACAACAACAATATGAGAAGAGCTTTTCAAGGAGGAGATGTCCCTTCTAAAAACTTTCCAGACCAAAATTTAACAGGTCTAGGAGATTCTGCAGCAGATGCAGACATAAAAAAATTAGAATCTGTAATGGACTTAGGTATTACAAAAGATAATAATTTAAATCTAGCATCATCACAAGGAGGAAATAACATGATAAAGAACACACCAAGAAATATACCAATGGCAGCAGTAAGAACAGGCGGAGCATATATACGTAAAGCTGCAGAAGGCAATGTAGCATTACCTATGGGAGGTATGCCACCACCACCATCTTCAGAAGAATCTGTGTCACCTGAAATGGCAGAAGAAGCAAAAAGTTTAGGAATAGAAGTAGCACCACCAGGAGCTACAGCAGAAGAAGTAGCAGATGATCAATTAGTATTATTATCTGAAGGAGAACTAGTAGTACCTGCTAATGTAGTTAGGTATCACGGTTTAGCTCAGTATGAAAAAATGAGAAAAGCTGCTTTAAATGGTCTTGACGAAATGGACAAAGAAGGTCAATTAGTAAGCCCACAAGATAATGCTCCTGAAGGATTGTTAGGTCCTAATATGCCTGAAGGTGCTCCTGTCTAATATGAGTGCAATTACTCAAAAAATTTATAATTCTTTAAAGAAAAGGTCTAGTGCAAAAAACACGTCTCAAAATAATATTGATCAAATATTAGAACAGGCTTATACTTTAGGCATGCAGTTTGGTAAACGGGGATTAAAAAGACCTATAGCAAAACTAAACGAAGGTGGTATTTTTACTAAAGATGAAAAACTTCATCCCTCTATGTACAGAAGTGATGGAACAATAAAATCTGCAGTAGGTTGGAAAGGTCCTATTATAAATAATATTACTGGTGGCACTATGACGGAACTTTCTTTAGGTGAACCTGGTAGTAAAGAAGGTTTTTATCCTTTAATAAATCCTTACACCACAGATAAACAACTAGAGTATATTAAAAATACCAACCTTGAAGGTAACGCTAAAGTTTTAGGAGAATCACTAGAAGGTATGGAAGCTTTAGCAACGGCTCAAAGGTGGAGAGAAGATAGTTCAAAAAAAGGTATAAGCCCATTTGTTAGTTATACTAGTGATCTAGATGAAGCTAAAAGAGCAGACGAGGAAATGAAAAAAGAACTTATAAGGCAACAAAACACTAAAGAGGCTAACGTTCCTAAACTACAAGAGGGTGGTTCTATGGAATACATTAGAAGACAGAATGAAGAACCAACTTATTTACAAGAAACTATGTCTAATGTAGTACCTAGTGGTAAAATTGCGTTTCAAGAATTTTATGATGCTGTAACAAGCCCCATAGATACTGCTAAAAGTATATATGAATTAGGTACTGGCGTAGCAAAATATTTTGTTATGCCTGGATTACTAGAACACCAAGCTGCGGAAGGCAATCCTGAACAAAAAGCTGCAGTAGAAGCAGCAGGTCAACATTTTGTAGATAGATTTGGTTCACTAGAAAAAGCAAAAGAAACTTTAAAAAATGATCCTGTAGGAATGGTTTTGGAAACTTTAGGAATAGCTACAGGTGTATATGGAGTAGGCAAATTAGGAATAAAACTAACAGCTAACGCTACAGATCCTATTATTAGAAGTATTAAAAAAAATAAAGTAGCTAAAATAGAACCTACCCCTGAACGAAAAGACATAGTACAAGGCATGCCTGAAAATGTAGAAACAGATAGTCGTACAATGTATCATGGAGATTCAATGCTAGACACAAAAGGAGGTGTTAGAGATTTAGACGCAGAAGGAAATTATGTTCCTCAAAAATCTTTTACTAAAAATGAACCTTTAAGTCTTGCAGTAGATGTATCTAATGCTAGAAGTTATGCAGGGGTTGTAAAAGATAAAACAGGATCTTCAGGATTCTTATATGAAGTGTCTATTCCTAAAAAAGTATTAAATGGTCTTTTTGATCCTTTTAATGAAAATCATATAAAAATATTTAAAAAAAGAATAACTATTATGTTGAACAAAGGGCAGGCAGAAAAATCTTATGACTCTATAAATTGGAAACAAGTAAACGATAAAGATGCATATATAGAAAATGCATATATAGAGCCTATGCAATTAAAAAATGTAGAAGGTTCAGCATCAAAAAATAATTGGGGCATATTAGAAAATCCTGATGTGGTAGAAGCTCTTAAAAAAGAAGGTTTTACAGGAACGTGGCAACTAGAAGCTGCTAGAAGAACAGATATAGGACTTGATAGCTATAACCAAATACAATTATTTGATGGTAGTTCGGTAGATATTATTCCTAATAAAACTAGTAGAATATATAGAGGTGACGATGGTTCATACAATATATCAAGTTTTGATAATTTTTTAAAAGACATAGACGCAAGTAAACAAGGAGGAGTTGAAATACAAACTGCTGAACAATTTAATAAAATGTTAAAAACTGCTAAAGACGCAGGTGAAGATATTTTCTTTGACGGTAAAAAAGTTGATTTTGGAGACGAAAAATGATGAACAGAAAAACAGGCATAATGGGATTACAAGATGGTGGAGCATTTACAGGACCAGACACTTCTGTACCATTTGAAAAAAATGTTTCAGAAGGAGATGTAGCTAGAGAAGAATATCAAAATCTACCTACAGAAATACAAACTATAAAAGGGTCAGAAGATTTACCTTCTGTAACTGTTCCTGAAGAAGACGGTATTATAAAAAGTTTTGGCACTGGTGTAGTAAAACCAGGACAGGTAGAAACTGTAATGCCTGCATCTAAAGATTATTTAACTAGACCTGTAGCAACTGAGCCTTCAGAAATGCTACCTGATGGAGTTAGTTTAAAAAAATTAACAGGTAAAGTAAAAGGTATAGAAGTACCTGCAGAAGCTGCATTAGTAGGAGCAGCAGCTACAGCATACGCAGGATATAAATTACTTTCAGGAACTAGTAAACTTTTACCAGGTTTTCAACCTTTAGGATCAGCAACAGCAATAGGTCCTGGAGGAATAGGAACAGGAGCTAGATCAGTATATGGAGCAGGAGCAGGAGCAACTGCAGCACAAGTAATAGGCGGAGGAGCAGCAGTATTTAGTCTATATGATATGTATAAAAATGGTCTGTCTATAGAAAATGGATTAACTTTTGCAGGAGGAACTGCTATGTTTGTTTCTGGTGCTGCCGCTAAAGGTGCTACATGGGCAGGAAGTTCATTTGCTTCTTCAAAAGCTTTAGCAGTAGCAGGTCCAGTTATGTTAGCAGTAGGAGCTTTAGCTATGGTATATGATGCACTTAAAAAACCTTCTAATAAGACAGGCATAGCTTATTCCGATGTAAGTGCAGAAGAATATACAATAACACAAGATGGTTTAGAAGGAGACAGATATTCTCAAAATAATAGAGATGCTGCATCTGCATTAATAGCTCCTGTATTAGATTATACAAGAGTTATGGAAGATGAATATGAAACTAAAATAGGTGGTAAAATTTCTATACAAATAGGAAATGAAAGAGGATTAGAAATTATTATAGCATCAGAAGATGGTAGAATATTTATTGAAAAAGATTTTGGAAGATCAGAAACTGCAGTAGATGAAATGTATCAATGGTTTGATGATATAACTAATTTTGCAGCACAATCAAGAGTAGGAGATTTAGCTTATTCTTCTGCTATTTTATATGGTCAGTATGATTATGTAAAAGGCAGAGCAATAGAAAGAAAAAATAAATATAAATATTATTCTATGCCAGGTGCTGATGACTATAACATATTAGGAGAGCATTATATGATGGCTGACGGTTCTCCAGGACAACTTAATAGAACTGCTCATAATGCTGAGTTTGATAGGATTGACAATGAAGTAACCACAGCAATAGCTCAATGGAGAGAATATTTAGGAACTAATTGGGAGTGGGACAGAACTCCTAGAAGTTTAGATACAAGTACAACACTTAACCCTGATGGATCATTTAATTATAAAAATTCTACGTTTCAAGATTTTACAGGATTTGATTCATACGGTTATACAGAACTTAAAAAAGGAGGCTCTATAGAAAGTCTTCCTAAATTTGTTAAGGGTAGAATACCTACTCTTAAAGAGGGCGGTACTCCCGATTCTGCATGGGGAGGTTCTTCAGGAAAGATATATAATTTTGAAGAGCCTGAAATGCAACCAAAAGAATCTGAAGGATTACTTAGTCCTCGTTTAATGGCTACCTACTAACCCCTAGTAATAGGCAACTGAGTAGCCCCATAAAAGGAGACAAATATGTCAAACGAAGAAGTAAAAGTAAAAAAAGATGAGGAAACAGGCGATACTATTATGCAAAAACCTCAAAGGTATAAAAGAGCAGCACCTACTATGCAAGAGTTAGCTGCTGAAGAAGAATTAAAAGCTAGAGAAAGTTCTACAGAAGAAATCACTGATGAAGATACTCAACAAGCAAAAAGTCCAGAAGACGAATCTTTTAAAAAGCGTTATGGAGATTTGCGTAGGCATATGCAAAAAACTACAGAAGCTAAAGATAAAGAGTTAGCTGATCTTAAAAAACAATTAGCAGCAGCTACTAAAAAAGAAATGAAGTTGCCTAAAACTGACGAAGAAATAGATGCATGGGCTTCTGAGTTTCCTGATGTTGCTAAAATTGTAGAAACTATTGCAATGAAAAAAGCATTAGAGCAAAACAAAGAAATTGAAGAAAGATTAAACTCATTGTCAGAAAGAGAAAGAATGACAGCAAGAGAACGTGCTGAAATGGAATTACTAAAAATACATCCTGATTTTACAGAAATTAGAGATAATCCTGAGTTTCATGATTGGGCAGAAGATCAGCCTGAGTACATTCAAAAAGCTCTTTATGAAAATGAAGATGATCCTAGAGCAGCAGCTAGAGCTATAGATTTGTATAAAGCAGACATGGGAGTTAAAACAACTAAAAAGAAACCATCTAAAAAAGATGCAGCTAAAGCTGTAAATATAAAAAGTTCTACAACTCCAGATAATAATGCTACTGATTCAGATAATATACTAGAATCAGATGTAGCAAAGATGACATCACAAGAGTATGCAGCTAATGAAGAAGCTATAAGTAAAGCTATTCGTTCAGGCAGATTTATTTATGATGTTAGTGGAGCAGCTAGAGCTTAACCGTTTAACTGCTTGACAAAATAATGTTTTTGTGTATGTATAGATAAATACACATTCGTGTAGACCAGAATTTTATATTCTCTACTCTACAATATTCAAATGAAATCCTACTCAGGCTACCTGATGTCATGGTCCTATTTATAGCTACCCATTTGCAACATCAGCCCTTACGAAGTGGAGTTATCGTTTGTTAGCCTCTATAATTTAAAAGGAGAAAAAAGATGGCTTTTAAAGTAGCGTCAGGTTATACTAACCTACCTAATGGTAATTTCTCTCCAGTTATTTACAGTCAAAAGGTTCAACAA
>Ga0160423_10003269_pt1 | contig 13512 bp, 13 predicted proteins | sample CRUFie14St8metaG_FD_108191 | JGI IMG/M metagenome (GOLD analysis project Ga0160423, IMG submission 108191) | Marine microbial communities from the Costa Rica Dome - CRUD Field 142mm St8 metaG | ecosystem: Environmental > Aquatic > Marine > Oceanic > Photic zone | place: Costa Rica: the Eastern...
AATTTTTTCTGAAACAATTAATAGTGCAGACGATGCATCAGCATTTTGAGATGAGACTGCTGCAGTTATATCGTGACCCTCAATCAAAGGATTTAAAGAAGCCATCTTTTCTAGTGACGTCTCCGCTCGTGGAGTCTCATCTTCAGTAAATTTTCCAATGGTTACTATTTCATCTTTAAAGTGACCATTATCAATCGCATTAATTGCTTTTTGATGACTGTGATAAGCATAATTTTCCATCTCTGATCTAGATAATTTCCACTTTTCAGCAATCATTTGAGCAGAATTAAATTGGCTAACATCCTTTGTTCCGTATCGCTTTACCCAACCTGATGAACCTGAAAATGGATCATTAAATCCTAGCGATTGGCCAGCTAACATTGCGTAAGAAATAGGAATCATGTTCATGTTTTGAACGCCTCCAGCAATCACAACGTCAGCTGTACCTGACATTATTGCTTGAGCAGCGAAATGAACTGCTTGCTGAGAGGATCCACATTGCCGATCAACCGTTGTTCCTGGGACATGCTCTGGCAATCCAGCTGCCAGCCAGCAAGTTCTAGCAATATCTCCTGCTTGAGGCCCTACAGTATCTACACATCCATAAATTACATCTTCGACAAGATTAGGATCAAGATCAATCTTTTTAAAAGTTTCTGAAAGAACTATGGCGCCTAAGTCTGCTGGATGCAGTTCAGATAAGGAGCCTTTCTTTTTTCCAATTGGAGTCCTTAGAGCGCTAACTATAAATGCATCTTGCATGACTGATCCTCTAAAAAGTATATAAAACACCAAGCTCTTCTTCTGAAGAAGTAAGTGTTTTATAAATTATATCTTGTTGTTTATCTTCATTTCCCCAGCACGCCATGAGAGACCATGCTTTCCTCATAAATATATGAAGATCCATTTCCCACGTATATCCCATAGCACCGTGGGCTTGAATGCTATTTTTGCATGCCAACTCAGCTGCTTTTGCACTCATATATTTTGCATGAGCACAATGCAATGCAGACTTTGGATTGTTTTCTAATAATGAATGTGCTGCTCTAAAAATTGTTGGTCTTGCAAACTCAATCTTGACAGCTACATCAGCTAACATATGTTTTATTGCTTGAAATGATCCAATTGGTTTTCCAAACTGAGTTCTGTCAAGCGCATACAAAGAACTTAGGTCTAACATTTTTTGAGCTAATCCGATTAACAAGCAGCCTGTCATTAAAGCACCGCGGGCTGCAACAGCTGAATTGATTTTCTCAAATTCTTCGCTCGATGAAACGGATTTTTGAATTGAGTTAATCTTAGAAAGCTCTCTCGAAGGATCATTTGAAACCAGGTGTATAAAATCTATGTCTTCTGTTAAAGCAAATTGATAAGAGTCTTCATTAAATAAAAGTAGGCCTGCTGCATCATTTAAAAATAAAGGATTAGGAGACAATGGATGTGCTACTGAAATGAATTTACTTCCAGTTTGATAAGTATTTTTGATTTCTTTTTTAATTGAGTCTGGAAGAAGAGGCATCAAGTCATTAATTAAAAATATTTGTTCTGCAACTGGCTCCGGCAATGCAGCATAGCCCATCTCTTCAATCATCAAGGAAAGTGCTACTTGATCAATCCCAAACCCACCATCTTTTTCAGGTAAGTTGGAACTTAAAACTCCAAGATCTGCTATTTTATTCCATCTGTCATGATTAAAAGGTTTTTTAGCTGCCCAGCCATCTCGGATTGAATCAGAAGAGCATTCGTCTGTTAAAAAAGACTTAACTGTATTTTTAAATTGAAGTTGCTCTTCGGTAAAATTAAAATTCATAATTATTTAGGCAGTCCCAATAATCTTTCTGCAATAATATTCTTTTGAATTTCATTAGTGCCAGCATAAATTGGGCCACCGTATGAAAACATAAACCCTTTGATCCATTGAGCTGCATCATGCTCTGAAGAATCAGCTAACTCAGCACTAGCTCCTAAAATTTTAAGAGCAGTTTGATGCATCATATGATCTAATTCAGACCAAAATATCTTACCTAAGCTAGATTCGGATCCAATAGATCCTCCGGCAAGCATTTTTGATGCAGTGTGATAGATGCTCAATGCATAGGATTCAGATTCAGCCCATGCCTCTACTACTTTTGATTGCAACATTGGTGAGCATTGATCTTTATTTTTATAATACAGCTTAAGTAACTTTGCAGCAGTCTGTTGAAAACGTGCAGGACTCCTCAACATTAATCCTCTCTCAAAACCAGCTGTTGCCATTGCAATTTTCCACCCTTCACCATCTTCACCCAACAGGTTTTCTTTCGGAACAATCACATCATCAAAATATATTTCTGCAAAGCCTGGTTCACCATCTAATTGAGGTATGGGTCTTACAGTCACACCAGGTGTATCCAGTGAAACTAAGATAAAAGAAAGACCTCTATGTCTCTCGGACTCCAGATCAGTCCTAAACAAACCAAAAGTCCAATCAGCATAAGCTGCTCTAGATGACCATGTTTTTTGACCATTGATCTTGTAGTGATCGCCCTCCAAAACTGCAGTAGTTCTTATAGCTGCCATATCACTTCCAGCTCCAGGCTCAGACCAACCTTGAGACCAAATATGATCTCCAGTTGCCATTGCATTTAAAAATTTTGATTTTTGCTCATGGGTACCAAACTCCATCAAAGTTGGACCGAGAAGAAATACTCCGTTTTGATTCACTCTTGTTGGTGCTTCAGCACGATAATACTCCTCTTCAAAAATTAGCCAACGAATTAAGTCAAGCCCTCTCCCGCCATATTCTTTTGGCCAAGTAACCATGGACCAGTTTCCAGAATTTAATGTTTTTTCCCACTCTCTATGTTGCTCAAATCCTTCTTTTGTATCTAAGGATAAAAGAGATTTTTTTGGCACATTAACTTCTAGCCAAGACCTAACTTCTTCTCTGAATATATTTTGTTCTTCTGTAAAATTAATTTTCATCTTTAAAATCAGCATCCCTTTTTTCAACAAATGCATCACGGGCTTCTTGCGAGTCTTTCGATTTGTAGAGTTCTAGAGTGAAATTTTGCTCAGACTTATAATGCTCGTCAACATTTCCATGCTCAATTTCATTTAAAGCTTTTTTTGCAAGATTCATAGCAATTGGACTTTTTGAAGCAATATCATCAGCAATATTCATAGCAGCTTCATACAAAGAGTCAAAGTTAGGGTGTAGTGACTCAATAGATCCATATTCATAAGCCCTTTGTGCTGAAATAGGCTTTCCAGTAAACATCATTTTGCGAACTGCCTGCAAAGGAAATAATCTGCTTAGGTGTGCACCTCCGCCAAGCGCACCTCTGTCTATTTCTGGCAAACCAAAGTATGAATCCTCGGTGGCTAATACAATATCAGCAGCTCCAGCCAGGAGTATTCCGCCCCCTAAGACAAAACCATGACATGCAGAAATTACTGGCACATTGCATACATGAATTGCTCTGGCTGTTTTCCAGCAACCGTCATTCACATCGGTAATTTTTGAGGAATCTTCTTGTAATTCCTTAATATTAGCACCTGCGCAAAAACCCTTACCTTTACCAGATAAAACTATCGCTTTTACTTCATCATTATGGGATAAATTATCAATATTTATAGCAAGATCTAACCACTCGGTTGAGGTCAAAGCATTGACTGGGGGGCAATCCAAAATTATTTCAGCAACTCCATTCTTAATTGTTGTGTTAACACTCATTTTTTATCTTCCTCAAGCTTAGTAAAATTTTCTGCTGCAAAAGAAAACTCATCCATAATCTTATCCACAAGCTGCTTGCAAGAAGGCAAATTAGAAATAAGGCCAGCTACTTGCCCAGATGGCATAGCCCCCTCGTTTGGCGATCCCTCAACCATAGCTTTTTGAATTATTGCTGGACTATTTGCCGACATTATCGACTGAGATATGGTTAAATCATCTCCCTTTAACATTGCAAAAAAAGATTTTATTAAATCCGCATATGATGCCTTAGTTAATTGTTTGTATTTCCATGCTGAGGTTATGGACATAATAAATAGGCTAATTGGATTAGAACGATCAATTTTTTTAATGTAATTATTAAAAATTAATCTATGAGACATGCCATCAAATTTTTTAGTAATTTTTATATCCTCAACATTTGCAGATAAGTATGCTTCTTTAGTGTCATGTGGAACTGGACTCTCTTTTGTCATCATAAATCGAGTTCCCATTGCAATGCCGCAAGCTCCCCATGCAAGGGATGCTGCTAAACCAGAGCCGTCTCGAAATCCTCCTGCAGCAACTATTGGCACATTTACACTTTCAAGTACTGAGCTTAAAAGAAGTGTGGTAGGTGTTGAGCCAGTGTGACCGCCTCCCTCTGAACCTTGAATAACTATTGCGTCTGCACCAAGTTGCTCAGCTTTCACTGCATGTTTTAGAGCTCCGACAGTTGGAATACAAACAACTCCTGCTGCTTTGAATGCTTGAATATACTCAGGTGTAGGAGATCTTGAATAGCTGACTGCTTTAATTTTTTTATCAATAACAGCTTGGACAATTTCCTCTGCTCCAGGTTGAAACATATGAAAATTAATGCCAAAGGGTTTATTTGTTAGAGCTTGCGTTTCATCCATCATCTCAATTGCCTCTTTTGGACCTGCTGTTGCTAAAGCAAGGAATCCAAAGGCTCCAGCATTTGATGAAGCGGCAACAAGTTCTGGTAAAGCCACCCAACCCATCGCAGTTTGAATAATTGGGTATTTACAACCCAGCATATTAGTTAACTTGTTAATATTTGCGTCCTTTTATTTTTTTTTCTTTGGGGCAGCTTTTTTTGATGAATTTTTTTTTGCTGCGGTTTTTTTTGTATTCTTTCTTTGAGATTTAGCCATTTTTTTGGCATCAAAACCAGCAAGAACATTGCCAGTAGTAAGATCATTATGTGCATGAGAAAAATGATGCCATGCAAAGGCAGCCTCCATGCCATTTCTTTTCCCTTGAAGATCCTCAACATGATTAATTGCTTGTTTTGTTAAAGTTAAGCCCAGCCTTGGCATCGTGGAAATCTTTGATGCCATCTCCATTACTGAAGACTCCAACTCGGACATAGGAACCACCTTATTTACCATTCCCATCTCATAGGCTCTTTCTGCAGACATTCTTTCTCCTAAAAATAAAAATTCTTTCGCAATTCTAGGATTTAATTCATAAGGATGCGCAAAATACTCAACACCTGGAATGCCCATGCGCACTACTGGATCAGCAAAAAATGCATCCTCTGAGGCCACAATAAGATCGCAAATCCAGGCCAACATGCATCCACCAGCTACGCATGCTCCATGTACCATTGCAATCGTCGGTTTAGGCATATCTCTCCAGCGTCTGCACATGTTTAAATAGACCTCTTGTTCTCTTACATATAAAAATTCGCCTCCTGGCTTATTAGTATGGTCATACCATATAGATTTTCTGTCATACTCAACATCAATATCTCTTCCAGGTGTCCCAATATCATGGCCGGCTGAAAAATGTTTTCCGTTACCTTTTAAAACTATTACCTTTACATCATCATCGTCTACAGCTTTTTTAAAGAATTTATCAAGGTCATAAGTCATCTTTCCATTTTGAGCATTGTTATATTCCGGCCTATTCATAGAAATAATTGCAATTCCATCTTTCTTTTTATATGTGACCGTTGGTTTTGTTCTAGGCATTTTTATTCTCCAAAAATTGTATTGCGTATACCTTGAGGATCAAGAACCTCTCTTATTAAAACAAGCTCCTCATTTGATGGCATAGATGTAATACTGTCTGATTGGATAGCAATCTCAAATCCAGTATTCGCTATAACATCATCTACGCTAACATTTGGATGTAAAGATAGTAACTGCATGCAGTTATTTTTTCCATTAAAGTCAAAAACGCCTAGATTTGATACAACCCTCTTTATTTCGAATATTCCATTAGATAATTCTTTATTCTTATAGCCCATTCCAGATACCATATCAACTTCACCTTCTACAAAAGTTTTTTTAGAATGATTTGGTATAAAAACTGAGTTTTTATGGTTTATAGAATTTCCAGGAAACCCTCTAACACCCAGTAGCTGAATTTTTGGTGAATCATAGTTACCAATTACACTTATGTTTGTTTGTCCAAAAGAATCTATTTGGGTTGGGGTAACCATTGCATGCCTTTTTCCTCCCCAAAGATTCTCAAATACACGGCTATAACTCATATATCCTTCAACTTGATCTGCTGATGAATCTCTTTTACCCATTGGAGCAGGTTCTGAGATCAAGTATGTTTCTCCATCGGTCATCATTAAATCAGGGTTATGTGTGAGTTTTGCTAAACCTGCAGCAATTCTTGGAATCAGGCCAATGCCAGTTGCAAGAATTTCCCCATCATCCTGCCATGCTTTTGAGGCTTGACTTATACATATCTCTGCTAATGAAATAGAGTCTGACATTTTAAAATTGTGGTAAAGGTATTTTCGTTATTACTTCAATGCCGCCAACAGATTCTATGTAATCTTGATGACTTTTATTCATGTATTTATCAGCATAATCATTGAAAGATTTTGCTGAATCTGAATATTCTTTTAAATGCTGGATATCAAAGCCATAGCTAGGAGAACAGGATGTTGGATGTGCGCCACAGGGTGAATGAACCACTCCGGTTACAAGACTTCTTTCAAATCTGTTGAATATAGCTCCATCCTTGCCACCAAGCTCTTCGGTAGATAATAACTCTTCTGATGATACAAAAGTCTTCTCAGCCGCTCTTGCAAAAAGATCGTCAAAAAAAGGATCTGGGCCGATAATATGTGTGTTTCCTTTTTCATCAGATTTATTTACATGGAGCAATGCTACGTCTAATTTTATTGCTGGCATGGCAATGAAACTCTCTTTATCTTCATAAGGTGATGTTACAAATTTTAATTCTGGATTATGGGTTAATACATCTGTACCAAATCCAATTCTTGTAGGTAGAAATGGAAGATTCATAGCAGCTGAACGCAGGCCCCATTGAAGCATTCCCTCGTCTAACTCCATCACCTCAATTTCTTGATTTTGGCGTGCTTGTCGAAAATGAGCCTCAAGAGGAATGACATCCAAAGAGACAAATCCAAAAATAAGTTTTTTTACTTTTTTATGAGCGCATAGCAAACCAACGTCCGGACCGCCATAACTAACAACCGTTAAATCTTTTATATCTGATTGGCATATCTCTCTAACTAAGGACATGGGTTTTCTTCTTGCGCCCCATCCACCAATACCAATAGTGGCATTGCTCTGAAGATGATCTAAGACATCTTTATGAGTTAATACCTTGTTCATTTGTTTTATGCCTCGGGCATTTTGAACTCATGACCCCAATGACTTGGTGCCGGTGAATAAGTTGTTTCGTGATTATCCCAATCAGGCTGAATGCCATCATATCCAAATTCAAGCATAAATCCTCCAGGTGTCATCATGTAGAAAGAAACCATATTATCATTCATGTGCCTTCCAAGAGTTGAAGAGATATGGATATTATTTTCAATTGCTCTGTCCATGGCATCAACTACTTGCTCAGCAGTCTCCACTTCAACCATTGCATGCACAAGTCCAGATGGCGGTGTGGGAGCTTGCATCATTGCAACAGTATGATGGCGAGGATTATCACAATGCATGAAATACAAAACTGACTCAGGATCATCAGGATTTGGAGAAAATCTCATTCGCATTATATCTGAATCTCCAAAATTCATTACCTCCTTATAAAAGTCATGAGCAGCTTCAACCTCTAATGTTCCAAAAACTAAATGCCCCAAGCCCAATCCATGAGTGACAAATTTAGAAATATCTTGAGAAGACTTGAACTCATTTGTATCGATGCCTCTTCCATAAAAAAGTTCAAGTGTGTTTCCTGCTGGATCATCAAAACTTAGAAGCTCCTCTACACATCTAACCTTTGCTAGCTCTTCACTTTCAATTGCAACTTCAATTCCTAGATTACTTAGCTCTTTTTTTGCTTCTTCAAAAGCTTCCTTATTTTCTAGTTCGAATCCACCCCTCGCATATTTATCATTATCTCCTTTTTGCACCTGAAACCTGAAAGGGCTCTCATCCATTCGGAAGAATAAGTTATTCTCGTCACTCAAATCATTATTCTTCATTAGTCCAACTACATCTCGAGCATATGCCTCCCAGCTTTCTAGATTGGTTGATTCAATTAAAATATAACTTAGAGATTTAATTTTCATTGCATGCCTCTTATTTAAAACTTCTTACGATTAACAAATTACTTCATAAAAATATATTTAACTCTTTATGGTTTCATTGGTAATTCTAACATTCAATTTATTTATACATAATCATTAGCTAATGATTTACGAACTATATTGAATTACATATACATGATTATGCTTAAATTAGATAAAATAATTTAATGTCACAACTTAAAGTTTTAATTCACCCTGTAACTCCTTTTCAACAAAATGCTCCTATTTTATATTGTGAAGAATCTAAAAAATGTGCTTTTGTAGATCCCGGCGGCGATATAGATATTCTTTTAGGGATAGCAAAAGATAATAACCTGATTCCAGAAAAAATTTTTCTTACTCATGGTCATATTGATCACGCTGGTGCTGCTACAGAACTTGCAAGAATATTGTCCCTAGAAATTGAGGGGCCACACAAAGAGGATCTATTTTTATTAGAATCTCTTCAGGAGCAAGGGAAAATGCTTGGAATGGAATGCGAAAACTGTGTTCCTGATAGATGGCTTAATGAGGGAGACGAAATTAAACTCGCAAACGAAAATCTAAAAGTATTGTTTTGTCCAGGCCATTCACCAGGACACGTAGTGTTTTATCATCCTGAATCCAAAATGGTAATTATAGGCGATGTATTATTTAGAGGATCAGTTGGAAGAACAGACCTGCCACGAGGCGATCATCAAACGTTAATTAATTCAATCACTGAAAAGCTTTGGCCATTAGGGGACGAAATTTTATTTATTCCAGGTCATGGTCCGACCTCTACATTTGGTCAAGAAAGAAAAGATAACGCGTTTGTTGCAGATAAAATCATTGGTCAGTTCTAATCAACCCAAAGTTTAACTAGCTTTCCCTCATCATCTTTCATAGATCCTGTGACTATAAGGATAAAATCTATTATCCACCAAATGCCAACTCCTCCAATTGTGAGAATAAATAAAATTGCAGATGCATAACGTCGTAAAAAAAATCTATGTGCTGCTAGCGGCCAGGATAGAACAATAAAAAGTAGAAATGTTGGCAAAATTTTCTTTTCAGAAATATTTAATGGCTCACTCATATCTTCCCCCAGCTAAATTGGAGCTCATCCTTATAACTAAGCTGGCAGGCAAAACATTACAAATAAAGGCTAAAAATTTGTTTAGTAATCCTGGAACCCAAACACTCTTACCTTGCATCATCGCATTGACTGCACCAACAGCAACACTTTGCGAGTCTTTTTTCATAAAGGCAGGTACTTTATCCATTGCATCTTGCATCCCGCTAGCAGTATGAAATTCAGTTACTGTGAAACCAGGGCAGACATTTGTTGAGGTTATGCCTTTAGACCGATAATTAATATTAATAGCGTCTCCAAATCGATTTACAAATGTCTTAACTGGTCCATATAAAGCACCCCAACCAGAAGATGGAGGAGCAAATGAAGCCAAAGACGAGACAATCATAATCTTGCCATATTGTTGTTCAAGCATTGCTGGAATAAATTTTTTAGTGAGTGCAATAACTGATATGCCTAGCACACGAAGAAATTTTTCTTCTTCTTCCTCAGGAGTTTCATGAAATTTTTTATTTATACTGTAACCAGCATTATTTACCAATATTTCAACTGAATATTGTCTATCTGAGCAAAACCTATAAATAGTTTCTGGTGCATTTATGTTAGACAAGTCAGCAGCCACATAATCACAATGAATATCGAAATCTTCAATTAGTTGAGCTGAAATATCTTTAAGCCTATCCTCTCTTCTTGCAATTAAAATAATATTATGCCCTTTCTTAGCCAGCTCTTTGGCTATGTCTAATCCTATCCCAGCAGTTGCTCCAGTTACTAATGCATAACTTTTATTCATTTTTTCTCCATGTTTTAATTATAAATCTCTGATATTTAATCTAATTTCATAGGGAATTGGCCCAGCAAGATCATGTTCTTTTTTTATGGCTACCACCATTGAAAGTTTTTCTTGAGACATTGGAGCAATTTTTCGTAATTTCATATCAACATGACCTTCAACGGTTTCATACATCGCTGAAATCACTCCCTCACTATCAAACAAGGCTCCAATTAAATGATAAAGTTTTTCATTAACATTTAATAATCTAAACACTGGAAAAATCTTATCTCCTAAAAGAAATTCTTTTTTAAATCTATAGTTATCTTCAAGAGTAAAACTTGAAAAGCCCTGATTAAAATAATCTTCATTAAAACCAAAGTCTTTATTTACAAAGTCCCATCCCTGCTCAAAAACTTTCTTTATAAAATTGACATTCATATGCCCATTAAAATCACACATCTTTTGTGTAACTGTTATTGTCTCGCCGATATATGGAAATAAATCTTTCATAATTTTTATGATATTTGAAAAGAGAGAATTGTGTATAAATACGTTGAAATATGCAAACTTAAAGTTATGTTTTTAGGATGATATTTCGTACAATACAATTTTTTATAAATTAATACTATCTAGGAATTTGGAAAAGACTTTAACCCCTGAAGATTTAAGAGCAATTATTGTCTCAATAGAGCTTCTCCGGTCAAATCAGAATAATCTAGAGCAATTCAATTCTGATGAATTTATTCAACTTGCTGCTTCATCTGGATTAAAAGTTGAACATCATATTTTTTCAAAACAGAAAATCGTATCTGCTAATCATTTTCTATCTAAAGGAAAAACTGACGAGCTAAAAAATCTTGTGGAGTCTGAAAATATTAAGTTGGTTGTTTTGGACTGTGAACTTTCCCCTTCGCAAGAGAGGAATTTAGAAAAACTTCTTTCCGCACGAGTGCTCGATAGGACTGGACTTATTTTAGACATTTTTGCAGCTAGAGCTCAAAGTGATATTGGAAAATTGCAAGTGGAGCTTGCTCAACTAAGTTTTCTCTCAACTAGATTAGTTAGAGGTTGGAGTCATCTTGAGAGGCAAAAAGGTGGAATTGGTTTAAGGGGCCCAGGAGAGACACAGCTTGAAACCGATAGAAGGTTAATTGGCAATAGAATTAAACAGCTTAAAAAACGATTAGATAAACAACATAATCAAAAAAACTTAAACAGATACTCAAGAAAAAAAAATAACAATAGGCTAGTAGCTTTGGTAGGTTATACAAATGCCGGTAAAACATCACTTTTTAATTTATTAACAAAGGGGGGGCTTGAAGCTGAAGATAAGTTATTTGCAACATTGGATACAACAACTCGGCGAGCAAATTTTAAATTAAAAACAATTGATACAGTTCTATTTTCTGATACTGTTGGATTTATATCCAATCTCCCAACCAAGTTAGTTGAATCCTTTAAAGCAACACTGGATGACTTAGCTTCTGCTGATCTTTTAATCCACGTTATTGATGCCTCAGATTCAAACAGGGATTATAAAATTAAAGAAGTCGATATAATTTTGAAAGATTTAGGCGTAACTTCGATTCCTCAAATTAGAGCTTTAAATAAGGTTGATTTGATTGAAAATGAGGATATATGGCCAGCAAATAATCTTCATCCTGAACATAAAATTTCCAGCGAAACTGGTGAGGGTCTTGAAGAGCTGAAAGAATTAATATCTGAAAGGCTTTTTGGAAATTTATTGAGTGGTTGGGTTGAATTCTCTCCAATTCAAGCTTCAGTTAGATCTAAATTATTTGACTCTGGGTGCATCATAGAAGAAAAGATAGATGCTAATGGAAAGTATCAATCATTAGTTTCAATTTCACAAAGCATGATCAATGAGTTTGAAGGATTGGAAATTTTTAATGATTTAAGACCGGTTTCTCCATAAAAAAAGGGCTGCGATAGCAACCCTTATTTTTAAAGTTTGAATTAAGAAAATTCTGGTTTCGTTGGATCAAGAAACACCTGGCCATTGGAAATCATAGGCTCTCCACATGTGCTAACTGATTCTAATTCAGCTTTTGCATCTCCACCTGTAGCTTCCCACAATTCATTACCTTCGCTCATAGTTTCAAGATTTTCATGAAAGTTTCCAAACCAAAAATCTTCATCAGCAGTCTTATCCTCAGGAATATATACTCCGTATGCATAAAAACCTCTGACTTCAGATTGATCGATCTGATCTAACCATGCATTGTAACTAATGATTGCTTTATTGAGATCATCTTGACCCATGCCATCATTTAATGTGCATGGTGAAAATGCTGCACCAAAAGATCCATCCTCAGGAGATTCCCCAAAAGCATATGGATCGTATGGGAAAGTAAACTCGTATCCATCCCTATTTTCGCCATCACATTGAAGCACTGAAGCAGTCTGCTCAATCCAAGCCATAGCGTCATCACTGGCTGCCCATTCCTGCCATGCTGCATCAGCCGCTTCTTTTGAAGACCAACTTAGTTCCCAATAATTATTGAAGGAGCTTTCATTTGGAGATACTGAAACATATCCCCATCCTCCTAGTAAAGATTCTGATAATCCAAGCCCTCTCCATGAGTCAATCATGTCATCAAGAGCTTCTTGGCTATAGTCTTCACCTGCTGTACATTGCATGAATTCGTTATACATGGTGTAGTTTGTTGCATCCCAAGTTATTTTGGATTCCTTAACATCATTTGAATCGGAGCATGAAATCAAAAAGAAGAAAGGTATAGCAAGCGATGCTAGTTTAAAATTTATTTTCATTATATTTTTACCTCAAGCAAAAAATTTTTCTATTAACTTAATATACATTATTTATATGTATTATTCATTGAAAGGTATAATGAGGCCATGCCAAATACTATAAATTCAACGGATGCAATTATTATTGGAGGTGGACACAACGGTCTAGTCTGCGCATATTATCTGGCATCAAAAGGCTTGAAAGTAAATATCTATGAAAGAAGATCGATTGTAGGAGGTGCTGCAGTTACTGAAGAATTTCATCCTGGATTTAAAAATTCTGTTGCAAGTTATACGGTCAGTTTGTTAAATCCAGAAATTATCAAAGAAATGAAACTCAAAGAATATGGTTTAAAAATTGTAAAGCGTCCAATTTCGAATTTTCTTCCCATAAACAATGCAACATATTTAAAACTAGGCGGAGGATTAGAGAGAACGCAAGGGGAATTTAGAAAATTTTCTGAAAAAGATGCAGCTAGATTGCCGGAATACTATGCTCGAATTGAAGCCGTTGCTGACGTTCTTAGAGATCTCTCGGTTAAGACGCCTCCTAATCCAAAACAAGGAATAAAAGCTGCGCTAAGTGCAGCATTGCAGCTTTGGCCAATTGCAACTAAGGGAAATCAAGTACACAGAGATGTTTATGATCTATTTACAAAAAGCGC
>Ga0160423_10003270_pt1 | contig 13509 bp, 12 predicted proteins | sample CRUFie14St8metaG_FD_108191 | JGI IMG/M metagenome (GOLD analysis project Ga0160423, IMG submission 108191) | Marine microbial communities from the Costa Rica Dome - CRUD Field 142mm St8 metaG | ecosystem: Environmental > Aquatic > Marine > Oceanic > Photic zone | place: Costa Rica: the Eastern...
CATCCGGCGGATGAGGAGGGAGCGGGGGACGAGGGCCAGGGAGGCAATCAGGAAGCTGAAGGCGACCCAACGCAGGACCGGCTCCATGTCGAGTTTGTCGAACCAGTCGGCGATGGCAGGCGCACTGAAGTACACGGCGGCGCAGAAGGCCATGCCCTGGAAGAGGGAGAACCAGAACGCGGCCGACACCTGGGGCCGGCTGAGGTCCTTGCGTTGGATGAGGGAAGGACCGACCCCGAGCTGGGCAAAGATTTCGAGGAGACCGGCAAATCCGAGCACCACCCCGACGAGCCCCCATTCGGATTCGGTCAGGATTTCGCCCAGGTACCGGACGAAGGCCAGTTGGATGAGAATCTGGACCCCGACGTTCAGGGTCTGCCATTGGACGGAGCGCGAGAAAGTACCGTCCTGGCCTTGGCTCATTTGGCGACGCTCACGGCCCGGGTCTCACGGATGACGGTGACCTTCACCTGTCCGGGATAGGTCATCTCGTTCATGATCCGCTGGGAGATGTTGAAGCTGATCTGCTCGGCCATCTCGTCGTTGACCTGTTCGCTCTCGACCATGACGCGAAGCTCCCGGCCCGCCTGGATGGCGTAGCTCTGGGTCACGCCGGGTTGCTCCAGCGCGATGTTCTCGAGGTCCTTGAGGCGCTGGATGTAGCTCTCCACAACCTCGCGGCGGGCACCGGGACGGGCGCCGGAAATCGCATCGCACACCTGTACGATGGGGGAGATGAGCGAGGTCATTTCGATTTCGTCGTGGTGGGCACCGATGGCGTTGAGCACATCAGGACGCTCGCCGGCCTTCTCGGCGAGCTTCATGCCGAGGATGGCGTGCGGCAACTCGCTCTCCTCGTCGCTCACTTTGCCGATGTCGTGCAGGAGTCCGGCCCGCTTGGCGGCCTTGGTGTCGAGGCCGAGCTCGGCGGCCATGGTGGCGCAGAGGTTGGCTACCTCACGGCTGTGCTGCAGCAGGTTCTGGCCGTAGCTGGAGCGGTACTTCATCCGGCCGACCATCCGCACGAGGGCGTTGGCCATGTTGGGGATGCCGAGGTCGATGACCGTCCGCTTGCCGACCTGCAGGATTTCCTCTTCGATTTTGCGGGTGGTCTTGGCGACCACTTCCTCGATGCGGGCGGGGTGGATCCGGCCATCGCTCACCAGCTGGTGAAGGCTCAACCTTGCGATTTCCCGGCGAACGGGATCGAAGCAGCTGAGGATGATGGCTTCCGGGGTGTCGTCCACGATGAACTCCACGCCCGTGGCGGCCTCGAGGGCCCGGATGTTGCGGCCTTCCCGGCCGATGATGCGGCCCTTGATGTCGTCGCTGCCGATGTTGAAGACGGACACGCTGTTCTCCACGGCGTGCTCGGTGGCGACCCGCTGGATGGTCTGGATGACGATCTTCTTGGCGTCCTGGTTGGCGCGGCTGCGGGCATCGTCGAGGATGTCCTGCACCTCTTGCGCGGCCATGGCCCGGGCGTCACCGAGAATCTGCTCCTTGAGCTCCTCCTTGGCGGCGTCGACGGACATGCCGGCCACCTCCGACAGCAGCTTGGCGGCCTGGGCCTGTGTCTTTTCGAGCTCCTTCTGCTTGGTCTCGTTGGACTGGAGGCGGGCCTTGAGGGTCTCCTCGTCGCGCTGAAGGCGCTTGCGGCGGTCCTTCAACTGCTGGTCGTCCCGCTTCAGGTTGCGCTCGGTGTTCTTGAGTTTGTCCTCGAGGGCCTGGACTTTGGCGTTGCGGGACTTGATTTCCTTGCCGTGCTCTTCCTTGAGCTTCAGGAATTTCTCCTTGGCCTGGAGGATTTTCTTCTCCTTGATGTTCTCGCCTTTCTGCTCTGCTTCCTTGATGATGGAGGAAGCCTTGCCCTTGAGCACGCCGTTGAGGATCGCATACGCTGCGCCGCCTCCGACGACGAGTCCGGCGATGGCGCCGAGGATATAGGGGGTGGGGTCCATGGAGTCAGGGAGTGTCGTCCCCTGTCTCCTCCGGTGCAATGCCGGCTTGGGCCAAGAGCGACCGCACCTCCTCGAGTCCGTCGAAGACATCGGAGGGGATCACGGGCACCTCGACTTTCTTGGTCTGGATCTCGGCCGGCGAGTCGCTCAACAGCTGGAGCGCCGCCATGGCGATGAGGTCCTGGCGGTCAGACACGCCGTAGTCGCGTTGGAAGCGCTTCACGAGTTCGTCGATCTTGCCCGCAGCCTCCCGCACGCGCATTGCCTCGCCTTCCGCCACGGTGAGCGGGTAGGTCCTTCCGGCAATGGTCACTTGGATGGAGGATTCGTTCATGCGGAGAGCAGTTCGACAGCGGCCATGTCGCGGGTGTGCGGCATGAGCGCAATGCAGGCATCGATTTCTTCTACGAGGGCGCGGATGCGCTCGCCGACGACGGGGTCGGCGGAGGGAGCAGGGGTAGGTTGGGGTTGGGGTGCGGATTCGAGTTCAGCCAATCGCGCGTCCTGCTCGGTCACCCGGGTCTTCAATGCTTCGACCTGGTCCACGAGCCGGCGTTTCTCCTCAATCAGGCGGTTGCGCTCAGCAATGAGGGCGGCCGCCTTCTCCCGAATCTCTTGCAGCATGGAGCTCAAGAGCACTTGTTCCGAAGGCTGGTTCATATCCACGAACTCAAATCTACGGCTCAGGGGACGGGGGCTGAAGGCCGGAGGGTAATTTGCGAACATGAGACGGGGTATGAACGCGAATCGCGCCGGAATTCGGCGGTGGTGGATGGCTGTGGCGATGGGGTGGATGGGGTGCATGCCCCTCTTTGCGCAGGACACATTGCATTCGCCCTTGTCCATCCCCCTCTGGTTCAGCGGCAACTTCGGGGAAATCCGGACCGGCCATTTCCACACCGGCATGGACATCCGGACCGGCGGGGTGGAGGGGGTACCCGTCCTCGCGGCCCAGACCGGCCGCATCAGCCGGGTCAAGGTGTCCGATTCGGGCTATGGCCTGGCGCTCTACCTCGACGGGCGCGGCCTGACCACGGTCTACGCGCACCTGTCCCGGTTCCATCCCGACATCGAGCAGTGGCTGCAGACCACGCAGTACGCCGCCGAGTCCTGGGCATTCGATGGCCCGCCGGGGGAGACGTTCGGCTTTGAGGCGGGCGACACGATCGGGTGGAGCGGCAATTCAGGCCGGAGTTTCGGGCCCCATCTGCATTTCGAGGTGCGGGACCAACGCACGCAGTGGCCGATCAATCCGCTGCGGTGGACGTTGGTCGGGGAGGGGGTGACGGAAGATGACGTTCCGCCGGAATTCCGGGGGGTCTGGGTCCTTCCCGCCGGAGACTGCGAAATCGAAGGGGCGCGGGACAGGTTCCGCTGGAGCCCGGCCTACGGGGAGTCCGTCCGGGTGGCGGGGCCATTCCACCTCGGCGTGGAGGCGTTCGACCGGCTCGACGGAGAGCCGTTCACCCACGGCCCCCACGGCATCGACGTCTTTCTCGACGACAGCCTCATCCACCGCCACCGGATGGACACGCTGGATTTCTCCACCAACAAGGACGTCTCGGCCCACATCGACATCGCCGCTTGGCAGGACCGGCGGACCCGCGTCCACCGGTTGCACCGGCTGCCTGGCAACCGGCTGGACATCTACCACAAGACGGGCGACATGACGCCGCTGGCGGTGGCGCCGGGGGACACGGCCCAGCTCCGTGTCGTCGTGATGGACCTGCCCGGCAACATCTCCACGGCAGAGGTCCAGCTCATCGGTGACAGCCTCCGCCTGGCCACCGACACGGCAGAATTCTCCCTGCTCGACCACCGGCGCCGACATCGGTTGACCGAGGGTCGCATAGGCATCGAACTGCCTCCGGGCGCCCTGTACGGGGATGCCGCCATTGCACTGGTGGACGATTCGTCCGGTACGTTTTCGGTGGTGTCGGAGGCGAGACTGACGCGTTCGGCGTACCAGATTACAGTGCCAGTCCCTGTAGCGTGGAAAGGAACGGGAGAGCCCATGGTGCTGTGCGGCATCGACGAGGACGGCGAGGTGGATGGGACGTGGGTGGCCGACGAGCGCGGCGGCATGATCGGCGCCAAGGTCAAGCAGTTCGGCACCTTTGAGGTTCGGCCCGACACCGTGGCCCCAGTGCTGGGGTCACCTCGCCTCGTGGAAGGCGCGCTCCGGCTCGCCGTCGAGGATGACCTTTCCGGCATCGACCGGTGGGAGGGCCGTTGCAATGGGCAGTGGATGCGCCTCGGCTGGGAAAAGGGGGAACTCGTCTACCAGGTCGGGGACGGGATCCTGACGGACGGTGCGGAGATCAAGGTCTGGGCCGTCGACGAAGTCGGCAACCTCGGGCACCGGGAATTCACCTGGCCCCTCAAGTGACCCGTCCCGCGGGAATCCCAGAGGTCAGCGGAGATCAGCGGCGACCGGTGAGGTCGGCGTAATCGAGGAAGTAGATGGCCTTGAAGGAGAAGCTGTTCCGGTGGGTCATCTGGAGGACGTCTTGGAGATTGTCGGCGTAGGTGTCCGGAAGCAGGTCCCCTTGGTCGTCTAGCAGGTTCTTCCACACCACCGACAATTCGCTGCCCGGAGCGAAAATCCAGCGGAACACGCAGTCGATGGACCAGGCGTTGTAGCTGATGTCGTACGGTGAGGTGCCCTTGTCGGTCAAGGTGATCTCGTCCGTGGGGCCGAGCAGTCCGTCGTCTTCCAGCCAGTAGAAGCTGCCGTTCTCCACCCGGCTCCAGTAATGGCGCAGGCGGAAGGTGATGCCCTTGCGGTTGTCGAGGACATAGCTGGCGTTGAGGACGTGGGTGCGCGAGTAGTTGTTGCGCTTGGCCCACAGGCTGCGGGTCTCCTCCAACGGCGTACCGTCCGGCAGTTCGTCGACCAGGCCCGACCACCCGCGCTCGTTGAACTTGTCCTGGTGGCTGTAGACGTGGCTGATCCGGAAGTGGTCGTTAGGCCTCCAGATCGGCTCGATGCGGAAGTTGCGCTCCTTCCAATCCGGGTACAGGACGCCGCCGGCGTTCCAGGTGCCGATGTCGATGGCGAATTCGCGCCGGTAGTCCGTGCTCATGAACGCATCCCAGGACCACCACTTGGGCACCTGCCAATACCGTCCATCCAGTCGGGGCGCGAAGTAGTCCCGGCCGTCGTAGGGCATCGCCGTGGCGCCGAATTTGATGAAGTCGAAGCTGGCCAGGAACAGCCGCCACTCGAGGTCGTAGGTCTGGCTGACGAAGGAGCGCGGGGTGTGGAGCATTTCCCGGTTTACCTCCAGTTCCCAGGACATCCGGTTGAATCCGAGGCCCAGCACCTCGAAGGGGGACTGGATGCGATATTCGATGTTGGCGTATTCCGCGACGGCGTTGGGCGCCCGTAGGAAACCAACTGCGTTGGGGTCGTACTCCGGCGTCTCCACATAATGCCCCACCGACCAACGCAGCCGCCCCTTGAGGCGGCTCAACTCCATGCCCCACGTGTGCCCTTCTCCCGAACCGTCGATGGATTCGGAGTGGCGGTTCAGTCCGCCTTGCCCTTTCAGAGACCAACGCTGCAAAGAGTCCCGCACCTGGAACGCGGCACTCCCAACCCAGTCGTCCGCGCGTCCATCGCCCCGAATGACCTGCCCGCTTTGTACTGATACATATCCATTGTTGGGCAGGTTCTGGTCGACCACCGCCACCGAGAAGTCCGTCAGGGAGCCGTCGCCATCCCGCGACACGGCATTGAGCAAACCCAAGCCGGTTCCGCCTTGCGTCCGGCCCGTCACCTTGGAGGCGTTGAGAAGCTGCTCCCCGTCTCCGACCCGCCGGCTGTAGAAGGTGCCGGTCTTGTTGAACAGCTCGGTGCCCTCGGTGAAGAATTGCCGGTTCTCATTGAACCGGACCTCGTACGGGCTCAGGTTCAGCACCAGATTGTCGGCCACGACCTGGCCGAAGTCCGGCACCAGCGTCATGTCAAAGGTGAAGGCGTCGCCGATGCCCATCTTCATGTCGAGGCCACCGTTCACACGGGTCACCGATTCCGAGCCCTCGGTGTCAAAGTACGCGCTGGCGTAGGGGTAGAGGCTGAATCGGGGAGGCGGGGTGATGCCCTGGATGCCGGTGAGCAAACCGCCCTGGTTCATGAGGCCCTCCTGATTGGGGTCCATCGCGCGCCAGACGTAATCGGACCGGTAGCGGCGGATGTACCGGTAGAAGTTCATGCCCCAATTCTGCGGGGCATCGCCGGAGTCGTTGAAGCGGAAGACGGACCAAGGCAGCGCGAATTCCGCGACCCAGCCGCGGTCGTCGATGCGGCATTCGGCTTGCCACACCGCGTTCCAGCTTCCGTCCGCATCGTCGTTGGACAGCAGCTCGTCCGATTGGACGCCGTCCGGGGTGACGGAGAAACGCACGCCGTTGACGCCGTCGTCGAAGCAATTGAACCAGATGCCAAAGACGTCGGTGTTGCCATCGCCGTCCCGCTGGATCAGCTGGTGGAGAATGCTGTCAGGCGCGGTGTCCCACATGCGAGCCCCGACGTAGAGGGCCCGGTCGTCGTAGGCGAAGCGAACCTCCGTCTCCTGCTTGGGCAAGGCGAAGGGAACCGGCCTCAATTCGCGGAACTGCGTCTCGGGCGCGATGGCCTCCCAGCCGGCATCGTCCAGCTTGCCGTCAATCTCGATGGATCCGAATTCCACGCGTATGGCCTCGGCCTCCGGTTTTCGGGGAAGCCCCTCAGGCCAGGCCTGTGCGACGCCAGCGTTCGGAAGGCAGAGCCAAGCGGAGAGCAGGATGAACCCTGCACAACGGTTGAGGAACGGGAAGGAGCGACGGTTCATCGGCCGGCAAAATTACACCGCAGCAGGCCGTTCTGTTCGATCACCGGTAGACGCCCGCCCGGTCGAGGGCCCTGCGGTAGCGGCGCGCATTGCGCTCGTGTTCCCGGTTGGTCTTGGCAAAGGCGTGGTAGCCACTGAAGTCCTCCCGGGCGCACATGAAGATGAAGTCGTGCTCCTCGGCGTCCAGCACGGACTGGAGATAGGCGGGTTCCGGGAAGTTGATGGGTCCCGGAGGCAGGCCGGCGTGCAGGTAGGTGTTGTATGGGCTGTCGATCTCTCGGTGCACATTGAGCACCCGGCGTATGGTGGGATCGCCCAAGGCGTGGATGAGGGTCGGGTCGGCCTGCAACCGCATGCCGCGGTCCAATCGGTTGAGATAGAGTCCCGCCACGGTGGGGGCCTCGTCCATCTTGCTCGTCTCGGCCTTGACGATGGAGGCGAGGATGCCGACTTCGGTCGGGGACAGGCCAATGGACTCCGCCTTGGACCGGCGACCCTCCGTCCACCAGCGCTTCCATTCCTCGGACATGCGTCCGACGAAATCCGCAGCGGACAGGTCATACCAGACCTCGTAGGTGTTCGGAATGAAACGGGTGCGCAGAGCCTCAACGTCCGTGCCCAATCGAGCGGCCAAAAGGGGGTCCTGGCAGGCGCGCACGAGGTCTTCCGGATCGAAGGCCACCTGGGTCGCCACGGCGTCCGCCAGGTCCTCCACGGAGCGTCCGCCGGTGAACCGGACGCGGACCGCTTCCTTGGAGCCCGACATCAACAGCCGGGCCAGGGAGCGGTTGTCGAGGCCGTCCGGGATGAGGTAGCGTCCCCCCTTGAGGGTGCCGGATTCGGTCCAGCCCCGCCAGGACAGGTAGCGCCGAAGGGAACCGGGACGCTCGATGCGGTCCTCGCGATCCAATTGGGCCACGACGCTGTCCACCGGCATTCCGGGGTCCACGATGAACCGGCCTTCCTGCGCCACGGTGTTGGGGCCCAGAACGGTCCGGGCGACGAAGGCGACAGCCCCGGCGACCAGCACCACAATCGCGGTCAGGAGGAAGGCGCGTCGGGGACTCATGGGCTTGTGGAGAGCAGGCGTTGAAACAGGATGAGGTCCTTCCACCCGTCCGGAGTCCGCGTCCAGTCCGCGTAGCGTCCAGCACGGTCGAACCCGGCACCGTCGAAGAGGGCCAGGCTGCCCGCGTGGTCGGCGTGTACTTCGGCGTGCACCGACCGGAGCAGGAGGGCGAGTTCGGCATGGCGGAGCGCGATGTCCAACGCCCGCCGGGCGATGCCGCGGCCCCGGGCGTCGGGGGAAACGAGGATGCCGATTCCGGCCCGCAGGTCGCGGGCATGGAAGTCGTAGAGGTCCACCGCGCCCACGACCTCCCCATTGTCTTCGATGATCCACCGGAGTTGTCCGGCCGTGTAGAGGTCCTGGTGCCCGCGGCACAGCGCATCGAGTGCAGCGCGGGAATAGGGGGCGGATGTGCCGGTCACTGACCAGTGTTCCGGTTCGTTTTCCCACCCGAGAACCCGGTCGATGTCCGTCGGCTCGAGCGCACGAAGCCGCGTGGGGCCATTGTGGAGCAGGTCGGAAGGGAGCGCCATGAACGGTCGAAAATAGGTGGACAAAGTGGGTTGGGAATCGCCCTCTTCCTCGGGGCGTCCGGTTAATTTTGAACCATGTCGAACCCCCTGTCGCGTCTGCTGCCCGTTCTTCTTGTATTGTCCACCCTCGGGTGGACGGGGTGCACGATCAACCGGAACATCATGTTCCGGACCCCCTCGGATTTCGCATTTGACCCGTTCAACCCGATCAGCGACGTCAATTACCTCATTGCGCCCAACGACCTCATCAGCTTTCAGCTCTACGCCAACAAGGGCGAGCGTCTGCTCTCGATGACCGCGGGCACCATGGCCGGCGGGGTCAACGGGCGGGGCGGTCAACAAGGCAACCTGCAGATGATGAACCAGAACAACCGGTTCGTCTACGAGGTCCGGCCGGACGGGACGGTGGAACTGCCCGAGTTGGGACCAGTCCAGCTCAATGGCCTCAACATCGACGAGGCGGAGACCAAGCTCGAGAAGGCGTACAGCGAGAACTACAAGGACCCTCTGGCCCTCATCGAAGTGACCAACCAGCGCGTGCTGGTCTTTCCCGGCGAGGCCGGAGTGGCTTCCGTGGTCTCCCTCACCAACCCCAACACGAGCCTCCTCGAGGTGCTCGCGCTGAGCGGGGGCATCCGGGGGCGGGGTGACGCCCGCAATGTCAAGCTGATCCGCCGCGGCGAGAACCGCCCGACCATCCACCAGTTCGACCTGTCGACCATCGATGGGCTCCAATACGCCAACACCACCGTGCAGGCGGGCGACATCGTCTATGTCGAGCCCCTCCCGCAGTACGCCAGCGAGGTGCTGGCGGATGTCACGCCGGTCCTGAGTCTCCTTGGTACGATCAGCAGTTTCATCGCGCTCATCAGCGTGGTGTCCGGCAACAATTGAGCATGTCCCACCCCCTGGAAATCCAATCCGGGCCGATCGACGGTCCATTGATGGTCCGGCCCCGCCAGTTCGGGGACGACCGCGGCCTTTTCGCGGAAACGTGGCGGGACGAGCACTTCGCAGCGGCGTTGGGCCACCAGGTCCGCTTCGTCCAGGACAACGAATCCGTGTCCGGACAGGGGGTGCTGCGCGGTCTGCACTTCCAGGTGCCCGACCGGTCCCAGGGCAAGCTGGTCCGGGTCGTTCGGGGCGCGGCGTTGGACGTGGCGGTGGACTTGCGCGCAGGGAGCCCGACCTACGGCCGGCACCAGATGGCGCTCCTGACCGGGGAGAACCGCTGGCAATTCTGGGTGCCCGAAGGATTCGCCCACGGTTTCCTGACGCTGGAGCCGGACACGGTGTTCTGTTACAAGTGCACGGACATCTACAGCCCGGACCACGAGCGCTCCCTCCTGTGGAATGACCCCGACCTCGGCATCGATTGGGGCATAGACGCACCGCTCTTGTCGCCGAAGGATGAAGCGGCGGGCCGGTTTGCCGACTTCCAATCTCCATTCTGATGGCCATCTCCTCCTCCTTGCGCGGCCTCCTCGGCTTGGGCGCGGTGAGCCTGTTCCTCATCGCCTTCCTCCTCGTGGGGGCGGGCCGCGGTGCGGGGCATGAGGCCGGCGGGTCGGGATCCGTGGGGCAAGCAGACTCTCTGCCTCAGGTCGTGACTCCACCGCGCATCGCAGAGGGGATCGCCTTCGCTGGCACCCCGCTGCCCCTCGAGCGGGTCGGGGTCCGGGAGCGGATGGAAAAGGAGCTGCTCATCGGCACGTTTCGCCACAGCAGCAGCCTGCTCACCTTGAAGCGGTCCGGTCGCTGGTTTCCCCTCATCGAGCCGATCCTGGTCGACTCGGGTGTGCCGGTGGATTTCAAATACCTCGCGGTCATCGAGTCCGGGCTGGCCAACGCCGTGTCTCCTTCGGATGCCCGGGGATTCTGGCAGTTCATGGAGCCGGCCGCCGAGGAGTTTGGGCTGCGGGTCGACCGCGACGTGGACGAGCGGTACCATGTGGAGAAGGCCACCCGCGCCGCCTGTGCCTATCTCAAGGCGGCCCACCGCCGGTATGGCGATTGGATTCTGGCCGCCGCGAGCTACAACATGGGCATGTCCGGGCTGTCCCGTCGCCTCGACGAGCAGCAGGGTGAGTGTTACTGGGACCTCATGCTCAACGCGGAAACCGCGCGCTACATCTACCGGCTCTACGCCACCAAGCAGGTGATGGAACACCCCGAAGCGCACGGATTCATGCTGACGGCGGAAGACTGGTATGCGCCGATGGCCGGACGCGACACCGTGTTGGTGGATTCCGTGGACGACCTGGCGGAATTCGCCCGGAATGCCGGGGTGAGCTACAATGCGCTCAAGACCCTGAACCCCTGGTTGCGGACAGGCCGTCTGCCCATTCCGCAGGACCGCTACTACGTGGTCCGGTTGCCGTTGCGGTGAATCCGGAACGCTACCTGGCGCACGTGGCGCACCGGGGTTCCTTCCACATCGTAGGCGGCCGTCATGGCCCGGCCCGTCCCGGACGACAGCGCGTCGCTGACCGACTTCACCCGCCCGAGGGGGATGCCGCGTGAGAGGGCCTCCTCCATCAAGGGGGCGGCCTCGATGTCGGCAAAGAGCGGAGACAGAAGCTCAGCCAATGCCGTGCGGTGGGTCACGCGCTCGGGGTTGGTGGCGAATCTCGCGTCATCGGCCAGCTCCTCCTGTCCAAGCAGGCTGCACAGGGACCGGAACTGAGGATCGCTGCCCACCGCCGTGACCACGACCGAACCACAACGACAGGTGAACAGCTCGCCATAGGGCGCAATCTGCGGGTGCAGTGCACCGAGCGGTTCGGGCGTCCTGCCGGCCACCAGGTGCTCCGTGCCGCGGTTGGCGAGTCCGCTGAAACCGGATGCGTCGAGCCACGTCTCGATGTAGGCGCCTCGCCCGGTCCGTTCCCGCTCATACAGGGCGAGCAGCAATCCCGAGCGCATCTGGTGGGCGGCCAAAACGTCCATGAGGGCCACGGGCATGCGGAACGGTGCGCGCCCCGGCTCACCGTTCATCGACAGGAACCCCGACTCCGCCTGGACCACGATGTCATAGCCGCCTCGCGCAGGGTGGTCGAGGAAGCCGAGCAGGTGAACGTGAATCAGCCTCGGATGCCGCGCGGCGAGCGTGTCTGGATCCAGCCCGAGCCCATCCAACGATGTGGGCCGCGCATTCTGGATGAGGATGTCGGCGTCGTCCAAGTGTTGACCGAGGGTGCGTTGGCCCTCTTCGGTCTTCAGGTCAATCCGCTCGATGCGCTTGGGCCCATTGGCCGCAGCATAGTACGCGCCAGGTCCTTCCTGTGACTCTCCGTTGAGTCGCCAGCTGCGCGTGACGTCACCGCGTCCGGGCGGCTCGATTTTCAGCACGTCGGCGCCCAGCTCTGCGAGGAACGTCCCCACCAGCGGGCCGGCCAACACGGTCGCCAACTCCACGACCTTGAGGCCCTTCAGAGGCTGGTCATCGCCCAATGGGGGCGCCGGGTGGTCAGAAGTCGGCGGGCACATGGCCGCAAGTTAGGCGTCGGCCAAGGCTGCCTTGTAGGTGTCGATGGCCCGCTGCCGGGCGAACTTGTGCTCGACGATGGGAGCGGGGTAGGCGTGGGTGCCCAATTCCGGGACCCAACGCCGGACATAGGCCCCGGTCGGGTCGAACTTCTTCATTTGGCTCTCCGGGTTGAAGACGCGGAAGTACGGGGCGGCATCGCAACCGGATCCCGAAGCCCATTGCCATCCGCCTACATTGGAGGCGAGTTCGAAATCGAGCAGCTTTTCCGCGAAGTAGCGTTCGCCAAGCCGCCAGTCGAGCAGCAGGTGCTTGCACAGGAAGCTGGCGACCACCATGCGGACCCGGTTGTGCATGAAGCCGGTGGCATTGAGTTCGCGCATGCCCGCGTCGACGAGCGGATAGCCCGTCTTGCCGGCGCACCACGCGGCATAGTGCGCGTCATCGTGGCGCCAGGGGATGCGGTCGTATTTGGCCCGGAAGGCATCGCGGGCGCTGTGGGGGAAGTGATGGAGTATCGCCTGATAGAACTCGCGCCAGATGAGCTCGGTGAGCCATTTCTCGCTGTGGGCAAAGCCGAGCCGGGCCTGGGAGCGCACCGAAACGGTGCCGAAGCGGAGGTGGAGGCTCATTCTCGCCGTTCCGACCACCGATGGGGTGTCCCGACGATCGGCATAGTGGTGCAGGGTGTCGGCCTCGGGTGTGCGTCCCTCAAACGCCGCCCAGCCTGCAGGGTCAGCGGACTCGGGGTCGAACCCCATGGCGTCGAGGCTCGGCATCGGCGCCTGCTGGAAAGGCGCTGCGCCCCGGCCGTCCCAGTCGACCACGGCTTCAGCCAGCGGATCGACCTCGGCAGCCTCGAGCACCTTGTGCCATTTCCGGCTGTAGGGCGTGAAGACGGTGTAGGGCGTGCCATCATCCTTGAGGACGGCTTCGGGCGGCAGGATGACGTGGTCCTCATGCAGGACAAAGCGGATGTCGGAGGTGGCACACCACTCGGCCACCGCTTCATCCCGCTGGACGGGGTAGGGGGCGTAGTCCCGGTTGGTGTGGATTTCCTTCAGGTCAAACCCCGCGGAGCGAAGGTCCTCCCGGAGCGATTGAAGTTGCTCGAGGGGAATGCCGTAGCGGGCCATCAGCTGGCTGCCCGCCGTTTCATACTCGGACTGAACGCGGGTCAGTTCGGTGTGAATGAAGCCCACGCGCGCGTCCCGGGTGGGCAACGCGTCGAGAATGGTCCGGTCAAAGCAGAAGAACCCGGCCACCGGATGCCCGGATTGCAGGGCGGCAGAGAGTCCGCGGTTGTCTCGGGTGCGCAGGTCGCGGCGGTGCCAAAAGAGGGAAATGGGGGTCATGAAGGAACGAGTGGATGAGGGGGCGAGAATGAGACAGCCCGGGCGTAAACCCGGGCCGTCAGCAAATCAAACGTGATCATTAACACCTTACTGATCATGAACCCCTCGTTCGGAGCTGTGAATGGAACAGGACAGGACGTGTCATGTTCACACGGTATCGAAAAAAAACGTCGTGAGCCTAGATCAGGGGGGAGCAAGGTGCTTAAAAACCGGCATCAATGCAGGATGTCCTGCAGAGTAGCGTCGAGATCCTGATGCTGGAATTCAAA
>Ga0160423_10003271_pt1 | contig 13506 bp, 4 predicted proteins | sample CRUFie14St8metaG_FD_108191 | JGI IMG/M metagenome (GOLD analysis project Ga0160423, IMG submission 108191) | Marine microbial communities from the Costa Rica Dome - CRUD Field 142mm St8 metaG | ecosystem: Environmental > Aquatic > Marine > Oceanic > Photic zone | place: Costa Rica: the Eastern...
ATACGTTCACCATCCTTATCCTTCTTTTCATATTCTCTACGCAGATAGTCATCATTGCTATTGAACCAAGACCTTAACTTATCTATAGCAGCAAGTGGGGCCTTGCTAGGCACACCAAGACCGTACTCAAATAGTCTTGTCATTACTGCTTCATATGTACTTTTGCCACCGATTTCTGTATCGTAATAGATTTGTCTTGAAATTTGTGATATAGGGTTTGTAATTCGAGACCTAGGTTTTCTCATAGCGTCACTGTATCCCCACCAATAAGTATCAAAAAGAGTTTGAGTATCCCCACCTACTAATGGAAGATTGTATAATAGATTAATACCACTAATAGCCTCCTTATACTGCTCAAGTACCTGCTCCTTGTCTAACTTAAATTGATATCTATCAATTAAGTCTTGGTCTTCGGCAGATATTTTCTTACCCCTCTTCAAAGCATTCTTTGCTTTGTTAACACGATCTATATCTTCATCTTTTATCTCATCATCATCATCACCGGTGGCAGCAAATGGATTATACTTGAATATATTTGCGGTCATAGTAAACAATAAGTTGGCAGCCCCTAGATTTAAGAACAGCTCCCTGTAGTCTTTTGTTGATGGCATCTCCTTTAGGCTGCCCTCTGTTACCGCATTTGCAGTTCCTCTCCTGATGTTAGTTGCTGACTGCATAACCTTATTAAGCTGTAGGAAAAGTGTGCTTCCAAACATTGTGAATGACCTTATAATCATATTACTGTCGTACTGAAGACCTATCTTCTCTGTAGCCCTACGTGTCTGCTGTGTTGCGTTGTAGTCATTGAACCTCTCCAATGCCTCCTCAGGGCTCATACCCTTGCGGATATTGTTTCTGTATGCAACCATATATCCCATCACACCTACAGCATCCCCAACAAGTGTTGGTGAGTTAGCAATAATCTTTGCCTTACGTCTTGCTCTTGCAAACTTAGTTCTTCGGGTACGTCCTGAGCCATATGTCGCACGCTGCCCTGTCTCTAATCCTGATAGGTCAGCAGTCTTAAAGCTCTGACGCATCCTGTTTCTAAAGCTAGCTGACACATCCATCGCCTGCTTAAATGTAGACCTAGGTTTTATAAATCCAACGTATGCTGACTCCAATGTAAATGCCACAAGGTCTGCCGCTGTATCAAGTATAGGTATACGACCCTTGTCTCTAAGCTGATAATCAGCGAAGGCATTTACAAATGATGACGCCTGCTTAGGTAGCTGTATAAACTTAAGGGCTAGTGCCACGCCTGTAAACCTCTCTTGAAGGCCTGAAAATATAGGGTTGTTTAATCTAAACAGGTCCTGCATAGCGTTAGGATTTATAGCATATCCTACACCCCTTGACATTACCCTATCTAAGTTAGTTGCATCTAAGAGTTTCTTAACACTAGGTGTGTGATTCATTATTACATTCAGCTCCTTAGTCCCCTGTGCATATGCCTTGAACCTCTCCATCTCTGTGATGTGTGTGTCTAGCTCCTGAGTAAAAGAGAAACCTGTTATGGCTATAGGATTCTTACTCTCACTCCTCTCTTTTAATGCTGATGCCTGCTGTGCTGAGAATACCTTACTAAACTTACCCTCCTGTAATGATGTTGCTAGCTCAGCATTTCTTTTCTTATCTGTCTTTTCTGTTATTGTCTTCACCGGGAAGTAGTTCTCAACATAGTTAAGGCTCACGTCATTAACATCCTCATAAACCTTATTGATACTCTCATAGTATGTTGAGCTTAGGTAGTCAACAATCTTATCTACCGCCTTCACAGCAGGTTCTTCAATGAACTTCTCAAGCTTCTTTATCTCATTCTCTCCAATACCCTGCTTCTTTAATCTATCTCTCTGCTGATCGTTACGGCTTATAGCAATTATCCTTGCCGCCTCATCCTTATTTAAAGAAACCTTCTTCTCTACAACATTGGTTGACCCAAGCCTTACATTCTTTAGTTCTATTTTATCTTCATTAAGGGCAGAAAGACTATTGTTAAGCGTTGTATACAGTCCATCCAATCCATTGTCAATACCATCAATGGTATTGATATTGTTGTCAATAGCATCAGTGGTGCTGAAGTAACCCTTTAGGTTATTCTCCTCCATACGGTTGAGCCTCTTGTATATGTTCTCGGTAAAGAAGTTACCCTTCCTGTCTAGACCATTTGTAAGTGTGCCTAAATGCTTAAGGTAGTTGGCAAAGAAACCTTTCAATACCTTACCTTCCGTTGCAAAAGCTAGATTAAGATACTCTCTAACATTCTTTACAAGCTTACCATCCTTGAGTAGGTTCTTTCTTATCTGCTGTCTCCTTGCTCGTAGCTGTGCATCATTAAGAGGTACAAGCGATGTGCTACCATCCTCGTTAACAACCTCATCAAATAGGTATGGATACCCCTCGCTGATATCTTTGTTTGCCTGCTCTCTAAGGCTATCATATATCTCCTTACGGGCTAGTCTCTTACCCTTAAGTCTCTCTCTTGATGCCTTTGTCTCAGCCTTCACCGCTGCTATCACATCGTCAAGGGCCTCAAGCTCTTGGTTGTTTATCTTACCTAGCATATCAAACGCCTGAGCCTTAGCAACAAGCTCACGCTCTTTTACTGTAAGCTCCTCCTTGTTGTTTATCTTTTCAAACAGCTCGAATATCTCAGCCTCTTTATCGGTCATCTCATCGGCCAACTCAGCAAACACCTCAGCGTCACCATCTATAGCGGCCTTGACAAGCACGGCAGCCTGCTTGAAGAACGGTTGATCCTCTGCCGCTATACGTGCACCTTTTTTCTTGCTCTGCTCAGCCTTGGCCTGAATATCTTTTAGAAGCTTCTGAAGCTTTGATTTTCTCTGCTTGCCTCTAATCTCATTAAACTGCTTAAAAAATTTCGTTACTTGAGCCTGATAGTTTTTAGGGGTGGTATCGTCAACAATCTTATTAAGTCTATTGATATCTGATTGTGAGTATTCTCTTGACTTTGGTAGCGTGTCCTTGATTAGGTTCTTTAGCCTAGTCCTAGCGTCTTTAATGCTTACCTCTCCGGTAGTCACATCCTTGATACGCTGCTTGATACCTGCAATCTCCTGTCTTACCTTAGCATTTGCCTTGCTCTTTAGTGTCTTGTCAAACTCTTTGATAAGCTCAAGCTTTGTCTTCTCGGACTGCTCCTTGTATGTTGGGTCCTCACGAAGAAGCTCCATTGCCTTCTCTCTAGTCTTTGCAGGTGAGTTGTTCTTAGCAAACCTTGCCACCTTCTCTCGTAGACTAGTGAACATCTCCTGTCCCTTCACGGCACCACCCTCGATGTCACCAAAGATTGATGGCATAGTAACGTCAGTCTCTATCTCAACCTTCAGTGCCTCATTAATATTCCTAGCCTTGTATCCAATAGCCTTAAGCACACCCTTTATCTCAGAGTCCTTAAAGCCCTCCTCCCTAGCCTTATTAATAACTGTCTGCATATCACCCTTTAGGTCAATACCTTTATCTTCCATCTGCATCCTAGCCTTGGCTGATGTAGCCGCCTCCTCAGGTTTGAACTTAGCATCTACAGCCTCACCGGAAAATAGTTCAGCAAGACCTATGTCAACGAAGTCCTCAAGTGAAATGTTCTTGATGTCCTTAACCTTAACATCTTTAAATCGTGTAAGCTTCTCCTTTATGTACTTGAAGAATGCATTGAACCACTCAATAAACTTTGCCTTCTTGGCTGCATTAGCTATGGTTTCACCCTTTGTTCCCATCAGTTCAACCAACGCCTCCTCTCTAGCTAGCTCATTGTCTCCATACTTTTTAATGGCACTCTCTAAAGCTTTGGTTCCCTCTACCAACTCAAGACCCCTCTTTAGAAGTTTCGTTCCTTTTGTTTTCGATTCCTCTGCACGCAGGTAATCAATCCATATGTGACCGAACTCGTGGATTGGTGTAGACAAAGACTTTCTAGATGGGTTCAAGAATATCTTACCGTCCTTAGTTAGACCAAGGATAGTATTCCCATTCGACTCAGCGGTACGTATACCCTCTTGCTTTAATGCCTCATCAAACTCCTGCTGAGTTTGGGAAACACTTACACTAGGGAATGCAAATCTCATCTTACCCGCAATCACATCTATGTCTGACTGCTCGGTCTGAACTCTAGCTCCTCTAAATGCTTTATCTACAAAGAATGCTCCTCCTACCTGTCTTAATACTTTTTCAAGGGTAGGCATCTCACCTTTCGTATCCTTCTTAAATACTCGTACCGCCTTAGCTCTCCACTCAGGGAAAATGTTTAAGCCATTCATAGGGTTCTTAATCAATGCAATCAGTCTACCCTTCGGACCAAAGCCATAGTTATTGTGGTTTGCTTTACGAACACCACCATTAATAACATCGACACCCATTATTGCTACCGCATCTCCTAACTCTGACTCCATCATAGATGTCTCTCCTATGTCAGATAATATTTTATCAGTCAAAAATTCCTGACCCTCCGACTGTGTGTCCTTTATCAATGCCTTAGCTACACCCTTTGAAGGTTTCTTAACACCTGTAGGAGATACTACAAGTTCAAATAATAATGCTCTAGTAGGTAGCGGTATAGTATTTTTACTGTCACCCTTCGCTCTTTTCTTTGCATCCTTAACAATGAAATCAAAGAGTGAGCCTACATCTGTTATTTTGTTTTTATTTATAATCTCTTCTAACTGCTCGGCTGACTTGACGGTATCTCTACCCGACTTGTTTTCTTGAGACACATTCTTTTTACCTTCAATAGATTCCATAAGGACACTGAATGCTTCATCTTGATTCTGTTTAGGGAAGCTCTTGATTAATGGTGCTAGATATCTAAACATAGCCTCATTAGAATTTATAGCAGAGTTACCCATCCTAAGAACAACCATCGGCACGTGGTTCTGTGGAAGCTTACCTTCCTTCCATAGTCTATCAAACAACTCCTTGTTAGCACGATATAAGTCCAAGGCTTCAGTATATTGAGTATTGGCACCCGTCTCGTTTACTCCTGCCCAAGCTAGCTCTGTGTTACTACCAAGTACATTGTAAAGTAGACCACCATCAACCTGCATATCATTGCCCATTGAATCTTTAGCAACTCCTGATGCTAGCACATCAGACATTGCTACTATCATAGGTATGTCGTTAAACTCTTGAATATTTTTAAGCATATCAGCTACCGACTTGAAGCCTAGCTTCTTTGCTTGTGCATCAGTAATCTTTTTTGTAGACTTACTCTGTGCTATAGGGTCAACATCTCCTTCCTTAATACCACTAGGGATTTTGAATCCTTTTTCTACAGGGCCAAGTTTCTTCATTCCTTCCACAATCTCATCCTCAGTAATAAATCCTTCAGGGCTTTCAGTGGCTACGTCATCACTGAGTCTAAATTTAGCACCCATATCCTTAAGCTTAGCCTTCAGCTCCTTGACCTTAGCGTTCTTCTCCTTACGTGCCTTGCTCAGCTCATCCTTCTTCTTCCTCCGGTCATTATCCTTGGCCATCCTGTCTGTAACCCGGTCATCTATTGTCTTTATCTGCTCCTTAATCTTTGCCTCCTTCTCCTTGAAGCTATCCTCAACCATCTTAATAGCACTACGTATACCATCAGCTGTGGTGGTAGGCATCTTAACCTCATCATTAATCTCCTTGAATCGTTTAGGATTATTCTTGATTAGTTCCTTCTCAGCCTTTGTTAGATCGCTGCTTACTTTCTCCTTTGCAGCCTTGTCCATCTTCACCGCTATCGCACGAAGCTTAGCGTCAACACCTCTCTCTTTCTTAGGGGCCTTCTCCTTCGGAGTCTCAACCTTTGTCTCAGTCTTTGGTTTGCCTGTAAACCTATCAAACAAAGTGCTAATAGGTTCGGTTGCCACAATATCTAAATAAAGCTCTGAATTATCCTTAAGGACCTTTCGTTCAAAAGCTGTAAGCTCAGGAGACATATCCTTCTCCTTTACCTTTGCGAAAGCCTCGTCAATTCTAGTCTGTCTTTTGGCATATACACCCCTAAGAATATCTTTAATCTCCTCTTGAGACATCTCATTGTTATTGTAACTATCCTCTTGCTCTTGTGTTACTTCAGGGACCTTGGCTTTTAAAATCTTTCTAGGTCCTTTTCTTTTAGACTTTTCAGCTCTCTGCTCTGCCTCTTTAATTTTTTTTATTTTTTCAGCCCTCTGCTCTGCCTTTTTAATACGTAACTCTTTATCCTTCCTTAGCTTCTCCTCATTCTTAAATAACCGCATACCCGCAGTCTCAGTCTTTGGTTCCTCCTCCTCTTCAGTAACAGGTGCTTCCTCGGTAGTTACCTCTTCCTCAACCACTGTCTCAGCTACAGGCTTACTATCCTCCTGTGTCTGTTCTATCTGCTCACTAACCTCAGGTGTCACCTGCTCAGAAACCTCAGCCATCTCCTCAGGTGTTACCTCTTCAGCAGTCTCACCCTTATCTTTAGCGGCTTGTTCTTTGATAGCCTCCTTTAGGTTCTTGCCTGTACGGTAGTCATCAAAGGTTCCCTTATATCCCTCCTTCACAGCGGCCTCATACTCACCACGCTGCACGTTTGCTCACTTGTGTGCCTCAGCAGATATTGCTGTGATATCCTCATCAATAATATCTGACTGACGTTGTAGCTCTTTTGTGGTACGCTTGTCCTTATTCTGCATTGCGTCCTTAATATCACGCTGCTGCATCATTAGTGCAAGTATCTGTCTCTGTGCCTGTGAGTCGAACTCAGGGTTTATCTCAGAGGCCTGCCCTATCATATACTCATAGTCAAGCATTATCTTGTCTGCCTCCTCCTGAGTCATTGAGTCTTTAGGATCAGCTGCCCTAGCATTAAGGTTCTTCTTCTGTATCTCTAATATCTCAGGGTTACTTCGATACATCCTAAACAGGTCATATGCCACAGGGCTAATCTCTGCTATCCTATTGTCTCTGTTGGCAGCAGTAAATGCCCTTGGCATACCCATAGTGAAACCACCAACAGCCTCCGCTACTCCTGCGTGGACAACCTCTTTTAGAAAATCCCAATTCACAGAACCAAATTCGGTAGTTGGATTTAACAGGTCTACCGACTGCTTGAAGTAGTCTTGATCCTTTGCTAAATCATATATCTCCTTACCAAACACCTCGGCTATCTCCTGTGCGGCACCCGTCTCAAACTCTGCAGCCGCAGAGCTTAGAGCTAATGTACCACCCCTTACAAGCTTGTTCTTTATTTCCCTCTCTACAATCTCTGTAAAGGTCCTCTTGGTTCCCTCCTTTGCTATCTGCTTACCGCTTGATAGCCCAAGCTTTTTTAATCCACCTAGTGTTAGCCTACCTATAAGTGATGAGTTATTAAGTGCATTCCTAAAACCAAAACGCTCTAAGGCACCAATTACTATACCTACAGGTACAGTAAGTAAAAGCTTCTCGTTCTCAGATATGTTATCAAAGTCAGGGTTATTCTCCATCTCCTGATTTATCATATCAGTACCCATTGCCATAAATGAAATCATTGATGCGGGGCCCGTCATCATAGCGGGCATAGATCGGACCAATCCAAATAGCCCCTCTGTTATTATTGAAGTATTAGGTATACCTAAGAAATCACCTGTCTTAGTCTTCTCAACATACTCCTCGGTAAGACCCGAGCCTCCTGCGATACCCCTACCTAATCCCGCACGTAAATCGGGAAGGGTAAGGTTCTTGTACTGCTTTCTTTCAGCGTCAGTAATGTACCCCTCTTCTCCCTCGTTATAAAATATATTGTTAATATTTGAATAGGCATCGTGCGACAATGACGTAACACCTGCTACTACATCTCCAATACCATAACCAAACTCACTTAATACTGTGGCAGGTATAGAGCTTATGTCACCCATATCCTCACGCATACTGCTGTAGTCATTGTCCTTTGAGAAGGTGCCGTTCATTACGTCCTGTCCCACAGTACGCTTTAACTTATTGTTCTGTAATGTTAGCTGTTTATCCTTTTCTTTTAAAGCAGGCAATAAAATTTTGCTATACCTTTCAAGCCTTTCATTCAAGGCTTTACGTGTGTTGTTATACATTTCACTACCTTCAGTAAAGGTGGCTAGGAGTTTCTCTAAAGACTCAATCTCGGCACCTTCTTTCTCCATATAGTCTCTAAGAGCTATAACGTCTTCAGTGTCTCTCTTCATCTTTTTAGATACATCACGGATGTACTTTTTCTGCATAAGAGCCTGCTCCTCAACGCTCTCTGTAGACTGAAGGGTTGTAGGCATACCCTTCATAGCCTGCTCTACAATCTCTTGTTCCGATAGTGTCTCTGCGTAATCGTTGTAGTTCTTTATCAAGAAACTCTTCAGTCTCTTTGCCTCCTTTTTTTCCCCATAAAAAGGGTCTAGGTTAAACTCATCGACCTGACCGTTAGGGGCAGTAACCATCATAGCATCACCCACTCCTACCTGTTCAAAATCAAATCCAAAGTCATTGAACTTTCTTTGCATTGTTGGAACGGAGAACTCCTCCTCTTCATCTATAATATTGTAGAAGTTAGTAGTCTTTATAGCCGCATCGAAACCAACATCAGCAGGAAGCATAGCGGGGTTATAATACTCACCGTTAACTTTTACGAAGCCCGCCTTTTTCTTTAGGTTGTCCTCATACCTCTTTACCTCATTGTCATATACAACCTTTGCGACCTTAGGCTCAGTTCCTATAAGAGATAGATCAATCTCAACCCCCTCAGGTGGACGTATACCATTCATTACCTCTTCAAAGGTAGGGACCTTTACAGGCTCACCATCTTGTCCTATAGGCAGATAATTCATTTGGTCTAGCCTAATCTTTTCTTCTGCCGCTAGACGCTCTGCCTCCCTAACCTCTTTTTGAACCTCTACGATATTACTAACACCACCCTTTAGTCTATTACGAGCGGTACGAATCCCCTCGTCTAATTGATTAGCATATAGTTTTTGATTTTGTTTTCTCTTCTGAGGGTCAGGGTGATTAAGGTTGACAGGAATCTGTCTACCTGTACGCATCCCCATATCATCTACGTTGTCATCCTCATATACGTATACAATATCTTCTTTGCCCTCAGCACCAATAGTCATATTGTCTATCATACTTTGAGGCTTAGGAGCAAATGGTTGCGACACGTCAAAGAAGTCACTAACCTCTTTATCTACAGGCTGTGGTGCTTCTACCTCAGTCTCAACCTCTACAGTCTCTTGAGGACCGGCAGCCTTCTCCTCAATAATTTCAGTAACCGATGGTAACCCCAATGAAGAAAGTCCCGATGGAGATACCGTACCTTCTTTTTTTTTTAATGGCCCCTCCTGTACCTCAGTCTCAACCTCTACAGTCTCACCGCCTCCAAAACCAACAAGAGTCTTGAACTCATTGATGTCTTTTTGGTAGCCCTCATTTTGAGCAACATTATACATATTGTTGATTGCATCTTCATTAGACCCCATCAAAACTTTAAAGTCTTCAAAAGATTTAGAGTAACCCTCTCCTCTCGCTAGAGAGTATAACTGCTGTAATGCTTCTTCGTTCATTTACTTTTCTAATTAAATATCGCCATTGAGTTTCCACTCTCGGCTTGTGAGCCCAATTTTATTTTTGCTGCCTTTAAATTAGCTGTGCCTACTTGAGAGTCAACAAGCCGTAATATTTCTGTATTATCTGCACCTATTGGTAGAGTCTTATCTCCTATTTGTAATTTTCTAGGGTCTCCTTCATACTTCCCTTCTACCTCTGTAATAGGTACATTCATCTTAGCTGCAAACTCAAACATTTTATTTCTAGAAATATATTGTTTACTCTCTCCTGATGGAAGCGTGCCTGTGCTAAATATTTTTTGTCGCTCTCTTTGATAGAAGTCACCAAGCTCTTTTTCTGTAAATCCTGAACCTGAACCACCTCTTGGAGCTCTAGGTTGAAACCCTCTCTGATACGTAATCGTTCTGTTTAGACCTGCGTCTACACTCTCTGCAATCTTCTCACGCATATACTCAAGCAACTTCTTCCCTGACTCTGACTCAAAGTCAGGCATTGCTATACCACCCTCAGGCTGCTCAGGGTTTGGAACTAAAAGTAGTGTGTGCTCATCTTGCTCTGCAGGATTTCTTGTAAGCTGTATAAGCTCACCATCAGGGCCATACTTAATAAAGTCTCCCAACGCACTCAATGCGTTCAATGGATTGGTCTCAAACTCAGCAATAATCATATCGTTCAATGACTTCTTAAAGTCAGGCATATTACGAACATCATCAATCTTTGTTGATGCACTACCACTCTTTTTTAATGTGTCAAACTTCTTAGCAAAGTTATCAACAATCCTATCAACAGCCCCTGCTGAATCAAACCTATCCACCTGAGTGCTCAATGCAAAATTTAGCTCTTGAACGGTTCTAAAGTCTGATGGATTGTCACTCATCTTAACCGTATATGGATTGGTGTTGGGGTCGTATGGTTTGCTTGGGTCCTTGGGAACCTTCTTGCCTATACTAACCTTTCCTGTGGTAGGATTTATATATGGCATCGTAGATGTTAGGTTTCCAAAACCCTCAACCTCTCCAAGTAGGAATCCCTCATACATTCCGGACACGCCTGTCTTTGCTCTCTCAGCATATTCACCATACTTCTCCTGATACTTTTTCATAGTATCAAAAACCTGTGAGGTTCCATTCTTTAGATTCTCTCTACCCGTTAAGTAGTCTTTCAGGCTAAGCTTCCCCGCCTTCAGAAGTCGTAGCTGCATCAACTGAAAGTCTTGGGCGTTAGCGGCATAGTTTATTGAGTATTCAGACATACCCTTATGCTCACCCTGAGGTGCGTTAGATAGTGTCTCACCAAACTCAACTGATGCCTTGTCAATATCTGCCTTTAGTTGGTCACGTTTCTGTTGCTGCTCGGTGAGCATCTTTGACATTGACGAGCCAACCGCAGACCAATCAATTTGATCCTCAGCACTCCTCTCCTTATATCCGTAGTATGTTGCCATTGTTTATTAAGGGTTTTGTATTATTGGCGTTGTAAACAACCCTCCTGTATCAGCTCCAAATAAAGAACCTAAGCTGTTTTGATTATCAGTTAACCCCAAAACAGGTACACCTGCTGACTGTTGAACAATATTTGTGTTGTCTAAGGTTATCATCTCCTGCGTAGACTTAGGAGTTGGTGCTTTAGGTGCTCCTGTACCTGTCTTGTCTTTGCCATACAACTCAAAGAAAGCCTCTCCTGTAACAGGATTAACAGAAAGCATCTGCTCACCAATACTAGCTATTCCGGATACACCTTGTTGTATTGCAGCATTACGAGCCTGCTGTGCATCTAATGCTGCCTGCTGTGCCCCCTGTGCCTCTTGAAGATTTAGGTTCATACCTAGGTCTTGAAGCCTTGCCTCCTCATCTAGCTGCATTTTTTCTATATCCTCTAGCCTTTGAGTCTTAGCGTCAGCAATCTGTCCTTGCATCTGTTGGCCCTGAGCCAATGCTGCAGTAGCACCACGCATCCCTTGAACACCAAGCTCCTGAAAGCCTGTCATCATCTGCTGCGTCTGTGCGTTGAACATCTCACGCTGTCTCTCGTATGGAGTGTCACTGATTGTTAGTGCGTCATATACATTTACATCGAGTCTCTTACGAGCCTCCTTGATAGCCTTTGCCGCTTCGGCATTGGCTTCCTCCATCATCTTCTTCTGTTTGTTAGCTTGCACAAATGATGCACCTGCTGATATCGCTGTGGTCGCTAGACCAATCGCTGCTAGTACGGGCATAGATATTTATTTACCTACAAAGATAATAATTTTAAGGGAAAGATTTCATCATCTCTGTCTCCACCGCAAAAAGCTCAGTGGCAGTGGTGTCTGTGTTGGTAAGTTTGAACTCACAGTAGTGCCCTAATATTCCGTGTGACTCAGCAATCTGATTCTTTATAAACATAAAGTAGTCTGTCTGCCCCGGAGGTATTGCACCCGCTGATGTGTCTACCACAATCTGATTCAATCCCGCAGGCAGGTCAATGTTTATTGCTGTGACTGTACCACATAATGTAGGTGTCGAACTTGCACCGACAGGTGATGGAATAAAATATAGTGTATCACCAATGCTTAGGATGCTACCAATAGATGTGTTGACATTGAAGTTCACCTCTACCGCTGCAGGTGCCGCTGAGTTTACGCTTGTTGAAGAGCTGATACCATTCAAGGAACGTAGTGGATACTCATTTGCTCCGGCAGGTGTAGTCCCTGTATTTCTCATAAACGCATACCAAGCACCTTCCTTCTTTACAAACCACTCTGCACTAATCTCTCCTGTTGTCTGTTGGTCTGATGTAAATGTCCCTGACCACGCTGAGTCTGACTCAAGAGATATTGTCTTGAATATCTTATTCTCTAGCGGCTGCTCATTTATTACACTCGTTATAGTTGAGTTATACTGAACACCATAGTAGTTGTTCCTAGTCTCATTTGTGTTATGACGATATAGGTTGCCACCCTTGAATGAGTACAGATAATTATTCATACCTATCATCATATCGGGATGGTATGAGTAGAACGAAGGGAATCCCTTTGTAGATTCACTGTATGTAAGCGTATAGTTTCCTGTCAATCCTGCCATATCTTAGTTGTAATAGTCGTAAATAATATATAGGTAGTCATTGTTGCTTCCTGTCGGCATCGTAAATGTTCCGGTAACCGTAGGTAACACTATAGATGATGGTGTAATGTCACCTCCATTAGGTAGAGAGGCTGAAGCAACCGCTGTTAGTAGACTATTGATTCCTATTACCGTGTTAGGGAACAATGTGTTGCTCCTAAGGAACATCAACCTATTTCCTGTAGCAGCAAACTTATAGTCATCACTTGGAGGTATAGCATTACTTGTCACACTAACTACCGATCCACTTGCAGGGATAATACCACCTCCTTGAAGACCTGTTACCTGACTGTAGTCAGCAATTACAAATGGCCCCGATGAACCTATTGGTAAGCTTCTAAATGTAATCTGCTTAGTGTGCTGTGGTGATGTATATGTTCCACTAACCCAACTGTATTGGTTGTGAATAAATTTACCCTCATCTGCAGGGTCAGTTATGCACACCTGTATTAATGTTAATTGGTCTGCTACAGGGCAACCAACCGTAATCTCTACCGTAGCTGTTGCTTTACCTCCCGGCACCGCAGGTACAGCTTCTATGGAAATAGTTCCATTGGTAGGTAACACCGTAGCTTTTGGGAATGAAAGGGTAGCACTTCCTGTTCCTGTTTTTGTAACTGATGTGGAAGGTGAGTTATATGACTGAGTAACTTTTACGCTATCTGCACCACCGCCTGAAACGCTTAGTACATTAAAGCTAACATCTATATCCCCAACATTTTGACCAAAGTCAACATCAAGTGTAGTTGGAGATGGATTTAATCCATCAAAAGAAACAAATACCGTTCTTGTTACACCACAGTTAAATACCTCTTCTTCTTGAGGTAGTAAGGTGGTATTTGAGCTTATAACAAACTCATTCATATATGGATCA
>Ga0160423_10003272_pt1 | contig 13503 bp, 13 predicted proteins | sample CRUFie14St8metaG_FD_108191 | JGI IMG/M metagenome (GOLD analysis project Ga0160423, IMG submission 108191) | Marine microbial communities from the Costa Rica Dome - CRUD Field 142mm St8 metaG | ecosystem: Environmental > Aquatic > Marine > Oceanic > Photic zone | place: Costa Rica: the Eastern...
AGATGCACTTAAGTGCACCACCGCTGTTGCGGCGCTTGCTGTGTTTTGCGCCCGCCGCAATTGTGCGAGTGCCTGGTGATTTGTTTCTGATGCAAGGGCTGTCCTTGCAGATTATGTCACGGAAGAAGATCCCGGGTTACGTCGTCATTCCCGGTGCTTTTGACGCAAGTTGGGTCTCACGCATGACTGAATTGTACGAAGCTGAACTGCGTTTGGCCAACGGCAAGTACGTGTTTGGTGACGTAGGATTTTCTGGCAGGGAGATGCATGATATCAAGTTTTCCGCAGCAGACAAGCTAAAGCTTAAAACTATTTTAGCTGCGCGTCGGTTGTACAACAGCGATGTTCACAAGTTAGATCAAGGGGCGATTTTGGCAAGCAAAAGGGGGCAGTGCAGCCAGCCAGCGCACACCGACTATCATGTCACAGCGGACGAACTTGAAACGGAGATTTTGAGACAAGAAACCGATGAAGGCGTCACCGTGTCCGAGAAAGAGCTGCAGCAAAGTAGACGATGGTACGATGACGGCGGCTTCAAGCAAAACGATGTGCCGTGCAGTATCATTGTTGCAGTGACGGAAAGGCTTCTTGTTTTCAACACAGCCCGCAAATTTGAAGCGGTGCACCTTTCTCCTGGAGATGTACTCTGTTTTCGGGGGGATGCCGTTCATGCTGGAGCCGGCAACTACCGTGCCTTTTCTTGGGCATGGTTTTTTTACATGGACCTAAAATCGTTGTACCGGCCCATGAACTCAACGGTGCTTGTGCGGTTACCGAGAGATGAACTGGCTCAGCAGAAGCTAGCCGAACTTTGCGCTCGCGACAGCAGCCTATTCATTCTTCGTCGGAAAGGAAAGAAGACTCCGATAAATACCATAAGGGCGGTCAAGGAGGCGTACAGTTTAACAATTAGCGATAAGGAGGCCGGAGACCGATTGCAGATTTTGTTTGACGCATCGGCTTTACTGTGTCGATTGGGCGGGCCTACGCTGCCGACGATCGAGGTGGATGCCGACAAATATCTTCAGCTTGACATCAACAAGACGTTTGTAATGGATCTAACATTTTTGGTGCCTAAGACAAGCCCAAAATTCAAAGTCTTGATGGAGCTGCTCAACGATGCCATCGACAGACAAATTCGACAATGCTTTATACACTGCGTCGATCACTACTGGTTTGCAGAAATTATTGTTGGCGGCAGGTCCAGGGGAAGCAAGATACGGTTGAAAATTACGAGCGTGCCAGCAGATGGCGCGTGTGCTGTACGTTCAATGGCGTTGGCGCTGCAATCACTTCACAGCGCCGACCTATCTCACGTAAGCACCGCCACAGAGAAAACTGTCCTACCGTTGTGTTCGTCACTTCTTGGTAAAACCGTGCACGTCAACGTTGACGACCCTGAGTCCCAGCAAGCCATTGATGAATTGACAGAGGTTTTGAAGCGAAGCGTTTCGCCCGAGTATTTTGTGCAAGCTTTTGCTGAGGCACTTGCCGACGAGTGCTTGGCGGCAAAGCAGTTTATTGAAGGCCGACCTTCCCTGCAGGACATTGGCGCGTTCTTTGGCGCCACAATCAAACAACGATGCATGCATTTGCCCTGGTCAAAGGTAGCAAAGGTGTTGTCGAAACATATTGCAAGCGATGGCTTTGCAGTGAAGCGCACGCAAACCGTCGACGGAGTGACGACGTTTGCCTGCTTCCTCAAGGCGAATTCTATTGTTGCCAACGAGTTGCATGCACCACGTGTGCCCTTTTGGGAGCTCGCGAACGTGGTGTGGAGCGACGAAGAAGTTTACAAGACTATTCGTCCCTCATCTCGAAGTGAAACGGTCATTATCTACGACAAAGACGAAAAGCTTGACTTTGAGCTAGTGCGAGAACAACTTTTGACGCGAATGGGATGCGAGGCGACGGCGTCCACAACATTATCGGCGAGCGACCGCAACTTCTGTCTGCAAGAAGGCCGGCTGTTTGTGGCTGCGGAGCACCTGTCATTGTGCGCTAAGCAACACAGGAATCTATTCGAAGGAGGCGAGGACACGTGCTTTTCAATCTCTTTGCAAGGTCGCGACGTCGCGCAGATTTACCGGCAACTCGCCACGATTTTGTTTCCAAATTTCGGGCCACGTGCGTACACCTTTTGCCGCAACCACACGTTTGTCTTGGGGGAGCGGCTATTTGTTCCACTGGAAGGGACTTTGAACGCCTTTGCCTGCAGACAACATCCAGATGGCCACGACGTCTCTTTGCAAAAGGGCGGCGTGATGGTGCACGTCAACCCCCAGCGGTCAGCCGCGGATGTACTTTGCATTGGTCAGGTCGCCTTTGTCGAGCTTCGATTGCGGGCCATTCCTGCGTACCGCACATATTTGCCAAAGTTTCAGAGTCGAAACCGATTGAAAAGTATTTACGTCGGCACAGATCCCGGGGAAACTTTGTGGTACAACGAACCAAGTTTTAAGATACTGGACGCACCGTGGGCACAGATTACAGTCACGGAGTATACCGGGCGGGAAGTGCTTGCAGCGCTGGCGGCAGACTCAAGGGAGCGTTGGAATTTGATTCGTCCGGGAACTTTGTCTGTTGACATATCATACGGCGCAAGTAAGACTGTTCGGTGCACGTGCGTCCGGGCATATCAAGGTAGCGCCACTGAGACGTGGACGTGTACGTTGCCGTTGCCATCAGGTGCTGTGCAAGGGGTAGATGTCGCGGCACACTCGCCGCTGCCCTTGATGCATTTTAGAGAAGTGGATATTGCTCAAGTCAGCGCTGCATTTCCACGTCGTAGCGAGGCAAGAATTGTCAAGTTGGTCGGCCTGAGCTTTCCCGCGTCGCTTCCGCACACTAAGATTCGAAGCAGAGACAAGCGTGCGCTACAGGAAACGCTCACAACAACGCTTCGCAGGTGGTTGCGGGGACACGGGGCTATGGTCACCGCTCTTTGGAGCGCTCAACGTGCCGCTTGCAACGAATCAGTGCCGCAGCTGCCATGCAACATATGGAAGACAATCTTTAACCTTGCAAGACCCCGCTTTGACCAGCTGATGACGTGCGATTGCATCGAGACAGGGACCTTGTTGCTACGGCAAAATACAGCTCAGCTTCCGGTGCTGGATTATTTTGGGCAGAGCGCAAAGAGTGCCGCTTGGGTGGCGGTGTGGCCCGCACATATCGCGGCAAAACTCGAGTGCACCGAAAACGGCAGCGGCGGCCAACACGCACGGGCACACGCGCTCTTGTTGCCGGCGAACAAGGCCTACACTGTGCAGTCGACGGAATCTGACACCATCTGCGCCGCCTTGTTTGCACAGAGGGCATTTAGCAGCTGCTTTGGCACCGACGCGGACAAGAGAGTATTTCGGAGACCACCGGGGAGGCCCAGATCAAGCGCACTGTCTTAATGACGCACCGTCGCCGCTTGCACGCCGAGGAGCGCCTGCAGATTGCAGCGAGGCAGCAATGGACGTGCGCGGGTTGCCGCGTGATGTTGCAGGCCGCATTTGAAATAGATCACATTTGCGAGCTTGCGGACGGGGGGGCTGACGAAGCCCACAATATGCAAGCGCTGTGCGCATCATGCCACGCCTTAAAGACGCAGAAAGCGCGCATAGCCAGGTATCGACGCACTAGGGGCGAAGCAACGTGCGTCGCAAAGCTATACGAAGACCGCAATGACCACGTCGTTGCGCCGGGAATCTTTGAATGCGAGGCGTGTAGAAAACGCAGGCCTGTGGGAAAGGCGCACACTGTGTGCTGGGCGCTCGAAGCGCGGGCGCAAGCGGGAAAGACGGCATCGTTTACGAAATTGCAAGGTGCGCTGCAAAGATTTACATTTCACGCACGCGTGCCCACCACAGCGGCCACCAACACGTTATCGAGGGCACAAGCTCCAAGATCATGATCCACACCTCGTTCGGGAGATATCGAAGCGACGTTTCCCGATACTGCAGCGCGGCGGCGACAGAAAAGGTCGCTCGCACCGCGTTTCTCATTTCTGGGCAATGATCCTTGTGCGTCTTGATCGTCCACTTATTCGACAGACGCGTCTCGGCACCAAACGCATGCAACCACCGCTGCATCGGCAGATCGACCCACTGCGCGGCATTGTTCAACGCGGCGGTGACCCTTAAATTAGAAAGCTGAGGCGGGTGCATGCCCCTGACAAGGCAGGCGGCCAGCGCAGACTCTCGGTTCACTTCGCACGCAATATCAATCGGCGTCTCTGGCTCCGGATTAAACATCAGCCCAATCTTTGCACCGCGATCAAATAATCTCTTGATAGTTAAGGCGTCGCCGCGTTCAATGGCGCGACACAAGGGCATGCTTGAATCCTGTGCATTGGGATCGGCGCCGTGCTCCAAGAGCACCTTAATTGCATCTTGATACCGATGGAGGCCATTGATATTATTTGTCCGCAACATGCCGCTGCCGGAAAGCTGCCGCAGAAGCACGGTCGCGGCTGTCGCGGAAACCCCGGACTTTAAAATAAGCCGCATTGTGTACGGCGACCAGAAGTTTTCGGCGTGCGAAGCAGTCCTTACACGAGTATGCTGCAATAGCACCGCTTCTAGGCATGCATCGTCCATCGGACAGCCGCGCTCAAGCAGTTTCTGAAAAATGTCAACCTCAAAGCGATAGGTATCGCTTATGTAATCTTCCGAAGTCATTGCCCTTATCGCGTTCTCTCCGATCAAGAAGTCCTCCGATGTAAAGTGTGCGAGAACGCTCGAAATCATTGCCGTTCGCTCGGTCGACGGCGATTTAAAGAGCGCAAGCATTAGCGTGTTGTTCCACGCGCAATAATAGAAATAGCTCAAGTGCGGGTTGCGGCTGAGATCCGTGCTTCCAATTTTACACACCGGCGTACCGCCATACTTGAACAGGAGGTCGACAAAGGCTAAGTTGCCTTTCTGTATAGCTCGACGAAGAGCGTAATCGATTTCCACTTGCGTCACGCCGCCGTACATTAAAAATAACGAGCCAGCGTACACGTTGCCATATTGAGTTTTCTTCGCCACATTCGCAAGGTGCCCCAGGACACTCGATGGAGCGTCCGTACCAATTACCAGCCGCAGCGTGTACTGCTCCGGCGCCGGAGCTATTTTGGCAAACGGGCTACGCTTGCAGAAAACCACCTCCTTGCCCGCTTTCGGATCCGCCGCCCCAGGAGGCAAGTCAAAGCAATCGGTCACGTCTTGCCACTTGAGCTTGGCGCACTTGCGGTGGAAGCGATCCTGCAGCGTCGCTCGCAACGACTTGTAACATGGCAGCTCGTCCTCGGCTATGAGCCGCGTGAAGGTCGAGTTGGTCACAACGACGGTGCCATCGCGGCAACCGCACGCAATCTGACCAACGTGCAACGGCGATACCGCCAGCGCACACAGCGCGCGCGGCTGAAGTCCAAGCGCGCCAAGGTTGTACGAACGCTGCATTCGAGTAGTGATATCAACAGCAATGATCTCCAGCGTTCCAAAACACACAACCGCGGTGCCGTTGTCGCCAACAGCGTATCCGGTGATCGGTTTTTGAAAAACGGCTCGATCACCTAAAAGCGTGGCTCGCAGGTTGCGGACTTCAAGGCAATCGTGCAATGCGTACGTAACGTACAATCCGCAACCGAGCTCCGTCATCACGGGGCTGCCGGCGGTGTGCGAAAATTGCTGCCATCGCGCATGCCTGTACTTAATGAATTCGCCGTTGACGGCGTGCTCGTGTCCCCACATTGCAACAGCCACGTGGTCTGCGTTGTGCAACATTGCGCACAACCCACTACCGCTCCACACGGCCACAAGTGTGGGGCTCTCAATCGTCGTGAACGAAGGTACATGAACCTTGTAGGTCAAACTTCCGTCAACTGCGCTTACCTCAAGATAATGCCTGGAAAGGCGCAACTCAAAGCCGTTGCACACACACGGACCGGAATCCACAACGCCGGCCGAAACCGAGCCGTCGAGCCGAAACCACGCCCCATGATGCTGCCACTCCCACGCGCCGTCCACGTAACGCAAGCCGGTGCACGCATTGCCCCCCGCGAGAATGTCTTCCATGTCCTCCTGAATATCCATTTTGGCACTTAGGTAAGGTTTGTTTTTATTTCAATGTCTGTACAGGTGCTTTTCAAACTTGACAATGTATTTTGCATACAGCTTTCAAATGCGCGACTGCAAGGGGGACGGGTGCAAGACCCAGGACGTCGTCGACAACCCAAACAATTACTACTACTGCCCAAACTGCAGCCGAAATCAAAATGTACGGTCCATGCAACGCACGCTGGAGGGAATTGACAACTTGAGGCACAGCGCCGCCAAGCGCATGAAGTTGCCGCCGCCGTTGCCGGCGAGCAAGGCTCTTTTAAAGCACCAAAAGGAGTTCAAAGCGCTGGGCGGAATAATTCGGCCGCACTCGACCGCCCCAACGCCGGCGTGTGCAACGCCCAACTGCTGCTACAAAACCACGTTCACTGGCGCGAAGCGCACCAGTAGTGACCGCCCGCGTTGATGAATACAATTTGCGGCCGCCACGGATAATGGGGCATCAAATCGCGCGCACTAATCGTGGGGGGGGGGGCGGGGGGATACGGCACGGGGATTGGCGATGGGTCAAGATCGGGCACCGCCGCTTCAAACCACGTGTCTGCGGACGCATCGCGCACCGGCACCGTGGTCCACCTCTGCTTGTACTCATTAAAGGTGGCGGGCAACGCCGGGTCTACTTTGGCTCTACACGACACGTACAGCGCGTCCGCCGTTAACGGGGCAGACGGCCGCACTATGCACACCGCGGCCGCGGCTGCTGCTACCGCACATCCGCCGTCGCCAGGCACAGAAGTTACAGTGTAAAGCACCTCTTGACACAAATCAGTAAAGGGGTGCATGGCAGCCGTGTGGTGCACGTGACAAACTTATATATGGTCGTCATATTTGTGAGTACAGTATCACATAATTGCAATGCCGACTTGCGATATTTGCACCAAAGCTTTTAAAACCCGCCGCGCTTTGGAACAGCATTGCCGCGACGTTCACTCGGATGACGAAGAATCCTCTGATGACGACGAATATGCCCCACCGTACATTGATGCCTGCGGCGAATGGGTCATCCCGCGCGAATGCAACGCCCAGAAAAGCTTTGGACGGTTTGAGTGCTTTCGCTGCAATCAACAATGGCAATCGGCGCACGTGCACAGGGTTCGGCCGAACAAGCAACAATGCAAACGCTGCAATCACTGGGTACCACCCGCCCTAATGTGGAACAATTATGGTCAAAGGAGGTACACGTCTGTGCGTGGAAACGACGACAGACCCCATCTTCGCGACCGCTGCGAGGCTTGCAGGGCAGGCACATGCTTGCTTTGATTTTTGATTGCTTTAAAGAGATTGCGCTACAAACAAAAGCTTTTGCTAGCTTTGCGTGAGCGGCATGGCAGCGTTTTCGTTTACCACGCGCGTCCATGGCACCTTGTCAAAGCTTTCGGCTTCAATATTTATTCCTTCCCTTAAACACTTTGCCGTAAGGCGACCTGTCTTCAATTTCTTGATTTCGCGATAGGGGGAAACCCGGATCGCCGACTCGCTGAAGCCGCTGGGAGTGTGATAGACGGCGTTTCTAGCGGTAAGTATAGCGACCCAGTCGGCCCAACTTGCCAAACCCGCAGTATGAAATGCAGGCCCTTGCTTTTTAAGGCCCAGTTCCTCGTAAATTGCATCGTGGTCCGCAAGAATAACATAGTTGTTAATGTTGAAAGCTGCTCGAATTCGCTGCAACGGATTGCTGCATAAAAAGATGCCCCGCTTATCACGCGCACCGTCCCCAAGGCGCAGGTGGATCACGCGGTTGTGCCCGCATTTCTTGTTGTGTAGCCCGAGCTCAGTGTTGCATAAGGGAGGAAGTAAGGGCCTTAGTGCGGCGCTTGGCTCGTAGTTGTCAAAAAAGAAGGAGTGCATTGGTTCAGTCGGCCATATTGGCTCTGGCCAGTCGTTTCCATCAAATTCAATCACTGAATCTGGCCCACCAATGGTTGCGTTTAGCTGCTTGTACGTGTTCGTTGGGCCAAAATTCCACGATTGGACATGCGGCACCCAATTGCCGTTCCTGAATTCCGCTAGTACGGGTGCACAGCGGGGGTGCTGGGTAAAGGCAGCATTAAACTGTGGCCAGTTTACGCAAACCGTTCGGTGAAATCTTCGGGCGAAGATATGGGCAACCCATAAGCCGTTTAAGAGATTTCCCATGCCCTGCCCACGGTCTTCTCTACCAACATTGTAGATAATCCATTTTGCAGGAGCACCGACCTCGCTGGGTAGCGGCACTGAAATTGGGGCCCGCAACGGTCTGTGCGCTGTACTGGACGCCACAGAATGGACCGCGCTGGGTGGCACTAAAATTAAGTAGCACACAACAAAGCCAGCTGTTGACCATGCGATTGCCTCGATTATTCTGCACACCCGCATGATTGCGATATTCTTTTTGTTTATGTCTCAATAGCTGCTTATATGTCAATATGTTTTCACCTCCCAGATTGCCTCCAACTCATTCGCGGTACACCAACATCGCTTTTACGGGGCCACACGCCTTTAATGAAAAAATCATTCGATGGTTTTTTTGATTGCATTAAAGAAGTGTATATATATATATATATATATATCCGTACTACGCATAAAAAGGTGCACCCACCATGTCAGGTGCTGACGAGGCATCCGCCGCGCCAAATCTTGCACCCTTGATTGAAAGTCTTACACGCAAATGGCTTAATAATAATTATGCAGCAACGCAAATTCAAGAATTACAAACACATGTCTTGGACCCGCTGAAAACACTGTGGGAGCAAAAAAAAATTAACGGAGAAGAGGTCGATGCAGATGCAGGTGATGACTTTTTTTTTCAGATTCATGTAGAATACATTAGTTCCGATGAACGAAGACTTTCATTATCAACATCTTACACAGGCTGTAATAAGCCAACAAATGAAGTCATCGTAAGGGCGACGCCGCTGTGTAATACGGTCTTACCGGGAGACAAAGATTGGGAAATTGTATTTGAGCGTCATCAGAACAAGTTTTCCCTCAACGTAAAAGAGAGTCTAGGGGTGGGCCAAGGCGGGGACGCAGCAGCTCCCGCACCCGCGGATCCTGGCGGTGGCGGCGGTGGCGCAGCAGCTAGTGGCCGCGGTCGGGCAAGAAAGAGAAAAAAGCGTACCGCGGCGTTTGCGGATTTTTGTCGTTGATAGCGAGCACTTTGCCACACGCTTTTAATAAAAGGATCATTCGATGGTGCCGCTGCGCACTGCAAGCACGCACCCGTGCAGCACGCCGCCGTACACCTGCTCGCCAAACGCCTCGGAAGCCGTGGCATTAAGGTTGTTGGGCACGCACGCCCCGCTTTCGTCCATCCACAGCTCAAATTTGTGGGCCATCCACCCTTGCGTGCATGGAATCATCTGAAAACTGCGACACCCAATGAGCTGCTGCAGCTCATCGATGTTGGAGCGCCATGGCCCGTTGTCTTGCACCTTGATTGTGCCATCCTTGCGCAGCACAAGCGCCTGGCCCTTTGAAAGTTTTTCGAGCAGCGGTGCAACATTTGTAGCCATTGTGACAATCGCACGTGTTTTGAATTTAGATTTTATGCGTGATGTTGAAAATTAGCCCGCAGTTCACCCATGCTCTACTTGGCAAACAGCACGTGGCTGGACGCTACTCAATATCGGTGGACGGTCGACATCCGCGGCGCAATAGGCATCGTGGCTTTTGACCTGCGGTCCGAAACCACGTCATTTCCCGTGATTGAGTGGGTTGATCCAAAGTACGCCACGGCAACGTTGCAGGGGGGTGTAGTTTTACAGCTGCCGCAAAAGGTGTGGTGGATGGAAGAGGCGCTGCAGCGGTGGGCAATGGTAAAAGATAGTACAATGCCTATTTAAAGTTACGAACAAGGCCCAGCATCGCAGCCCAATGATGAAATTGCGCGCGGCTGCCTTGGTTCCGGTGTCACTGGCATCGGCTTATTTTTGGCTTTTTTCCGCTTTTGGGCTCAACGCGCTTCAAAACAACAGCCTGCCCAGGCAGGGTCGCGGGGTTCCGTTTCAATACTTATTCTTTGTGCTTATTATGATGGGCATCTTGCTTTTGGCGCCGTTGCTCGCTATACTTGCCGCCGTTAGACCATCCGCGCGCGGGTGCGAGCTGGTTGCCGTCGGTCTCGCAGCCGTGGGAATTTTACTGCTGCCAGCGTGGGACATGGTGCCGTGGTGGATTGGAGGGCTGCTGTTGGCCGTTGCGCTCTTAGCATATTACAAGATCCAATCGCTCGCGGCGGTTTGCACAATTGCACTTGTTGCCATGGTGCTGTCAGGGTCCCTTAGCGGAATCTGTATCGCGGAAGCCCCGTGGTCGGTGAGCACGCGCCTTTCACGGTGGTGGACACGGGAATCGCAACTTTGCACCGATCAGCATCGGCCGTGCTTGGTGTACTTGACGATGGCCAATGATTTGGCGTATGCAGTGTACGTAAATTATCATACGGCGAACAAACAGCCAAGCGTGGTCAGGGTGACGCGACAAATCGACACAGAAAAGCGCGTGTACTACGGAACATCGCGCCGTCTAGACATTGAAATTGAACGGTGGGTGCACACGATTTTAATTGACGACCTCAAGCCGCAGACGCGGTACATGGTAGAGGCAGGCCGTGTTTCCGCGCCCCCGCTTACGTTTACAACGGCGGCGGCACACGAGAATGCTACGGTGGCGTTTGTCAATGGGGGGGACGCGGGTACCACGTACACTTTTGTACAGCTGGCCAAGGCGGTGCGCATGCTACAGCCTGCACCAGCTTTTGCAATTGTCGGGGGCGACATTGCCTATGCAAACAATTTTAAGACGTGTTACCGGGTGTGGGACAAGTGGTTGCATTTGTATCAAAGATGGATGCGCAACAAATTCGGCGATACCATTCCGTTCACCGCCGCCATCGGCAATCACGAAGCGCAGGAAGAAAAGTGGGGCGATTGGATTCCAACTCACGACGTGAATTTCTACTTTGACCTCTTTGCGCAAAACTCTACGTACCACGCCCACCGCGTAGGCGCTGCGGCCAACATTTTAATTCTGGACAGCGGGCATGTGGTGCCGCACGAAAAGCAGGTGCCGTGGATAGATCAACACTACGACGCAACGCGCAACAACGTCGTAGCCTATCATTCACCGCTGTATTCGCCGCAGGATATTGAAGCGTGCACCGCCATGCGCGTGCAGCGCACCTATCGCAGACCGCAGCATGCGTGGAAGTCGGTGTTTGCGCGACACCACTTCGCGGCCATTTTGGAGCACCACACGCATTTAATGAAACGCTCCGTTGTCATTGACGGAAACGTCTACATTGGCGGTGGGGCGTGGGGCGTCGCACCAACCAGCAGATGGACCACGTGTGCAGACGGCTCCCACGGCCCGCAGATTAAGAAGGCTGCCTTGACCAATCACATATGGCACGCCGTAGTCAATCGCTCCGCCGCTCGGTTTGCAGCAATAGGAAGCGCGGGGCAAATGTTGGATTACGTGGAAACATAGCAATTCCTTATATAGACAAACTTAGCACCCAAATTATTGAGCAGGTGGTCTAAATAAGGCGCTTTTGCACCGTAAGCAAAAGAGATATCGGACAGTATCATAAATTTCGATCCTGCTCACAGCGCACTCTACGCCCCATTGTCGGGAAACTGAGATTAAAATTATAGTTGCAACAATACAAGAGCCATTTGTTGCCAAGAACTATTTTTTGCCGTTGATGCAATGACTAAACCGCCTTTCCAACGCCGACGCCGGTTGCAAAGGTACCAACCAAACCAAGGGCGGCGTAATCTTGAAACTTTTTAAGGTTGAGTTTGGCTTGTTCGTTTTCCTCAAGTAACTTTGACTCGGCTTGCTTCAAGCTTCTATTTGCTCTTTGTAGTTGGTCAATGTCAGAAACCTGCACAGCAATTGTAGATTGAAGCTTGTCGACGATTTCTTTCAGGCTATCTAAACTTTCTTTTGCAGTCGTGCATTGCTCAATTTCGGTTTCATAATATAAGTTTGCCAGTTGTAAGTCGCGAATCTCGGCATCAAGCTCTTTTTTTGCATTTGACTCTTGCTCAAGTTTGTCTTCAAGGCCATGTATGATAGCCTCCATGTTAGCCATATCATTCTCAAACTGTGAACGATCTGTGTTACATAGATCAATTTGCTTTTTGTACATGTCCTGGAGGCGTTGGTTTTTGTCGACCAACTCGTCGATTTGCGCATTGTACTTGTCAATGACTACAGGATCCGCCTTTGGGGATTTGCGAGCAACAGCCAGTTGCTTTTTTAAGCGGCCAAGATCATCTTGTAGTTTTACCGTGGCTTTCTCGGAATCGCCCGCAGCTGTTTCCAGCAGTTGAATTTGTTTGAGTTGCTTGCGGATTAGGGCTTCTTTTTCTTGTAAGCGTTCGGTAGCTTCCGTATTTTTTACTTCGAGGTAGGTAATTTGGTCTTCTGCCTCGCGTTGTAATGCGGCTAACTGCGACTCTAGGTCCATGCTTTCAAATTTACGCGCACAAAATTAGTACTGCCAAATATTTTAAGCTACAGCCAAAGCATGCTTGTGCTTCTCATGCAAAATCGAAGAGCTGTAAATAGAACATAAGCTACGGCAAGCAACGCGACTAATCAGTCTTGTACGCTTTCACAAGGCGTTTCATGTTGCCGCGCCCGCCGTAGAGAACGTGCACGTCCGACCGCGCGGGCGTGTAGGCCACAATGATGCGGTTGTCTTTGATGGTAAGGTGAGCACGCGCAAGATTGGAGATGTGCTTCACCTTGGCAAAGATGGCCTTGCACGCCGAGCCGATTTGCACCTCAATGACTCCGTCATTGCCCAACAGCGTGAGAATCATGCCGCAAACCACAAAACGGGGGCTGGGGAACAACGTGGCCATCTCCTGCAAGGACGGCCTGCTTACGTAACGCTTCCACTTGGGACGCTCGGACGATACGGTGATCGAGTTGATGTTTAGCCAATGACGGAGTTCGCCCACGTATCGAAACACCTCGGGTGACAGAAGCATGTGCTTGATGTGCAGTGCCGACAGCGTCCGCGGCTGTATCAGCTTGCGGTCAGACAACCGGCCACGGGTGTACAGCTTCTCGGCGATGCCGCAGTACTCGGTGATGAGCTGGATAATGTCCAAAGGCCACCGTTCCGGCGTCACCTTTTTCCAATACAGCTTGCGCGGGTAGTCGCGCAATTTAAGCGAAAGGGCCCAGGCCGTGCGCGACTGTCGTTCGTACGCCCTGCTGTAATGAGCATAGATGTGCTCGAGATGGTCCCTGCGCTTGCGGGCAGCTGCCAAAGCCGTCTTGATTTCGCCCTCGGTCTCCATGTGTACGTGGAACAATATAATCACGCTTATCGGAGTGTGCGGCCACACAACAAAACACGTGCTTTACCATGGGAATCCGATGCTCCAAACCTCCGCGCTACGCGCCA
>Ga0160423_10003277_pt1 | contig 13496 bp, 22 predicted proteins | sample CRUFie14St8metaG_FD_108191 | JGI IMG/M metagenome (GOLD analysis project Ga0160423, IMG submission 108191) | Marine microbial communities from the Costa Rica Dome - CRUD Field 142mm St8 metaG | ecosystem: Environmental > Aquatic > Marine > Oceanic > Photic zone | place: Costa Rica: the Eastern...
ACGAATGTATATTATTGATCAACAAAGGTTGTTTTCAAATTACAAGTGGAATTGAAAGTTTATATAAGGCTGGTTATGTAATGGTATCAGATTTAATTGATTGCAATCCACCACCATCATCAATTTTAGATTTATTTACTGCACATATTTCATCATCTGTTGGATTGCACAATTATTTCAAAAAAAATTATTCAAAACCAGTCTATCATATTATTCATGGATACGATAGACATTTTGATCGGGATCATTATACATTAGAACAATCTGATAAATTAAGAGTGACTTATTGTGGAGCTTACGATAATATCAATGATCTTGATTTTTATGTTAAAAAAGGTGTAAAATGGATTGATAGTTGTAGCTGGTGGAAAAAAGAGTATTATACTGGTGACTGGACAAAAGAACTTCCATCAGAAGAAATAATGTTAATGAAACAACGTAAATATGGTAAGTGGGTCGAACTTGTTCAACGTTATTTAAAACCACAAACTGATGATTGGAAAGACAAATTAAAGTATTATAATTGTCATATTGGATTGCGGAAATATGATGAATATGCTCCAAATAAACCTTTTACAAAAGGATTTACTGCTGCTGCACTTCGTAGTCCGATTGTCTTAGATAGATTTAATATTGATGCTTGTTATTACTTACCATCTGATTATCCTTTATTTTCACCTATAGAAGGAGAAGTTAAATCACAAAGTCAAATTATAACTTTACTTCAATTTGTAATTTCTAAGTATCAAACACCAGAATGGAATTATGCACTTGAATGTATGGAAACTCTCTATGATAAATGTAACTCAAGAAAAATTGCAAAACGTTGGAAAACTGTATTTGAAAAGGTTGAACAATTATTATGATTAACGTTGGTGATAAAGTTGAATACCTTGGATGTATACCTGAACAAGTTAAATGGGGTAATAATGATTGGCCTCCTTGTATCATAGGAAATGTCTATGAAGTTTCTTCTGTTAGAATACATTCACAACATACCAAAATACAATTAAAAGGTATTGTAGGTCAATTTAACTCTGTTTGTTTTAATGTTATTTCATGAATCATCTTAAATTTGTATCTGAATTACAACCATATTACGAGGCTAACGAGGACGAGTTTACGGAGCTTATTCTCTCATTGTATAATGACTATAAGAAATTCTCTAAACAATCATTATCACAACTCGCTACGTTGAGGTCAATGGAAATATGTAATGGTATTGTTCAATGGAGTTACAGACTTAAACATCCAGATGCTTTATCAGTAGAACAAACAAGAAAATGTATGAAACTTTCATTGTCTTGTATCTACAATCAGAAAATTCATAATATAAAATTAAATGATGAGTTATCTGATATATTAACAATCGTCCGAAAGTATTATAATGATGGTGTAAAACGTCATAATGCAGAGAGTTATAGGTTATTTCATGCACATTCTACTGCTCAATTTCTTGCAATTCCTATTGATATAATGTACGATGCTTTTAACTTTATGCACTCTCATTATGAAGACGTTTTTACTAGTGCCTACCTAGCTTCTATGAGAAGGTATATATTGAGATATTATACAATTACTATGTAAAATGTTTTAATTTGAAGATATAAAAAAAGGCTAAAAAAATATGGCTGAAAGGTTTCTAAAAGTCTCATAAATATCTCCTCAAAAGTCTTATAAATGTGCGGAGTTCTTGTGGCTTTAGCGTGCGAGAGCTTATCACGCCGCTGCGAGAGATGGCAACCCCCCCCAAGACTCATAAGATCTCGACTAGATTCGCGCATTATACATCTCGACTAGACATATAAGCATCACATATATCATCAATCATTATATCTCGACTAGATGGACACATCATAAAGTGTCATAAGGTCATTGCTTTCTCGTCGAGATTCATGTATATTATGAAAGTAATCAATCAAGGACATCCAATGCCTTACGTCGTCAAAAAGAATCTTGTGAATCTCGACGAGAAAGAACTTCAACTTCTTATGAATCTTATCAATGCTGAAACTGGTATCGAGATTTGTGAGATTCTAGAAGAATATGATGTATAATAATCATATACGCATCTAGATCACCTTACACACATTTAATCATGACTATTGGAACTGTTATCGAGAACACTTATAAGATTCGTTTCTCGAAAGAAGAATCATCATGTGTATATGAAATGACACTAGATTATGATAATGGTCATATTATTGTGTGTTATCATAGTAATCTAGATCATTTGTATTATTATGATTGTGAACATTCTGGAGTTCTTGATTGTTTCTATGAAGCAACTGAAGATCTAGAACATTGTTCGATTGGTCGTATTCTTAATTATTATAAAAAAAGTGGTGAAATGGTAGCAATGTAAGACAGTTATAAAAGTGTCCTGGCCCCTGTTGATTGTGGGTCAGGATCATGTATATTGGCCATGTTGAGACAAATTCGTGATGAGTTTTTTCACTTTCTCTGAAGCAAATCCTGAGTTCAAAGGTTCGTATGTTGCAATGGCTACAGGTGAGATTGCTACAATGAAACTCTTTGATTGTCGTCAGATGATGATGAACTATGTTCAGTATCTGATTGAATCTCAAGGATACGAATCTGTCTCAACCACTGTAATTAACGCATGTGGTCAAGTTGATGATAAACTTCTCAGTAAAGAGACAGTTTATTATGAAGATTCAGAATCTTTTGAAGATCCTATTATTGAAGGATCTTCGATTCGTGTTGAATTTTATAATCAATCATCGATCCCTGTTGGATCTTTGTGACAGTTATTGAAGTGTCCTGGCTCCGGTTGATCTGGGGTCAGGATCGTGTATTGTTAATGGGTCGTCAAGATTTCGTCCAAAAATGACATTCGTTGAAGGATTGATTGCATCGGGTTACATTCTGGACACTGATAATTTTGATGATTGTTATGTCAAGACTGACTCAGAAGGTGTTCTTCACTTATATCAAGAGGGAGAAGATGAAAATGAGTGGAATTATGTGAAAATGAATGAAGACTTTGATGTTATCTCAGAAAAAACTTTCGTCGTTGCATAATTTAATTTTTTATTGTTTCTGACTCTATCCAACTGAATTCATGAACTACAGACTCAAAGATCTCCAAGAACGTGTCAACAAACTGATTGAACAACAGGGAGAAGATGCAGAATGTGCGGCATGGATTTATACCAAAAATGATTGTCATTTAAGGGATGAAGATGGTGAGATTGATTGGAATACTAATGTAGAAGATCCTGAAGTCATTGAACGTATCTTCGATGAAGTTGGGAACATTGATTACATTTACACTGTAATTCAGGAATGTGTCGATGAAGTTACAGAAGAGCAACTGATGTTACAACAACAGGAACTGGTGTGACGGTCTCCAAACTGGCCACAATCCCCGCCAAAGGGATTCAGAACCCTTATATTGGCCATGTTGAGAGGAACACCCATGAAACTTCTGAACTTCGTTCTACTGTCTGTCATCGCAGCTTTGGTTTGGAATTCAAATGACGTAAGATCATTTATTTCTGATAAGTTGGAAGACTCAGCTGAATTTGTTCGTCCCGAATCTTCATTTCATGTATACTGATCCTTGCACAATCGCACTTCAAACTGACAAACAACTTATGAAAATTCACAATCCTTATGTTGAAAATTTGGTATCAATGGGTTATGATCGTGCTGATTGTGAGACCGTAGCTGTTGCAGGTATTGATAAGACTTTCCCATTAAACATTCATGGGAGAGTATATCAAACTCAAGAGGAATACGATGAAGCACTTCACGATTTTCTCAACGGTCTTTAATACTTTCGTTTTATTTCGTCCTTTACACTTTGGAGCTTAACATGTTTGATGAACTTTGGCAAGAAATTCAAGATTCAGAAGGTGAGATTTTTGATGTAATTGAATATAAAGAAGAATGGGAAAAAGAAGATAAGTTTGACGTAGAAAAGTACATTAATGGCAACACCGATTATTAATTCCAATGATTTCTTTTCAAACCATGAACAAAGACGATCTTTATCAGCTGAAAGAAAACTATGCTAATCTAATTGTAGATGACATGGATATGAAAACATTGGTTACTTTAGCTGTAGAATCGATCATAGAAAACATGAATGATTGGGATGAAGATGATGTCAAGGCTGAAATTGAAGATCTTTATGGTACAGAAACTCTCAACGATTTGCTTCAATGATTCACAAACTTCTTAAGAAATTCATGCAACGTTATGTGAAAGAAATCTACACAGATATTCTGGAAAGTGTATCTGATCAGTTAGAGCTTCCTGTTGATTATGTTGAAGCTGAGTTCGTTTTGGATGATACATTGATTCTGCCCGAAGGAGTTAAGATCTAAGACAGTTGGGGAACTGGCCACAATTCGTGCCAGACCCCTCTCATTCCCTTATATTGGCCACATGGGAGACATCCCAAGACATTTCACTTCTATCTCAACCATGCGTAAGATCGAACAACAAATGATCACCGCAATCAAAGGTAACAAGAATTGGAGTTCAGGAAACACTCAAGTTGTTACTAACATGGGTGTTTCTAATGTATATCTTCATGGTAATCTGATTGCTATGGTTGATGACACTTCCATGACAATTTTTGATGGTGGTTGGCAGTCCAATACAACTAAGAGCAGACTCAATGCACTGTGCTCTGAATTCTGCATCGCTGGTGAGGGTGTATTTCAAAAGAACTTCCTTTGGTATGTAAGAAAGTTTGTCGGTGCAATCAACGGTGAACGTGTATATCAAACCGAAGATTTTGTATCAGGTTATGTCTTTGCCTGAGGGGTTCATCCCCCCTTTCAATTATTCTTTTCTTCTTATTTGATAATGACCATTTCTGAGATTGCTGCATCTTCATCCCTTGATCTTCTCATTGCAGAAACTCAAGGTAAAGTGAAAGTCACCCGTCTTCCGAAACGTAAAGCTAGGAAAGGAGAACTTATCATGTCCATGACAAAAGGAGTTCGGACTAACACTAACCGTGGCAGTCATGAACATCCAGGTGCAACAGTTGCTCATCGGAGTATCATGCAAGGTCGTCAGGAAGATTACTTTAAGACTTCAGGCTGATACCATGGGAGAGTAGCAATACTCTCCCTTATTCGTCTAGATTTTAGCAGTATATTATTGTGTATTATAATTCATTGGGTCCCCCTAATCTATAAAACTTTGAAATCGAGAGAGCTTTATAATACTCATAAGAATTCAAAAAAGCTTTAAGCAATTCAGAATACATTCATATGAACCTTAGCAGAGTTATTCTATAGGGGAAAATGAAAAATGTCAACCTCGTAATATAAAAAAATTTCCCGTGGCCAAAAAAGAACAAAAAACGTTTTTTCTAAATAAACCTTGTAAATTGATAGATAACCGATTATGGTAGGAAATCAAGAAAGAAAATATCATGTATATTTTAAAAAAAGTGGAGAATTATTCCGACATTCCTTGACAGTAGATCAATTAGAGAGTATGATTAGGGATGAAGTCATTAATTTTTCAATACATGAAATCGTTGTATTAATGGAACAACATCCAAAATACGATGCAAGTTACTAATCTAAATACTAACAACTGAACTGATTTTTTTAATATTCACTCATGGCTAAAGGATTTACTGTAAAAGCAACAACACCGAAGACAAAGAACTCAAATGAGGGCACTTCGGAGAAAGAATTAATCGAAAAGGGAAGGGAACTTTTAAAAGGAAAAACCGTAGTATTCTGTTTACCTGGAAGAGGAGTCTCTTATACATTTCTAAAAAACTTTGTACAACTGTGTTTTGATCTAGTAAACAACAGTACTCAGATTCAAATTTCACAAGATTATAGTTCAATGGTAAACTTTGCACGTTGTAAGTGTCTTGGTGCAAATGTATTACGTGGTCCAGATCAAATACCTTGGGATGGTCAATTAAATTATGATTATCAACTATGGATTGATAGTGATATTGTGTTTAACACTGACAAATTGTATCGTATTGCAGCAATGGATAAGGACATTGCAGCCGGATGGTATATGACTGAGGATGGTCGTACTACATCAGTTGCACATTGGTTGGAGGAAGAGGATTTCCGTACAAATGGCGGTGTTATGAATCATGAAACAGGTGATACGATGTCCAAACGTAAGAAACCATTCACAGTTGATTACACAGGATTTGGATGGACACTGATTAAACATGGAGTATTTGAGAATGAGAAGATGAAGTATCCATGGTTTGCACCAAAGATGCAAGTATTTGAATCAGGAGAGGTCCAAGATATGTGTGGTGAGGATGTGAGTTTCTGTCTTGATGCAATCGAAGCTGGATATGATATTTGGTGTGATCCACAATGTCGTGTTGGTCACGAAAAAACTAGATTTATCTAATAAGGATGGAACGATACAATATCTTATGTAAAGGGAGAGTCATTTATAATAACTTGACTCAAGAAGAATACTTTGATATTATGGATGATCTGGCGAAAGAGTTTTATGAAACTGGAACGCCAGATCCCACTGAAATTGAAACTGAACTAATTGGAGAAAATTACTAATGGCAATGCGTGTTAAAAAAAGTCTTCTGGGTTTGAATTTTGTTGAGAGCAAACCCAAAAAAACTCGTCAAGGAAACGGTCAACATACCAAATATGCCGCGTCTTCTCGGAACAAAGCTCGTAAAAGGTATCGTGGACAAGGCAAATGAAAAGTGGCAAAATATGGGGAATTACAGAACTAGTTCATGCAAATAGTTCTTTTGAGTTCCATCGTATTGAAGCTTCAGCCGGTGGAACATGTTCCAAACATAAACATCAACATAAATGGAATGGATTCTATGTTGAGGAAGGAGAATTAATTGTCAGAATATGGAAAGAAACTAGTAGTCAAAAAGCTGGTATCTCAACTCACATTGATGAAACTCACTTATTTAAAGGTGATTTTTTATATGTAAAACCAACTGAATATCATCAATTTGAAGCAGTTAAAGATACAATTGCATTTGAGTTATATTGGGCTGAATTTAATCATGATGATATTATTCGTGAAGATCATGGGACATTAAAAATTTCCGATGAAATTAAATCAACACGTTGCACTTTAATAGAATCATGAAAACGGTTAAAAGAAATATAGAAGGATTTCCATCGGGAGATTTTAATTTTTATGATTTAGAATCATATTGGGAAATATCAAGAATTAGTGATGATGTTGAATATAAAGTCAGAAAATATGGAGATTTTAGAATTGTAATCGTTGATAATTTTTTAGAGAATCCTGATGGTTTTAAAGATTTCTTAAAAAAGTTTCCCGGATTTCCAAACGCACACCGAAGATCAATGTCGAGACCTGGATTTAGCCAAAAGTTTCATCCAGAATTATTTCGACACTTTGAATATGTAATTAACGAAAATATAAAACAAGATTATAATGAGGAAAAAAATTTAAATTTTGTTTGGGCTACAAATATTATGAATTCTGATATGAAATTGTATCGCAATTCAGAAATTCCGCATTATGATACTGGGGTATCTTATGTAATGAATTATTGGATGTGTGATTCTGAAAATGATAGTGCAATTTCATTTTATGAATTTGATGGAAATAAAAGACATCTTCGTAATAATCTAGAGTGTGATAAAAAATATAATAGGTGGGTAAGTGAATATTGTGATGATAATGAAATTGGTAAATGGAATAATTTTGAATGTGACAATCGTTGGAAAAAATATTATTCTTCTAAGGTAAAATATAATCGAGCTGTATTTTACGATCCTTATCTATACCACTGTCCATCAATTAAACCAAATTCTTATGTAAATGATTATAGATACTCTTTAGTTGGATTTGGTAAAGATGCCACAATTGCTTACTAACCTTCCATCACAGAAGGTTTATGTTAGAAAAGAATATTTGAGAGATCTTAATGATGGTCATGGAGAATTTGTAGAAGGCGTCTGGGTGTCGGCAAAGTCCATACCTGGACGTGCTTTTTATTTTGAGACATATCTACCGGAATATGGGGCAATGTTTGATAAACTTCCTATAAGTGCGTTTGTGGCTAGTCCCGAAACACCTGATCCTGATTTGGATTTACCTAACTTACAATTTTGGAATTGTATGGATTATGGTATTACAAATATCTGCAAACAATTTGTAGGTTCAATGGATTGGGAAGTTAGAACAAGACATTTTGGAAATATTAAAGGTCAATACATCTGTACATTGGATAATTATCATGCAGATTGTGATGTTATTGATTATTCAACAAGTGAAACACCAGAGGAACATAAGTCATTTAATCTTATTCAATTAGTAAATGGTCAATTTGCATTGTATCCAAATAATAGGTGCAGGATATATGATGTGAGTTTAACACCTCAAGAACCAAAAACTCCAGACTTCAAAGTTTCTACCGAATACTATGAATGTGAGAGAGGTTTTGATTGGGGTAGACTTGGAGATACTGATGAATATTTTTGGAAAACACCTGATGAAACTTGAGTAAATAAATCGGAATAAATATATCAGATCATATCTCTAATCAATAAATGTCTACCGAGGTTAATTTTAGACCTTTTAAAGATATAAGTCTATCTTTCAAGAGACACCCCATAACTAATGATATTTTTTCTATCAATGGAAAGGATGTTATCAAAAGGTCTGTAATTAATTTAATTCGGACAAAAGTTGGTGAGAGATTTTTTGCTTCAATATTGGGAACAGATGTTGAAAATACTTTATTTGAATTAGATACTTTTGCAATTCAATCTAACATAGATACGCAAATTAAAACAGTCTTAGAAAACTTTGAGCCTCGTGTAAAATTAAATGATGTTTCTGTTAGAATTGTAAATCAAGAGGTTAATGTAAGTATTGAGTATGAAATAGTTGGAACAGAAGTACAACCTCAAATAATAGACTTACTTTTATATACCACCACATAAGTAAATGGCTTTAACACAATATTTAAATTTAGATTACGATCAAATTAAAGCCTCTATTAAAGAGTATATTCGATCTAATAATTCTTTTAGGGATTTTGACTATGAGGGTTCTAATCTTTCAATCCTAATTGATATATTGGCGTACAATACGTACATCAACTCTTATAATGCCAATATGATAGCAAACGAATGTTTCTTGAATAGTGCAAGTATAAGAGAAAATATAATATCAATTATTCAGTCAATTGGTTACACTCCAAGATCTTCAAAATCAGCTAAAGCTTTATTGAGTTTTATTATTTCTGTAGATACTTCATCATCAACTTCAACTCTTACTTTTAAAAAAGGAGTAGCTGCTTTAGGTTCATTAGAAGATAGTAAATATATTTTTAGTATAATTGAAGATGTAACTATTCCTGTTAAAAATAGAGTTGCATTTTTTGAATCTCTTCCCGTTTATCAAGGCGTTCTATTGACACAGAATTTTACTGTGGATAGTTCCTCTTTTGATCAAAAATTTATATTGGACAATCAAAAAATAGATACATCAACTTTAAGAGTTAGGGTTAAACAATCAGCTTCTTCATCAAAGTTTGATGAATACTCTTTGGTAGAAAATATAATAGGAGTATCTGGAACAAGTAAAGTATTTTTAATTAAAGAAATTGCAGATGAAAGATATGAATTAATATTTGGTGATGGAGTAATAGGTAATAAACTAGAAAATGGTAATTTTATAGAAGTTGATTATATTGTTACTGAAGAAGATTTGGGAAATGGTGTAGGTAATTTTGCATTGAGTGGTGATGTTGTTACTGATAACAATACATTAATTGATGTTTCTTTGGTTTCTGTAAATACTATACAAAAATCTGGTGGTGGTTCTAAAATAGAAAATTTAAAATCTATTAAGAACTATGGACCAAAGTATTTGGCAACTCAAAATAGAGCTATTACAACTCAAGATTATGAAACTCTTGTTCCCAAGATATATCCCAGAGCTAGTTCTGTTGTTGCTTTTGGTGGAGAAACTTTAAATCCACCTCAATATGGAAAAGTTTTCCTCTCAGTGAAACCTGACAATTCAACATTTTTATCTTTATTTGATAAAGAATTACTAAAAACTGAAATTAAAAAATTTGCATCAGTTGGAGTTGATGTTGATGTAATTGATTTAAAATATCTTTTTGTGGAGTTAGATATTTCTGCATATTTTTCTCCAAACCTAACACAAGCTACAGATAGTATAAAGTCAAAAATATCACAAACTCTTTTTGATTATGCTGAGTCTGAAGATCTTAACAAGTTTGGAGGTCGTTTTAAGTTCTCAAATATTTCTAGAATTATAGATGAGACTGATAACTCAATTACATCAAACTCAACTGTTGTTAAGTTAAGAAGAAATGTAATACCAGTTTTTAATTCTCAATTCAGTTATGAATGTTGTTTTGGTAATTCCATATTCAACAGTAGTGAGTATAATGTTAGAACAACTGGATTTAGGGTATTTGAATATTCCGATACTGTTTATTTCTCAGATAGAAAAATTAATGACAAGAATGGAGAATTATTCTTGTTTAAATTAGATGCATCAAACAATCCAGTAATATTAAAATCTGTTATTGGTACAGTAAATTATGAGACTGGGGAATTGTTTATAGATAGTTTGAATGTTGTTTCTACAACACTCAATGATAATACCATTCAGGTTGAGATTGATCCAAAATCTTACGATGCAATCGGTCTTAGAGATTTATTTTTAACAATATCTCTAAATGATACTAAAATTAGAATGATTCAGGATAATATATCTTCTGGATCTGATACTTCGGGTGTTCAATTTATTTCCACTCCTGTTTATAAAAATCAAGGTTTTATAAGAGAAAGTTAAGATGATTTCAAAGGAAAGTCAAAAGATTCAAGTATCAGAATTACTTGTTAATCAAATTCCAGATTTTATTAAAGAAGAAAATCCATTATTTTTAGATTTTCTTAAAAAATATTTCTTATCAAAAGAATTTCAAGGTTCGGACTTTGATTTGATAAGGAATCTTTTGACTTATAAATCTAATGATTCTTTATTTAATTTAGTTAAAACCACACTATTAACTAGTGATGTTAATTTCTATGATGAAATTATAAATGTAAATTCTACCAATGGTTGGCCAGATACCTTTGGATTATTAAAGATTGGAAATGAAATTATAACTTATGAATCCAAAACACCTACATCATTTGTGGGATGTAAACGTGGATTTAGTGGAATTGAATCTTTAGGAAAATATACATTTAGAGATAAATTAGAGTTCAAAGAAACCGAAGCTTCCAATCATACTGATGGAGATACTGTAATAAATTTAAGTATTCTATTTTTGGAAGAATTTTTGACTTATACAAAAAGTCAATTTTTACCAGGATTTGAAAATGTAAATTTTTATTCCGAAATTAATGAATCGTTAATTTCTACAAGAATAAGAGACTTTTATTCCACAAAAGGAACTGAATATTCTTTTGATATATTATTTAAAATATTATATGGAGAATCAGCTACAATATTTTCACCAAAAACTAATGCAATTAAACCATCGTATGCAAACTTCAGAGAAGTAGATGAATTAATTGTAGAAGTAATTACTGGTGATGTAGAAAAATTAAAAGGTCAGTCGATATATCAAGATAGAAGTAGTGTTACCGAATCTGCAGAAGGTGTAATATTTGATGTAAATTTTGTAAAAAGAGATTTATACCCAGAAAGAACTGTAAATGCATCCTATACAAAATCAAATAATCTCATTACAGTAACTAGTAATTTTCATGGTATACGCACTGGCGATTCGGTCTATGTTCAAGTATTAAGTGGTGATTTACAATCTAAAGTATTTACGAATATACAGAAGAAAAATGATAATACTTTTCTAATATTAGATGATGTATCAGGATTTACTTCTGGAAATATTGTAATAACAACAATTAATGAAGAATTTAAATTTTTCTATTCATTGAAATTAAGTTCATCATCTGGTGAATTTAACTTCAGTGGAAAAACTAAAATTTTAGAATCTATTTCACCAACAACCGAATCTATTGTTGTTGATAGTACTTTAGGTTTTCCTGAAAGTGGATCTCTTTTAATAAACCAAGAAGTCTTTTCTTATACATCAAAGTCAGCTAATGAATTTCTTGGGTGTTCACCAAGAAATAACACTTATGATATTGGAGAATCATTATCTTCAAATGTAACTGTCTATGGATATGAAGAAGGAGATCTTAATAAAAAGGTATCTTTAAGAATATTAGACATTTTAACTAATGAAATGTCCGATGAGAGTGTTATAATTAATGAAAATATTAATATCAGTATAAAAGATATTGGATACGATAAAAAAAATAAATTTACAGAATCTTTATTTTATAATATTCCGGTAGATATAAATGTTTCTGAGATTGATTATGATGTAAATACCCTTTCATTTGAAATACCTCACGAATTAAAGAAAGGTGAGAAAATAAACATAAAGGATAAGTTTAGAAGAAATAGATTTGGGGTAAGATCCAATAACTTAAACTCTAGTCCTTTAGAAATTTTAAGTACCAATTCTCAACAACCAAATATTTTAGAAGTTAATCTGTCAGAAATTAATGAAACTGTAAAACCGGAAGATTTGGTTGCATCTAAAATTTTACAGAGAGGTAATTCTGACTCTGCAACTTTTCCTGAGATTGGAAAAGAATTAGCTAATATTCAAAAAGTTTTTATTGATAAAGAAGAAAAAAATTATTACATTTGTGCATCATCTGTTCCAGATTATATTGTTGATTTACATAGTACTTCACCTCTAACTAAAAAAACATTTTCCTTATTAGAAATAGATTCTAATAATAGAATATCCATACCTAATCATGAATTATTTTCTGGTGAAAATGTATTTTTTGGCATAAAAACTGGAATTACTAGCGTTTCTTCGGGAAATTATGCATATTCTGGTAGTTTTTATGTTAAAAAAATAGATGAAAATTTAATAAATCTTTCATTATCAAGAAGTTCTGTTGAAAGTAATGATTTTTTAAATTTAAAAAAAATTATTGAAGATCTTTCTCTGACTGAAACAACTATTGTTGAAGTTCAAAAATTTGAAGTTTACGATAAAAATCCAAAAAATCAAAAATTATTAAAAAGAATAAAAATTGATAAAAATCAAGGTATATATTATGATTTTGACAAAAAACCATATCATTCACTCGGAATTTTAAACAATGGAGTAGAATTATATCCACCTTTTGAAGATGAAGTTATCACTTTTGGTAGAATTAACTCAGTAAATGTATTAAATGGTGGTAAAGGATTTGATCTTTTAAATCCACCTCAAGCATTTTTTGGAAATACTATTGTAGGTAGTGGAGCTAGTGTTTATTTTGGACTAGAGGGTGAATTAACTGAGATACTTGTATCTAATCCTGGAAAAAATGTAAATAACGATCTGAAGATAAAAGTAGAAGGCGGCAACAACGAAAATGTTCAGTTAAACGTTGTTTTATCTAAAGAATTTAGTGAAAAAA
>Ga0160423_10003280_pt1 | contig 13482 bp, 11 predicted proteins | sample CRUFie14St8metaG_FD_108191 | JGI IMG/M metagenome (GOLD analysis project Ga0160423, IMG submission 108191) | Marine microbial communities from the Costa Rica Dome - CRUD Field 142mm St8 metaG | ecosystem: Environmental > Aquatic > Marine > Oceanic > Photic zone | place: Costa Rica: the Eastern...
AAACAATGAGCAGTTCACCGTCATCTAGACCGATCCTAGTTTGCGTTATCCATCTTTCTGCGGAGCTTATAGAAGCGAATGTGCGGGATAGAGAAACACCTTTACGGCGAAGCCTAGCAATGTATCCACCTGACTTGTGCTTGTAGACACCACGAACCCTTGTTTTCGTCATGTATGCACCTCGAGCCTCTAGGCCGGTAATGACGTGAAAAGACGCGTATCGCGCTGGAGTCCAGATTATTACAAATGATTCTAAGTGTCACCTATATGTCACCCAGTGACCAATAGACCCAAACACAACAAGCTAATCGATTTGAAATTTATTTCTTAATATATTGATTTTTATAATAAAAATGGTGTCCCCGGGGCCGGACTTGAACCGGCACGCTCGCAATGAGCGGGGGATTTTAAGTCCCCTGTGTCTACCAATTTCACCACCCGGGGTAAACGTAAGCGCGCGATCATATCACGTGATAGCACATACGCGACCCCGCTAGAGGGTGTTACAGTGGTGTTTTAAACAATAACAATCGATAGAGAGGCAGCAGCAGTGGCACCGCAACGCGGCGAGTTTGGTTCACGATTTGGCTTCATCATGGCAGCGGCAGGGTCAGCTGTCGGCCTCGGCAATATCTGGGGCTTCCCCACTCAGGCAGCCAGTAACGGTGGCGCAGCGTTTGTCGTAGTTTACCTCTTGCTGGCATTTCTTCTCGCCTACCCCGTTTTAATGGCGGAACTTACCCTCGGCCGGCACGCCCACGGCAACATGATCGCAGCGCTAGCAAAGGTCTCTAAAAATGGAACACAGCGTGGCATTGGAACACTGGTTGGTATTACGGGCATTTTCACTGCGAGTCTAATTCTTAGCTTCTATGCCATCGTTTCAGGCTGGATGATCGGATTTGGAGCCGCCTATCCGCTTAATGCGCTGGGCGCGACCGAGACAGCCACTTGGCTGTCCGAGTTCGGTCTATCGCGAAACCTCTTGTTGATGCTTATTTTCATGGCACTGACCATGGCCGTGGTTGCTGGTGGTATCGAAAAAGGAATTGAGCGTTGGTCAAAACGACTAATGCCAGCACTCATCATTACGCTTATTTTGTTGTCGTTTTACGTGATGACACTTGAGGGTGCGGGCAAAGGCCTCGCCATCTATCTAGTACCGGACCTTTCTAAGCTGTGGTCCACCGAATTAGTGTTTAATGCTATGGGCGCGGCCTTCTTCTCACTATCATTAGGCGTCGGCACCATGCTCATCTACGGCTCTTACATCTCTGATGAGGAGCACCTGCCCAGCCTTGGCGTGCAAGTGGCCTTGGTCGACGTCGGTATTGCCGTTTTAGCAGGCTTCCTTATTCTGCCGGCAATGTATGTTGCCGCCGAACGTGGCGTCATGATTTTCAATGAAGCGGGTGACCTGCTGTCTGAAGATACGCTGATCTTCGTGGTTCTGCCCGCCCTCTTCGACTCCATGAATGAAACCGGGACAGTTCTTGCCTTATCGTTCTTTGGACTGATGAGCATTGCGGCCCTAACCTCGTCCATTTCCATGTTGGAGGTTCCTGTCTCGTTCTTGGTTGAGCGTTTCCAGTGGAAGCGTCTCAGAGCCTCCTTCATTGCAACGGCCATCATTACAGCGATGAGCGCGGCCATTGTCATCAATTTCGACACACTCTTCGGATTGGTTATTACGGTTAGCACACGCTACTCGCAGCCTATTCTCGGTTTGGCGCTCTGCGTTTATGCGGGTTGGGTGTGGCGACGAGACATCCTGATAAAAGAGCTCGCCAAGAACGAAGAAGCGACCACAAGCACATTCTTTATGCGCTGGTGGCCGTGGTACGTCAGGTTTGTTTGTCCCGCTATTATCGTGGCGATTCTCGCGAGATCGATATTTTGAGCCTCGGCTTAATTGGGACTTCGTATGATTTTGGTGAGCTCCTCGCCTCTACCTTCCAGAGCGGCCTGAAGCGCCTTTTCCATAAGATAACGCGCTTGAGCTGTATAGGCATATATGCAGGAGTGAACTGCCGCCTCGTGCCAATTCTCAACGCTACAGGCAGTAGAGTAGTTTTCAAACTCGCTGAGCATCTTGATCAGATCTGAGATGTGCTTTGGACACTCGCAATCAAGCAAGCTCTTTAGCTTCGCCGCAGCATTGAGCGTGCTGTCATCGTACATTCGTGGCTTAGCTTGAATAAGCTCGCCTAGGTTAATCTCACCCTGCTTAGCCTCATGGTCGATCGCTACGCGACCGAGTTCAAACGCGAGACGTGCAGACTCTGGCGGATATTCTAGTGGCGACATACCACGACGCTCGATTTCTTCAATCCAGCGGCTATTACAAAGCTGATAAAGCACCAAAGTACGTGTCGCGCCCAGTCGATTAGCGAGTGTATCCATCGCGTTAATGGCGGTCATCGATACCGAGGGGCAGTGTACCACCAACATATCAGCCTTCTCGTTCACGTCCAGAGCGTCAACTGCGCTCGCGAGTGGCATGCGTGACAAAAATGCGCTGATACCTGACAAGCAGCCTTGGTGACCGTCTAACCACTGGCATAGCTCAGCACCGACAAACACTACCCGTGACTTTGCCGCGGGGATGGCCTTTGCCATGCGGCTGCCACGGTTACTGACGAGAAGCTCGAGCGTTTTCCGGTCAGAGGACGCAATCTCTCCAATCCGTACACCGTCATCTACTAACGCAGTGATGAGTTGTAGGTGCTCGAGGTCTGATTGCGTAAATAAGCGGCGTCCAGACGCCGACTTGTAACTTGCACCCAGCCCGTATCGACGCTCCCATACTCGAAGTGTGTCCGGTTTGAGTCCTGTCAGGCGTGCGACAGTTCCAATGCCATAAAGCGGTCTTGGTTCGAGGAGGTCTGTGGTCTTTGCTGGTGCGTTCATATTTTACCCCGGGTTCTGTTCATTAATTGTCGTGAATTACGCGACAAATCGACGTCCAGATCAGCCTTTTATGTTTCTGTCCAAACCTTGTTCAGGTAACAGCTGGACATTGTCCAGTTTTCTCTGGGCAGGCTTTCCTTTGAGCCGTATAGATACAACTGGCGAATGGGGCAACACGAATGATCGACAACACGAACGAAAAAGACATCGAATTGATGTTTGCGGAAGCACGTCGTTACGACTTGTTGACCGCAGAGCAAGAGCAGTCGATAGATAGCACGAAATGGGGTGCTGTCCGAGAGATTTACGCACTCATCGCCGAGAATGACGAGTTGAGTTTGTATTTCGCGCAGTTTTGCCGTGAATGCCTTGAAAACCCGCCGCAAATACAGCGGTTTCCCAATCGAGATTTACACTTTGTCCTGCGTCGCGAGCTAGCCGCACTATTTAACGATGGATCTCACGCCGAACAGTCGCAAAACGTTGCGAAGAAGCTTATGGAGTTAAAAACTAGCGCGGCGCGTCTCAAGCACGTTGAATCGCTAGAGCTACCAGCGAGCCTAACTATCGGCATCGCCGTTGCGATACTTCGACGAGCAGGTGGTCAGTTTGCCGATACGGTTGCAGACGCTATTGGACACTGGCAGCGGCATTGGCAGACACCGGTCCCGTCGTTTGCCCTCGACCACACTTTATTGTCTGCGATTAAAAAACAATTGCGCACATACACCGAGGCACGGGATCGACTAGTGATGCACAACCTGCGGTTGGTTTACTCGATTGCATCTCGATACAAAGGCCGGGGAGTGGGTTATCTAGATCTTGTCCAAGAGGGGACGCTTGGACTCATCCGTGCAGCCGAGAAATTTGAGTACGAGAAAGGATTCCGATTTAGTACCTATTGCTTTAACTGGATAACCCAAGCTGTAAGGCGATATGTCGGCGATGCCGGCACACTGATTCGCTTCCCTACGCATGTGCAAGAGCAAATCGGCCGCCTATACAAAGAGCGCTACGCGGAGCAAGCACGCACGGGACAGGAAGCGGATGCGGAGACCATCGCAGCAAATGCCGGCATGGACCCCGATAAAGCACGCGAATTATTGCAGTTACGCAACCTCACCGTATCCCTAGATGCACCGAAGTTTGATGAAGACGACGAGACCTTGGTTGACGGACTGGTCGGAGAGACCTTCGGCGAAGCGGGCGACGACGCTGAGCAAGCGTCGCTCGGCAACTTCTTAGGGGATGCCATTGGCAGATTGGATGCAAATGAACGAAAAGTTGTTCTGGCACGTTGGGGTCTTCAAAATGGGCCGCCCCTGAGCCGAGCCGAAATCGCAGACAAGCTTGGTGTAAGTCGCGAATGGGTTCGTCAACTTGAGCGATCAGCGCTCAAGAAGCTCAGAGGGCAGATTGATGTGCAACACGCGTTCGATGACTACCGGCAAAGCGGTAACTGGTGACGGATATCCCCGCTATCGGCGCTCCAGGTCGGCAATAGCGTTACTCAAGTCGCCAAATCGAAACTCGTAACCCGTTGACAGAAGTTTGTTTGGAATGACCCGCTGACCTGTCATAAGAAGCTGTTCGGCCATCTCTCCCACTATAAGGCGCATCAACCAGCCGGGTATACCAATGCCTACCACCGTGCTTTTGTGATTGCGAACCTCATCCGAAAATGATCTATGCGTCACCGGGTGTGGTGCTGTCATGTTGACAGGTCCCGATACCGCTGGATTTTCGATGCAATGCATTATGCCGCCCACCATGTCCGCAATGTGGATCCAGCTAAGCCAATGATCCCCACGCCCCATCCATGAAGCTAAACCAAATCTAAACGACTGTGTCATTTGGGGGTAAGCACCGAGTGCGCCATCCAGTACTACACCGGTTCGTAGGAAGACATAGCGCGTGTCTTGGTCGCAAATGTTGCCGACACTAGCCTCCCAATCACGGCAAAGATCCGCTGAAAAACCAATACCCACCGCGTCTGTTTCAGCGAAATCGCGAACTTTGTCTTCACCGTAGATACCAATCGCGCTACCACTGATGAACAGATCCGGCATACCAACGTGCCGCAAACGCGCTATCAATGTTTCGGTTAGATCGATTCGGCTACTGCGTATCTCTCTCTTGTAAGCTGACGACCATCGCCGATCTGCTAAGCCCGCACCGGCAAGGTTGATCACAATGTCCTGACGGGTACACAACTCGGCGATTGAATTGATATAGGTGACGGCACCTCTACTATCAAGAGACTGCCTTGTCAGAACAGTTACATCGTGCCCACCTGCGACTAACCTCGTGACCAAAGCGCGTCCAATTAGGCCCGTCCCGCCTGTAACAAATACCATCATCGTAGACTTATCCTTGAGAGCACTGACCGCCAACCGAAATACAGTAGCTAACGTATACGCACAATGCATCAAACGATTGAATCTTTATCAACATGGTTGCACCGCATCGAGCGATGGACGGTATTGACTGGTGCAGGCGTCAGCGCCAACTCGGGTATTCCCACCTACCGAGATCGCACAGGCCGGTGGTTACGCGTTGATCCCATCCAACACAAAGAATTTGTCGAGTCTGAAGCTAAACGGAGACGTTATTGGGCTCGTTCGATGGTGGGTTGGGATGGTGTCGCTAGTGCGCGCCCTAACGCAACACACTTTGCGCTCGCTGAATTGGAGCGCATGGGCAAGATAGACCTATTGATCACGCAGAACGTCGATAGATTGCACCAAAAAGCAGGGTCGCAGCGCGTGGTCGATCTTCATGGTCGTCTCGATCAGGTAAATTGCTTAAGTTGCGGTGATCAAGAGTCACGGCAGAGCTTTCAAACTCGGCTATTGCAAGCCAACCCCTTTGTCACCGATTACCAGCACATTGCTCGACCTGATGGCGATGCCGATGTGCCCGATGCCTACGTGGAGAAAACAATCATCCCAAAGTGCAAGCGCTGCTCCGGCGTGCTCATGCCCGACGTCGTATTTTTTGGTGGCACCGTACCAAGGTCGCGGGTAGATACCTGTGCGGAATCACTAGCCAGCGCTGGTGGGCTCCTTGTCGTAGGAAGCTCTCTGCAGGTCTATTCGGGCTTTCGTTTTTGCCGAATCGCCGAAAAATTGCGCATACCCATCGTTATCGTTAATGAGGGTGAAACCCGTGCAGATAATATGGCAACCGTTAAAGTGGAGCGGTCGGCGATGAGCCGTCTGGTAGCTGCCGTCGATCAACTTATTCCTTCTCAAAAGAGCAAATCCGCGTGAGCACTACTATTTTACTCTTCAGACAAGATCTGAGACTCCACGACCATCCTGCGCTGGCGGCTGCAGCGCAGCGCGGCAACGTCTTGCCCGTCTTTATTCATGACCAGCAGGTAGCTGGCAATTGGGATTTTGGAGGCGCGAGCCAGTGGTGGCTTCACGAGAGTTTGACTTCGCTATCAGAGTCGATCCGTTCGCTCGGCGGTCAACTTGTTTTGCGGCGCGGGAATACAGTAGAAACCTTAATTGAGCTCCAGGCATCTACTCAGGCCGATGCCATCTATTTTTCTCGCCAGTATCAACCTTGGTCGGCCGCGCTAGAGGCGTCTATCAATGCGGAATTTATGAGGAGAAGCGTTGAGGTCAAACGGTATCCTGGAACGCTATTGCATGAACCCGGCTCGGTTCTTACAGGGTCAGGCACTTCCTTCAAAGTGTTCACCCCATTCTGGAGGGCGGCTAATAAAGTTCCGGCAGCGATGCCTGTCCCACTCCCAGATATCAGATGGACGCCAACACCTGTCGCGACGGACGCCTTGATCGAATGGCAACTTCAACCAAGCGCACAAGACCGCATGCCTGACTGGGCGGAAGGTTGGTCGGCTCTGTGGAAACCAGGCGAGGACGGCGCTAAAAAAGCGTTAGACACATTCCTTGAAGCGCCCGTAGCGCAGTACTCAGAAGGCCGTGATCTCCCAGCAAAGCGGTACACCTCAAGACTCTCTCCGCACCTTAAATTTGGTGAGATATCGCCGCGTCAGGTCTGGGCCGCCGCACAACAACGGAAACTATCGGCGCCCCAATGGAGCTCAGCCATTGATAAGTTTTTAGCAGAGATCGGCTGGCGCGAGTTCTGTTATCAACTCATTGATCTCTTTGGTGAGATGCCAAACACTCCTTTTAAAAATCAGTTCGCGGCCTTCCCATGGGACAACAGCAAAGCTCAACTCAAAGCATGGCAGCAAGGTCAGACCGGCTACCCTATTGTCGATGCAGGTATGCGCGAGCTGTGGCAGACAGGTTTTATGCACAACCGCGTGCGAATGATTGTTGCTTCATTTCTAACCAAGCATCTCTTGGTCCATTGGGTTGAGGGTGAGCGATGGTTCTGGGACTGCCTCGTCGACGCTGACATCGCATCCAATGCCTGCAGCTGGCAGTGGGTGGCTGGCTCAGGTGCTGATGCTGCGCCCTACTTCAGAATCTTTAACCCTATCGCGCAGGGGCAGAAATTTGACCCTGAGGGGGAGTACGTTCGGCGTTGGTGTCCTGAACTGGCTGAGCTCCCTAAGAAGTTCGTTCACGCCCCCTGGGAAGCACCAATACTTACGCTCGCGACCGCAGGGGTCGAATTAGGCACTACCTATCCAATGCCAATTGTGGACCATAAAGCAGCGCGGCAAGGGGCACTTGATGCCTACGAGGTCATTAAAAAAGCGAGTTAGCCCTCGTCAATAATGGCAACCGCACGAGTCCACCCGGCTGAGCCGCCACGAACTTTGTGTGGGAAGCAACTGACCGTAAAGCCAAAGGCTGGGAGTACCTCAAGGTTGTGCATTTTCTCTAAATGGCAATAGCCAATATCTCGACCGGCCTTGTGCCCTTCCCAGATAATGCTTGCGTCTTTTTCAGCGGCATACCGTTCAGCGGTGTAGGAAAATGGTGCATCCCAACTCCAAGCATCTGTACCGGTGACACGAATGCCATGTTCAAGCAGGAACATTGTTGCCTCATAGCCCATACCAGCACCTGCGTTCACGTAATCTTCGCTACCATATCTCTTTCCCGCTGAAGTATTTACCAGAACGATATTTAGCGGCTCTAGTGTTACACCGATGCGCGCTAATTCGTCTTCAACGTCCTGCGCGGTAACAACGTAGCCATCTGGCTTCTCACGGAAATCTAGCTTTATTCCGGCTTGAAAACACCACTCGAGAGGGACCTCATCAATAGTAATTGCGCGTTCAGCGCCGCCAAGCTTGTCGTTCATGGTGCTGTGATAGTGGTAAGGCGCATCCAGGTGAGTGCCGTTGTGTGTGCATAGCTGCACCATTTCAATAGCCCAACCCTCGCTATCAGGTAATTCACTCTTATCAAGCCCTTCAAAAAAGTCGGCCATTTGTTCGGCGCCGGTGTCGTGTTGGATGTAGTCGATCTTGGGACGCATTGGCGGTGGATCACTGATCACGTCGTTCTCCAAAAATATTGATAAATCAATAAACTGTCTCATATCGATACTTCCGTGCGCGCTATCTCTAAAGACCCCACTTTACCGCGACGTTGCCAACTGTCATACCGCCCTTGGTAGTCGGCAAAATCGCTTTGAGAATCTGTTGTTTAAACGAGGGTAATTCTGCAGATCCGGTTCTCTAGAGTGACGATCCGCTAGAAATAACAAGCTACGCGACTGCTATCGTCGTCGAAGGCAAGCTCACCTTAACGGAGAGTCGTCAAAAAAGATTTGCTACAGCGCTATCTCGCTGTCGACACCTAGATCGGGCGCGCTTAAATAAATCGGCAAAGCTGACCACTAGCTATCGGTGGTGATGCGGTTAATCGTAGCAGTGGTGGAGAAACCCTCGACAAACTCTAGGATGACGACTTCGCCACCGCTTTCCAACACATGCTCGTGTCCCGCTACCTCACTGATGGCGTAATCTCCCCCCTTGACTAACACGTCAGGTGAAATCGCCTCAATCAAGCGCGCCGGCGTGTCTTCAGCAAATGGTATGACGTAGCTCACGGACCTTAGTCCAGCGAGCACCGACATACGGGAATCGATGCCATTAACAGGCCTGTCAGCACCCTTTAAACGTGCCACCGACACATCGTCATTAACGGCGACGATCAGCACATCTGCCAGCGCTGCTGCTTGTCTCAAGTAAGTAACATGTCCCGGGTGTAATAAATCAAAACAACCGTTTGTCATCACGATACGCTGCCCTTCTGCCTTAAGTCTCACAACAGCCGCCAGCGCTTCTTGCTCTGTCACAACGCCGAGAGCAGGCAGATCGTTGCCGACATCACCTTCGGATTGCAGCCAAGCATCCTCAAGCTCCTCGCGCGTCACCGTTGCGGTGCCCACCTTGCCCACAACTAACCCTGCAGCCACGTTGGCGAGTCGAGTCGAGTTCTCAAGGCTATCCTGACTAGCGAGGCCAGCTGCCATAGCCGAAATAACCGTATCACCCGCACCCGTCACATCGAATACTTCTCGTGCTAGTGCGGGCAAATGAAGGGGCTCGCCTTCCCTTGACTGCAACGTCATGCCTCGCTCACTCCGAGTAACCAACACCGCTTCGAATCCGTGCTGATCGCAAAGGTCACGCGCTCTAGCACTGATAACTGCATTTTCCTGATGACAAGCACCAACCACGGCTTCAAATTCGGATAAATTCGGTGTAAGCAGCGTGGCACCTGCGTACCTGGAAAAATCCTCGCCCTTCGGATCGACGAGAACCGGCGTTTTCAAGGCCAGACATGCACTGATAATTGCCTCGATGTTAATAAGCGTGCCTTTCGCATAGTCACTCAATAGCACCACATCGTGCTCGGCGATTAGGTTACTCGCGTACTGCAAAAACGACTCGTCTGCGTAGTCATCGAGCGGCGCCTCAAAGTCCATCCGAATAAGCTGCTGATTTCGGCTAAGCACACGCAACTTGACGATGGTATCTGCTGGGCAAGGCATCACTGACCATCGGACACCCTTTGCCTCAACGGCTAAACGAAGTTGCTTCGCATGCTCGTCGTCACCTACGAGACCTGACAGTGTTGTTTCAACACCCAAGGCCGCAAGATTAATCGCCACGTTCCCAGCGCCACCTGGCCTATCATCAATACCCACTACCTTAACAACAGGTACCGGCGCCTCTGGACTGATGCGCGTCGCCGCACCATGCCAAAACCGATCGAGCATGACATCGCCTATGACCAGTACTTTGGCATCACTGAATTTAGGAAGCTTTGTCACCCGATCTTACTCTCTCTATTATCCCACTCGCTCGCCATAGTGCGTCTAAACCAACTCGTTTAAGGCGCTCAGGGCCTCATCGGCCGTGATACCCACCATACAATCAAATTGCCCCGCGCATGTAGGACTCCGCTTACAGGGTGCGCAATCCAGCCCATGATAAATGACTCTGACATTATCGCGACCTGTCTCAAGGTAGGGACAAGTAGAGCCAAAAAGCGCCACAGTCGGAATGCCCGCTGCAATACCCATATGCGTAAGTCCAGTGTCCACACCAATGACAGCTGAAGCATGTTTTACCAGGCCAGCGCTTACACCCAGCGGATACGTACCTACCCAGTTCTTCACGGGCAGGCCCTCTAGTAAAGTAACCGCTTCCTCCCGGTCATTAGGCCCGCCCAAGCAGGCCACCTGATGTCCCGCATCGGCAAGGCGCTCAATAAGTGCTCGCCAATGCGCGTGGGTCCAATGTTTTTGCGGTCGTGTCGTAAAGGGTGCAACAACGACATACGAACCCTCAGGCGCAACATTTGTCGCTCGCGCATCATCTTGCACTGACAGACCCAAGACCATGTCAAAATTAGACGTATCCCAGCCCAAGCTATCGGCCAACGCGAGATACTCGGAACTAATGCGTGATGTGATGCTTTTTTCACAACGCTTCGTTAGGAATATCCCATTAGGTTCCTTCGACTTGAAACCTATACGCTTACGACTGCTAGTCAACCAGGCCAGAAAGGCACTCTTTACAAGACCTTGAGCATCGATCACTAGATCATAGTTATGCTTGCGAAGCTTTTGTCTGAAGGCCATCACAGCACTCAGCAATGCTAAAATACGCTTTTCACGCCAGAGGTCCTGCCATTCTTGGCGCGGCCATAAAATGACCTCGTTTAACCCGGGTAGTTCGGTAAGCAGGGGGCGAACGACACCCTCTGCTAACCAGTCAATCTCGGTATCCGGATATCTTTTTTTACACGCAGCAACCAAAGGCGATGCAAAGACCACATCGCCGATTGCACTCAACCGAATTATCAAAACACGCTTGGGCTCAGGGGAAATCATCGTTTTGTTGGCTGTTTACGGTGTGGAGATCTCATTGACTTGCGGGCAATCTCTGTCCAACGCAATCAGCAAGGTAAAAGTAAGAAATATGAGATTACCGCCGATGTAGGAATACATTCCCACGGCTGTTCCCAACGGGAATACAGCAAGCAAGGCCGTCAAACCAGCAACAGCGACGTGCATTCGCTCGTCCTGCACATAGCTCCAAAGCCAACGCAAGAGTAAACCGTAGCCAATCAGTCCAATCAACCCTGTCTCTGAAATCACCTCAAGAATGGTTAGATGTGAGTGCCATGTTTTGGCAAGGCCCGGGATGGTGCTGACGTCGGCTGCGAGTGCATACGTGCCAAAGCCACGCATACCCACACCAGTGAGCCAGTAATCCTTAAATGCCTGCCAGGAGAGCTCCCATAATTGGGATTGATAAAGGAATGATTGATAACGTGCTGGCGCCTCTGCAAACGTGCTCACCTGCCCCGTAACCACTGAAAGATAAACACCGAGCAGCAATCCAATAATCGCTGAAATGACAAAGCCAGTGACCTGCCGCTTTGCTCCAACCTCGCGGTTGCGCAAGGCGAGCATTGCCCACCCCGCAAGACCAATCAACGCCAATACGGCCGATGACTGATGACCGCTCATTACCACGGCTGCGTACACCGGAAGCGAGAGGATACCGACGCCCATACCACCGGCACGCCTAAGTGCTTCAAGGAAAAACGGCGACAGAATGGCTAGCGTTGCGCCGTAACCTAACTGCAGAGAGCCAGTCACAATCGCACCCTCCTCACCCAGCTCCACCAACGGGTCGCCGAGCAGGCTCACACCCGTAAGTAGCTGAATAAAACCGTCCACGGCCCACGCTACCAACAAAATACCGACGAACGACATAATTCGCTTCGCATCGCCCTCTTCGATCTTCACACTCAAAACGACCCAGGCCGCCAGCGCATAGGCGGCAAATCTAAAAACAGCAGAAATACCTCTGTCAAGATTAACCGAGAACAGAAGACTTACGAGGCCTGGGAGTGCAATGCATGCGAATAGCAAGGCCGCTTTCCTCATGCCAGGCGTGGAGAGTATCGCCTCGCGGTTGGTAATCAATGTCAGCAGGCTGACAACTACCATCAACCAGATTAATTGGCGGGTTGCCACACTAACCGCGAGCGAGAAAAACAGGAATACCCACATTAGGGGCGCTGGAATAAGATTTTGCTGTGGCATTCAGTGACTCTAATGGCGTTCTTTATCCCGAATGAGGGGCTTCCAAATCTCTCCGCAGAGTAACTAAATCGCCTATTGAACTCCAGCTGAGGGTTGTAAAATATCCAAAAATCAACAATTTAACTTGCGCCCGCCAGGGCGAGAGTGTTTCATCGCGACATGCTGTTATCTCATCAAAAAAAGTTCCTTTTCGTACATATCGCGAAGACGGGCGGTACAAGTATTCGTGCTGCACTTCAAAAGTATCGATGGCGCGACCCCTACTACGCGCCCATATGGGTCGCCAGTAAGCTCAGCGGGCTCGTAAATCACAAAGTCGGCATAAAAATACCTCGCCACGCCAAGGCAATTGCAGCCAAAGAAATGCTGCCGAGTGACTTCTACGATTCGCTCTTCAAATTTGCGTTTGTTAGGAACCCCTGGGACCTGCAGGTCAGCTCTTATCACCATATACGGCGAGAGCGGCCCCAATTGCTGGCGCCAAATGAGACATTCGAGGAGTTCTTGCGTCGTAAGTTAGATCCCTCACGACCTTGGCAGTACCATATTGACACTTCCATTACGCCGCAAAGCGACTATTTAGTCGACTTGAAAGGCAATCTAATTGTGGACTTCATAGGGCATTACGAGACGCTTCAGCAAGACTTCGATGAGTGCTGTAAACGAATTGGCATTGAGAAAATTGAGCTTCCCCATCGTCGAAAAGCTTACGACCGTCTAGCCTACCGCGACTACTTCACTGCAGAGACGCAGGCGCTTGTAGGCGATACTTTTGCACGCGATATCGAAATACTAGGGTACGAGTTTTAAGCCGCTGCCAGCAGCACTTTGCAGGCCTCCGATAAATCATGTACGGCAATACAGTACTGATGAGGCTCGCCACTAACAACCTGATAGCGATGAGGAATACCCGCCGCCAGTGCAGCCTCCATATCAGAGTGCTTATCACCCACCATCGCACTGCGTGTCAGGTCAATATCCAGCTCTTCAATCGCGCGATAAATAAGCCCCGGTCTTGGCTTCCTGCAATTACAGATCTTC
>Ga0160423_10003281_pt1 | contig 13481 bp, 5 predicted proteins | sample CRUFie14St8metaG_FD_108191 | JGI IMG/M metagenome (GOLD analysis project Ga0160423, IMG submission 108191) | Marine microbial communities from the Costa Rica Dome - CRUD Field 142mm St8 metaG | ecosystem: Environmental > Aquatic > Marine > Oceanic > Photic zone | place: Costa Rica: the Eastern...
CCCTCGCAAAGACCGCGATTGGACTACCGCCTCTGTCAACGTCGATCTCGAAGAAGGTCATCTCCCTAACACAGCCGCCAGGTTTCTGCGGGCCTTTGAAACCTTTGGGGATGAAGCTTATTTGCAGGCGGGATTGAAGACGGCTGACTTCTTCTATCAGATTCAGCATGAGAATGGGTGTTTCCCCACCGCAGCGCGTTTGGAGAAAGGCGGGAAGGCAACCGCCATCATCGGCCGCAAGCACAAGCATGCGCTTGGGGTGGCCCGCATCGAAGATGCCCATCAGTACCCCGCTTTCTGCCTCCTGCTCTATGCCCACAAATTGACCGGACAGGTGAAGTATTTGAACGCCGCCAAGAAATGGGGCAACCTCTTCTTCGAAAAGATCCAATACCATGACTGGGGATGTTCCCCCGATTACTGGGACGGCAAAGCCCGACCATTAGCAGAGGCCCATATCGAAGGCGATGATTGGGATTGGGGCGTGCCCAATGGCGGCTCTTACAGTGACCACGCCACCTATGACGGCTTCATGACCACCATGGTCATGTACCACCTCACCAAGGACCCCAAGTACTTGAGATACAGCTCCAAACTCGGGCAATGGATCTTCCTCACGCACCGCGGCGAAGGCGCCACCCGCGGTTGGGCCGACAACTACAATCGTCTCAACCAACCCGTCCCGGCCAGGCATCACGAAGGCTTCAACATCGACCCACGCAACGCCAATCGATTCGCCCTCCCCATGATGATGTGGTTCTATGTCATGACTGGCGAAGAACGTTACCGCGCCTTGTTTAAAGAAACCATCGCCTGGCTGCGATCAATGGAACAGCCCCATGGATCCCGCGCCCCCAAATACCCCTGGTTGGAAGAAGCCTCGTTAACCCCCGCCGGTTGGCCTTCCGAATACCTCCCCGACGGGACCGAAGCTTGGACCACCGGCTACCAATCCTATCGATATGACCAACCCAACACCTGGCCCGAGAAACTCAAAGCCCTAGGCATAGCGAAGGGCGGCCATCCCAAATACACTACCCTCAAGGTCGAACTCTCCGGGGCCGAACAAATGTTAGTCATCCTTCAATCCGAAGGTCTCGCTGGATGGCGACGTCTCTTTCATGGAAACGCTGAGTGGAACCCTGTCCAATTCCTAGAGAAACGCTATGAAGCCGCCCAACGCTGCCTTGCCACCACCACCCTGCCACAATCCCTAGACGAACAATGGCAACTCGTCTGGGACTTTCGACTCGCCACCGGAAAGATTCACCTCAAGCACGCCGCCTACGGAGGGCATGGCCTCTTGAAATGGACCGAATCCTTTACCGACTTATGGAACGTCCACTACGACTGGACCTCCCGCGTCATTGACGTCGACAACTGGATCGATGTTCCCATCGTAGAGCTGCAAGGCTTTCTGGAAGCCGAAGATGCCACCCTCAACGGCGCCGAAGTGAAACAAGAACGTTGGGGTTATTCTGGCAAAGGCCACGTCCAACCCAGCCCCGGCCCCACCTCCATCACCTGGCAATTGCAATCACCGCAAACCGGCACCTTCAAATTGGTCATCGTCTGGGCCAATCATTCCGCAATGAACAACCCCATGAACATCATCATCAACGATGCCGAACCACAGAAGGTCCCCTTCTCAAGCTGCCCAAGCGGGAACCAATGGAACGGCCACACCGTCAACGTGAAGATGCACCGTGGAGAGAACACAATTAGCCTCCGTTCCGATGACGGCGGACCTCACATTGATATGATCTACTTCACCGAACCCATCTTCAAACGGGTTTCGAAAGGGAATACGGAGTCAAAGGGTGCCGACCAGATTGGTGTAAAAAAATACCCCTAGCGTCTGTCGGTCGTTGAAATTCAGCTTGGGCAGGTTGTGGGCAAGTTAAGACCCTCAAATTCTACTCCGAATCATAAGTGATCCCTCAAAAAATGCTATGAATGATACAAAAAAGCCAAAAACTCAACTGGCATAGGTTTAAATCGGTAGGACGACTGCCTTCTAAGCAGTGGGTCCCTGGTTCGAATCCAGGCGGGCGTGCCATTTTTCTTCTGCCATTGAACTTATTGTATTGCCAAACGACTATCCGCTATGGGGTAAGAACATTTTTTCTTTGAGAGTTTTAGATATGGATTGGATGATTTTTCCTCTCCTAATCTCATTTCGCCTATTTTATATTTCCACTATTTAAAAGGTGGGGTTAAATCCTTATATAAAGTTAGGCCTAGCTAGCAATCGATGGAGAACTCATGCACAATTGACCTATGCCCTCGAGAACTGTCATATTACTATCAGGCGTATTTTTCACCCTGACTTCCATATCGGCTCAAGACAAAACCAAGTTGAAAGCATCGATCATTGATGGACAGAATAGCCATGGCATCTGACTAAAAACGACGGTCATGATGAAACTTTATCTGGAGCAGACGGAATTGTTTTCTGTGGATGTGTAGCGCACTGTCTTCACCTGGCAGGAAGATGACCTGATCCCTCAATGGCCTATCCCCTTGAAACGACCGACTCAGGCACTCAAGGAACCCAAGGCCGCTCCGAATTTTGTTCCACACTTCGCTCAATACGATGTGGTCATTACCAACTTTGGCTGGCGCGCTGCTCCGTGGCCTGATGCCACCAAGTTCTCTTTGGAGTCGTACATGGAACAGGGAGGCGGTTTGGTTGTTGTCCATGCGGCAGACAATTCCTTTGCTTAATGGCCTGCCTGCAACCAGATGATCTGGTTGGGAGGCTGGGGTGGTCGTGACGAGATCTTTGGCCCTTATATCTACTACAATGCACAGGATGAACTGGTGCGCGACACCTCCGAAGGCCGCGGTGGATCACACGGCAAGTAGCACGAGTATTTGATTCAAACACGGGATGCGGACCACCCCATCACACGTTGACTTCCCATGCAATGGCTTCATGCCAGGGATGAGCTTTACGACCGCCTGCGGGGCCCGGCCGAAAAGATGCATGTTCTGGCAACGGCATTCTCGGACAAGTAGACAGGGGGGACAGGGCGGCATGAACCGATGATGATGACTATCGATTACGGTCAGGGAAGGGTCTACCACCCCCCCCATGGGCACGCCGATTATTCCATGGAGTGCGTGGGTTTTATTCTGACCTTTCAACGCGGGGCCCAGTGGCGGCGGCCGGGAAGGTGACCTTGTCTGAAATACCCGATGATTTCCCAGACGCTCAAACAGTGCGGCAGCGCTCGTTTGAAACCTGAAGATAAATCCCCAAAGCCTTGGGGGCGTCACGATCTGGATGCGGCCTTAGCATCCTTCATGGTTTGGAGGTGCCATCCGTTTGACGAGGGTGATCACTGGCGGCCCCGAAGGTGAGTGGCTCGTCTTCTCGGATGCGCATGGGCTGAAAATTGTGATACCACCCTTTATCTGACAAGGTATCCGGGAACTCGTGGATCATCATGCCGGCTTCGTTCCGGGTCAACCGTTTGGCAATCGTGGCATCCGGGCGGGCGACAAAACTCGCCCAATGAGAGTAGGGTGCTGAAGAATTGTTGGCCACCGCCCACATGCGGTTGTCGGCGCACCGGGTGGGCACCTGGCGTTCCACCAGCACATCCAGACAATTCTCCTCGTTTCCACCGGCGTTGTAGAACGAGTGCAGCATGAGGGTGGTACCCTTTTCCTGATAAGCGGCATAGACTTGAGGCCAGCATGCATCGTAGCAAATAGCCAACCCTACCTTCACCCCGCGAATCTCACGTGTGACCAAACGATTGCCGGCAGTGTAGTGTTGTTGATCGCCAAAGGTGCACATGGATTTGTCATACCGATCCACCACCCTTCCAGATGGGTTGATCAGATACAAACAGTTGGTGGGTTTAGTCTTTGCGTCCAGATAATGTGCCGACCCAAGCACCAGCCACAATTCCAGCTCTTGTGCAAGCCGGCATAGCGCCGTTGTCTCTTGACGCAGCAGATCCCAGTCGAAATCATCGAAGGTACTGAAATCTACCCCAGCATACCCGGAGAGGCTGGCCTCAGAGGTATGCAATAAATGAGCACCCCGAGTCTTGGCCTGATACATGTATTTCCGGATCCATTGGACATTGGCTGCCACATCGGCACTGACCGGGAATTGGCAGCTTGCCACCCCCAAGGATGCTTCTGAAGAGGTACCTTCCTTTTGGGGCGTGGAGTCACCTTCTAGAACCGGGATTGTCTTTGCCGAGGCAATCGGTTGGGTGATCGTCTCATATAAATCCGGGCGCCGCTGCTGGAAATTTCGGCTGGATCCCCTGACCTTTCGAACGTGTGCAAGGTCCACCTCTGAGGTGATGAAAGCCTCCTGGCCATCGGGGCATCGAGCCAGAATCTTTGCAGGTAGATCCCCGATCATGGTACCTCCTCCCTAGGCTTGATTGGCACTGATGACGGCCACGTGGTTCTGGAACATGGCCGACTTAATGATGAAGTCTTCGACCGAGCCGCGGCGTCCATTGATCCATACAATCAATTCGGCGCCTTTCAGCGAGAGGCTACGAAAGCTTTCTGGGAACCAGCCATCATAGCAGGTCAAGATGCCTACCCGTCCAAAATCAAAATCAAACACCGGCAGATCGGTGCCTCGTTCCATGGTCCACTCCGGATCCTGTTGTCGAAACCAGTCCAGGTCCTTGTTGGCTGGAGGCCGTGACCAGGCAGGCTCACCCTCATAATGATCGACTGCCGCGTGGGTCTTGCGGTACTTGCCCGCAATCGTCCCCTCACGGTCAAAAATCAGGGCAGTGTTGGCGTAACGAGAGTCATCGAGCGTTTACCAGCAACCGACAATCACATAGATGTCATGGGCAGCGGCAGCAAGGGAAAATTGATCGGTCTCCGGACCGAATACGTCAATATGTCCCAGCACATACTCAGGAAAGACCACCAACTCAGCATGCTCCTGTTTGGCTTGGTCCATGTAGGGCAGTAGCCTGCCCACGACATTCAGCCCCGAGGACGGCCAGTCCCCCTTGTCATAGCCACTGATCTGAACCGCAGCGACTTTAACCGTTGCTTTGACTGCCTTTGATGAAGAGGTATCGGCCTGACTGGAAAAGATGAATAGTGCCAGCAGGGCACCTAGACAAAGGGCTGGGATCCATCGTTTTTTTTCATGATACACAAAATAGTGAAAAATGAGATGTCTGTGGCGTGGACCTTGTTGACAAGGTCTCAGGAAAGGATGTCACGCACCACATGGCCATGAACATCGGTCAATCGATAGTATCGCCCCTGAAATTTGTATGTGAGACGTTCGTGGTCGATCCCAAGCTGGTGCAGGATCGTGGCCTGCAGATCGTGGATGTGGACGGGCTTTTCCACAGCGTTCATGGCCAGTTCGTCGGAAGCTCCATAAGAAATGCCGGGTTGGATGCCACCGCCGGCCATCCATACCGTAAACGCATAGGGGTGGTGGTCGCGACCCCACTTGGGGCGGTTGTTGATATCTCCCTGCAGGAACGGGGTGCGCCCGAATTCTCCTCCCCATAGCACCAAGGTGTCCTCCAGCAATCCGCGCTGTTTCAAATCCTGCACCAAGGCGGCGCTGGGCTGATCGGTATCCTTGCACTGGGTGTAGAGCTCGGTCGTCACACTGTTGTGTTGATCCCAGCCGGCATGCATCACCTGCACGTAACGCGTGCCTCGCTCAATCAATCGTCGTGCCATGAGGCAGTTGTAAGCGAAGGTGCCCTGTTCACGCACCTGAGGACCATACATGTCGAGGACATGCTTGGGTTCATTGCTGAAGTCGGTCAACTCGGGCACACCCGTCTGCATGCGGTAGGCCATCTCATACTGGGCAATGCGGGTTTCGATCTCTGGATCACCACTTTGCTGCCACTTGAGTCGATTCACCTGCGCGATGTCATCCAGGAGTCCACGTTTGAGCCCGCGCGTCATGCCTGCCGGATCGTCGAGATAAAGTACCGGAGTGCCTCCCCCCCTGAATTGTACTCCTTGAAAGCGAGAGGGCAGGAACCCCGAACCCCAGTAAAAGTCATAGAAAATCTGTCCACAGGTGGTTCCCTTGCTTACCGAAGTCATGACGACAAATCCCGGCAGGTTGTCACTTTCCACGCCCAAACCGTAGGTCATCCAGGCACCCAAGGTCGGTCTACCCGGTATTTGAGCACCACTGACAAAAAAGGAAATCGCCGGTGCGTGGTTGACGGCGTCGGTGTGCATGCTTTTAACGAAGCACAGGTCATCGGCGATGGCTGCTGTATGCGGCAGGAAGTTGCTTACCCAGGCCCCACTTTGTCCCCTCTGCTTGAAGGGCTCGACGGGTTGCAGCATGACTTTTCCGGTCGGGTCGCCTGTCATCGTGCTGAAGCGCTTGCCCTTGAAGTAATATTCAGGAACAGGTTTGCCGTGCTGAGCGATGATTTCGGGTTTGTAGTCAAAAAGATCCACATGGGTGGGCGCCCCATTCTGGCAAAGATAAATCATTCGCTTCGCTTTTGCCGGGTGATGAGGGAGTCCTTCCAACCCCATTCCAGTGCCTGCTGGGGGCTGAGCCAGGAGTCCTTGCCGGTCGAGCAGAGAGGCCAGGGCGGCCGTCCCAAGGCCCTTTGCCTGTCGGCCAAAAAAGTGTCGTCGATTGATGCGCAATGCATTTTCGATCTCAGGGGAGGGGAGTGTCATAGCCTTATTCGCGGTTGAGTGTTTCATCCAAGTTGAGGATGCCCAGGCAAACGGTGGCCCAGGCCGAAAGGGCCTCGCGATCCACGGAATCTCGCACCCTGTGGGAACCCTGTTTCAGCCAGGCGTCTCGTGCATCGGGCTGATCCGAGAAGTGACGGAGAGCGCGCTGATAGCTTTCCTTCCAGATGGCCTGTTCGTTGACTGTGGGCGGACGACCCAGCACACGTCGGTAAATCCATTTAAGCTTCTGGTCTGGAGCCTCCTCGGCCTGTTCCATGGCCATGGTTGCCAGGGCTCGGGATGCCTCGATATAGGTAACATCATTGAGCGTGGCTAGCGCGTGCAAGGGACTGTTGGTGCGCTTGATGCTCACCGTGCAGGTTTGTCGGGAAGCGGCATCAAAAAACATGGTCGGGGCAATGATGCGACGCCAGAAAGTATACAGGCTACGTCGGTAGCGCTTGCTGGGATCGTCCATCGTGTATTTCTTGTTCCCAAAAGTGGCTTCTTCCCAGACGCCTTCAGGTTGATAACCATTGACAGGTGGGCCTCCCTTGCGCGGGTCGAGAAGACCGGCCACCGACAGGGCCTGATCCCGGATCATCCAGGAAGGCAAGCGGTAGCGTGCTCCGCGGGCCATGAAGCGGTTTTCAGGGTCACTTTCCTGAAGCTGCGGTGTGGTGTCGGAGCTCCGGCGATAGGCTTCACTCGTCAAGATGGTCTTGAGAAGTTCCTTTAGGTTCCAGCCCGAATCCATGAATTGCGCGGACAACCAATCCAGGAGCGCCATCTGCTCGGGAATCTCTCCCTGAATGCCAAAATCTTCGCTGGTCTTGACCAGTCCAATGCCAAAGATTTGCTGCCAAAGGCGATTGACGGTGACACGGGCGGTGAGTGGGTGATTGCGATGCGTCAACCAGCGGGCCAGATCCAAACGATTGAGGGGTTGATCCCCTTGCGGTTCCAGAGCAGGCAGTGAAGCTGGAACCCCTGCGATGAGAGTCTCACGAGGTTGGTTGTAGAGCCCGCGTTCCAGGCGATAGGAGTTGCGTCTTTCCTTTCTTTCCTGCATCACCATCACTTTTGGGATGCCACCTTTGAGGCGATTGAGGGCTTCAGTGGCAGCTGTGCGTTCCTTTTGTGCCTTTTGAAGAGGAAGATAGGTTTGGCCAGCCCTTTTCCGGATCCGCTTGTTGGCGGCATCATCTCGCTCTTGCGCCGTTTGTTGGAGGGCTTCTTGAAGCGCTTCAAGTTCCTTGCGTTCTTCTTCACGATCCTGGGCCAGGGACTCCAATTCCCCGGGCAGGGTTTCGGACTGCCGCCTTTCCCAGATGGGGGCGAGGGCTCCGAACTTTTTCCAGGCCTGGTCCACTTGTGCCTGGGCATGATCCCGAGCTGCCTCTCCTCGCTGGATAGCTATTGTCTGTGACTCGGAGGCGATGGTCAGGACCGGGGGAGTCTGCGGATCGCCTCCTTCTCCGCTCACAGGGGTCTGGTTGAAGAAGTCGAAGAATTGATAGTATTCCTTTTGGGTGATCGGGTCAAACTTGTGATCGTGGCAGCGGGCGCAATTCAGGGTGGCTCCCAACCAGACGGTTCCCATGGTTTCGGTCATGTCCATGACGTAATCGACTCGGTTTTCTTCCGCGATGCGTCCACCTTCTCCGTTGATCATGTGATTGCGGCAGAAGCCTGTTGCCAAGATGCTTTCTTCCGAGCTCTGTGGTAGCAAATCACCCGCCAACTGCCATTGAGTAAACTGATCCCATGGCATGTTCTGATTGAAGGCTCGCACAACCCAATCTCGCCAAGGCCACATGGTTCGCTCTCGATCTCCCTGATAACCGTTGGAATCAGCATAGCGAGCAGCATCGAGCCACTCCCAGGCCATACGCTCTCCGTAGGCTGGAGAGGCCAGAAAACGGTCGATAGCTTTTTCCCACCATGAGGAAGCATTATCCTTGAGCATGGCATCCATTTCGCTTGGGGTAGGGGGTAAGCCGGTCAAGTCCAGTGCAAGGCGGCGGATCAGTGTCGAACGAGAGGCTTCGGGTTGCGGTTTCAATCCTTTTTCGGTGAGCTTCAGCTCCACAAACGCATCGACCGGGTGGAGATCCTGATTGGGAGGAACCGGGGCCTCGATGGGTTCGAGGGACCAATGACGACCCCATGCAGCGCCTTCCTTGATCCACGTCTCGAGACGTTCCTTTTCCTCTTGGCTGAGAGGGCGCCCCAATTCCGGAGGTGGCATAACCTCATCCACATCCTGGCTGTGGATACGAACAAGAAGTTCACTCATGTTGCTCTTCCCAGGATCAATGATAGCCAGGCCAGAGGAGGCTTGCCTCTTGGCTGCGAATTCCTGATCCAGCCTTAGATCGCCCTTGCGAGCCTGGGCGTCGGGACCATGGCATTGAAAGCACTTATCAGAGAGGATGGGTAGAATATCTTGGCTGAAGCGGATTTCTCTGGCGCTCTCAGCCCCTTGAGCCAAAAGACTAAACCATGACAGGTACTCCACCAGAAAAGGAGCCAGGCAAGCGATGATGGAACGGCCAATCGTGGGGCTGAAGTGCATTTGCCAGTTGGGTTTTCGTGGAGAGTACGTAATGGAAACACTAGGTGATGAAATCCTTGCCTGCAAGGGGGCTTTTGGATCTTCGGGAGAAGATCAGGCCATGAACGCAGGACAAGGTGTATACTTGCCCATGGAAAAGGCCGGAAGTGAACGATGTCACTCCCGGCCTTTAATGGAACTTTCCCTCAGGATCCGGGGAATCTATCGAGTCCGCTTTGAAGCGCTTGCTTTGCTGGGCTTCTTTGCTCTGGAGGTCGTCTTTGCTGCAGCCGCCTTCTTTCGAGTTGAGGAAGCTTTGGTGGGCGTTTCCGAAGCCGTGAAACTTGCCTTTTTGCGAGCAACCCGCTTGGGCTTTTTCTCAGTTGGGGCCGAAGCTTCCAACTGCTTGGTGCTGGCTTTGGCCTTGGCTGGGCTTGAGCCGGGTTTGGTCGTCGCAGCGACTTTCTTTGCGACGGCCTGCACTTCCTCCTCGTCCCTCCATTGCTTGGCCTCGATCCGATCCCAGAGGATGCGTTCGGCTTGAAACCAGAACGCTTCCTCCTCTCCCCAAGGCCGACCGTTTTTTTCCCACAGGAAATAGGCCTGCATGGCGGTTTCCTGATGGGATGGCTTGTGGGTGTTTTGTGCTGTTGCGATCATGACGCGACAATGCCTTTCATGGCGTTGATGTTTCGAAGTATGAGTTCAAAAAAAACCCTTGTCGTCCATGGAATCCATTAACTACTAGTGTTCGTCCAGGTGTTTGACGGCCGAAAAAGCCCTTTCCTTCCCTGCCCAACTCCTTAGCCAACCAACTATTTTAACATAAAAAATGGCAGTGCGAGGGTCAAGGAAACAAGATCCCAAGCAGCAGGATCAGCCTATCAGAGGATGGAGGACCTTTCCTTTGATATCAGTGAGACGAAATCTCCTTCCCTGATACTTGAAAGTCAATTGCTCATGATGGATGCCTAGTTGGTGGAGCATGGTGGCATGGAGATCATGAACATCCACTGCATTCTCGGTTACGCTGTAGCCGAAATCATCGGTGCTTCCATAGGTAATCCCTCCTTTGAAGCCACCTCCGGCGACCCATTGTGAAAAACAGCGTGGATGATGATCGCGGCCATAATTATCGGCCGTCAGCTTGCCTTGAGAATAATTCGTGCGGCCAAATTCTCCACCCCAGACCACCAGGGTATCCTCGAGGAGCCCGCGTTGCTTGAGGTCGGTGACCAGGGCTGCCGATGCCTGGTCGGTTTCCTTACATTGATTTCGAATGCCCCCGGGGAGGCCTCCGTGCTGATCCCAGCCTTGATGGAAAAGTTGAATGAAACGGACCCCACGCTCGGCCATCCTTCGGGCAAGCAGGCAATTGGAGGCGAAGGTGCCGGGCTTTTTTGCATCGTCTCCATAGAGATTGAAGGTGGCCTCACTCTCACCGCTCAAATCCATGACTTCCGGAACCGAGCTCTGCATACGAAAAGCCATCTCATACTGGGCGATGCGGGTGGCGATTTCAGGATCGTGTTCTCGCGACATCTGCCACTGATTCCACTCCTTCAAGGTGTCGAGCATGCGACGACGCTGGCTCTGACTGATGCCCTTGGGATTGTCCAGGTAGAGCACTGGATCGCTCCCGGCACGAAAGGGGACTCCTTGATGCACTGAAGGCAGAAACCCATTGCCCCAAAGCCTGGAATAAAGCGGCTGTCCTCCCTTGTCCTTGGTGATCAAAACGCAGAACGCCGGAAGGTTGGCGTTCTCTGAGCCCAGCCCATAGCTCAACCAGGAGCCCATGGAGGGGCGGCCAGCGATTTGTGAGCCAGTCTGAAAAAAGGTGATGGCAGGATCGTGATTGATGGCTTCGGTGTGCAGGGATCGAATGAGACAAAGATCATCGGCGATCTTGCAGGTGTAGGGCAGGATTTCGCTGATCTCCATGCCACTTTGCCCATGCTTGGAAAATTTGAAAGCGGACCCAGCCAGGGGAAGACTGGCTTGATTGGCCGACATGCCAGTTAGGCGCTGACCCTGGCGCACCGAGTCGGGCAATTCGTCTCCGTGCATCTTGTTGAGCAGCGGTTTGTGATCAAACAAATCCAGCTGGGAGGGCCCCCCACTCATGAAGAGGTAAATCACTCGCTTGGCCTTTGCTGCGTGATGCTGGTTTCCAAAGATAGCGTTTGGCGTGGGGTCGGAACTTTCGGCCTGCATCAAGTCCTGCAGGCCCAGGGCACCCAGACCCATTGCGGAACGGCTCAAAAAAGATCGACGGCTTGCAACGTCTGTGCGGGAGACATTCATGGTTACTTCTGGGGTGTGAGGAATGAATGAGGACATGGTTTATCTGCGAACAATAGCTTCGTCAAAATTGAGAATTGCAAGGGAAACGGCGCTCAATGCTTTCAAGGAGTTGCGGTCCAGACCTTCCTTCCAGGCAAGAGTGCCCACGGATTCGAGACTTTCATCTGGGTCTTGTTCCGAATCCAGGCGTTCCTGATAAATGCGCTCCAACCACTGCACTTCTTCGGGGTGCGGCGTTCTCCCGAGCACACATTGCACACCAAACGTCAGTTGAGCGCTGAGATTTTCTGGGAAAGCAACCAGCATGCGCTGGGCAAGCATGCGAGCGGCCTCCACGAACTGAGGGTCGTTGAGCAGGACAAGCGCCTGCAGTGGGGTGTTGGTCGTGCTCCTTCTTGCCACGCAATCTTCACGGGTGGTGGCATCAAAGGTCAGCATGGCAGGTGGTGGAGCGGTGCGTTTCCAGTAAGTGTAAAGGCTTCTTCGATGCAGGCCTTCGCCCTTGTCCGCCTGATAGGTCGCGCCAGAGACTTCTTTCCAGACCCCAGCGGGTTGATAGGGCTTCACACTGGGGCCGCCCAGTTTGGTCGACAGGATCCCTGCCGCACTCAGTGCCTGATCACGAAGCATCTCGGCCATGAGTCGCAGGCGCGGGCCACGAGCCAACCAGAGATTTTTTGGATCTATGTTCGTCATTTCAGTGGTTGGAGCGGAATCCCGACGGTATGCCTGAGAGGTGACCATGAGCTTGAGTAGTCGTTTGACATCCCATCCGGTATCCATGAAGGAGGCCGCCAACCAGTCCAGCAGCTCGGGGTGACTGGGTTGTGCACCTTGGCTTCCGAAGTCTTCGGAGGTCACCACCAATCCTCTCCCAAAGAGCATCTGCCAAAAACGATTGACCACCACTCTTGAGGTCAGGGGATGGTCGCGATCCACAAGCCAGCGGGCCAGTCCCAGGCGATTGGCAGGCCAATCTTCTGGGAAGGGTAGAATGCTGTCCGGGGTTCCGGCGCCCACGCGCTCACCGGGCTGATCGTATTGCCCACGAATCAGAACGTGGGTCTGGCGTCCGCCGGGGATTTCTCCCATCACCATGATCTCCCGGAAACTTTCCACGAGCTGACTTTCATGCTCTCTGGCCTCTTGCAGTTTTCCGAGCCATGCCTGATAGGGCTCGTGATGGTGCTGAAGCCAGTAATCGAACCACCCTGGCTTGTCGCTTGGTTGCTCAGTGGGCTGGTCTGCCACTAAGGGCTGGCGTCTTGCTACGGCCATTTCTGGAGCGCTAAGCGCGCGATCGTAGATCTTCAGGTTGTCCAGGGCGCCTCCTTTGAAACCTCTTCCACGAAACCGGGCTGCAAGTTGCAGGGGCGTATTGCCACCATAGGAGATGTCCTTGTAGAGAGAATCGCGTTCGATCTCCACCTCCATGGGCTGTCCATTGAGGTAAAAGGCCATGCCGGAGGCGCGACTGGATCCATCATAAGTACATCCCAGCGTCAACCACTGCTCAATGGGCAGTATTTCGCTGGTTCTGATCTTGATGGCATTGCCTGGCCAGAAGTGGATTAAGGCAAAAGAAGCATGCCCATCCTCGAGAAGCAATTCATAGCCACGGCTACCTGCATCCGATCCTGCCTTGGAGTGATGCATTACGATGAGTCGGTCACGCACCTCCGGGATCCATATCGAAACGCTCATGGAGAAAGCCTGGTTGCGATTGAAATCAGCGACCTTGGAGATGGAAGCCGAGTTTTCACCATCAAACCGGAGGGCCTTTCCTGTAGGTCCATCAATGCTCTCGGGCTGATCGCCCAGAGATGCGTAGTGATCGGCCTGGGCCAGGTTGAGGTATCCTTTTTCTTCCTTGGTCTCGAAGTCAAAGTGGCCCACCAGGGCGTTGTTGGGTTGAAGGATGAAGTCTTCCTTCTCA
>Ga0160423_10003282_pt1 | contig 13480 bp, 12 predicted proteins | sample CRUFie14St8metaG_FD_108191 | JGI IMG/M metagenome (GOLD analysis project Ga0160423, IMG submission 108191) | Marine microbial communities from the Costa Rica Dome - CRUD Field 142mm St8 metaG | ecosystem: Environmental > Aquatic > Marine > Oceanic > Photic zone | place: Costa Rica: the Eastern...
AGGAGATCTCCTCTTACCTGTTGGAATGCCAGCTGCCGCGCGGCGCTCCCCGCTGTTCTTCGCTGCGGTGAATCCCTTTTTGCCCACCCCCCTCCCCCCCGCCTTAGGGTTTGCCGATCGTGTTTTTTTCGGTCTCTCTTTCGGAAATTTCGGAAATTTTTCTGGGTGTAGGCTGCAGGGGAGGGGAGAAGGCCGCCGCGGGGGGCGGGGGCGGGGGAGGTCGACCGATACCGATCCATTGGCGAGGAGCCCTGCTCGAAGGATCGACCAGATCACAACCCCGCCATAGACCTTTCAGTGGCCGACGCGCCCGCCTCAGACAGAAAAGAAGCGGCACGGGAACAGAAAGACACGACGATACTGCACTGGACTCCGCTTGGCTTGGCGCTATCCTGCGCGGGAGAGCGGATGGCGCGGGATTCACACAGACACAATGCGTGCGTCCGTTCGTGCGTGTTTCAGAGCAGCCATGGCATTTTCGTCTTTCCAGACGTTTACTGGTAGTATTACAATGAGAGCCGACGAGAGAGGCCTCGCTCGCGCAGAGCGTAGAGAAGATTCGGATCCCGACTCTACGAGATCGGATCCTCCCCGTCCTCGCCCTCGAATCTCTCTCTCAAAGTCGCCGGCTAGCTCGCGCAGTTCTTTCCAACTTTCTTAGATCAGGAGCTTCTCAATGGCGAGCTTGGTGGACTCAATCTGGCTCTTGAGCTGGCTACCCTCGTTGGTGGTGATCGAGCAGGAGATCACCGACCTGCTGACGCCGCACGCCCTGCCCAGGGCCTGCTTGCTGGGGATGAAGACGTAAGGAACGTTCTTGTCCTCCGCCAGCAGAGGCAAGTGGAGCAAGATCTCCAAAGGCTCCGTGTCCGCCGCCATCACAACGAACTCTGCGATGCCACGGTTGAGGGTCTTCGTCGCCTCGTTCGCGCCCTGGACGACAGAAAGACAGAATGAGAGAGAAGGGGTTAGCACTAACTCTTGTTTTTTTTTTTTGGTTTTCGCTGCTTTGCGTTGCCTCCCTTCTAGAAACACGTCTTAAATCGTCAGTTGTCGAACTCGAACTCACCTTCTTGAGCTGCTTGTAGTTACACGCCTGTTGTACAAGGTCCAGGATGGTCTGGGTGAGCTTGGCGTCCGCCAGCGGGTAGGCCTTTGGGTTCACTTCTCCGGTCATCTTCTTTTCTAATCTATCTCTTCTGTCTTCGCTTCGCGGCTCGGACCTCTGCAAAAGGGCCGACTTGATAACTCGTGGTTTGACTTGTTCTATAAGTGTCCGACCTCGAAAGTCGGTTTCACTAAAGTCGGTTTCGCTGGGGTTTGCTTGGGGTCTCCTTCACCGCAGTCGATTGCTCCGGTCGCCCTGGCTGTGATTGGCAGTTCCGCAGCCCTGCAGCCGCCAACAACAAACGAAAAACAACAAAAATGGGGGCGAGATTTCAGTGCCTAGTATAGTGTACACCCCAAAACCGTCCTCTAAGATAAGGATGAGGAGATGAGGAGGGGAGTGCGGGCGTGAGAGAGGTGCGTGAGAGAGGGACGATCGATCGATCGATCATGAACAGGAAGGAGATGGTGACGAGGGTCGGAGGAGGGATCCATGGGTCCATGGCAACTGTTAGGGTGAAGCCGCATAGGCGCATAGGGGCGGGAGCGAGAACACTCGTCGTCACTGGAAGCAAGAAACCTGCTGCTTATTACCAAGCAGGCAGGCACCTTCGAGGCGTCGCCGCCCAGGCGGCCTCTTCGTCTAACCAGGCCGGCTCGGAACCCCGCGTTGCGATCGTGGGAGCCACCGGTGCTGTGGGTCAAGAGTTTCTGAAGCTCCTGGACGAGCGGGACTTTCCTTTAAAGGAACTGAAGCTCTTGGCGAGTGCCCGTTCGGCGGGAAAGACGATGAAGTTCCAAGGCCGTGACCTGGTGGTGGAGGAGCTTAAAGAGGACAGTTTTGGGGACGTCGACATCGCCCTTTTTTCGGCGGGCGGCGGCATAAGCAAGAAGTTCGGCCCCCTCGCGTCCGACGCAGGCGCCGTGGTGGTGGACAACTCCTCCGCGTTTAGGATGACCGAGGGGGTCCCTCTGGTGATCCCTGAGATCAACGCGGAGGCCATGCGGGGGGTGAGCTGGCGCGAAAGGACCGGCGGGATCATCGCCAACCCGAACTGCTCCACGATCATCGCGCTCATGGCCGTCACCCCGCTGCACAGGGAGGCCGGCGTCAGGAGGATGGTCGTGTCCACATACCAGGCCGCTTCGGGCGCGGGGCAGGCCGCCATGGACGAGCTGGTGCTTCAGACGAAGGAGGCCCTCGAGGGCAAGGAGGTGGGTGTTCGGCCGAATCGGACCGACTGCTCCGCCTAAATCAACCACATGCGCTGACCTGCCCCCTCCCCTCCCCACCCTCCTCTCTCTCTCTCTCTCTCTCTGTTTCTCATTTTACCAACCAAACAAAAACGACCAGGTCACCAAGGACATCTTCCCCTTTCAGTACGCCTTCAACCTCTTCTCGCACAACTCCCCGATGCAGGACAACGGGTACAACGAGGAGGAGCTGAAGATGGTCAAGGAGACGAAGAAGATCTGGTCGTACGACGACGTCAGCATCACGGCAACCTGCATCCGCGTTCCCGTGATCAGGGCCCACGCCGAGTCCATCAACCTCGAGTTCGACAGGCCCCTGAGCGAGGAGAGGGCGCGGGAGCTTTTGAGCGGTTCGCCTGGGGTCACGATTAGCGACGACAGGGCCGCCAACTCCTTCCCGACCCCGCTGGACGCCAGCTACAAGGACGACGTTCTCGTGGGCAGGATAAGGCGCGACATCTCCCGCGAGGACCAGAACGGCCTGGACCTCTTTGTTTGCGGAGACCAGATCAGGAAGGGCGCAGCGCTCAACGCGGTGCAGATCGCGGAGCTCCTGCTCGAGCAGTGACGCGGCGTCAAGCGGAGGAACACACATACACACACACAATAAAAAAGAATTGTTTCGCTGTTGTCGTCCTCGCCATCTCAGCTGTTGTCCTGCTGCCGGTCCTCGAGCGTCTCAAGGGGCAGTCCCCTCCTCACAGCGAGCCTGGCCTTAATGAGTTCCTCGTCCCCGTCCTCCACCTCCGTCTTCTCCGCCCACGGGTGGTTCTCTGGAATCGCAAAGTCCTCCAGTCGGTCGGCCTCGCCCCCCTCCCTTTTCTTCCGCAGGTCCCCCGCCCGCCTTGCCCTGGCGCGCTCGATCTGCTCCCTCGACAGCGTCTCCACCTGAACGGTGTTAATATTCTTCATCATGTTGTTGTAATAAGGGTCGCTCTCGTTCTCCCTGTCCTCGTCCAGCATCCCCCGCGAGACCAACCGGTCCACGCTTCCCGTCCTTCTGCCAAAAAAAACCTTTTTCAGCCCCAAAAACACAACGACGACGCCCAAAGCAGACAAAGCGAGTACGGCCTTGGGCATGGCGGTCACAGAATTATGTATTCCCGATGGACCCTCTTGGTGTCTTGTCTGCCTTGTGGTTGGCTTCTTCGTTTTGCCTCTTTGGTGTTGCCTCGTTTCCCCTGACCTGGCCTGGACCCTGACCTCCAGGACCCTGGAGGACCGCCGGGTGGACCGGCAGCAGGGCGAAGGACGGAAAGGCCTCGCGACCATGGCGCCGAGGTGCGCGGTTGCCATGCCTACGCACTGATGATTGACTCTCTCTTCCTCCTTCCTCAGAAAGAACTGCAATGTTGTTGTCGACCGCGTCCTTGAGGATGATGGCGCGAAACTCTCTTGTGGGTGGGTGTCGTCTATCCACTTTTAGGAAACAGCAAAAGGCACGGGCACGAAAGGAGTGTACGAATGCGATAAAACGAGTGTACATGGACCTGAGGTGGTGAGGCGACGTGACCTGGGCCGTTGCAAAGCAAAGCATCACTCTCCTGTGGTGACGGAGTTTATCATCATGATGGATGCCAAGCTTGAGGGGAGGGCGGCGGCCATGTGCTCCCGTCCTGGCAGGATGGAACCCCATGGCCAGGACCTTCAGGACTGCAAGAACCATGCAGCGGATTCCGTCGCTCGTTTCGTGTCTTCAAAAACCTTTTTGTCTTTCTGTCTCGTGGCCTTTGGAGCCGTGTGCTTGGACCAGGGTCTGGAGTTTTCCAAAATACTCGATAACGCTGTAGACGTACCTCTGTACGAGTTCTTCGCAAATAGGAAACCAGCCTTCCAGAAAAGTCTGGCCGAACACGTGTTGGGCCTTCAGGAACCTGGAGAAGCTGGAGTGAAGTGGCTTGGGGTCGGTACGGTATGGTTGAAACGACTTGCACAGAGGTCCGTGTTGTGTGAGAAAATCCTGTCGTTGGTGTCCGTGGGCAGGGTGCTGAGCAACGGGCCGGTGTTCTTCGCGGCGGGATCCATCTGCGCCGTTGCGGCCTTCCACGCCCTTTGTTTGCTCCTTGGTTCACGCGGCAGGAGTTCGGATGGCCACCGCCGAGGGCTCACCCGCTTCGCGGTCATCCTCTTCTTCTCCTACGTCTGCGGCGGCAAGGGTCTGGCGTGCGACACCGCCACCATGCTGCTCCTGAAGAACTACTTTGGCCGCCTCAGGCCCCGGGAGTACGCCCACGACACGAGGTCCCTGGCCTTCCCCTCGGGGCACACCAACGGAGCGTCCTTCTTCTGCGGAGTGCTGGCAGCCCTGGTCCTGCCGAACCTGCTGAGCACGCTGATGCCGGGGTGGGCGAACGGTCGCAAGCCGAAGCTCGGGAGGTCGGGCCTGGCGCTGCTGACGGCCTGGGTCGTGCTGACGGCGGCCACGGCAGTGGGGAGGGTTGTATCTCTGAAGCACTGGTGCTCCGACTGCGTGTGCGGTTCCTTCACGGGAGCGATCACGGTGAGCCTGGCCTCCATCGTCGCGCTGTCCCTCGAGTCGAGGCTCCTGCGGCCGAGAAAGCCAGAGGGCAAGGCCGCGTGAGAAACCTGTGGAGAGCCCACCGCTGTAGAATCTATTGTAATACCCGTAAACCAAGCACCCTTTGTTTTTGTTATTCATTTTTTGTTGTTGTTGTGATTGATTTTGGAGGTGAACGACGTTTCCTGTTGCGCCACCGCAGCCCTCGCCACGAACTTTCGCCTCCTCCTCCACCCCACCCCGTTTGTCTGGCCCCTTGGTCCATTTTCGATTTAGGTAACGTCGTTTTTTTTTTTTTTTGAACGTTGGAATTCCAAAGGTACTGGATCTTTGCTTTTGCCTCGGTAACTGGGGGGGCAGGGGGGGTAGAACGCGACAGCCAGCGACTCGAGCAGCGCGGTGCGGGACGCCGAAAGCAGAGCTGTATCGAGGCCTGCGGAGCCCGACAGCGCCAGGGGGGAGGCGAGGTGAAGCGCCGTGGAGAGCGCTTGAGTACTTGAGGCTTAGGGACTCCAAGGGGGTCGGGGCCGCGTGTGTGTCTGTGGGAGGGGGGGGGGGGGAGGGGGAAGAGGTGCGTGTCTGTCTATCTAAGGCAAAGATGACGACCGGCGACGCGGGGAAGATGGAGGGCATCCAGCACCGCATGGGCAAGAAGATCGCCCAGCTTACCAAGGTGATTTATCACTTGAATAATAAGAACGAGGACCACGAGTTCGACCTGCAGGACGTGGAGAACCAGTACGAGTGCGAGATCCAGAACATATTGCAGGACACGGCGAGCAAGCTAAAGAGGTTCCAGGCCGAGCTGAGAACAAAAACAGACTCGCAGAGGGTGGAGCGCGCCACCAAGAAGCTGGAGGAGGAGCACGCGAGGCAGGTCGAGGCCTACGACGCAGAGGTTCGCAGGCTTCGCGAGAAGTCGATGGTGACTAAGGCGAACTTCGAGACGAGGGTTGGCGCTCTGGTGAACGAGCTTCAGCACGTGAAGGGCGAATTCACCGCCCGTCTTCTGGAGTTCAAGGCGGTGAGCGTGAAGTGTGAGGAGGCTGGCGTGGCTGACGCGAGGGACAAGGTTTTGGACCTGGAGCAACGCCTCCGCAAGACGAGGGAGGATTCGGAGGCGAAGCTCCAGCAGGAGCGCAACAGGTACAGCGAGATGCTGGCGGAGCGCACGACGAAGGAGGAGGAGCTCAGCGTTCGGTTGAGGGAGATGGCCGCCGAGGTCAGAAGGGGCAAGGCCGAGTACGATGTGGCAATCGAGGCGGAGAGGAGGAGGAGGCAGGACGAGGGGGACGGCGGCGCCAGAAGGCTCGCGGAGGCCCTTGACGAGTGCGCGAGGGAGCGCCGAGAGGCCGAGGAGGAATGGAAGGCCAAGGTCGAGTCTTTGATCGACCAGATCGAGGGGGAGAAGCAGAGGGGCAAAGAGGAGGTGGGGAGGCTGAGAGGGGAGCTCGAGGGCTGTAGGGCAGAGGCTTCCACGGCGAGGGATGAGGCCGCCTCGCTCGGAGACACGTGCAAGGCCCAGGAGCGCAAGATCGCCGACTTGGAGCGCGACTTCGACCAGTTGAAGAGGAGGTCGGAGGAAACGAAGGCCGCTTTGACAGCGGACGCGAGCGCTGGGGCAAAGGACCTCACTGAGAAGCTCGAGGCGTCCCTCCTAGCGAGGGAGGCCCTGCACAGGGACCTGGAGTCGGCGCGAAGCGACCTCGAGGTGACGCGGGAGAGCCAGAGGTCACTGCAGCGGAGCTTGGAGGACGCCAAGGCGAAGTTGCTAGAGGAGACCGAGAGGGCTGGCAAAGCGGAGAAGCTCGAGAGGAAGATTTCCTCCGACTTGGAGTCCGTGAGAAGCTCCAGGGACAAGGTCAGAAAGGACCTGGAGGCGTCCAAGGAGGAGTCCGACAGGCTCCGGGCGGCGCTGGCCAAGGCGAAGGAGGGCCAGGGCACTGAGGCAGGCAAGGCGCGAGAGCAAGCCAGGAAGGAGGGGCAGCGCAGAATGGAACAGGTTCAGGAGGAGCACCGCAAGAGGATCGCCAAGATGGAGAAGGACCACGCCCAGGAGCTGGAGCAGCGCGCCAAGGACGCGGCCACCCGTCTCGGCAAGTCCGAGGACGCCATGAAGCAGAAGATGGCGGCTCTCAGGAAGGAGCTCGAGAACCAGCTCGCGCAGCACGCCAAGGAGCACAAGGTCTCGATCGCACAGCTCGAGGAGCAGAAGCAGCTGTCGGAGAACGACCTCAAGGGCCAGATCAGCGACCTGATGCAGCGCCTGGGCGAGGAGGCCCAGGAGCGCAAGGAGGCCATGGCCAGGAGTGGCGAGGAGAGCGAGAGGGCCGCGGGCGACCTCAGGGATGCGAGAGCAAAGATTTCTCAGCTTGAGGGCGCTGTGAAGAAGCATAGGGACGGCGAGCAGGGCCTTAGAAAGAGGTTGCAGGACATGGAGCAGGCGGCCAAGGACGCGGGAGCGAGGGAGCAGAAGCTGGAGAGGGCGAAGGCCGAGCTCCAGGCCGCCAAGGATGCCTCGGAGGAGGCCAGGAGGGCCGATTCAGAGCGCGCCAAGCAGAGGCTCGCGCGTGAGCTGAACGACCTGGACAGGGAGTGGAGCAAGAAGGCGGAGACGAGGTGCAAGGAGGCCATGGCGGAGACGGTGGAGAAGCACGCCGCGGAGGTGTGCAGGATCAGGGAGGAGCTGGCGGCGGAGAAGGCCGCGGCTTTGGAGGATCTGAGGTCGGAGGGTGAGAAGAGAGTCGAGGCAATGGGGGCGGACCACTCCGCGGAGGTGTCGAGGCTCGAGAACGAGCTGCTGGACGAGAGGGCTGGCGGCAAGAAACGCGCAGCTGAGGACAAGGCCGAGAGGGCGAGGGAGCTCAGGGAGCTGAAGGAGGCCGCCGAGGAGGACAGGAGGAACCTGGAGGCCAAGCACGCCTCCGCAGTGGAGCTGCTGGAGAGGAGGCGCCAGGCAGAGCTGGAGTCCGCGCTCGAGGACGCCGAGTCTGAGAGACAGAAGCAAGAGCGGGAATTGCGAGGGCGGCATGCCGATGAGGTTGCCAGGATGCAAGGGGAGCAGGAGGAGCTGGTGAGGGGGCACGAGGCCACGACGAAGGCGAGGGAGGCCGAGTGGGAGGATAGGCTGGCGAAGGAGATTGGCGACCTGGGCACCAGGCACCAGGGCGACCTCTCGGCGCTGCAGAAGCAGCTCTCGGACGACTTTTTCGCGCAGATCCAGGCGGCCGACTTGGAGCATCAGAAGAGGCAGAAGGCCTTGGAGAGGGACGGCGATGCGGCGAGATCGGAGTGCGAGGAGGCCCGGAAGAGGGGTAACGACCTCGAGGCTCGGCTTGGGATGGTCACGGAAGAGAGGGACGCTATCTCATCCGAGAGGACGGATTTGGAGCGCGCCCTGGGGAGGGAGAAGCGCGACCACGCGGAGAGCCTTCAGAGCCTGAGGAGGGAGGTGGAGGAGACCCTCAGAAGGGCGGAGCAGAAGCACGAGGCCGCTATGGCGGATCTAGCCAGGCGGAGGGACGAGGAGGCCGAGGAGGCCGGCAGGGTCCATGAGGGCGAGGTCTCGGAGCTGTCGGAGCAGATGCGTGAGCTGAGGACCGCTCACGACCTGCTCACGGAGAGGTTCGAAAGCAGGGAGAGCCGCGAGGAGGACCTCGCGGAGATCGAGCGGCTAAAGCAGGAGAGCGCCGGGAAGGACGAACTGCTCAACGACACCATGGAAAAGATGAAAAGGCTGCAGATCGAACTTCTGAACAGGGAGGAAAGCTACAACAAGAACTTTGCGAACGGCGGCTCAGCCCCCACCAAGAAGACCTCCGGCCAGGACGCCATCTTGAGCTGGATGCTGAAAAACATGAAGGAGGCGAGGATTGACAGCGCCAGGAGGAAGACGGGTGCGGGTCAGCCCGCCATGATGGCCAGGAGGCAGTCCATGTTCTGATTCTCCCGATTGGCCCACAATGTAACACCAACAACACAACCTGTCTTTTCCTCATTCCACTCGATTCAATCTTTTGCTCTCGTACAGCTGTCAGGAGGCAGATCTGAATCCACCACACATCCAGTAGCCGCCCCCCCGAGCCGCGCGCGAAGCGAACCAGGCAGAACACCAACAGGCGGGGGGACCAGGCCGAGGTCCAGGAGGCCGAGAACGAGGGGGACAGGAAAGGACAGGGGAGAGAATGGCGGACGTGTCGTCGGCCTGCGACGTGGTTTCGTCGAGGTTCGAGGCGTGCCCGCCGGAACGCGCCCTTCGGACGCTGTGTGCCTTCGTGTCCAGGCGGGAAAGGGAGGACTCTTTCAAGGCAGGGCAGAATGCGTCGTTGAACCAGAAAGTAGTAGGAGGAGGGGGGGAAACATTAGATGACCATGGAAGCGGGGGGTCCCATGTCGTAGGCAGCGCGGGCCAGCTTCGACTCGTGAGGGACTCCCTCGTGGCCCAGCTTGGTGGTATGGATTCCGAGGTTTGCATTCGGGCCTTCCAGGAGGCCAAGGAGACCCCAGAACGGAAACAGACCTCTTTGTCGGCCGGTAGGGTGAAGAACTCTGTGGACCAGGACCAAAACCCGACCTTTGAGCTCGAGATGGGAACCAAGACGGTGGCAGGGCTGGTCGCTGAAAGAATCGCTGAGAAGCGGAAGCGGAAGAAGGACAAGAAGGAAAAGAAAAAGAAAAAAAAGAGGAAAAAGGACGAGTGAGGTCTGAGCCAAACCAAGGGCTCTACGAACAATAACAACGTGTGGGGCGCAAAGCCCCATTGTAACTTATGATTCTTAGCGAAGAAGACGGGCCTGGAGACCGTACCGCAGCACTCTACCACTCCTTCACGTGTTCACCTTCAACGAGGCAACGTGTTCGCCTTCAGCCAGTCCAGGTAGTCCCCGCTGCCGCCGAGAATGGGCACGGCGATGACCTTGGTTGCGGGAGAGTTGAGGGAAGGAGGGAGTCAGCACAGGGATGGGGAAGGCGGGCGGAGACCGCCATGGCGGCGGTTTCGCGCTCCCTTGCTCACCTCCGGGGTGTCGTATTCATGCTCCTGCTTCACCCTCTTAACGATCTTGTCCAGCAGGCCTGCGCGGCTCTTGATCATCAACAGGAGCTCCTGGTCCTTCTCGACCTGTTTCGGGAGAAGTGAGGATGAGTGAAGCGAGGGGGTCAGGGAGGGAGGGAGAGACAGAGAGAGAGCGCGCAGGGGCGTTCTCACCTTGTCCTCCCAGATATACACAGACTCCACGCCCGGTATTATGTTCACGCACGCAGCGAGCTTGGACTCCACGAGGGTCCTGGAGATCGAGTACGCGATCTTCTTCGACGGCACGGTCACGTAGTACGCCTTGGTTTGCGGGAGAGTAAAGGGAGGGAGAGAGTCAGCGGAGGGATGGGCAAGGCGGGCGGAGAAGGCCATGGCGGCGGTCTCTGGCTCTCTTGCTCACCGCGTACTCGGTCGCCTGGGCGCCGGTTGTGGAGCCGCGCGTTGGCTCTGAAGAAGCCGCACAACCCATGGCCCTCCTCGCCGTCCCTTGGAGCCTAGCCGCCGCGGACCCGAGGCCGTGGCGAAGACCGCCCGCCGCTAGCATCGCGAGAGAGGGTCCTGGAGCCGGTCAGAACCTTTGACGAATCGGTTGCGTTGGAAGGAACGCCGAGAGAAGAGAGAGAGAGAGAGAGACTGAGTGCTCGTACCTGTTTCCCAGTCGTTAGCACCGAGGCCCGCCAACGCGAGCGCCAGAGTGAAGGCGAGCCAAGCCGCGTAAAAGAGGGGAGCCCGCCCTCGGTGATTGCCCTTTTCCTCCTCCCGCCCGATCCTGCCCCTGATCCGGTTTTCGCCACCCAGACCCCCGCTGCCCCCGCTTTTGGCGCGCTCAAGGCCCCAACAAGATCCTTCGTTCCCCTCACAACGGACCGGGAAATCGCGGTGCATTTCTAGCAACCCTGCATACATTGGAATACAGACCAATCTGTGGGGAACATCCTGCCTGTGCAAAGATCTCGAACACTCTGTGGATTGGCAATCCTCCAGCCAAAGGTTCTATCTTTGAAACACTGAGGTTTTTTTCCAGGACCCTCTTGAGTGCGGTCATGAAGACTGATCTAAAATGTTTTGCGAAAGGCGTTGTAGTGCTCTTCGTCGAAAACAGAAAAGAGCATCCATAGCTGCAGGGTGTGTTTGTTTTCACAACCACTGAACCCACACTTTTTTTTTTGGCTCCCCCCCTCAGCTCCCCTCTCGCCGACACAACAGAACCCACACCTCCTACAAACACAATCCACCATTGTCTACTATGATGATGCTTGAACTGCGAGTGTACCGGATGATGATCTGTACTGAAATGGCAAAAATCAAACTAGGCACTTCCTCCGGAGGCCAAGGGGGTGGTGGATGCGGGACGACTCTGCCTCTACTTGGGGCGACGTTCGAAGATAAGGTACAGTTACAATCAAAGTTACAACAACTGCCGCACATTCCTTGCTTGGTGTGGTTTGCTGCTGATTTTACCGGGACAAGGTCGCTCACGCGATGTACGGCGGGAACACGTCAAAGTAGATGTCCCCCGTCACCTCGGCCTCGATCTCCAGGGTCTGGTTCGTCAGCCTCGTCCCGTTCCTGTCGCCCACCTGGGCAAAGGTCTGGTTCTGGCAGATGGTGCCCACCTTCCTGGCCGCGGAGCTGAGCGAGCCGTTGAGCGATACCAGGGGGTTGGAGGCCTCGTTCGATAGCGCGACCTTGAAGAACCCCGTGTCCCTGTACTGGTCGCTCTTTTCCGAGATCGAGATGCTCCCCGCCGCCGTTCTCAGGACGTACTGACCGATGAAGTCGAGACAGCCCATGATCTGGAGAGAGAAGAGGAGAGAAACATTTGTGTAGTAGAAGTGTCAGCGGCGAGAGGATCCGGGACGGGGAAGACTCTCTCTCTGTCTCTCTATCGTTCGGGGGAGGGTCTAACCTGGAGCCGCGTGTGCCCGACTTTGATCTTGTGCTTCACGTTCCCACCCTTGATCCTGCCCAGGACCACGGCCGGCCTCCCGCCGTTCTCGGCCCCCTTGGAGTCGATCACCAGAACCCCTGGCTCTGTCTCGCACTTGAGCGTCCTGACCTCGTATTCCTTGGTTTGAGGGAATCCCGGGGCGTAGTCCACGGCCTCCTGGCACAGGTTCTTGTTGTCGCCCTCGAACAGAGTTACGTTGTGGATCTTCAGGATGGCGCCGTCGCGGTCCTCGTCTGTGTTGACTCTCATGGTATGGCACGCCGTGTTGTTGGTGGTGATGGTTCCGGTCGAGGTGTTCAGCTCAATCTTGAAGGCGTGCAGATCGTTCGCCTCGATGTCCCCGACCTTGTTTAGCATCTTTTGCGATTGTGCGCGCGTGGAGCCGCCACAGCAAGAAGAACGAGGAGAGGGAGACGGATGGAGAGACTTAGAGTCAGACTGAGCAGAGCATGAGAGAGAGAGAGAGAGAGAGGGAAGAAAATCCTTTTCCTCCTTCGTCGCCCTCATCGCTCACCTGCACGGTCTCGAAGTTCGCGGCGGAGAGGTCCCTCGACCTGATGTGCCCCTTGGTCACGTTCGCCACCAGCTTGGTCTCATCCAGCAGGCACGCCGTGGGCACCTCCACCTCAACGTCCGCCCTCCTGCACTTGACATCGCCGCTAAGCCTGTTGCTCGTCAGAGACGCCAGCGTGACGTTTGCCCTGAGCTCCGAGGCCTCCTTGCCGACCAACAGCTCCTTCTGTCCCAGCGAGACCAACAGGCTGGTGATCCTCGTCAGGAAGTACTTGTCCGCCGCGCGGTTCCTCACGCGAAACACAATCTCGTTCGCCGTCACGTCCGAGTTCTCGACGAACTTGACGGTGCCAAAGTTCTGCTCTATGCTCAGCACGTCGATCTTGGGGCCCACGACCTTCTTGATCTTCCCGTCCCTCGCTATTTTCTGCAGCGAGGTCGCGCCGAAGTCGATCTCGTACCGGAACTCCTCGGCCTTGGTGTTCCTCGGGTACCTTTGCGGAGCAGAGAAAAGGGGAGAACAACGTCAGAGGGAGAACAAAGTACAGATATGGATGTGGGTGTCAGCAGTCCCTTTGGCTTTGGGTAAAGATTCAATCGTCCAAGGTCTTGGCTTTCAAGTCGGGCCAACTCACCTGCAGTACTCGACCTGGACGATGAGGATTATGCTCGCGAGGATAAGTCCCAACATGCACGCGCTGGTGAATATAGCCGTGTACGCGATGCACTTGTGAACCCTCTGTTTGTGCTTCATCATGAGCTGCTTGGCCTTCCCCTTCCTCCTCCTCTGCGCCCGCCTCTGCTTCTCTTGCGCCAGGTCCTGGTCGCTCCCTTGCTGGGTCACGGGCAAAAGGGAGAGGTCCCCTGGACGGACCCCAAGGCTCGCAAGCTTTGCCGCCCGGGAGGGGGGCCTACCTCCTCCCTCGTCCCGCCTCTTCGTCACCGCCATGTGCATGGCGGCTCTTCGAGACGACCACTCCTAGGGTGTGTTTCGCTCGGGCGGGGGCGGCGTTATGGCCGAACACTACCTAGGCCTGCCCCTCTCGGGTCTTCGCTCAACCGGTACGATTCTGCACTGGGACCCAAAGGTCCGCGGTCTCGA
>Ga0160423_10003284_pt1 | contig 13471 bp, 17 predicted proteins | sample CRUFie14St8metaG_FD_108191 | JGI IMG/M metagenome (GOLD analysis project Ga0160423, IMG submission 108191) | Marine microbial communities from the Costa Rica Dome - CRUD Field 142mm St8 metaG | ecosystem: Environmental > Aquatic > Marine > Oceanic > Photic zone | place: Costa Rica: the Eastern...
AATCACTGATAAAGAACTACTAAAAAGCATGGATGTAAACTGTAAAGCTGCATCTGAACTAGTTGGTAGGTTGTTTATTGATGAAGATATGCTTGACTCACAACAAGTATCTATGATTAAGAAAGAAATAGATAAACCATCTTTTAATTATGGAGTACATAATGATAGTGCGTGGGCATTCTATAATCATGTAACACATGCTTTGAAGAAAGCACACCCAAGAGATTGGCTAGCAGATCAGCAGAACTTTCATGATTTTATTACTGCAGAACTTATTAATAAGAATCTCTATGCAAACTTAGAATTAGTTAATCAAGAGATTGCAACCCGTGAGGATCTGAATATTACTATGGAAGAAGTTGTAGACGTAGTAATTGATGAAGATATCACTAACAGAAGACTCATTCATGACAGTTATATGGGTAGAGTCTAAATGGATAGGGAAGTAATAATATTAATAATTGCTATTATAATCTTATACCGTATAGTTAGGTATAGATCATTTGGTGAGTAATATAGAGGGCCAACCAACCAGGGAAACCTGGGCCCTCTACACCATTAAAATATGGATAAAAAACTAATACATATGACAGAGCCGCAGGTAAGAGCCAAGAGCATATATAATACTTTAGGAGCTATAGATGGCCAAGTGCATATTGTACAGCTTTTATATTTTACAAAAGGTTTAAAGTTTATAAATCTTTTGGATTATTGGAAAGAAGTTGATTTAGAATTTAAAAAGCTAAAAGATGCAGATAGATTTGACGGAACCAGAATTGCTTAAATTATTGGAGGTTCAATATTTAAAAGGACGTTTAGATGAGTTACAATTAAAAGCTTATCCAAACATAGTTAACCTACAGAGGCAAAGAAAGATTGACATGCGCATTGATAAGTACTATAAAAAGCTGAAGCAAGTTGATGAATCTGCTTATTACTTATACATGACAGAGCATGCAAACAGAATAGTTGCTAAAAGAAAGTCCCAAGCTAAGATAAAAGAATTATTGGAGGATATCCTTCCTTCTATAGATGCAGAAACACAAAAAGAAACATATGAGAAAATCAAAGCGCAACTACATAGTTATAAATGGCAAAAAGGTTAAGTATGAAGATCGTAGTCAGTTTAATCAAATATATCACTGGCAGAGATCTAATATGCAAACCACTGCTAAAAGAAGAAATAAAAATAAAAGTTAATGAATGCTAAAGAAAGAAAAGAAAGACCTGTATTTACAGGTGTATTAAAATATTTTCCGGATGCTATTATGGAAGTAGCACGTGTATCGTTACAAGGAAACAAACAACATCATCCAGACAAACCATTACATTGGGATCGTAGTAAATCAACAGATGACTATGATGCTCTTGCTAGACATTTAATTGATGCAGGCACGGTTGATGATGATGGAATTCGTCATACAGCAAAGGTTGCATGGCGTGCATTAGCTTGCTTACAAAAAGAACTAGAAAATGAAAAATGATATATATAAAAGCCATGTTACTGGCAACACCGTAATAAAAAAAGAAGATGGTTGGTATGATACTGTAAATAAAAAACGTCTTATGAGCTATCAAGTATATAAGTTTACATCGTTATCTAAAAGATATTAATCTTTTTTAAAGTTATCAGACATAATACTATTCATAGTACCTAGTACAGTTGTATTAGGGTCAGGTCTGAATCCACCTTTGTTTGCATTTGCAGCAGTATTAACCACTGAGCCACCAGCCCTTACTTTAGGACTATGTGGACTCAGTGGATTACTTGCTTTATTTCCTTTTGCTTTACTCATTATACTACTGTTACAGTGTTATTAAATAAGTCAATTTGAATTTCAGTACCATCACCAGCAATCAGTGAACGGCCAGTGCTAGGATCAATTCCAATTTCTATATGTGAACCTGGAGTATTAGGATCTTCTCTAAATGCTCTAAAACCTGCAGCATCACTATGTGTCTTAGCATAAGCAGTGTTATTACCGTCTAGCGTTAGATTATCACCTACTGAATATCCTGTACCTGGATGTATGGACCATGGTGCAACTTGTGTAATAACTCCACCGTTTTGAGTTACAAATGCAAACGCACCTGAACCACTTCCACCTGAAAGCATTACATAACCGGTTTGTGGACTAGAATTACCTAACTGATAACCGCTACCACCATTAAATAAACTTAAACCTGTGATTGCTCCATTAGCATCAACAGATGTAACGTTTGCTGCACCACCAGCACCTGTTGCTCTACGCCATGTATCACCAACTAATTTTGCTGTAACAATACCATTGCCACTTGTAGCTGCTAATTGTTGTATTAAAGTATCAGGCAGTTTAAATAGACCAGTAGTTCTAGAAAAATCACTATAATTAAAACCAAAAGCATAGTATCCTGGTAAAGCACTCTGCTGATAGTTTCTCTCATCACCTATTCTACCACCATCTGTTTGATCAACATCAGCCCAAGCAATAGCATAAGGACCACCTGGTCTTGATCTATTCCACCAAACTGGTGATTGAGTACCTGACCCTGCTCCTTGAGTTATATACTCATTAGTAAATTTATATGTTGGCAAAGTAAATTTATTTTGACTAGTCCCTTTTGAAGTACCAGTATTTGAACAATTAAATCTTCTTGATCTAAAAGTTTGAATATCACCATTTACATCCGTAACCATAAACACTAGAGCAAATCCTCCATCATTACAAGTGTGACCGGTAGGCATAGAACCTGTTTGTACTAGAGGTATCTGTACTTGTGAGTTAGGTGCAAACTTAATATCTTCTTCTACTATAGTATATATAAGATCATTATTATGAGGGGCACTATTTGGCAATGATATATCTAATAAGTTTTGATTAAATATAATTGTATCACCCACAGAGATATTACTGTTATTTGGAATAGTATCTACTATAGCACCAATTTCTTGATTTCTAACATATAATGTAAATGTAGAAGTTAGTGCATTAGGATATGTACCTCCACTTGGGGTTATACCTCCAGCAACATTATTTGTTCCTTGAGGTAAACCTGTTGGTGACGTGGTTGGGTTCTTTAAAGTAAATCCTGTAGCAGTTATACCTTGTAGAGTTTGTTGAGCACTCCATTCACCTAAGTTATCATTAGAAGCTACAGGGATTCTACTATTAGATGCTGGTGCAAGCGTAGCTTCATAATCTAATTGGAACTGCATGTTTTGAAGTATATCAAAAGCAGCACTTACACAAAAGATTTGTTGATTGCTATTTCCATCAGGGTCTTGTAGTGTAAGTCTGAAACATGTTTGACCAGAAGGAACACTAGAAGAAGTAAATGCAAATCTCCATGGTGTTGGAGTACCATTAGCTAATTCATCTTTTACTAAAGCAAAGTTAGCAGGTAAACCAGATGTCCACGGACCACCAGAACCAGCTGTAGAATACTCAGCAGTTAAAGAAACCTGTGTATAGTTATGATCAGGATCACAATAGTGACCTTCATATACATAACTACCACCTACAGTTCCAGTATAAACAGTAGGAACAGAAGCAGCACCACATGCTGCACCAACTCCATTATATACTTGGAATACAGGAGATTCAGCAACTGCTGTTACTGTAAAGTTTACTGTGATTACATCACTAGCACAATAACCATCAGTTACTTCCCAAGTAAATGTACCTGAGCCAAAATAGTTAAGGGCTGGAGTAAATGTGTATTGTCCTGTAGCCTGGTTTAAATTTATTGTACCAGCAGGAGTAACACCATCTGAATCTAGAGGTTGTTGTACTATGCTCCATACTAAAGTACCTATACCATCATCTGTTGCTGGTAAACCTAATTGACCTGTTGTTGTATCTTCTAATGTTGTAAATGAAGTAGGTGTTCCAACAGGACATTCATTTTGTGCTTTTATTTCACAACAAGCATCCCACCAGATTGTCATAACTCCACCCTCTTCTCTAACAATATAATGGAACTTAACTGCAGTACCATACTGCCAGAAACCACCAGCTTGTGCTGTTGGTGTATAAACATTATTTCCTGAACCTGACCATGTAGTTCTAACTCTTGTTGGGTTACTACCATTTACTCCTGTAAATTGTAAGAAGTCTAGTGGTAAATCACTTACCTCACAGACAAATACAAAGTATCCTTCTTCTGCATTAGTAAGGTTGTTTGGTCTAATAGCTCTAGTAGCAGGCGGGTTTGCCTGATCTACTATCATATATCCATTATACTTAACTACATCCCAGTCAGTAATACCTTGATCATAAGGAACTAAATCCCAACCTAATTCTGGAACAATACTTAATGCATCTCTCCATTTAAGTAAGTTATCATCTGCTGGATCTCTTACAAGTACTTGAGTAAGAGTATTATCATTAGCTAGTGTATCTAGTTTTGTTGTACCATTAATCTCTACATTACCTTGAATTAAAGCATCACCCTGGTTTTCTAAATTACCCTCATTAATAACTTTAGATGCTGGCGTACTTGAATCACCATCTTGTAGTAATAGAGAACAACCAAGCGTATTAGGATTTGGAGTATATAATGGAATTCTATAAATAGAACAAGCTTCTCCTATGATAGCAGCAGGGTTATCTTGCCATGCAAAAGTAGTACCATCAGAAATAAGAATTTGATCTGGAGTACCAATAGGTAATTCTTGCTTAAGATTGTTAGGATCACCCTGCCATAATGAACCATATGTAAGATATTCTACTACATCATCATCATGCCATATAACTCTACCATCTGCAAGTCCAACAAGAACTTGAGATGCTTGACCAAGGTTACCTTGAGAGTCATATACTGGTCCATTAAGAACAATACTTGAGTTTATAGTTGTAGTCGTTGCAGGCACTGCTGGTGCTACAACAGGACTACCATGCTGAACATTTACTAAAGCTGTAAATGTAACACCATCCATTGTAAAGTTTGGATCATCTTCTAATTCTCCATTTGGCCCTACAATAACTATACGGTCCTCAGTAAGGTCTAATATATTTGCTGAACCAGCTGTAAGTTGTAAGTCTACTATAAGATTACCATTGTTAATTGTAATAGTATCACCAATAGCATTTTGTGTAATAATAGAATCCATAAGAGTATCCCATGCACAAGAACCTTCAGGTGTAGTATAGACAGGTACAAAACCTAAATTACCTGAGCCAGGTTGAGTTCTGGTCAGGTCTTCTGTTGCTTCACATACAAGATCACCCCATTTAACCACAAATGGTTCCATCTTAGGATTATAAGCCGCACCAGTATTTAAATGACTAGTGCTATAAAGCTTGCCAAATTCAAAATGATCTCTCATTTTGTCTAGCTTCTTCTTCTTTTTATTTCTTTTTAGTAGGCCTAAGACCTCTTGTATATAAACACTCATTGTTTTCTATTTTAATTTTATTTATATATTACCACATTTACTAATGTGTTTACTGCAGTTGAACTAAAGTTATGTACAACAATATCAAAACCAGTTGTTGACTTTTCTCTAATAAAAGTTGCATACTGCCCGCTTGATTGTTCAGTTGTTAAATTTACTAAATAATTTGTGTTTGGTAAAGCATTAGTCCATGATATTCTATATACACCTGTACCTTGAGTAGCTGATTGTAAGTTATCTAGTGTACCTCTACCAGGGTTAACTAATCCATTTGAATCAACTGAGAAATATTGTTCTGCAATAGCTTGACTAAGTTTCCACTGTTCAAACATTTTTGACATTACAATTTTGTAAACGTCATTTGTTTTTACATCTTGATATAACAAGTGATCCTCATCAATGGTAGGCTCACCAGCACCACTCATTAAAGGAGCTGACTCAATAACATTGTTAGTTGGACTAGTATAATCTACTTGAACTGTATCTGGGTTAGTACTTGCATCTACAATAATACCTGCTCCTGCTTGAACAGAAGCTGGTGATCCATTAGCTGCTGCAGTAATTTGTCCTTGAGCATTTATTGTTATGTCTGCATTTGTATATGCTCCAGCTGTAACTCCTGTATTAGATATATTTATATCTACAACTCCTCCTGCATTGTTTGTTGATATGCCTGTGCCACCTGCAATTTCTATTGTTCCTCCATTTGGTACAGTATATGTTGCACCAGTATCACCGTCAATATCAAAACTAAAGGCTGCTGAACCACCTGTAATATTAGTTATGTGTCCCTGTGCATCTGTTGTAATAGATGATGGGAACGTATATGTTCCAGCTGTACCAATATTATCATGATTGATTGTTATTGTATCAGTAGCACTACCAACAGTTGATAGAGCAGTTCCTCCTGCAATAGTAACTGTATTACCATCAAGAACAACTTCTGTAGATCCTGTATCTCCTTTTATGCTAAAGCTTTCATAGTAACCAGGAAGGTTGCCTATAAGAGTCTTTTTAACTTGATTATTTGCTGTATCATAAAAAGGAATATAAGATGTAGAAGGTGAAGTAACACCAGAGTTTCCTCTAATGGCTATATAGTTATCTGCTCCAAGATAATCTAACTTCATTTGAACAGATGCAGCATAACCAGCACCGCTACCATTCTCATTTACAGATATACCATCACCACCAATAAAATAAACATTTTCACCATTTGCTACAGGGTGTGTAGTGGTTCCAGCATTATCTGTAACACCCCAAGTGTATGCAGATGATCCACTACTTATTGATGTAACAATACCTTTATCATCAACAGTTACAGTTGAATTAGTATATGTTCCTGGAGTAACACCACTTACTGGCATATCAACACTGATAACACCAGAACTGGTTACAGGGCTGTTACCTACAGTAAAGTAGTTACTAGAAACACCTACAGATGATACAGATCCATAGGTTAAGTCATCATAAAAGCTTGATAAAGTAATATTGCTTGCTAATATCTTAGATTGAATACCGGTTGATGCTTCATCTATAAAGATGTGGAATGGGTTTTCCATAGTAGATATTAGTGGTAACTCAGTTAAGTCTAACACAATATCTATTGTTCCAGATGAAGTAATAGGTGAACCAGAAACAGTAATACCTTCACCTCCTGTAGCAGCAACACTAGTTACAGTACCTGCTGTACCGTTAGCAATTGCTGTTATTTGACCTTGGGCATTTACAGTTATATCAGCACTTGTATATGATCCTTGAGTTACACCAGTAGCGTCTAGATTTAATGTGATTGTTCTTGGAGATTGAATTACAGAACTTAATCCTGTACCTCCACTTATTTGTATAAGTTCTCCATCTGATACTGTTTCATCTGAGCCTGTGTCAGCTCCAATATCAAAAGAAGTCATTGATCCTGTACTACCACTAGCTGCTGCAGTTACTCTACCATATTGGTCAACAGTAACAGTTGCATTTGTATACTGACCAGCAGTAACACCAGAGTTTGATAAGTCATAAGTAATATCAGTTCCGTTAGCTGATCCTATCTGTATTGTACTTGCTACACTAGTAAAGTTAATAGTGTTTCCATCATCAACAGTTATATTACCACCACTATCTGGACTTGCAATCCACTGATAGTTGGTAGGTAAACTTCTAATTGAAGTTTTCTTAATTGTATTATCAGTTCCATCACTGAACCAAATCATGTCATCTCCTTCTGCAGTAGCTGCAGATGCTATAAGAATAGCATTATTAGTTCCTACATAGTCTATATTTACTGTTGGATCAACAGTTGATGTACCAGTAATTAATATACCATCTCCACCTAATACGTCTGTTACAGTTCCTGAACCAGAACCAGATGCTGCAATTTGAATTGAACTTCCTGAGTCAGTTATAGTAATATTATTGCCAGCTGTAATTTTTACAATGTCTGTAGTTCCATCACTACCTACAAGTTTAATATCAGAATCAGATCCATTCTGAATAGATGATAAATCATAAGTTGTGTTTAGATCTGCTGGTGTAGGAAGGGTTACGGTCTTAGTATTTACATCTGTGATGTGACCTGTTGCATCTGAAACAATAGCATCAACAACATCAAATGATTGACCAAAGCCAGGGCTTGCTGAAGTTGTTGTATTTGATCTAGTTGTATTATCATGAATTACAGTTACTGTACCTAATGTGTCATCTGATGTTCCTATTTTAGTACCACCAGCAATAGTTACTGTGTCACCATCTTGGATTACTGATGTTGTACCATTATCAGCAGTTAAAACCCATGTTGACATTGTTCCTGAAGGAATAGTTGGGAAAGTTTGTAGTGCCCCTGTTCCATCTATATATTGAAGAGCAGTACCAGATCCAGTAACTGCTAGTGTTCCGTTTGTAGTTATAGGACCACCAGCTACACTAAAGGCAGCAGGCATTGTAAGATCCACACTTGTTACAGTTCCTTGTTGTGCGTCTGTTGTATCTATAGTAATATTATTGCTACCATCATCTGTAAGAGTTACATTAGTACCAGCAATTAATGTTACAGTGTCAACTGATCCATCTGATCCTGTTAGTTTTAAATCTACATTGTTTCCATTTTGTGTGCTAGCATAGTCATAAGTAGTATTACTACCTGATGATATTGCAGCAGCAAGGTCTTGTGTAGATATTAAAGTTTGTTCTACCTTTGGCAGATAGGCCATTACGTTAAGTTCACTAGAGGATTTAGTAGATAATACTAAATAATCATCCTTAGTTAATTCATAAGGTTTGTCTGCATATTTCTTTTTAGACAGTAATCCAATTACATCTTGTAATAATGAGCCCATTTTTATTTGTTTTATAGATGCAGTGCAGCCAATGTTACACTAGCTGCAGCTGAACATGTTATTGTTAAATTTCCACTGGAATCATTAAAAGCACCAACTTCAAAAGGACCAAGAAAACCTTCTTCTGATGCAGCTAAAGTTAAAACTGCATTCTCCTTTTTAAGTGTACCCAATAAAGGATCAATAACTGTAGTTATTACTGGTATAACAGTAGCTGTAATACTAGAACCACTTCCATTTTTAACATGAAAGAACTCTTTTCCTGTATTAGCTATCTTATCTCCTGCAGCATCTGCATTAGAATAAGTAGGTACTAAACCAGCTTCTGTTATTTTTTGTGCTGTTAATGTTGCCATAATTAATATTATTTTCCTTTTCTATAACCACTTTTAAATGCTGCTGATTGTACTGGTTCAGACGCTCTAGTGTTTTTCATATCACACTTGATGCCTGCTTTTGCCAGTCTTTGTCTCTTAGCAACTTTCTTAGCGTTTCTTTTCATTAGAGTTTTTGAATACAATGATGTAGGATCATAGTATCCATTCTCTACTTTACCTGTACCCATAGGGAATGATATATCTTTTGCCATGATTATTTTCTTTTTTTCTTCTTCATTGATTTTTTCTTCTTCATTCCACCACCATATCTCATTGAAGACATAGTAGAAGGATCAAGAACATCACCACCGGCCATGTAGCCCATAAGACCACCACCTTCTGCCATCCTGTTCATTCTTGCTTTACCTGGTGTCATATCTCCATCACCGGCTCCATAGGTGCCACCACCATATCTTTTATAACCTTGTGCTTTTAAGGAATCAAATAGTGCTTGTGCACCTTTCTTTTTTGATCCGCCTTTACCGTATTTTTTCATATTGCCCATAACTATTATTTTTTAATTGTTGTATACTTTTCAAATCCACGTGACCCAAAATAAGCTACATAAATTGTAACTAATAAGGTCTTTAATAATTCTACCCAACTCTCATCTATATCAAATGCTATATCCAGTGAGTCAAGAATAATATACAAAGACGTAATAACAGTTAAATAAATTAATGTCATAGGTCTTGTATTCTTACTAAGCCAAGAATCTGATTTCATATCTGAGTCCCAACGTTTGGATATCTCAGCCATCTCAATCATATCTAACTCAAGAAGCTTCATAGCTTTCTCTTTGTCTTCTGGTGGCATAGCTGGATCTTTATCTATAAGATTCTTTACTATACCAAGAACACCAGAGTCTGGTAATAAATCTCCTACTGTATCTACAATAGCAGAACCATTGCCAACTAGGAACTTTCCTACTTTGGTATCTTTAAACTTCTTTCTAGGTTTCTTATCACTCATAGTATTATATTGATGGGTAAATTCTAATTTTTACCGGTGTATTTAATAATTCATTATCTACTTTAGCTGGAGTACCACTACTTAAATCAAAAACTTCTATGACAAAATTATTATTAGTATGAGAAACAACTTGTACAAATCTTGGACTGGCTTTAAATTGTTGTCCAATATCTAGAACAACATATAGCGGTGCCGTTGGAGTTGTCCATTGTGCACCATATGTTCCTACTCCTAATCTTGTCCATGTTAAACTATTACCTGTATTATTAGATAATACAACCTCTGTAGGATCTGCTGTTCCTGCTTGATCTATTTTAGAAACATATTCCGTGTAACCTAATCCTGGACTTACAGAAGCATTAATAGTTACTTCATTACTATTTTGTTGAATACTAATATTTGTCCCTTCAATTAACTTTACTACACTTAAAGATCCATCAGAACCATTTAATTGTAATTCAGCTGCTGCACCTGCACTAGCTGCACTAGATAAAGCATAAGTAGTATCAGCATCAGCTGCACTTATTGTTATCTCATCCGGTGTATCACTAATAGTAACACCACTTCCTGCAACTAAAGATTTAAAGTTTAGTGTCTCACCAACTTTATCTTTCCATATACCTTTACCAGTACCAACATTAGCTGCTAGGTTTGGCTCTCCTGTTGAATCAAACTCTAAGTAGTCTTCATCTGCTGATAAGTTTATAGTAAGGTTTGGGCTAAGTGAATGCAAGCCTCTAAAATAACTTGTACATTTTCCTGTTGCTGGATCTATTTTTTCTTCTTTGAATACTCCAACAGAATTACTAACATTAAGTATATTCTCATTGTCACAGTTCTCAGAAGAAGCAAGATCTTTGACTTTAATAAGCTTTACAGACTTGTAAGGTATAGGAGATGCAACACCAGTCATATCTGGTTTTTCATTCCACATACCCAAGACAACTACATCATCTTTGCCAGCAGTTTCTGCAAACTTGCCTTGACGTATAAGACTTAATATGTCAGTTAAAATATTCATATCTTTTTATTCTGAGTGTGTCCATCCACCCATTTTATATGCTTGCATTTTTTCTCTACCATTTTGAGCTTTTACAACTCTTTTTGCATTACCACCCTTACGCATTTTATCTTGAATAGAACCAAGCATCATTTCATCTAGCTCACCACCAGATCTCATTAAGAGTTTAGCCTTTTGTCTTGTCATCTTTTGAGGCTTAAGACCTCCATGTTTCTTTTTGCTCATGATATATCTAATGTTAATGTAACTATAAATAGGTACAGTTTAATTGTTGTATAGGGTACTTCAGCATCTGGCTTAATAAATTCCCATCCTAATGCAAATCTATCATGTGGCCAATGAAAAGCTATTTCTAATTGCCAATCACTCATTTTACTTTACAATCTTTTGTCTTGCATATATGCTCTCGGCAATATCCAAGACAAACTTTATTAAAAGTTAACCATTTAATTAATAAACAAATATTTCTCATCTTCCTCTACCTTGACCTCTATACTTTTGTTTGTAACCACTTTGACCTTTGCTTGCATTTTTACTATGTACACCAGGTCTTTTAGTACTTACTTTTTTAACATAACTTGAAAGTTGTCTTAATTTAGCCATTACTTTTTTCCTTTTAAAGCTTTAACTGCAGCCTTTGTTCTTCTCTTTGTTTCCTTTACACCAGCCACAACTTTTTCATCTACTTCAGTCTTTGACCAAAGTGCTCTCCAATAGTCTTGTAGACTATATGTCCATAAAACATGTAATATTTTTTTCAGCATCTTTTTAAAATTTTAAAGTACTATACTAATAATATACAAATTTTGATTAACCTAATCAAATATAATGGTATATTTGTATGGCGGCATGGTGCTCTGTATAAACATAATATACAAAATTTAATCTATAATCTTTTAAAATTATAAACTATGAATAAAGTAAATCCTCTAGTATTTAAAAATAAATTAAGTGTTGAGTTTTTACCAACTGAAACATTGTTGGGATTAAAAACTGTTAACTGTGAGATCTTATGTGATGATGATAAATACCGCTGGGTCAGTGGTTTAGAAATTGGATTAATATTTTTAACAATTTCATACGTCAATATTAAGCTCTAATCCTTTTATATCAGGTATATTTTTTTTAAATTATACTACATGGCAGCTGCACTCCATTCCAGGGTGCGGCTTTTTAATCCTTAATAAATTTATATTATGAACAAGAACATATTTAAACCTAGAACAAACATCCTGCCCTATGAATACCCACAACTACTTGCTTACAAAGATGCTATCCGTCACTCATATTGGATAGACACAGAATTCAACTTCACAGAAGACATTCAAGATTATAAGATTAACATCAGTCCAAAAGAGAAAGATGTAATTAAAAAAACAATGCTTGCAATTGCCCAAATAGAAGTTAATGTAAAGACATTCTGGGGAGATCTATATAAGCGTATGCCTATTACAGAGATAGGAGATGTAGGTTTTACATTTGCAGAGTCTGAGGTAAGACATAAAGATGCTTATGCTAGACTGTTGCGTATACTAGGTTTAGAAGGTGAGTTTCAAAATGTAATTGAGGTTCCTGCAATTAATAATAGAATTAAGTACTTGAAGAAGTACTTGGATGGAACCCGCTCTAAAGATGATAAGATGTACACAAAGTCTGTGTTATTGTTTTCATTATTTATTGAGCATGTAAGTTTATTTAGTCAGTTCTTAATTATGATGAGTTTCAACAAAGAAAAGAATGTACTAAAAGGTATATCTAACGTTGTAGAAGCAACAAGTAAAGAAGAAGAGATTCATGGTAACTTTGGAGCTGAAATAATAAACATTATAAAAAAAGAAAACCCTGAGTGGTTTGATCAAGAGTTTGAAGAATTAATATACTCTGCTTGCAGAAAAGCATATAAAGCTGAATGTGGTATTCTTGATTGGATATTTGAGAGTGGTGAACTACCATTCTTACCAAAGTATACTATTTATAATTTTATCAAGAATAGATTTAATAATTCACTTGTAAAGATTGGAATGTCTCCTATCTTTGATGTTGATAGTGAAGCATTAAAAGTAACTGAGTGGTTTGATGTTGAGATTACATCTACCAAGGAAGGAGATTTCTTTTATAAGAAGTCTGTAGATTATAATAAAAAGAGTAAAAGCATCACAGTTGATGACTTATTTTAAAACCAAAATAAATGGAATATAGTAAATACTATTGGCTAAATGAAGATAGCCGTAAATTTTTATCAAGAGGATATATATCAGAGGAACCAGAACAAAGAATAAAAGACATAGCAAATACTGCAGAGAAGTATTTACACATGCCAGGCTTTGCACAAAAGTTTGAAGACTACATGTCTAGAGGTTTCTATAGTTTATCTACACCAGTATGGATAAAC
>Ga0160423_10003286_pt1 | contig 13470 bp, 11 predicted proteins | sample CRUFie14St8metaG_FD_108191 | JGI IMG/M metagenome (GOLD analysis project Ga0160423, IMG submission 108191) | Marine microbial communities from the Costa Rica Dome - CRUD Field 142mm St8 metaG | ecosystem: Environmental > Aquatic > Marine > Oceanic > Photic zone | place: Costa Rica: the Eastern...
ACAGTTTTTACAGATGGTAATTGAAGAGGGTGCATATATGGTTCGCACATTAATGCAATAACAGTAGGGAAAGCAATTTGACCAGATGAACCATTTTGATTTATCCAAGTATGTGGATTGCTTGATGATGAGCCTTTATATGCATCATAATATGTTCTAACATAATTATTTCCATTCCATGTCCACGTTGTAGAAGTTTGTGAAGAGAATTTTAATTTTATGCTTGTACCATTTCCCCAAGTATTCAAATTTGGATTTCCCCAGGGAAATAATGGCTGAGGATTATTAGATTTTTTATATCCTTTAGATATTGCCAAGTTTTTTAATTTATATGTATCTGCATAAAGATTATGTGGAGCATTTCTAGATGAGATACGAAAAAATTCTGGTCTTCTATCAGTAATTACAGGAACTCCTATATCAATAATTTCTGGTATTAATCCACCTGTGGCTCCACTAGCTACCAATACACCATCTAAAGGTCTGAGAACAGTCGGATCAGTAGGTCTTGCAGATCTAATTGGACCATGATATGAAGTATCTGATTCATAGAAAATGTTTATCAACCTAGTCATTCCACCTTCAACTAATACTTCGAAAACAGCATCTGCATTCTGAGGACCAGACTGTGGTCTAGCACGTACATTATTGTCATTTTTTATTCCAATAACAATTTTATTATTTGAGCCATTAGGCATTATTAATCCATTAACTGGAGAATTAATTCCATCTATATAATTTTGTGTTTTAACTCTTCCGATTGTCACAAAAGTTTTTTCCTTTTCTAGAGACCATCTTTCAGCAAGATATGCATCAAGTTCTTTCTGAGAATTGACCTGGGCTGTTTTACCAAACCTATAAACAAATACTGGTTTAAAACATGGATCAGGAACCCAAATACCATTTGAATCTACATACCCTTCAATACAAGGTTTTGAAGGGTCATAGTTTCTTAAATCTATTCCATATGTTATATTTTCTGAGCTAGATGAATTATTAATGGGCTGTTGATTTTGCGTTGAATCAATATAACTTTCTTCACCTTTACTTAAAGCATCTTTAGTTTTAATACCAATAACACCATCAGATACAAGACCTGCTTTAGACTGAAACTCTCTGACTGCTTTTTTGGTGCCTGGACCATTTATACCATCAATAGAAGATAAATATAATCCGAGATCTTTCAAAATTAATTGTGCATCATATATTTCTTGAGAATAAGTATTGTCAGGATTTGAATTTTCTTTAATGTTATTTGATACTGTTAATACATTTTTTTTGACAATATTACGGTTATTTATTAACAATGAACATGTCTGAGGTCCAATTTTTCCATCTGCATCAAGATTATTTGATTTTTGCAGTGAAATTAGTGCTTTTTTGGAAACATTTCCGAATTTTCCATCAATTTTTCCTTCGTAATATCCATATGATTTAAGTACAACTTGCAACATAATATCTGATCGAACAGGATGGTTGGGGTAAAAATCTTTACATGTATCAGATAGATTACTTGGTGAGATAAATATTGAAAAAATAAGCCCTGCTATTAAATTATTCACAATTAAAGTTTAGTTGTCTATTATTATTTCGCCTTCATTTGGTAATATATGAACCCACTGTGTACTAGGTGGGACTTGAATTTCATTTCCATTTTTATCTGTCAAGACAAACGGATCGATAATATCGCCTCTTCTCCAAGTGCCCTCAACAAATCTATCGTTATTGAAAATATACGCATTACCAACTCCTACTGTTAAAACACTAGGAAGCGTAGTGGATGGATCTTTATAAAGGGGACCTTGCAACACAACAATAGTTTCAGTTTGTAATATATCCGTATAATTTCCATCTTGAGATATAAAATTATGAGCAACTGCTTCTTTACTATCTGAATATTTATCAATAATAAATCTAGAGTATTTGTCACCATCTAATTTCCAAATAACTGTTGTAGATTCTGAGTATTTAACAGTAATCTTATCAGCACCATTAGACCAATTATTTTGATTTAATCCAAATGGATAAATCGGACCTGGGCCTGGTTGTAGAAAGTAAAATCCCCGATCTTCAATTCTTTCTCTAACCAATTCAGTATCGGCATATAAATTATGCGGTGCTTTTCTATTTGATATACGAAACATTACTGGAGAATTTTGTTCTTCAAGAACAGGAACTCCTAAATCTCTTATAGATGGAATTAATCCTGCAGTTGCACCAGATACAACTAATGTTCCACCATAAGGTCTTATTAAAGTTGGATCAGTTGGTCTCGCAGATCTTATAGGGCCTAGATATTTGGAAGTGTTGTCATAAAAATATGCTAAAAACCGTGTCATTCCACCCTCAACAAGTATTTCATGTACAGCATCTGCTTCCTGTAAGCCAGATTGTGGTCTCGCATTAATATTATTATCAATTTTAAATGCAATTACTCTCTTTGGACGTTTAAGCCATGTCTCTGGTGGTAATTCTTTTCCAGTAAATGGAGACATTTTTTCAACATCAAATACATATTGAATCGTTGGTTCTGTAGTTGTTGTTGGTTCGTTTGATTCTATTATTGTTGTTACTGTCGCAATAGAAGTTGTGGTAGTTGTATCTATCTCACTTGCAGTATTGGAATCATCAGCTGAAGTACAAGCAACTAATACAAATATTAATAAGAAAGATAAAGTCTTTTTCATAATTGTTATATTAGTGTTGAAAAAACTAATTTAATCAAATTTATTTTTGATTTTGTAGCTTGATAATACGTTAGATTTTTGAAAATTCTGTGTGCTTTATTATTTGTAACAAACCATGGAGGGTCAATTAATGGCGAAAGTCTAAATTTAGAATAAACAATACCTTTTTGTGGAGATTCAAATAATAAAGAATTATGAACATAGCCTTGTCCACTTTGAACATTGTTATCTTTGTTGCCAGGATATCCACCCCAAGGTAATGTTGGTATAACAAACCCTAGTGCTGACCATTCGTTAATAGCAACGGTTCCATACTTAAGCTCATCTACATATGTATTGAGAATTGAAATATTCGTTTTCTTTTTATGATTTTTCAATAAGACAGTAACTCCTAAGTTACCCCATAATTCATTATTAACATATTCGATTGAATTAAATGCAAATTCTTCGTAACTAGTAAAAGGGATTTCTTTAAAATACAATGCGGTAGACCATACTTCTTTATTTGCATACTCTTTTTCTAAATCTAAGTCACTAACTAAAAATGGTGTACTGCATGAAAGACTATTAATTTGGTCATAATTATCTGTTTCAATTAATTCATTAAGATTTTCTGATGCACCAGGATAATATGAGGTTGTGTCACCCACTTTTTTTAAATAAAAAATTATTTCATCTTTTAATTTTTGAGTATGTTTCCAATCTTTAGGTAAAACAATTACTTGCGCAGCAATACAGTTAAAGCCAGAATTATTAAGTTTCGCAGTTACAATTTTTTTTGCTTGATGTTTAATTTCGGATCGTGACCAATTTCCAGGATGTACAATAATTGGCGTGACGTTACCTAATTCTGAAGTGATAGGTTTTTTATTTACTTTAGGTATTGTTTTTAAGGAACGTTCTTTATCATTAAGTGTTCTGCCATAAACAATATTCTCATATGTAAAATTTGAACCAGTTAAATGTATTTGATGAAATCCATCATGATTACTTAAATATTTAGAGGCCTCCATATCTCCCTCTGTGATGATCATGTATCCTCTGGATACAAAAGGTTCAAATATTTGAGTGAAAATTGGTAATAAATAATCATTTACTGGATTAAGTTTCAAATAAATTACAGATTTGTAAGCAATCATATGAAATAAAGCATCTAGAACTGGAATTGAAGAAACGTTACCTGCCCCTAAAACAAGAGTTATCTTTGGTTTATTGTTTGTAAATCTGTTCGCAAATCCTCGATATTTATTTATCTGATCAAAATTTAAATTTTTTCCAAACCTTACTTCGCCTTCTAAAAATGGAAATAAAAGCTTTTCAATATTCTTAGTGGGAAATGCTTTGTAACTCTTTTTTGAATCATCATATTTTGATTTATCAAGACCATCTTCGTTCATGAGTGTATCTATAAAATATTGTATGGCGTAAATGCAAGCAAATGGACCGCCTATCCACTCTTCACCTTCTTTTGATTTATGGAGAATTCCCTTTTTTTCAGATGCAAGTGTAGCCCAATAATATGAAATAGTTTTTATATTATCAATAACTTGATCGAGCATTGTGACAAGGACTGTTTTTTCAAGATTCAAGAATTCTGAAGAGTTGACTCTTAATTTACTAATATTTCTATCTATATCAATCTTCGATGGATTCATATATACATATTATTCAGTTAATTCAAGAAGTTCAAAGTCTCCCCAATTAACTGTTAAATGTTTTGCCGGAATAAGCTCATTAGGCCTTCCAACAGGTAAATTTTTAGGGTATTCTTCAAGGGAAACATCTTCACCTTGTAGTTCATCAATAATAGCTTTAAGGGTATCTGCTAAATCATCTAGAGTATCCACAGTTTGTGTTTCTGTAGGTTCAAACATAAGTGCTTCTTCAATAATAAGTGGAAAGTAAATAGTTGGAGAATGAAATCCTTTATCTAACAAAGCTTTTCCAACGTCATAAGCTTTAATCTTATGTGATTTCTTAAGATCTTTAACTGTTGCTACAAATTCATGCATACATGGTTCGTTATAAGCAAGAGGAATAACTTTCGAAATAACAGAACTTAAATACCTTGCATTAAGAACTGCATAAGAACCGAGTGTGTCTAGACCTTCCTTACCTAATAATTTCATATACACAAGGGCACGTAAAGCCACTAAGAAATTACCGTGATATCCATGCATACGACCAATTGATAATCTTGGCATATACCATTCATAATTGTTTTCATTCTTTTCTACAATTGGTCCAGGTAAATACTCTTTCAAGAAAGATTTTACTGCAACTGGTCCAGATCCTGGTCCACCTCCACCATGAGGAGTTGCAAAAGTTTTATGTAAATTTGAATGTACAATATCAAAGCCCATATCTCCAGGTCTACAAACACCAACGATTGCATTTAAGTTTGCTCCGTCATAATAAACTAAGCCACCATTTTCGTGGATAATATTTGAAATCTCCATTATGTTTTCTTCAAATAGTCCACCAGTATTTGGATTCGTTAACATTAGTCCAGCTGTATTTTCATTAACTAACTCTTTAAGATCGTCAATGTTAACCATACCTCTAACATCTGTAGATACTTCTACAACATTAAAACCGGCCATCTTTGCAGAAGCCGGGTTAGTACCATGTGCAGAATCTGGAACAATAATATCTGTTTTGTTGCTCAAATTATTTTCTTCTAAATATTTTTTAATAATTAATAATCCTGTTAGCTCACCAGATGCACCGGCTGGTGGTTGAAATGTAGCGTTATCCATTCCAGTGATTTCAATTAAAAATTTCTCTAATTCATGTAGTACTTCTAAGTTACCTTGTGTGAAGGCAGACGGTGTTGAAGGATGAGAATTAGCAAAGGTGTTTAATCCTGCTACATAATCAGCAAACCTAGGATTGTACTTCATAGTGCATGAACCAAGTGGATAAAAGCCTAAATCAACAGCAAAATTTCGATGTGCAAGTCTTGAGTAATGCATTACTAAATCATGTTCTGAAACCTCTGGAAGACTTGGTTTATCATTTCTAATTGCAGAATTGTTAATTTCAGTCACAGGAACATCTAGTTTAGGAAATCTAGAAGCTCTTCTACCAGGTTTAGATAGCTGATTTATTGTAGGTTCAGGAGCTCCTCCTACTAAAGGTAATGAACTAGCGTTACCACCACTATGCATTATTAACCTCCACTAAAGAAACAACGTAATTATCTATTTGAGCTTTAGTTCTTTTCTCAGTTACAGCCACTAAAATTTGATTATCATCATATTTAATTCCTGCTAGAAAACCTTTAGACCCCATTTCAAGTATTACTTCTTCTGCAGATTTATCAGTTTCAATTAAAAATTCTCTTAAAGATGAAGTGTGGTTTAAAACATTAAAATTGTTATCGGCTAATAATTGTTTCATATATGAGGCTTTTTGAATAGCTTGGTATCCTATTTCATAGAGACCCTCGGGTCCTAACCATGAAAGGTGTATTGTTGAACCTATTGCATTTAATGTTTGATTCGTACAAATATTAGATGATGCTTTTTCGCGCCTAATGTCCTGCTCACGTGCTCTTAAAGTCATAACATAAGTTTTTGTATTATTTGAGTCTCTAGATTCTCCGATAATTCTTCCCGGAACAAGCCTTGCTAATTCTTTTCTAGTTGCAAACCATCCTACAGTTGGTCCTCCAAATGAAAGTGGCGACCCCATTGACTGGCCTTCTGCTACTACAATATCAAATCCCATCGATCCAGGTGATTTTAAAATACCAAGCATAGATGGATCCGCGTAACAGATTGTAACTACACCTGCCGCTTTTGCGTTATGAACTATTGATGTTAAATCTTGTGCTGAACCTTCATAGTGAGGCAGTGAAACAACAAATGCAGCATCATCTTGTGAAAATACATAATCCTCTGGAAATAAATAATCAACTAAATCAACATAATTAACATTAAATTTTTTCATATCTACAAGGGTGTTTACAACTTCCTTAGTATTGGGATTAAAGCCATTAGAGATAACAACATTATCTCTTTTTGTTTTGTTTATAGCTACTGAAATTGCTTCTGCAACTGAAGTAGCACCATCGTATAGTGATGCATTTGCAAGTTCCATGTCAGTTAAATCACATATAAGTGATTGATATTCAAATAGTACTTGAAGTATTCCCTGCGAAATCTCAGCTTGATATGGTGTATAAGATGTCATAAATTCAGGACGCATTGTTAAAGATTTAACTGTTTGTGGTAGATATACATCGTAATGTCCTCCACCGGCAAAACATATTAAATTCTGTGTATTTTTTGATTCGATATTTTCAAAATCACCTATAGATTCAAGTTCAGAGAGTGATGGCGGTACATTTAAACCATCATTTAGTTTTAAAGTTTCTGGTATGTGTGTAAATAAATCATCCAAAGAGCTTATAGATAGCTCTTCGAACATTTTCTTCAAATCAATTTCTGAATGTGGTACAAACATTAACTTAAAAACCTCTTATATAACAAATTACCCTCTATTAAATTACCACGAATATCAAACTCTACTAAATCGTCAGCAGGATTACTTTTAAATAAAACAAAGCCAATTGGGTAGCCTAATATAGGTGAAATATTTCCAGAAGTTACAATACCTTCTACCCCATCAGAAGTACATATTGTTCCAGTACGGGCTATTTGTTTAGCATTCAACTTAAATCTCTTGAGGTGTTTGTGATCCTTGGATTCAATTTGATGATCAATAATATCCTTGCCTAGATATTCATCTTTATTGGTTACAGTCCACTTAAGCCCTGCTTCAATTGGTGAAATGTCGTCAGTTAATTCAAACCCATATAAAGGTAGTGACGCTTCTAGTCTTAATGTATCTCTTGATCCTAAACCACACGGTTTAACACCTTTAGCCTCTAATTCAGTTATAAAACTAAGGGTATCGTTAATGTCAAGCATAACTTCGAGTCCATCTTCGCCGGTATATCCTGTCCTTGCATACACGTATTTACCTTCTTTTAAAGTAGAAAATTTATCAGGGACAGACATAATATTGCTAACGATATCTATTGCATTCTTACCTTGAACAGCAATTAAATCTGTAGACGTAGTGATATCTTCATAATTAATTGAATGAATATCTAAATGTGTTTTAATTTTATCTGTATTACTTGCATTGCAGATAAGTATTAAATCATCTTCAAATTTCCAAAATATAACATCATCAATGGCAGTCCCATCTTCTGAAGTAAAAATAGAGTACAGTGCTTTTGTATTGCTAATATTTTTAAGATCTGAACAAATTAAATAGTTTATTTCTTCAATTTGGGAATAATTGAGACGAAGTCTGCCCATATGAGAAACATCAAAATATCCGGCTGACTCTCTCACATAATGATGTTCTTTTAATGTTCCATCATAAGAAAATGGCATCGACCAACCAGCAAAATCAATTACCTTTGCATTTTTACTTAAATGGAAATCATAAAGAGAAGTAGTTTTATTTTCTGACATTAAGAAATAAATGATTCATATTGCTGGTACGACATACCAGAATCATCCATTTCTTTTATTTCAGCTTTAACCATCCAGCCTTCACCTACTGGATCGTTATTGATTAGTTCTGGTTCAGTTTCTAAAGTTGAATTGATCTCAGTAATAACACAATTCATTGGTGCATAGGCTTCGGCAACAGTTTTAGTAGCTTCGACTTCAACGATTGCATCACCTTTATTAAACTCTTGACCTATCTCAGGTAATGTAACAAAAACTATGTCTCCAAGCTCACCCTGTGCGTAGTCAGAAATTCCAACAGTAACATTATCACCATCAACTATGTACCATTCATGTGTTTCAAGGTATTTTGTTTCTGACATTGTTCTCCCTCTATTTATCTTGGCTTTACAGTAGAAAGACCGCCATCAACATGAATGGTCTGACCTGTGACCCATTTTGCATCTGGGCTCAATAACCACTTTATAACAGGAAGTATATCATCTGCATCTCCAATTTTCGAAATAGGATGCATATTTTTAGATACTTCTCTTGCAGTTTCTGATGAAAGTATTTTTTCTGACATTTTTGAATCCATAATACTTGGAGCAATAACATTTACTCTTAAATTATCCTTTGCATAAGTAGCTGCAGCTGATCTAGCAAATCCCTCAATACCTGATTTAGCGGCTGCAATTGCTTCATGGTTAGACAAACCTTTTGAACCAGCAATTGATGAGAAAAATATAGCAGAACCATTTTTCATTTTTCTTGCAAAACTTGCCAATAAATAATATGAAGAAAATAGATTAGTTTTTATGACATCGTTAAATTCATCAATAGAAGTTCCATGTAAAGGTTTTATTAATATTGAACCAATACAGTTTATCAATCCTTTTATTTCAGTATCCGTATCTATAATTTTTCCAAATTCTCTAGGTTCTACCGTATTGTTGAGATCTATAACTTGATAATTTGCATTAATTGCAGACGCTTGTTCGCTTAATTTAGCTTCATCTCTACCAATAAGAAGCAATTCATTATCTTCAGCCATAGCATTAACAATTGCTGTTCCTAAAGTTCCTGTCGATCCCGCGATTATGTACATAAATATATTTTAAGATTTAACTTTTAATTTGATAAATTATTTGTTTTAGAAATATTGCCAAACCAATATGCAGATTTATGTGGTTTACGAGAATAATCATTTTTATCTACCTCGACTAATCCAAAGTTCATTTGATACCCAAGATCCCATTCGAAATTATCTAGCAAAGACCAATATAAGTACCCAATTATATTTTTATGTTCTTCTTCAAATTTATGTACATCTTTTAATACGGTTGTTACAAACTCAATTCTCTCATCGTCATTATCAGTTGCAATTCCATTTTCTGTTATAAACACTTCTTTATTAGGGAATATTTTCTTAAGCCTATTTAAATTGTATAGAACTGCTTCTGGTCTATATTCGTACCCCATTTTTGTTATACGTGTTGCACTAGTAATTGCTCCATTTCTTCCAGCAAATATTTGTATTATACGAGGTAAAATAAATTTCCTAATAAATCCAATATTTAAAAGCAAAGCATTAAACAGTTTTAAAAAAATATTTTTTGGATATCTAACAATCGTATAAGTTTGTAAACCAATAAAGTCATCATCTATAGAAGCGTCCAAAAATTTATCCTCAAGATGATATTTCAAGTATTCTTTTAATTTATTATTATCTTCATCTTCCCACTCCTGTAGAGCGTGAGTCATACCAACTTTTGCGTTTTGATTATATTTTTTAATTGTCTTTAATGCTTTTTTATGAGCTGACATAATATTTTCTGATGCTTTTATAAATTTTGTTTCGTTAGCTATGCCAGGAGGGAATTTGTTCGTTGAAAAATACCCAAAAAATGCAAATATTCCTGGTTCATTTAATGTATTGAAATATACAATCTCGTTTGGTAACAATTGCATTAGTTTATCTACATAAGTATTGAAATAAATATCAACTTTTGGGTTTAGCCAAGAGCCTTTATTGAATAACCACTCTGGCGTAGTGAAGTGATGAAATGTTATAATTGGGGTTATATCATTTGAAATTAGTTTTTTCGCTTTTTCAACATAATGATTAATAGCATCATTATCAAATGAACCTTCATTTGGCTCTACCCTGCTCCACTCTATTGAAAATCTAAATGCTTTAATACCAAGATTTACAAGAAGTTCAATATCCTGATCTAACATCTCATAATGCTTACATGCTTCATTACATGGTTCTACGCAAACAGAATTAGATTTATTTTCCCATATTGTCCAATCATTATTATAAATACCGCCCTCAACCTGATATGAGGCTACAGCTGTACCAAAAAGAAATTTATCAGGAAATTTTAATTCAGTCATATCTATAGATAATATATGCAATTCCAATATACAAAAGTTGTAATAAAAATCTTAGAAAATGTTGCTGATTACTCAAGTAATTACGTCCATATGGAAGATTATTAATCCAAACATAAAGATTTGCGCCGTAAAGAACTACTAGAAGAACAATCATCATAATTGCAGCTTCTTTTCTATATTTTGTAAGAAGAAACAGAGGAATTAATATTTCTAGTATTCCGGTAAATTGGTGAACAATTCTTGGATACGGGATAAAGTTTGGAACTATTGCATCATAAAATTGTGGATTTAAAAAATGATTCAATCCAGCTCCAACGAAAAAGAGTACGTAAACGTAAGTTAATACTTTTGTTAAATCCACTGTTTTGATTTGTTAATAGCTTTATTCCATTTGTTTAAATAATGTTCACGCTGTTTAGTGTCCATATTAGGATTCCAGATCTTTGATTGAGATACAAAAGAACTCATGTTCTCTAACGGTAGGTTGTTGATAAAAAGAAAGCTAGCTGCACCTGCTCCTAATGCAGTAATCTCATTAATTTTTTGTGAAATTACTTTTTTATTAAAAATATCTGATTGAAACTGCATAAGAAGGTTATTAATAACCATTCCACCATCTACACTTACTGACTCAAACGTTATTCCAATATCTTTTTCCATAGATTCGAGCAGTTCATTAGATTGATATGCAACTGATTCCAGAACAGCTCTTGCAATATGTGATTTATTAGAAAATCTTGAAAGTCCGACTAGTACCCCTCTAGCAGTCTCATCCCAATGTGGGGAAAATAATCCCGAGAATGCAGGTACGAAATATACATCACCATTATCTTTTTCAGACAATGCTAAAGCTTCTACTTCAGAACTCTCTTTTATAATGTTCAAATTATCTCTTAACCATTGAACAGCAGCACCAGCAATTGAAACTGACCCTTCTATTGCATATTGTGGTTTATCACCATCTTTTTGATATGCAACTGTACTAAGTAAGCCATTGTTAGAATGCACTATCTCAGAACCTGTGTTTGTTAAAGCAAAACATCCAGTGCCGTATGTATTTTTTACATCACCAGAAGCAATGCAGTTTTGTCCAAATAATGAAGCTTGTTGGTCTCCCAAAACAGCTGTAATTGGAACATTCTTTAAAATATCTTCATTCGTACCGTAATTAAACATTGAAGGCTTTATTGAAGGCAAAGAATCTAATGGAATATCGAGTTTATTTATAACATTTTCCATCCAACTTAAAGTATGAAGATCCATTAACAACGTTCTGCTTGCATTTGTTACATCAGTTACATGATTGCCTGTAAGTTTATATAAAAGCCAAGAATCAATAGTTCCAAAACATAAATCGTTGTCCAATTTTGCTTTATTTACTTCATCTACATTTCTTAAAAGCCATAATATTTTGGACAGAGAGAAGTATGTTGCTATAGGTAAGCCTGTTTTTGAGAATTCAACAGACAACTCCTCTATTTGCTTAATTTCATCACAAATATCTTGTGTGCGTGTATCCTGCCAAACTAAAGCATTGTGTAGAGGCACCCCAGTTGATTTTCTCCATGCAAGTGTTGTTTCTCTTTGGTTAGTAATGCCAATGCTATCTAATTGATTTATTGAAAATTCATTATCTATTTTTGAAATGCAATTTCTTACTGAATCCCAGATTTCTATTGGATCATGTTCAACAGCCACTTCATTTGGTAAATACTGTGTAAATTCCTGTTGTTGACTAGCAACAATTTGTCCCATATCGTTAAATACGATAAATCTCGAACTTGTTGTTCCTTGATCTATACAGCCAAAATATTTCATTAGGTATATTTTAAATTTTGTATATTCAACATACTTACTACATTAACCTTTTAATAATTCTTGAAATTTATTATTACAACATTATTCCAATTTTATAACGTTATTAAATTATAAAGATACACTTAAATGACAAACTATGGAGTATGTATACGAAGAAACAACTGTTTATGCAATATTATTTGTTGTAGCTTTTTTTGCTTCATTAATTGACTCAATTGCTGGAGGCGGAGGTTTATTAACTACACCTTCAATGCTTTTAGTGGGCATGTCTCCACTAAATGTATTAGCAACAAATAAATTTCAATCATGTTTCGGGACAGTCACTTCTACTTACAACTATTACAAGAATGGCTACCTTGTTGAGAACAAAAAGTATTTTTATACCGCTTTATCATTCATAGGATCAGGTGTTGGCACTCTACTAGTAAGTAGGATTTCAAACGAAACTTTAGAATCTATAATTCCAATACTTCTTATAAGTGCTGCAATATTCTTTATTACTAATAAAGGACCAACTGGTGTAAAAAAGAATGAAAAATTGATTATTATATTTAATCTTGTTGTCTTTGCGATTGGTTTCTATGATGGTTTTTTTGGTCCAGGAACAGGTTCATTCTTCGTTTTAGCTTTCATCATCATTAAAGGTGCAAACATTATGGAGTCAACAGCAATTACAAAATTATTAAATTTATCTTCTAATTTTGCTGCATTTATTATTTTTGCTTTTCAAGGTTACGTAATTTGGTATCTTGGACTTGTTATGGCGGTAGCTCAAATAGCAGGTGCTTATACCGGGTCTAGATTTGCTATTAAAAATGGTGAAAAAGTTGTAAGGCCAGTATTAGTTATTGTCTCAATACTTTTGTCTGTAAGAATACTACTTGGATAAAAAAAACCGGCAGACTAGCTACCGGTCGTAAAACATGTTTAACTTTATCTATTTAAGATTCTCAGCTGATGTTTTTCCATTGTTTTCTACTAAGTCGTACTCTACTTCTTGACCTTCATCAAGATCTTGCATACCTGCACTTTTAACAGCTGAGATATGTACGAATACATCTTTATCGCCTTCTTCAGGTTCGATAAATCCATAT
>Ga0160423_10003287_pt1 | contig 13469 bp, 24 predicted proteins | sample CRUFie14St8metaG_FD_108191 | JGI IMG/M metagenome (GOLD analysis project Ga0160423, IMG submission 108191) | Marine microbial communities from the Costa Rica Dome - CRUD Field 142mm St8 metaG | ecosystem: Environmental > Aquatic > Marine > Oceanic > Photic zone | place: Costa Rica: the Eastern...
AGGTGCAAGTAAATTAATTTTTTCCATATATTTTCTCCATCTTTTATGGTTGTAATCCAACACTGCTTCTTTGTATGTATAAACATTTCTAAATGTCTTGGCATACATACCGTCAAAATAAGGTGGGCTGCATCTTTGCTTTATAGCTGAATTGTGTTGCCTTAATCTATAGTTAAAGTCAATAGCTTCAGCAAGCCAAATGTTATGCTTGTCAGCTTCTTCACAGCAACTTGGAATCCATTTAACTCCATAAGTAAATCTGTGTATTCTTTGTGGAACATTTTTAATTTTATCCCAATAGCCATCAATCAAAATGTCAATAGCTTCTCCATCAATGTGGATGTCATCAACAAGTTGTTCGTTAAGCTTGTCAATAAGGTTAGTGTTAGTCATAAAACTCCTTTGGGTAGTGGGCGGGTATCTATTCCGCCCTTACTATTAGTATATCACATATATTATAAAAGTGCAACTACTTATTTAAAACTTCTTTAGGGTTATCGCTGTTAGGCTCTAAAGCACTAACGTATCTGTCTGGGTCACATTGTTGGCTAGGTGTTCCGTCAAATATGGATTTGGATACCCAATCCAATTCAGTGATTATTTCTTCATACTCTTCAAAGTATGGATTTTTTGGGTTAGTTAAATCCCCATTAAAATCCTTCATAGTATCTTCAAAAACATAGCTTTCAGAACCGTCTAATAAACTTTGTAGTTTACTGAGTTGGTCGTAGGTAAAGAAACAGGCAACTTTGCCGTTCTCATGTTTGTCAGCAGCGTGTGTAAAAACCATGCGTCTGGTCTTGTCGTTGCTTTTAGCTTTTTTCATAAATCCTCTTGGGTAGTGGGCAGTTATCTAATCTGCCCTTATTATTAATATAGCACATATATTTATAAAGTGCAAGTAATGTTAAGGTCAATGTTACAATATTAATATATTGCATATATTATAATATGTGCTAATGTAACGTATAGGTTACGAATTTTTATGGAAACAGAACGAGTGGCTATGAAACAGATTAGTAATGAGAAATACCATTCTCTTACATCTGTATCAAAAAGCCACTTAGATGAAATAAACAGGAGTCCTTATCACTATTGGGCGAGATACCTTGACCCAGACAGAGTAAAACCAGAGCCAACAAAAGCAATGATTATTGGTTCAGCCTTCCATACCTTAGTTCTGGAAGAACATTTATTTGATAAGGAATATGTCATTGAGCCTGTTGATGCACCGAAAAGACCAACGGCAGTACAAAGAAGTGCGAAAAAACCTTCTGCACAAACTTTAGATGCGATTGCCTTTTGGGATGATTTTGACAACAAAGCGGACAAAAAAGTTTTGCTAAACAGAGATGATTTTGAACGCTTACAGATTATGAGAGATAGGGTTTATGCACATCCAGCAGCTTCTACAATTTTAAATTTAGAAGGCAAGTATGAGCAATCCTACCAGTGGACAGATGAAGCCACTGGCGAGGTTTGTAAAAGCAGACCTGACTTTCATACATCTGACAACACATTGCTCGTAGATTTAAAAACTACAGAGGATGCAAGTATGTTTGGATTTCAAAAGTCCATACATTCATTTAGATACCACGTTCAAGCAGCTTGGTATTTACGATCACTGGCTAAAGCTGAACAGTTTGTATTTATAGCTGTTGAGAAAAAACCTCCATACCTAGTCGCTGTTTATAACGCTTCGAAGGATATGGTTGAAGCTGGTAATCGTGCAGCCGATAAAAACCTTGCCCTGCTTGCTGAGTGCCGTAAATCCGATAAATGGGTCGGCTACAGCGAAGAAATACAGGACATTGATTTACCCCGATACAATTATGACTAAAGAAAACCAAATAACGACTACTAATAATAACGGTAGTTTTTTAACAGACAAAAATGCTTTTGAGCATACATGGCGAGTCGCAACAGCTTTTTCTAAAAGTTTGCTTGTTCCTAAACATTTTCAAAACAAACCAGAAGATTGCATGGTAGCCCTTATGATGGCAAACCAGTTAAATATTGACCCATATTCAGCATTACAGAATTTACAAATGATTTCTGGCAAAGTTGGTTTTAGTTCCGCTTTTGCGATTGCTTTAGCAAACGACAGAGGAAGTTTTGCAGCCCCTATAACTTGGGATGTAGAAGGTAAAGGCGAAAGCTTGGTAGTTACTGCAAAAGCAATACTAAAGAAAACCAAAGAAGAAGTAAAAGTATCAGTAAGTATGGCAACAGCTAAAGCAGAGGGCTGGACACGCAACACCAAATACAAGACTATGCCAGAACAAATGCTTCGTTATAGGTCAGCTACTTGGCTTATAAGATTGCATTGCCCCGAAGTTTTACTTGGAATGCAAGCAAGTGACGAGATAACTGACGTAGAGCCTACGGTTAATGTGGGCGGTAGCCCTGTTGATAAAATCAACGCAAAGGTAAAAGAAAAAATAAATATCACTGAAGAAGCAAATAAACTTGATGATACAAATGCAAAATTAGAAAACGTCATTACAGACTCGGTAAACGAGAATGATGACTTCGACCCATTTAATTAAAATGACAAAATTTCCAACAAAAATACCAGCCCACTTACAGCCAAGTGACATTTATTACGATAAAGATAGTCAAAGGGTTTTTAGATACTTAGGGGCAAAAGACCCTAAAACCTTAGACTTGTTACCTGTCTCAAAGCAGTGGGTAGATATAACTCATTGTTTCTACAATACTAATTTACTAAAGGAGAATTAAACAAATGGCATTTCACGCTACACTTACTGGCAACATAGGCAGAGAACCTGAGATTAAATACTTTGAATCAGGTAAATGCAAAGTAGAACTTACTGTTGCAATTAGACAAAGGGATAAAGATGCACCCGCTTTCTGGGTACAGGTAGATATGTGGAACAAACAAGCTGAGTTTGCACAAAACTATCTACATAAAGGAGATACTATCTTTGCACAAGGCACTGTCACTGAAGAAAGTTTTACACGCAGAAATGGCGAAACTGGTCACAAAGTTGTTTTAATTTATACACAGGTTGAAATTCTTAAGACTAAAGAAGAAGTTAAAAAAGTTGAACAAGCAACAGAGTTTGTACCATCTGACCCGCAGCCAACACGACCTCCAGCTACTCAAGGAGTACAGGTTGTGCAGCCAGAAGTTGACGAAATTCCTTTTTAAATTATGAAACTATCAAACAAACTTATTTTTTATAAAGAAGTAAGAAAAGATAACGGCCTTGTAGATACCCTTAACTTTCTTTTTTTAAGAGAGTTAGGGCTGGGTCGTTACAAACTTCCTGAGCTATGCAAACATTTAGAGCTAACTCACACAAACTTTAATTCCAGTTTATTGAGGTTAAAGAAAAACAAGATGATTGAATACATAGGCTTAAAAGCTGGAGGTATTGTTTTGTGGTGGATAAAAAAAGATAAAGACGATAAACCTAATTTTGAAATTGATGCCCCAAGATGGATTGTTTATGACAAAGATAAAAAAAATTATGAGTCTATATTGCTTGGCAAAGAAGAAATATGGGCTTTAAAAAATAATATAAATCCATCAACATTGAAGTTATTTTTGTTAGGTAGGACTAAACTATTAGCAGAAAAATACTCTTTAACACAAGACCCCTTACAAAACTTTTAATTATGGCGCAATTTATTTTTTCACTACTTACAACAGCCACAGCAGGGGCTTTAATTAAAAATAAGTTGATAAAACCTAAAAAGGGCAAATTAGTTCGACCAATCAGTACTCCTGAGATATATTGATTGTAGTCAAAGACAAAAGGCATGGGGAATGCCAAAGCATCAAAATTATATCGTGAACGTCAATCAGGCAAGGTCGATTCTTTGCGGTCTTGTCCACAATGCGGAAAACAAGTAAGAACAAATGCACATGACGGTCTGTGTAGTCGTTGCTGGTATAAAACAACGGAAGGAAAAAAGAATACTGCGGAACGAACACGAAAGTGTAGACAAAAAAAGAAAAATTGCTAAACTTGCAGATTTTATGAACTAAGTCATCATAAAGGTAGATAAACACTACCCCAATGAAAAAAAACTTACTCAAAATTACAAAGGACAATAGAGTTAGCAAACCTAGCTTTAGAAATAGCTAGAGAGAATTTATTTATAAATATGACTATGCCTAATCGTTGGGAAGTAGTAGTTCTTGATCAAGATGGTTTTGTCACTAATCATAAACTGGTCAAAGACTTAAATAACAAGGAAATATTGATATGGATTAATAATTGGACGGCAAATTACGAGATTACAAAGATGTGGAGATCAAAACGCATACATTCGCATAATATATGCTATAGTTAAAAAGTAGCTTAATATTTAATTTTGAGCTATTATAAAGTCAGTAGGGCGGTGGTAAGGTAACGAACACGCTTGCTGCAATCCGTTTGGGGGGTTGCATGATACTTGCAAGTATCGGAGTCCTACTAAACCACACACTAAGTTCCCTTTTTTTAAAAAGTTTTGGGGAACTTTTTTTGTCTATTAGTTGCACTTTTAAAATATATATGCTATATTATATATAGATACAAAAAACCCCAAATGAACAAAACTGAAGCTTTACAAACAGCCGAAACAATTTTTAAACAATTAGGCGGACAAAGAACATTAAAACTTTTTGTAGGTGCGACTAATTTTGCATTTAACAACTTAGAAAAAGAAGAAAGAGTTGAAGCAAGTTTTAAGTTTAAAGGCAGCAGAAAAATGAACCACTGTAAAGTAACTTACAGAAGATGCCCTGACGATTACATTGTTGAGTTTTACAAAATTGGCAGAGCAAGCGTGACAAAAGTAAGCAGACACGAAGGTATTTACTGCGATATGCTTATAGATTTGTTTGAAAAAGAAACAGATTTATACTTGCACTTTTAAAAGATAAGTGCTATATTAAAAATGTAACAGGTAGCGACTACCTGACACCCCAAAAAGATTATGACAAACAGATTACAAAATTTTAGCCTTTGGCTTGTAGTTGGAGCAATTTTTACGATTGCTATGAACAGCACACTTTATGACATGACCGTTGCTGATTGCAACGCTGGAATACAGGCAGCTTGCGAGGAGGTAGCAAAATGAGGATTAATAAAGAGATTTATTTTGACCAGCTACAAAAGAAACTAGAAAAAGTTTTGCATGGCAAAGACTTAACACTAGGAGAATTAGACGATTGTTTTTTTTGGATTACAGACCTTAAAAAAGACTACATAAGAATGACAACACATGGAGGACAAACAAAGTGAACTTTAACGAAGAATTTACAGCTATTGAATGTAAGCAGCTTTTAGATTTACTAACGATTACACAGTTAGGAGCAAGAACTAGAACAAATGTTGTAAGAGATATTCAAACAAAACTAAAAAAGAGAATAGCTAGACTACAAGCAGAAGGCGAAGCTATGGGAGTAAAATCATTGAACTTTAGGAGTAAAGACTAATGATTTATTACGTTCTACAAGGTGGCGAGTGGGTTTTAAATTTTAAAAATAAAAGCACAGATATGACTAAAGTAGCTACATATTTTTTAAGTTTTAAAACTGAACCATCACTTAAAAGACTGAAAGCAATATTTATTGATTTATATATGAAAGATCCTAATGTTAAATGGGATTATGAAGTTAATAATAAAGATGCAGTAATGTGTCAAAACATTTTTAAATCTAAGACTAAAATTGATCCAGTAGAGTTATGAGCAAAGAACATAAAGGTATTTATTATCCGCCCTGTAAAGATGATTATTTAGTAGCTATAACAGTTATTGAATATAAAATGCGAGTATTGAGTAACAAATTTAGAAGTAATGATGGTGGCTGGAAAAACGAAACAGCATACGTCAAATGGGCAAAACTCAAAGACGCAAAAAATTTATTAAGGAGGTAATAATGCACCCAAGTAAATGCGTTTCAAATCCAAAGATAAATGACACTTTTTTCGATCCTGATACTATAAGGTTGTACCGTTACACAAACCTCGGTGATTATCCTCCTGAGTGGGTTGATGTAACTCCTTATACTGGTGATGTTCGTGATGCTGCTAATTATGATGGTTGGTTGTTTAATGACTACAATGAAATTGAATGACTAAAATTTCACATAGGCATGGCAAAGGCTATTGCGTAGAAGATAAAGGTCAATTTTATTACTTTAAAACTATTCAAGAAGCTATGGCAAAAGGTCTTGAAATTGATAGCAAAAAAGATCGCAAAAAGGGTTGACACTTTTATAATATAGTTGCTATAATAAAAGTGTACAGGGGAGCGATACCCCACAACCCCAAAGACAAATGGCTTTTAACCAAAAGAATTTAGACTTAGCACAAGCAATGTTTAAGGCAGCAATAGAACTTACAAAGCAGAACGCTTACGTTGTAGATGCTGACCAAGTACCAACAGCAGATGCGATTGCTAACTTAGTAGGCAAAGAGATACGATGGAACTGCATTGACGGACAAGATGTTGCACACCAAGTTTTAGAAGAAGTTAATGAGCATACACTAGCTAAGAACTTTAAAGAGTTAGCTGACCACCACAACAGAACATTTGACTTGGAGCAAGTATAATGCCAGATATAAGAGAACACCAAAAAACTTATTTAGAAGGTTTTAAAGATGGTATTGCAAGGCACAGGAAACACTTGCCTTGCAGATGGATTAACCATAGAGATATAACTGATGGTTTTAAACATCCAAACCCTATATATTCTAGAGCTTATGAATTGGGTTACGAATCTCAAGAGCTAGGAATACACATGACAGATAGACAAATAGAAGATATGTTTACGAGTGTAGTTCGAGATTGGTATGCTGATTGGCATAAAGAAAATAATAAGTAGAGGTTGCACTTTTTAAATATAGGTGCTATACTAATAATAGATACCCCAAAGACCATGAATTACATTGAAAAAGTTATACTTGCACAAGACATTACAGGCGACACAGATTGCAGTAAATTGACAGAAACTTTGCATAGTAACGAAGCTAAGATGCTTTTACTTGGACAAGTATTTACTGGTAAGACAGTTACTTTATTAGATGCTGCTAAAATGATGTGGAGCAAATGTGTTGATGATGATATGGATTTATGCGTATTAAGAGCTAGAGCATTTATGAAGGAATATGTAAAATAGACCTTGCACTTTTATAATATACCTGCTATACTAATTATAGATAAACAAAAACCCCATGAAATTTTTAAACATTTTACAACAAGCTGAAGAAGCTTTAGAGGAACTAACAGGCGAGAAAAAAGAATTTAGTGCTATGCAGCAATATGAACTTAAGAACAGATATAACTGGAATGACTTTGACGAAGATGAAGCTGTTGAAGTTGTTGTGAAGTATGTACTAGGAGCATAAGACTATGGATTTTATATTTTACAAACAAGTTACTGACAACATTGCCAAGCTAAGAAAACTTGGAGAAAAAGACCTTGCTGATACTTACAAAGATGAATTATTGACTTGTAAAAGCGAAAAAGATTTTTGGAAAATACACGCAAAAATCGAAGATGAATTTTTTATTTTAGGAGCATGAAAATGGTTGAATGTATGATACTTAGAGAAAAAATTTTAGAACTTGCAGAAAAACATGATTTGTTCAATAAGCAAGCTGTAAGTAGAACCGTATCGCAATATTATTCTGATATTTGTGGGTTACGCAGAACATACCATTTAATGATGTCTGCAATATATGGAGCAAGACCTGAGAAGCCTTACTTTTTTGATATATGCAAATAAATCTACGACCATACCAAAAAGAAGGAGTCCAAAATATACGACTTAGTTATATGCAAGGCAGAAAGTCTGTTTTATATGTGCTTCCAACTGGTGGCGGTAAGACAGTTATATTCAGCCATATCGCAGAACAAGCAGCTATCAAAGGTAATAGAGTTTGCATATTAGTTCATAGGACAGAGCTTGTTGACCAAAGCAGCGAAAGCCTTACAAAGATAGGTGTAGATCATGGAGTAATAACAGCAGGGAAAGAGCTTGACCTGTCAAAGACAGTACAAGTTGCTTCAGTGTTTACACTTGTACGCAGATTGCATTTAATACCTTCAGACTTTTTTGGATTGTTAGTTGTCGATGAAGCACATCACGCAGTTGCGGGGTCATGGAAGAAAACTATTGACCATTTCACAAAGGCAAAAGTTTTAGGAGTTACAGCAACACCAGAGAGATTAGACGGAAAAGGTTTAGGAAACTATTTTCAAGATATGGTAGTTGGAGAAGATACTGCTTGGCTTACTGCGAATGGTTTTTTAGCTCCCGCAAAAGTTTTTGCACCTCCAAACAAATTAGATAGAAAAGCACTTGGAAAACGTGGTGGCGATTACAAAATGGAAGAAGCAGAAAACCAAATGCAACAAGGAAGCATCATGGGGGATGCAGTTGTTCAATATATAAAGCATATTCATCCAGCAACGGCTATTGCTTTCTGCTGTACGATTGCACACGCAGAAGCAGTTGCAAAAGCTTTTAATGACGCAGATATTACAGCAAGGTCATTAACTGGCGATAATTGTAAAGATAGAAAAGATGTAATAAAAAAATTAGGAACTGGCGAAATAAAAGTTTTAACAAGCTGTCAAATAATTAGTGAAGGCACAGACGTACCAACAGTAGGTGGAGCTATTTTGTTACGACCAACCCAATCATTGAGCTTATATCTGCAACAGGTAGGTAGATGTTTAAGACCAGCTGACGGCAAAAAGTATGCAATTATTAATGACCATGTAGGTAATTCAGTGACGCATGGATTACCAAACCAAGAAAGGAACTGGAGTTTAGAAGGTAAAAAAGTAAGAGAAAAAGTAAAAGCACCTCCACTAAAAGTTTGTGATGCTTGTTTTGCTGTGAACCCGATAAGTGCAAAAGAATGTACTGATTGCGGTAATCCATTTACAGTGAAGGAAAGGCGAGAACTTGCAAGGATTGATGGGGATTTAGTTGAACGTATTTATAAGGTTGGGGATGCTGTTCAAGTTTATTTTAAAAATAAATGGTATGGAAAATTTAAAATTATTAATAAAAAAGATACGCTTGACGGTATTGTTTATAGTGTAAAAAACAAAAAATCAGGTAATATTTTTACAGAAATACCAGAGCATAGAATGAGACCGCCATTAGAGCAAGAATTATATGATTGTAATACTTATGATGATTTGAAAGCTTTGGCTGCAAAGCGTGGTTACAAACAAGGGTGGGCTTACTATCGCTGGCAGCAACGTCAAAATAAAAGGTTTTATTGAATAAAAACAAATCTTGATATAGTATTTGCTCAAGATATTTATTGTATTGAGCAACGAAGCATACGTTCAAAATAAAATTCGTTTGGCTGTAGGGTCAGGAGATGTTCGTTTATTTAGAAATAACACAGGAGCATTACTAGATATGCAAGGTCGTTTAGTTAAGTTTGGTCTTTGCAAAGGTTCGTCTGATTTAATTGGTTTTCGATCAATAACAATTACACCAGATATGGTGGGTCAAAAAATTGCAGTATTTTCAGCAATAGAAGTAAAAGACAAAGGGAAAGCTACAGTTGAGCAAAAGAATTTTATAAATATTATTAATAATGCTGGAGGTTTTGCAGGGGTCGCCAAAAATGTCAATGATGCAAAGAAAATACTATATATGGATAAAAAATATTGCGTAAAGTAATCTGTGCGTTACAGTGTTAAAACAAAGCTTAACCGATAAAGCTTAGTTACCCTCAAAAATATGGAAGATATTTACGACATTGCAAATGGACATTGGGATGAAATACTACAGACTTTAGGTGGCCTAACATCACAACAATTAACAAACGAGCATAAACCTTGTCCATGTTGCGGAGGAAAGGATAGATTTCGTTATGACAACGCAAAAAATAACGGAACATGGTTCTGTAATCAATGTGGCGGTAAGTCTGGAACCGGCGGAGGTGGTAACGGAATATCCCTGTTAATGAAATTAAGAAACTGGGATTTTAAAGAAGCTGTCAACGAAATAAAAAAATTGCTTGGAGTTAATACAATGCCAAAACCACCGATTAAAGGTGCTGAAAATTATTGGGAGTATAGTCCTGAGTTTATTGTTGCAAGATTTCCAAACAAAAAAATTAGACCGCTTTCTTGGGATGGCAGTAAGTGGGTCTTTAAAGCACCTCCCGCACCAAGACCCTTGTTAAATTTAAGCAAAATAATTGCTGATAAAAATTCTAGTATTCTTGTTGTTGAAGGAGAGAAAACTTGTGACGCTGCACAAAAATTATTTCCTAAGTCAATTTGCACAACTTGGGCTTCTGGTTGTAAAGCGATAAACAAAACAGATTGGAAACCATTAAAGGACAGAAAGGTTGTTTTATGGGCTGATAATGACCAAGCAGGTGTTAACGCAATGGAAAGACTTGCACAAATGCTTTATGAAATTGGTGTAGAAAATGTCAAACAAATTAAAAATCCTGATGATGTAAAACAGGGCTGGGATTTAGCTGATGCTACATGGACACCAAAAGAAGCAGCTAATTATGCAAAAAATAATATTGAAAACGTAGAACAAAAAGAACCCCTTTTAGGCTCCCCGAGCCTAACCTCCGCTATTAACGCACAAGCTGTTGAAGTCGATAAATATTTTCAGTGCCTCGGTTTTGATGGTGAAACTTACTTTTATCAACCAAGAGCCACTGGTCAAGTAACAAAGCTGTCAAGATCAGGGCATACGTCAACAAATTTGGTGTCGATTGCACCGCTTTCTTATTGGGAAACATTGTATCCTACAAAATCGGGTGCAAATTGGACACAAGCAGCATCAAACCTTTTTGAAGCGTCAGCAAATGTTGGAGTTTACAAGCCAAACAGAATTAGAGGGCGGGGCGCATATATCGACAAAAAACACACACTTCTGCATTTAGGCGAGGAAATAATTTGCAATGGAAACAGGCTTTCAATACTGGAAAAACTACCATTTAAAACGAATTACATATATCAAAGGTCTGCTAATTTATACGGCTGCGGAAATGAACCGCCACTTTCTGACACGCAAGCGTATGAAATTTTAGAACTCGCACAAAAGTTTCAGTGGGATGTTCCCGCTTCTGGTATGTTGCTTGCTGGATGGGTCGCTTTAGCTCCAATTTGCGGATGTTTGGATTGGCGGCCACATATTTGGCTTACAGGAGGGGCTGGAACAGGCAAGTCGGCTATCTTAGATAGGTTTATATCCCCGCTTTTGCACGATATGGGGGTTCATGTTTCTGGTAATACAACTGAAGCAGGTCTAAGACAAACATTAAAATCTGATGCTTTGCCTGTTGTTTTTGATGAAGCTGAATCAAATGAAAAAGCAGACCAAACGAGGATGCAAGCAATTTTGGCACTTGCAAGAGTGGCAAGCAGTGAAACAAATGCACAAATGATAAAGGGGTCGCCAAATGGCGAAGTTATAAGGTTTCACTTGCGGTCAATGTTTTTTCTGAGTTCAATATCAACAGCACTAAAACAAGGGGCGGACAGAACAAGATTTGCACAGTTGACTTTAAGAAGCACCTCAAAATTCAACAAACATGAAAGGGCAGCGCATTGGGAAATGTTAGAGCGTGATCTTGATAAAAAAATAACGGAACAAACGGCACAACGACTTATTTCAAGAACTTTTACTCTAGTGAAAGTGATTAAGGAGAATATAAGAATATTTAGTAGATTAGCTGGTGAGAAATTTGACAGCCAAAGGCTAGGTGATCAGTATGGAGCATTACTGGCTGGAGCATATTCTCTTATGTCTAGTAACCTTGTAACACTAGAAAAGGCGACTGAAATGATAAATGGACTTAGTTGGGAAAGTTATAGCGAGGCAACAGAATTGCCTGACGAAAGGCGGTGTCTGCAAACCATACTTCAACACCCTGTCAAAATTGAGCATGAAAATATGCTTTTAGGCGAACTTGTAGAAGTTGCACAAGGCAAATATCATAACGAACTTAACAACGAGCAAGCACAAGACACTTTAGGAAGGCATGGTTTAAAGGTTGGAAAAGATTGTTTAATGGTTAGTAATACCTCGGAAGCATTAAGAGAAATTTTAAACGGCACTTCTTGGCAACATTCTTGGTCACAAGTCCTCACAAGGCTCCCAAATGCAGAAAAAGCACCCGCAACACGATTTAAAGGGCAAGGATCAGTAGCGAAAGCGGTCAAGATCCCTTTGGTGGCCTTGGATATTGAAGAAGCTGCATGATGTAACCGTTGTAACCGCATTGGTTACACTGAAATCAACTGCGCTGGAAAGCATTACAAGATTTGTAACCTGTAACCGCTTTTCAAAATATAGCCCCTTATATAGAAATAAAAAATTATTTTATATTATTTACTCTCTCTTATATGTATCTATATATAAAAAATGGTTACATGGTTACACTTTTGGAATATCGCAATGGTGTCAATAGGTTTCGCTGTAACCGACATGGTTACAAATGGTTACATTGGTTACATCTAAAATTGAGCTATAATATAAGAGCAAAGCAGGGTCATTTTACACAGCCCGTATGACCCTACCTTTGTTTTTTTATGGCAAGCACTTTTGATATTACAAGCGATATTGACAAAGCTTTAAAAGGTTTAGAAGCATTAAACGAAAAAAATATTAGCTTTGCAGTCGCAAAAGCAATGACTCTTACTGGTCAATTTGCACAGAAAAAATTGAACGCTGCTATGGAGTCTGCTATAGATAGACCGACACCTTACACAATGCGAAGTACTTTTGTTACTTTTGCAAAGCCTTCAAATTTATTTATGGAGGTTGGGATAAGAGAAACATCAAGAAATAGAACAGCAGCAGGTCAATATCTGCAGGCATTAGTCAAAGGAGGTAAGCCAACACTAAAAGCTGTTGACTTGGCAGCCTCAAAGATCGCTGGCTATCGTGGTGTGCTTGTTCCCTCGGAACAAAGCCCTGTCAAATTAAACAGATATGGTAATATTTCACTTGGCAACTATAAGAAGGTCGTAGGCGGTGCTAGGCAGTCAAATGGTGCATATTTTATTGCGCCTGTTAAACGTGGCAGCTCAATAAAAGCTATATATCAACGTACATCAGGATTTATTGGAAGGACATCAACAATACAAAGCAATACAAGTAGAGTTTTTGTTTTAGATCCAAATCCAAAAATGAGAGCAAGACAATTAAATCTACCTATTATTCTTGGTCGAACAGTACAAACAGAGTTTCCTAAATTCATGGAACAACGATTTAAAGTTGAGATTGCCAGAAAGATGGAGAGATATAGTTAACCTTTGATTAACCTATGTTAACTGAAAGTTAATTCACTATTGAGAACAAGCTAAACACTATCAGTAGCGTACAGGTTACGGCTGTCTTTCATTGGTACTACTGACTTTATGTGTCATTCGCCCAAACTCGTTGCGACACAACGGTTTTCAAGGTACTTTACAGGACTTGCAAACGTGGGTGTTTGGCGAC
>Ga0160423_10003288_pt1 | contig 13468 bp, 8 predicted proteins | sample CRUFie14St8metaG_FD_108191 | JGI IMG/M metagenome (GOLD analysis project Ga0160423, IMG submission 108191) | Marine microbial communities from the Costa Rica Dome - CRUD Field 142mm St8 metaG | ecosystem: Environmental > Aquatic > Marine > Oceanic > Photic zone | place: Costa Rica: the Eastern...
GAATTCTCGATTCCTCCCGCGAGGCCCATGCACATGCATCTTCCGGCCTCGACAGCTCATGTCTGATCAGACAAAACGCCCCTTCGCCGGGATGGTGCGCTGCGAGACGACCTTGAAGAGCTGGGGCGAATTGCAGGACATCGTGCGCAGGTCCAAGGAGCGCGCGGAGAACCAAGGGATCCTCGGCAGCCTGCGGAGGCTGAAGGCCGACCAGGACGAGTACGACGCCTTCCTCAAGGTCGTACAAGAAGAGTGGAAATGTAAGTCCTGAGTCTATGTTGCTCGTCCTCCAGATACATCTGGTCGAAGCCGGAAGGACCCTGTTCCCCGCTCGTCGAGGGCTGCATCGCCGTCAGGATCCCGCCGCCGAGCACCATGATCTGACTTTTCTTTTGACTTTTCCTGATCCCTCCTCGCAGCGCTTGACGACTTCATCCTTCACAAAGTGTTTGGATGTAAGCGACGGTCCACGACCGATGACGGTGGGACCATCAGGTCGACCTGTGACAAGCCTGCTGGGGTGGAGAGGCTATTGAAGTGGGCAGAAAACGACTTTCCGTACGCCCTGGAAAAAAAGTAAGCCCCCAATTCCCAAAATGAAACTCTCACCTCGCCAAGCCCCCCACCCACCCGAGCGTGGTGACTGTGACGGGATCTGTTGGGCAGGACGCGGCCGCCGCTGATCATGATGAGCCCCTTGAACCAATTTGCTGACCCCCACCTCGCGTGGCGTCTCTCTCCGCACCACAGCATTCGGCACTACTTGCTCTGGAGCACCAAGGAGCTGAGCACGGACGAGCTCAGTCAGCAGGTTGCTGACTTTGTCGACACGGAACAGTACGTTTACTTCGTGAATCCGCCGCACCTTAGGTCCGTCCGAAAAGTCTGGCACGCCCACGTCCTGTTCAAGATCGAGGGAAAGTGATCTGAGAAGCGATGTGTGTGTGTGTGTGTGTGTGCGTGTGCGTGTGTCGTGGGGCACCAACACTGCGCTCTGGGAAAGCGAACCAACAAACAAAGTTCGCACGGGGGCATCCGCTATAAAAAGTATGACGTGGATTTCTGCCGCGGTGACTGTCTTGTATGCTAGCTTATCATAATTTATCTTGACTTTATTGTTTATTCGGTGGCTCAGTTTTGGGCCGCGCCTCCCCCAAGGAGGGCATCCTCGACCGCGTCCAGCTCCACCTGCATCCCGTGGACCTCCCCCTCCTTCAGCATCAACCTCGTCTGGAGGCCACGGAGCTTGTCCGACGAGGCAACCCCCTCAATGTCCCCCGTCTTGAGCTTCAGGACCGCCTTTCTGGCCGCGTCCCTTTCCCTCACAGCGAGCCTGATGTCCCGCCGCAGTGTGGATGCCACCGAGCGGAGCTTCTTCGCCTTGGCCTCCGCGGTGTACCCGAGCCCGCCGTCCTTGTTCAGCAGCCAGCCCGACAGTGCGAGCCACATGAGCGGGGACTCCGGCCAGAGAAGGGCCATGCTGCCATACCTCATGCCGATGTGGAGCGCGACCATGCTCATCAGGTTGCCCTCCATAAGCTGGACCCCAGTCGGGGTGAAGACGACGTCCCAGCCCACCGTGAAGGCGTCGGGGGCCAGCTTCATGTGGGCCTCCCTCACGGTCTCCAGACACTGCTGCCAGAAGGGGAGCCGGTGGCCCGCGATGCCCTTTGTGGCTCCCGGAGCGCTCGTCAGCGTCGGCTCCAGGTGCGGTTCTCCCAGCACCATCTTCTCCGTGGTGGTGCCGTTCCAAACCACCCCGGTCTCCGCGTACACTGCGAAGGTCGAGCCCCCGTTCTCAATCTGGTCGGCGAGGGCCCCGCTGGCGCCCACCCTAATCCAGCTTTCTAGCACCCTGACCACCCCCGGACTGCCCTCCCTCTCCCCCTTGTGGAAGAAGGTTGTGATGCGCGCGGTGCACAGCGGGGCGTCCGGCGGAAAGTACTCGGAGAGCTGAGGGATGTTCTCCAGCTTCTTCTGGATCACGAAGTCTTCAGCAAAGTCGCTTCCCTCACGCACGATGTCTTGAAACTCCTGCTGCTCGCTAGACTCGAGCTTCATCACCCCTTGGCCCCACTGCAGCTTTCTTGGCTTGGTGAAAAGAGGAAATTCCACGTCGGAGGCGGGCGCCAGGTCCCTGGGATCGATCACCGGCACGCAGGGGAGACCACTCTCCGTCCCACGCTTGTGGAAGAGCATTTTGTCCTCGAGCTGCGGCGCGCAAAAAAAAAGTCAGAAAGATGTTTTGTCGTCGAAGTTTTTTTGTTGTTTTTCTCACCTCTCCCTGGCTGGGCTTGTTGTTGATGTCCACGATATGGTACGCGGACCGGATGACGAGGGAGTACACCCTGCTGACGTCCACCGCACTGAATTGCTTGTCGCCGCCAAAGTAGTCCCCAAACTTCCTGCCCCAGTTGTTTTGGCTTGCAAAGATGATGAGGTCGGGCCTGAACAGGAGCATCCTGTAGCACTTGGCGAAGGTGCACCGCCTCATCACGAAGGAGAAGACGAAGCTGCAGAAGATCCCGAGCACCGCGCTGGTCCAGACCAAGCAGTTCCACATGAGCGTCTTCCGCCAAAACAGCTTGCACTTGTTGGAGCTCTTCTTGGCAATCTCTCTGAAGACCTGCGAGGGGCAGCTCTCCTCGGACTCCCTCCTGGCCGGCATGTTCCTCAGCAGGGTCACCATGCACCACAGTCCCATCTCCTCCCCGCCGTAAAGATACGCGCTACCCTCACGGTCGCTGCGGACGACGGCCACCAGCGTCTTGTAGTAACGGAAGAGCATGATGTACTTGTTCTAGCGCGAGCGCGTCGTTTCCTCTCGCTTTTCTCTACGTCGCTGCGTCGTCCGTCGCCAAGCGATTGTTCGGGCTCTGATCAGGCTGTCGCGCTGCTGCGATCGCGGATAGCGAAGCGAACACAGGGACTGCCGTTCGGCGAGCCCCCGCCCGCCCCAGGGCGTTAGACTCTGCAGACTCTCTCAGCGATACTTTCTAGAAAAATCAAAAACATTTCGGGAATTTCGGGAATTTTCGGGGAGACCACAGCAGCTCCCGGCGGGAGCATGAACAAGGGCGCGCGCGCCCTCGGGGAAGCCAGCCCACCTCAGCCCGCCCGCGCCCTCCTTGGTCGCTCGAAAAGAATGGAGGCGATCGTCCGCAGGGTCGGCATGGCCAGCCCCTCGATTTCGATGCGAAAGTGTGCCGCGGCCCGATCCCAGCCTTCGCGCTCCGCCGTGGGGGCCCGGCCCTCGCGGGTCCAGGCGAGCTCGGCAAGTTCGGGAGCGAACTCCAAGAAGTCCCAGCCCGTTGTGGAGCACTTGCTGTTGCTGAGGATCGATCCAGACGAGGTGTCCTCTGCGGACGCGAGAAAGTGCATCGAGAATTTGTGGTCCCTGCAGTACCAGATGGGGGGGGTGATCTGCTCTTCGGCGGGGGAGAGCGACCCGAAGAAGGCCAAAAGCGGCCTCGAGGGCGACGTAAGCCAATACACTCACGCAGTGCACTTCCGATTTCCCGCCAGGGCGCAATTGGACGCCTTCTTGTCGTCGCCGACGGTTCAAAAGATGCAAGAGGAGGAGATCGCGGAGAACTGCGTTGGGGCCGCGTCACTGAGCTTCGAGTCAAGCATCCCGGAGGACCTCTTCGCCATCTTCAGGAAGGGCCAGGACTGGGAGGAGGGGTTCGACCACGCCGTCGTGATCGAGTGCGAGAGCGAGGCGGAGGCGGGCTCCAGGGCTCGGGGGATGCGGGACTTTCTGGAGGTAAACCAGCCCAGCATGGAGGAGTGCGGTGTGCAGCAGCTCACCTTTGGGACCGCCGTCACGGACGGCAACAAGATTGGTGAGTATTCTTCTCCATTTCTTCCTGCCCGTCGCTCGTCGGAGCCGAGTCCGTGCTGAACTCACCTCCTCTTTCTCTCTCTGAATTCGCGCTTTGCAGGAATTCTCATGCGGTTTCGGAACGAATACGACTTTGATTACTTTACAAACAGCGCTCTGTACACCAAATTCATCGGAGCCGGTGGTTCCAGGTCGCTCTCCGCCGTCACTTACGGCGTGGAAGCCCAGCAAGCCACTAGGAACCTGTAATATCACCAAGGATACGATGCCCCCGCGAGAAACTTAGGGCCCTCGCCTCCCCCTGTCCATCTTCCACAACCCCTCGCCATCACAGGTCGGACGTGAGCATGTCGTGCAGCTTGTTCTGCAGGCTCCTGCCGAGGTGCTGGTCCGCGATATGTAGGAGCTGCGTCCCCATGGACTTGTGCAGGCTCACAACGAGTTTCTGGCTGGCCATCCTCACGCCGCTAGACTTCTCATTCAGCATGGAGAACGCCACAGGGACGACGTACTTGTTCACAAGCTGCTGCTTCCTCGAGTAGACCCCAGGGACGAGTTGGCTTAGATGCTCTATCAGGGTGGGCTTGCTCCTCGGGCCCGAGTGCTTTACGCAGTGTGACAGGTTCTGAACCAGGTAGACCGAGTCCACCTCGCAGCAAAGTGCGCCGAGGGTCTTGGCGGCCTTGTGCCTGATCTTCTCGTTTGTCGACCCTATCGCGGACGCAAGCGTCGGCATCAGGACGTTGAGGACGACCACCGAGGTGTTTTTGGAGGCCCTGACGATGTCCGAGGTGGTCTGCAGCGCCTGCACGGCGACCTTGGAGTTGCCGTCGGTGATCCTGGGCACCAGGGCGTCAAAGCAAGAGATCAACTTTGACTCCTGGATCTCCCCCAGGCGTGCCAGGTCCTTTTCCAGCGTCTGAAGCCCCTGGTACCGTTCCCTCCAGTCCTTGGAAGACTTGATCTTCTCCACGGTGTCCTGGAAGGCCTCCTCGGCCTGCGGGCTCGTACTCATGGTCCTCCGGCTTCGCGACGGGGCCCTCTGCCTCTGACTCCCGTCCACCGCCAGTCCCTGGAATCCCTTGCCCTCGGCGGCATACTGGGAGCCCCCCAGGGCGCCCTGGCCGCCCCTCTCCCTCGACCTCAGCGCTCTGACGCCGTTCCCTTCGGCCTTGGGCTGCGGTGGGGGGGTGGTCACCGCGTTTCGGATCTGCTTGGCCTTGATGTCCGACACCTTGTTCAGAAAGTTTCTGACTTCGTGCGGGGTTGCCTCACCAAGCGTCCAGAAGAGCTGCTTGCTGTACGCCCTGGTCTGCTGGGAGGGCTCGTCAAGATATGACGCAGCGGTCGACATGATCCTGTCCAGCAGGTCCCGGTTCTGGAAGACCCTCCTGGAGGACTTGGACACCACCTCGTATAGGTGCGCAATCACCTTGCACCTCACCGTGCCGGACTTGTGCTTGGAGCACGCCAGCAGGGCTTGAGCAGACTTAGCCTCGTTGCAGTTGGCCACCATATCGCTCAGCACAGCGTCGGCCTCCTGCGACAGAAAGGTCTTCTTGGTCCTTCCTGCGGTGGAGGACTCGCCGGCCTTCTTCAGCAGCAGTGGGACAACATGCTCCAGCTCGGGGTCTGCGTAGCTCTTGAGTATGCCGAACATCTCCCTGAAGAGCATCATCACGTTCTTCACGGTGTAAGACCTGAGCTCCGCCAGGGCAGGCTTCACGGCGAGGACCAGGGCGTGGAGCTGCGGCAGCACCGTGGAAGAGTGGTTGACTATGAGCCTCCTAGCGTTGGTGAGGGCCTCGTACTGTGCGATCCAGTTGAGGTCCTTCCTGTTCGCAGAGTTGGCAATCGCCAGCGACGAGAGGACGTCCTTCATGGTGCCGTCCGGGTCCAGGCAAGGCTGGAGCTCATTCGTCGCAAACTCAAGCGGCTTTCCTGTCTCGTCCAGGCCGCTCCTCTCGAACTTTGAGCTCACAAGACGGCACATGGGCGACCTCGTGCTCTCCCCCGCGTTGTTGGAGTTGAAGATCGACCGGTGGTTCCTGAAGGTCTTCGGGGTGCCAATCCCGCCGGACGCAAAGGTCGAGCTTGACGTGGACGAGTCCGTGACAGTGATGTTGCACTGCTGGGCCCTTGCCCTTGCCGTTCTCACCATCCGAGGGGTGCTGTATCTATTTGGAGGAGGGCACAGCGAGTTCGACGAGAAGATGCTCCTGTTGCTGATGTGCAGGGGCTCGTTCATGTAGTACCCAAGGGTAGGGTCCGACTTTGCCCGCTGCAGCACCGCGTTGGCGCTGTTGGCCCGCCTGCTCTCCTGCCTCTTCTTCAAGATGGCGAGCTTGTCCACGACCATGCTCCTCCCACTCCCGCGCCACCCGCTCCCAGGCCTGGATCCACCGCCTTCCTCCCTCCCCTCCCCGGAACCCGATGAGATGGATGCGATCTCATTCTTGGACGCCGCCCTGCTCGGGCGGATGTACCTCTTCTGCTGTGCACGCTTGTCAGCCTCCGTGGCCGCCACCCGGCCATCCGGCTTGCCGTTCGCGGCACCCGCGCCCTCCTCGGTGGGATCCCCAGCGAAGTTTATCGACCGCCGCACCTTGGCCACCCCGTTGCCTCCATCCCCGTTCACCAACCTGGTCTGCTGCCCCCCGAGCCTGTACTCCATGCTCCCGTTTGGAACACCTACCGCAGCCTTGGCATCGCTAATCCCATTGCCGTTCGCGTACCCATGGTCGTACTTGGAGATGGCGTCCATCTCCGTCGACGTCAGCGGCAAAATGTCGCTCCTCGTGCTCGCCAGGACCTGGTCGTACCCATCCACACCAAGCGGAGCGCCCCTTCTGGCTTCCACCACCCGCTGATCCGAGTAGGGCACGTCGATCCCGAGGTTCTCCTTCCTCCTCAGCAGGGGCTTGCCGCCGTTCATGTAATCCGACTTGACATCCTTTGGCGACGAGTTCTTCCTAAGCATGGCCACGGTGTTCTTGTTCTCATTGTTCAAGATCCGCCTGGGCTTGCTCGACCACGAGTACTGGACCGTGCCGTCCGAGCTGATCACAGGTAGGGACTCGTTCTGCACCCTCTCTATAATCCTGTTCTGGACCCGCTCGCTAACGTTGCACGAGTTCAGCAAGCTCGAGAACCTCGACCCTGTGAGCTTGTTCACGACAGCAATCGCTTCCAGGGCCACCGACCCAGTTCTTTGGCTCTCGTTCCCAACGGCGTCCGTCAAGAAGCCCAGCATCGAGCCGAAGTCGAACTCGTCGTGATTGACGGTCAGCAAGGTCGTTACCATGACGTTTAGGGTCTCCTCGGACGCCTGCATGGTGGAGTAGTTCCATTGAGGCGCCATACTACCCGGCACGACCTGTGGCTTCATAAGTTTCATGAAAGCAAAGTGAGGCAAAGGCGGGAGCTTGTCCTCAAAAGAGCGGGACACCAGAGCGATACTAACGCGCTCCCTTCATTGGTCTGGCCTTGCTATCCTTCCTCTGCACCTCCAGAAAACCTCGTGTACTCTCGCCAACGCCACTGCCTCCTGCTCGAGCCAGTTTCGGAAGGCCTACCCTTTCGGTGTTCGACGGTTTGGGAGGGGGAGGGGGGGAGTCCCGGGGGCCCAAGAAACGCGAAAGGAGTTCGTGTTCACAAAGGGATTTGCACACAACAAACACAACTTACAAACTTCACTTCGAGGGCCCCGCCTCCTAATTCTTCCAAACCCCCAAACTTTTGTAAATGTTGTGAATTTCACTTTCCTAATAAAAAAAATGTACGAATTCGTCTCCCGCCCCTCCCGCATTTTCTTGAAACAATTTTGATCTGATTTTCTGATTTTGCTGCAGATATTGAGCGCCTGGGGGCCTGGACAGTGACCTGGACGGGAGCGCGCTGCAGCCAGTGCAAGCGTTCATCATGTCTGTGAAGGAGCGCTCTGTTAGGATATCAGGGGGGCCGCGACCCCTCTCCGCCCCCGTAATCGTCCGGGCGCCCTCCCGGCAGGAGGCGCGCGAAGAGGAGGGAGAGGACCCGACACGGGAGGACCACCAAGATGTCGTCCTGCAAGTTTCACGTCCTTCGGTCGGGGAGTCGACCAAGAGGGCTGGGTTCAGCGCGTCGGACGGCATGCTCGAGGCCGCGAGGGAGGCCCTGAGCAACATCGAGGACCTGAAGAAGTGGGTGTACGACGACTCGAGCAAGAACTCCATCTCCAACCGCGTGAGCGCTGCGACGAAGCAGAGGGCCCTGAGGAAGACTCTGCTCAAGATCGCCACCACGTCGCACTCACTCAAGGCGCTGGAGCGCAAGTGCGAGGAGAGCAGGGCCCAGGAGACGGAGCTCGAGGCCGAGCTTAGATCCAAGGAGGAGTCCCGGTTCGAGGCGCTCAGCACGCTGAACGCGACGGCGGGTGAGCTGCAGAACGCGGTGGACGACCTCAAGTCCCTTCGGGATCAGTACGACGTGCTCGAGCGGGAGAAGGTCTCCAAGGACAGGAAGCTCGAGGACTTGGAGGAGCGATCGAGGCAGAACCTTGAGGCGCTCGACAGGCTTGAGAGGGCCCACGAGAAGACGGAGAGGGAGAAGGAGGAGGTCACGCAGAAGTACGAGAAGCTCCTTGAGACTGAGCGCAGGCTTCGCTTGCCGGACCTCCGTCAGGCTCTGTCCTCCGCCGTGGCCAAGGTCGCCAAGTACGAGAAGTCGATCGAGCAGAGCCAGAAGATCATTGCTCAGGTGACCGCGGATAACCTGGTGTTCCTCACCAAGTTCAAGGACGCGGAGGAGAAATACAGGGCCTGCGACGCGAGGAGGGAGGAGCTGCAGCTGATGGTCGACGACCAGAAGGGCCCCTGGTTCGACAAGATAAGGTCGGAGATCCAGAAGCAGGTGGAGGGTGACCGGAAGACGATTCACACGCTCGAGGCGGAGCTGACGAACGCGGAGCAGGAGTCCAGGAGGGAGATCGAGAGGCTGCGCGAGGAGGCTGAAGGTTTGTCCAGGCAGAACGCAGAGCTTGCGGAGGCCAAGGACGCGGCGGAGGCCAAGGTCAGGCACCATGAGGGTAGGGAGAAGCTGAGAGAGGAGAGGGAAATCAAGGCCGCGGCAGACTTTGAGTCCCTGAATCAGCTGCTGAAGGACACCCTCGCGGAGAACAAGGTGCTGCGGGAGACGATCAACGACGAGCGCCACTCCATTGCGGACCTCACCCTCGAGTCCCAAGACCAGAAGAACGCGATTGAGGAGCTCAGGAGGGAGGTGGAGGCGGAGAGGGAGGCGACCGGGCACGCAAGGGAGGCCCTGCAAAAGGAGAGGTGGTCCCTCGAGACTCAGAGGCGCATGAACAAGGAGCTGATGAGCCGCAAGGAGGAGATGGAGTGGAAGCTGATGGAGCTGACCTTGGGTGGGCCAGGGGCGGACCAGGCGGGCGCGGTGGTCGAGGGGAAGGCCGACGAGAAGAAGAAAGGCGGGCCGGGGCCGGAGGAGGGGTCGGGGGAGGGGGTGGAGCCCACTCGCGAGCCGGTGGCCGAAAAGGCGGCGGAGGCGGCGGAGCCTGCCCCGCACAAGGACGAGGCCGTTGAGAGCGATTTCTCGTACGAGCTCCTCGAGTCGGAGGAGAAGATCGCAAAGCAGGGCGAGCCAGCAAAGGAAGACGTGGGCTCCCCAAGCGACGAGGCGGAGGCCTGCGAGACTTCTGGAAAGTGGGACGACGAGAAGGAAAAGTCTGTGCCTCTTGACCTCACAGAGTCGAACCTCATGATGCACAGGACGGGGTCTAAACGCACTGGCGCTGCCCTTGAGGACGAGGCGGAGGAGCAATCCGCTCATGGCAAGGGCCTCACCATCAAGGAGCTCGAGGACACGATCGTTTCCTCGAAGGGAAAGCACCAGGAGCTGCTGGACAGCATCTACCCGGAGCAAAACACCTCGGGCCCGCAGGAGAACCCCCTCGAGGTGCACAAGAGACTGGTGAAGACGATCTTGGGCGACGAGACGGTGGCGGCCATCCCCATGCCAGAACCGGGGGAGCCCTCCTCTGCCGACGCCACGATAGCCAGCATGCTCCAAGAGTCCATCACGGAGTGCTCGAGCATTGGGGAGCTGGAGGCTTCGATCAAGCTTGCCAAGGACGAGTACAACAAGATGATGTGCAACTTTAGCAGTATTGTGGATGGCCTCAAGGGCGAGGAGCTCATCGGTGGGCTTGCCAACATGCCCGTTCTTCCGGAGAACATCCAGAGGATGGCGGAGGAGCAGTTTGCGGACCACTGGCAGATCACTGAGAACACATCGGAGACCAAGGAGGTCATCCAGGCCAGCGAGGTCAAGGTCACAGACTGGCTCGAAAACAAGATCAACGACGAGTGGCAGAAGCATTTTATGCCGCCCTTTACAGATGAGCACGAGCACGAAGGGTAAGGGTGACGCACGGGTGTTTGTTCATAGACGGGTGTGTAACAAGTAAATTCAATCATCCTTTTCTACCTTGACGATCTCGTCCGACGTGTCGCTCCCTATGTCCTCCTCGAGCTCGTTGATATAGTCCTCGAGGTTTCCGTCCTCTTCGTCGTCGTCGTTCTCCTCGTCGCCCTCCCCGTCCGAGGCGTCCTTGTCCGCCAGGACGCTCTCCAAATAAGCCTCGAGGTCTTCGGAGAGCTCGCCCTCGCTCTGCTCCCCGTCGGCGGAGGGCGTCCCCTCCCCTCGGAGTCGGCGCCGCCCTCGCGCAAGGCCAGCCCCTCGACCCTCTCCGCCGCGCCCGCGACGGAGGCTTCGGCCCCCTTGGCCTGCGGGGCTTCCACCCCCGCGGGCTTGTTGAACATCAGCCGCTGAGACAACGCAAAATAAATCTCCCAAAACCTCTGCTCGCTCATCTTCTTCGGGGTGAGGAGGTACCTGCAGTCCCTGAGCTCGTTCGCCTCCTTGAGGACCAGCAAGACGTGCTTCTCCTGCCACGGCGTGAGCTTCCAAGAGTCGTTGTCCTCCTTCGGCCACTCCTGGGACTTTGCCATGAACATATCAGGGGTCAAGCCCTTCACGAAGGCGACCATATCGTCCGTCACGCCATAGCGCTCCCTCTCGCTCTTTTTGCCCTGGCTCTCCGATTCCAGGTCATTGCCCTGCTTGTTCGCGGACAGAAGCGCCGCGGAGCTCGCCGTGAGCTCGCTCAGCTTCCCCTGGGCCTCCTCCGCGGTCGCCCGAGCGTTTACTGCCATATCCTTGGCGACCTCCTTGGCGCGCGAGAAGAAGGTGTTAAAGGTCTCGAGGCCCTTTCCTCCGGAGGCCGCCTGGCCGACCTCGCTGCCCTGGGCCTGGGCCGTGTCCTCGCCCTCCCCGCTCGCCGTCTCCCCCGCCTCGGCGCTGCTGGCGCTGTTTACGACCCTCCGAAACTCCTCTTGCGTCTTCTGGGCTTGCGTCTTCGCCTGGGCCGCCGCCTGCGTCGCGGCCGCGGAGACGTCCTTCGCCAGCGCGGACACGGACGTCAAGAACCCCTGCATCCTTCCTCCCTCTCCCTCCCTCTCCCTCGTTCTACCTCACCCCCTCGAAGGCCTCAAAGGCCTTGGTGTCTCGTCTCGTCTGTCTGTTGCTGCGACCCATTTTTGCTTTCCAAAATACGTGAGGGTCACGGAAAGAGGCTCGAAAAATAAACCAGCTTTACGAATCGAGGATCCAAAGTTTGGCGCCACGGGGACGTTCACAGTGGAGACAAGAGGATGGTCGTGCGGTGGGGACCCTGGGGCGATGCCAGGGTCCATCGTGGGGACCTTGGGGTTCGGCCGGGCATCGCGCTATGCCTCGCGATCCTGGTGTGCCTTTCGTCGGAGGGGTCCTGCGCGAGGAGGAGAAACGTCAAGAGAGAAGTGGAGCTGATTGGATGGAGGGGGGAGACCCACAAGGTGGAGACGGCAAAACCGGAGGTTGGCAAGCCCTTCGTGGTTTCAGACTATTGGCGGCAAAATGAGGACCAGCCCCTCGGAGTGGACCAATGGGTATCGTGGTACGCTGGCTATAACGGCAACAGGCTGGACCAGCCCGAGGTGGCGGAGCTGGTGAGGAAGAGGGACGAGCACCAGAACGCCCAGCCCACGAAGCCCTGCATGCCCCTCTCCAAGTTCGTGGAGGCCGGACTGGCGGCCCGCGAGTTCGATAGGGAGACCCAGGTCGGCAAGCGGGCTACCTCGGCACGGGTGTTCCCACACGAGGGTAGCCAGGGCAGGGCCGGCCTTCCCGTGTATGCCCACATGGCCACCCTCGCGTTGGCCCCAAACGGGTCCATAGCCTTGGCGTTCCAGGCCAGCCTTGGCGTCGAGGGAGCGGACGGGCAGAGGATCCACGTGGCCTTTTCCAAGGGGCCTGGGGCGATGGATTGGTGGCCTGCCGGGCCGGTGCCCGTGAAGCAGGGCGGCGGGGAATTCAAGGCCCCGGAGCACAAGTTTGTGACCTCGGCGCAATGGGGCCCTGTCCTCCAGGAGGACAGGGAGGAGGGCAGGCTCGTGCTCTTCTACAGCGAGTCCGCGGGGGACTGCCACGAGCCTGCGAGCCCAGAGGAGGGCCACGGCGGCAGGTGGGTCGTTGGCGGAGACGTCAGGGTGACATCTCTAGGACTGGGGGCCTCCTCTTGGGAGCCCCCCCAGTCCATCCACAAGCAGAGCGAGGGCAAGGTGCCAAAGATCACTGCGAATGGCATGATCGTCCACGCCTCGAGCGGCAACTGGGTCTTGCCCTTCTGGCGCCAGAAGCCCAGGCACATCTTCATCCGGAACCCGGAGACAGACCAGACGACCAGGAGGTGTACCGGCCCCAAGGGCTCAAAGCGCAGGACCTCGGCGGCGGTGTTGATCTCGGCAGACCGGGGCAGGAATTGGCACGCCAGCGCCAAGCCGATAGAGTCCAGGACCGCGGGCTGGCTCATCGAAAACACGCTGGTGGAGCTCGACAGCGACTCCAGCCTTCTGATGCTGTTCCGTACGAAGGCTGGGGCCATCTTCTCGTGCAAGAGCTTCGACGCGGGAGAATCCTGGAGCACAGCAAAGGCGGTGGACACGCTGGTGAACACGGACTCCAAGGTCCACATGATCAAGCTCAGAGACGGCAGACTTTTGCTCGCCGGCAATGACCACCCCAGGCCCTTTGTGCACGACCGGAGCGCGAACGAGCTGGTGGCGAGCAGGGAGAGGACGAGGATGGTCGTTTGGGTCTCCAAGGACGAGGGGGAGACGTGGCAGAGGCTGGCAAGGATCGATGACGGAAGCCAGACGGCGCAGGCACCAGGCAACTTCCTGTCCAGCCTCGTCTTTGGGGGTGGAGGCAAGGCCTCGGGCACCCCCAGGCCGTCGGACTTTCCCAACCCGGGCACCTCGGACCCGTTCCAGCTAAGGGACATGGACGAGTCGAGCGAGCTCTCGACTCAGTACCATTATCCGACCCTGATGGAGCTCCCAGAGGGCTCCCAGAAGCAGGCTGGGTGTGCGGCAGTCGTCGCGTACACAAAGTCCAAACTGAATGTGGTCTCACAGAAGACCACCGGGCACGAGATCCACGTGACCTGCATCAGCCTAAGCTGAAAGCGTGTAATGTAAAAATGGATCAATTGTTGAGGTTTGAAATGTTAACCGGCACGAAGCC
>Ga0160423_10003289_pt1 | contig 13466 bp, 10 predicted proteins | sample CRUFie14St8metaG_FD_108191 | JGI IMG/M metagenome (GOLD analysis project Ga0160423, IMG submission 108191) | Marine microbial communities from the Costa Rica Dome - CRUD Field 142mm St8 metaG | ecosystem: Environmental > Aquatic > Marine > Oceanic > Photic zone | place: Costa Rica: the Eastern...
CTCCATTGAGATATATTCACTCAATAAAGAAGTTAACTCAGCCTCAGCGTCAATGCTGTGGTATGCGTTAAGATCTTGAGCGAACTCAGGAGTCCATTGTGCTTTTAATTTTCTAGTTTTAGCTACGATAGCCTCACTAGCTAGTTTTACGTCTATTTCTGGAATAGTAATAGATGTATCTACAGCAGCAGTAGAAGCAGCTTCAAAGTCACCTCTATTGTTCTCAACTGGTTGCTGGTGGTAAAGGATAGATCCAGTTAATCCACCGTCAGCAGCTAAGCTTAAGTTTGAACCAGTAATAACAAATGTTATGTTAGTTCCGTCTACTGTAGTTAATTCAGGATGCGATGTAATATCAGTTGATCCTGAGAAAATTCTAAATGCTCTTACACCTTTAAGATCTGGTCTAGTTAATGCACTGTGTGCAAAAACTACAGTTTCAAAATCTGCAGGATCTAAGTCATCGTTGTAAGCTATAGAAGCTGAAGTTGCTGAACCAGTGTCTTGTTGAACACTCGCTGAAGAAGACTTCATTGAATATCCAAATTGACCTGCGCCATAAAGACCGCCAGAAACCTCTTCGTCTACGCTCATTTTTGCAGATGCAGAAGATACATTACCGTACAAGTTAGCTTGATCAGCTCTACCGTTAGTAGCAGTACCATACTTAAAGTCTAAGTAGAATACTAGCCCTGAAGGTAAATTCATTGGTTGTACAGAAACGAAATCTTGAGCAACGATTTGAGCAAATACTTTTCTTACTAAAGGTAAAGCTACACCAGCCCACTGCTCACCAGCTCCACCACCGTGGCTTGCACCACCTTGGTTTCCAACGTTTGCTTCAGCAACGATTTGTTTAGCTTGGTTTTCAAGGATAACAGCCATGTTATTTTTGACTCTTACATCCTCGATACCTTCTAATAAACCACTACCTTCCCATTTTCCAGCTAGTTTTTCAGAATCCTTTAGCATGCTCTTATAAGTATTTGAGCTCTCTAATAGGTTGTTAATTTCCATGATTTCTAAAAAAAATTAATGTTTAAAATTATTTAATAATACCGGCTAATTTTTGCATTCTTCTAACAGTTTCACTAACTTCGTTAATTACTTCTGGTTTAGCTGCAGTTGTACCTCCAGCTTTTGAAGCCATGCCTAGTTTAGTTTTTGCTTCTTTAATAGTAGTATTAGTTTCTTTTTTACTAATAACACTATCAGATACAGTTTCATAAACTAATTTAACCTCTTTAACAGTTTCTGCTTTATCAAAAGCAGCTATAATGTTAACTTTTTGACTTTCTGAAAGATCGTTAGATTTAAAGATTTTGTTAACATAAAGTAATTTAGAATTAAGAATATTTACTTCGTTTAATTCTTTCTTTAAAGTTTCGATTGTTTCTAAAGCTTGATCAAGTTCAGATTTCTCTTCTTCTTTTACTTCTTCAGCAACAACTTCTTCTTCTTTTACTTCGTCTTCTTCTTTAGCTTCTTCTACTTTTTCTTCTTCCAGGCTGTCTTCGCTCTCTGCTACCTCAGTAGCTTCTAGCTCTTTAAGAAGTTCATCAAGGTCGATTTCTTCCTCGTCTTCACCAGGCATTTCAGCAGGTTCTTCGATAGATTCAGGCTCATCACCCATACCTTCGATATCTCCTCCGTCCATGTCGTCTGCAGGAACTTCTTCGCCAGCACCCATTTCTTGGTTAATAATGTCTCTGATTAAATCTTTAAACTGATCTACTGATAGTTTAGATAAATCTTCGTCACCATCTGGCTCCTCGTCGTGCTCAGCTTCGTCATCAGATTCTTCTGAATCATCCTCAGCTTCTTCAACACCAGCTTCTGCTGGTTCTACTTCTGTAAGGTCTTCTTCTACTGTTTCTTCCTCAGTTACTTCTTCAGACTCTTCCATCTTATCTTTATGATCTTTAGACTTCATAGCTTCGTCTTTTTTAGACTTCATAGCTTCGTCTTTTTTGTCTTTCATAGCTTCTTCTACTTCTTCAACGTTTTCTTCAATAGTTTCTTCAACTTTTGAATCTTCCATTTCTTGAAGTTTAGCAGCCAACATATCTTTAAGATGAGGTGTTAGAGTTTCTTCTAAAGCTTCCTTAGCGTTAGCAATAGCAGCTTCTCTTACAGATTTAGCTTCAGCAATAGCTTGCTTGAATAAATCTTTGTTCGCCATTTTTAAAAAAAATTGTGTGATTGTACGATTATTAAGAATCGTAATATGAATTACAAATGTGTTAGATGCAATATAGTGATTGCATATTCTTTATATAAATATATACTTTTTCTGGAAACCTGAATTATATGTATTTTTTCCAGTTTTCTTCTGCTTTTTGAGCTTCTAATTCAAACGGATGATTTTCGTATGTAGCTCCTTCATCATAGAACTGTTTGAATTTTTTTTGATCTTGTAAAGTATGTGTATGTTCATGCAATAGCGACCTTATAATATCTTCTTCTGTGTTTGTTTCTTCAGAATAAAGATATATTATATTATCATAAGGATCGTATTCTGCATCTGGATTGCCTTGTTCTCGTTTTAAATCATCAGCTCCAACAGCTCCAAGCCTGTCCCAAATACTGGGGTATACTTCTATTTTTTTTGCTTGTCCTCCTAGATTGTTTACTATTTGCGGGTATACTCTTTCTGCTACTTGTTTGATATCTTTTTCAGATAAACGTTCTAATAAGATATCGAACAGTTTCACTACGCTCTCAAAATATCGTTGATAATATTATCTAGATTAGCGTATTTAGATAGTTTTTCTTTAGATTCATTTAAAGAAACAGGATTCATAAATGCACCGTGTGTTGAAGGATTAGATACGAAATCCCAGCATACTAGTTCAAAGTCTGGTTGTACTTCTAAAGTTCCTTCATTTGTTTGCTGAACTGATCCAGTACCTCTAGATGAGATACCTATAGTATGACCAGCTTTAATAATTTCTTTAACTATATTACCTGCAGGTGTATTCAACAACTCAACTTTACCCATTAAGTCATTACCTTTCCAGTATAATTCTTTTACGATATGCGAAGCATTTTTTAGAGATACTACTGGAGTTTCAGGATGATCTAGTTCTCCAAAAGCATTTCCTCTCTTAACAAATTCTTCTACGTATTTTTTTGCTTCTCTTTGTAGTAGTTCTTTACTATATACCCTGCCGTTTTGATTTTCAGCAGTTGCTCTTTGCATTACTCCTTCAACTTCAAATACTCCGGGTCTTCCTTTTGCCTCTCTGATTGTAGGTTTAAATGGTGTTACGTCTACTAATAATTGTGCCATATTATTTTTTTTCTTCGTTAACTCCGAATATTGTTTGTTTAGGTTCTTCTTCCATTTGTGGAGTTGGTACATCTTTTGGTAAAAATTTTACTTTAGGTATTTCAACTCCGTTCATAAAACCTTTTCTTTGAACAGGTTTAAGATCTTTTACAAATGCTGCCTCGATAGCCGGTGCTAAAAATCCTCCTACTTTTAAGCCTTCTTCATTTTCAACTGCACCTACTTTATCAAAAATATTTTGTAATTTTTCTTGAATTTTAGCATAATATGATTGAACATCAGTTACAACGTTTTCTAAATCATTTAGTATAACTTGCATACCTTTAAAACCTCCATAGCTATCAGCTAACTTAGCTAATTGATTGGTAGCAGCTTCGTTTACCATTTCTTTAGATAAAGTTTTTTTGATAATATCTTTTATGGCTTCTTTTAACTGTTCATCTTTACCCATAGCTTTTTTAATAGCTTTATCTTTAGCAGCCATATAATCATCTGAATCTATATCTCCATCACCATCATGATCTTTACCTTTCTTTTCATCCACTCCTTTAAAAATATTTACAGCAGTTCTAACACTAGATCTCATATCATCATCTTGATCCCATCCTCTAACATTTGCATAATAATTCTCTACATCATCTGCTGAGTTTAGACTCATAATTTCATCTGCAACAGCTTGAGCATCATCAGTTGAATCAAATTCACTAATTTCTAGTTCGTAATCAATTAATTTTCTTTGTTCCGGTGTTGCTTTAGATACATCTATAACTACTTCACTATCTCCATATACATCAATAGTTTTTGGTTCTTCAACTTCATCTAAACTATCATAATTAACAGAAACAAAATTATCAAATTCATCTATTGGATCAGCTCCGTCCATTATATCTTTAGCGTGAGTTTTAACAAAATCTTTTATAAGAGAATTTATACCTGGTATTTTACCGTATCTTTCTTTTATTTTTCCTATAGCAGATGCTATTACTTCTTTAAGAATAGGAGTTTCTTCCACAACAGCTTCTTCTTGATCTTTATTTTCAGACGACATAGCGATAGGTTCTACAATACTAACTATTTCTTTCGCTATTTGAAGTTCCTCGTCTTTACCCTCCTCTTCATACTGCTCTTCTAAATTTTCGGCAATAGAATAAACAGCATCTAATTCAGATGTTCCTGGTTGTTCATCTGTTAGTACTTCAGCGCTTTCAAATAATTCATGTAGTACTCCATCAAGAGCGTGTCCGTCAACCTGAGCGTCTATTTTGTTTTCTATATATTTTCTAATTTCATTAAAATCAGCTGAGTATATTTTTTTAAATGGAACATCTTCGTCTATTTCATCTATAACTTCTTTCATTTTAGCAACTTTCATAGCATCTCTTTGAGCTTTTTCTTTTTCCATATCTCTAATCTTGTCAGCTGCAGCTTTAAGTTTATCAACAGGAACTCCTAATCTTTTTGCTAAATCTTCTAATCTACCTTCTTTAAGCATTACTTTAGCTTCTCTAAGGTCAGCTTTTTTCATTCCATTGAAGACGTCTACTTTTCCTTCACCTCTTTTAACAGTTACTTCTCTATCGTGTTTATCAACTTTATTTGACTCTCCTGATAGCAAATCCAAATAATGGGTAGGATTTTTTTCTAAATTGTCTTTAGCTTTTTTTTCAGCTTTTAAGAAATCTTCTGCATTAATATGCATATGAGTCATAGTTGTACCCATAGCAGCTAATTCAGCTCTGATTCCTCTATCTAATGCTTCTAATGAATAAGTTAGAGCAGGTCTATCATCATATACCTTAGCTTCTTTTTTAATTTCTTTTTTAGCTTCAAATATTAATCCTTTATTTTTAAGGATAGATACTGAATCGTTGAATCCGTTAAATTGTGATATATATTGTGGGAATTCTAATCTCATCTGTCTTACAAACTCCCTCTTAGCCATCTTACCTTCGTTAACGGCTCTATACTTTTCTGTTGCGGTTACTAGTCTCATGTTTATAAATAGTCAAATCCTTTAGTATGTGATGGCCGTTTAGGACGGCTTACCTGCTTATAACCAAGTCTTTTAGCAGCTTTCAATGCTCTTTTCCCTTTACCGAAAGCGAAAGGAGTGTGATATGCACCTGCATTACCAGATACATTAGCTTCTTCAAGCTCTTGCATTACTTCTCTAACTAACTCTACTAGTTGAGATCTCTTCATTTATAGAGATTTTAACTCGTTAATTAAATCGTAATATTGCATAAGATTAACTAAATGAGTATCATTAGCTTTTTCAGTATTTTTCAATGGCTGAATAGTTTTGATAATCTCTTGTAATTTAATCTTAATTACTTCATCTTTTACTTTTCCAATTAACTTACTAATTTGTTCTTTTAGAACTTTTAATTCTTTATTTACTAAAGATGTAAGTCTTCTATTAGAATTTACAGATGTAATAAATTCTCTTAAAATATTTTTTTGTTCTGGTAGAAGATCTTTGTATTTATCATTGAATTTTTCTAACAGAATCTTAAATGTAAGCATTTTTAAGTCTTTATCATACTTACTAAAATCCTCTATTAAACTATCCTTGACAGCTTCTTTTTCTTGAGGATTAGATGTTAAGTGCTCTAATATCGTAAATTTATTAGAAACTAAAACTTTAGGATCTACTATCTCACTATTATTTTGAGCTTCAAGTAAACAGTAAAGAGCTGCTAGTGGTTTATAATCTCTAACTTCCATACCAAAAAACTCTTCAAGTTTGTAAGTTTTTTTAATTTCAGAGATTAAACTGTACTTTTGCTTTTTTAATGTCTCTTGATTAAATTTTCTTGAAACCTCCGTAATAGTAGATAGTACTGCCTCTGCTTTTGCTTGAGCAAGTTTATTATTTCTTAATACGAACTCATATAATTTATACTCTTTAGCTAAAGTAGTTCTACCGCTAAAGTATTTTTTAAGTATATTAACAGCTTCTGAGTCTTTATTGTTAAGGGTATCAGCTGCTATTTGCTTTACAAGCAGTTCAAATATAAGTCCAGTATTACGATACTTTGAATGTTTTATCTTCATTATATACGTTTACTATTATAAATATGTATTAATTACCTAAATCTTTAATATTGTCTTCTTTAAGTAGGTCGCTGTCGTCTTTGTTACTTTTTTTGAAAACAATGTCTTTTAAAGCATCTTTATTTTGTAAATAAACTTTTTGAGTAGACGTATTTTCCATAACATTATCATTATCTGAAGGGTAACCACCTTTCATACCATGTTGACCTAAAGGATCTCTTCCTCCTACCGGGTTGTCATTAGTACCGTAAATAGATGCTTTTTCTCTAGGTCTTCCTCCTTCTGGTCCAGGTTCACCCCATTCAGGTTTATCTTCATAACCAACAGGTACTTCACCTGGGCCTGCTCCTTTAGGTGTAGATGTAGAACGTCTACCGTACATAGACGCTAAATCGTGAGGAGTACCATAAGTAGTACCAGATTTAGCAGGATCATTACCTTCACCTTCTATTTGTGCTAATCTGAACATTCTCTTAGAATCTTCTCTTACTAAGTCTCTCATTTCATTATAATTATCTTCTGACATATCGAATATTTTTTCGTATATATAATCTGAAGAGAATAACTTAGTATCTTTCATTTGATTAGCTAAATCAATCTTTTCTTTTAGTAAAGCTACTTTTTCTTGTTCAAATATTATAGATGGAGTAGTTAATTTAATTTCAAAATTAGTTAAACTTTCTCCTGTAAATCCTTGAGAGTATAAATGAACTAATGCAATCTTAGTTAATTCAGATTCCATTATTCTTTGGATTCTTTCTACTGTACGTGCAAATCTAATATCTTCTGCTGCTAATGTTGCTTTACCTTGTAAGTCTCCTTCATACCCAAAATACGCTTTAGGTATTTTAAGAGCAGCAAACATTTTTTGCTGTAAATACTGAACATCTGTTGTTCCGTCATAATCTAATCCTTTAGTAGTCTCAATTCTTGTAGCTGTATCACCGCCTCTGACAGGAAGATAAAAGTCTTCCATCATATTTTGCATGTTGAATTTTAGGTTATAATTTCCTGCATCATCAACATAAGGTGTTTTTTTCATTTGATTGATAGTTTTTTGCATAAACTGCTCAACCTCATTTGGTGGTACATTACCTACATTAATATAGAACATTCTTTTTTCAGGTGCTCTCATTATACGATGAATTAACATCGCATCTTCCATTAATGTAACTTGTTTAAATATTTTTCTAGCTGGTTCTAAATAAGACCTACCGTAAGGTAAATATGAAGTATCTGATATTAATCTAAAGTGTGCTACTTCATAATTATCAAAGTCAACTACTTTTTTATTAGATTTTCTTTTTGGTAAATAATTAGGATGTTGAGAAGATGCTAACCCATCAGGGTCTAATTGAAAAATTACTTTAGCAGGATTATCTGGATCTTCTCCTTCTCTTCTTACCATGTGGTAAACAGTATAAGGGAGTACGTTATATACACCGAACTTTTCCGAGATTTCTAATTTTAGGAAAAAATCTCCGTATTTACACATGTTTCTTGTCCATGACCATAAATTAAATTCTATATTAAGTATATCATAGAATAGGTTATAAAGAACTCGTTGTATATTTTCATCTGAGGACTTTATGGAAAGGACTTCGTTTTGATCATTTTTTACTGTAGCTTCATCAGCTAGTATATCTAATGCAGAAGCTATTATAGGATCTGTATCCATAGCTTCATAGTCTGAATATAACTGTATTCTGAGTGTTTGATAGTTTAGGTTAGGATTGAATATATTTTTATTATTGTAAATATATAATCTAGTAAATCTATCTATTAAAGAATTAGTTTGGTATCTTCCGGTAGTCTGTATAGAATTAACATCAGCTATTTTTAACTGAGTTCCTCCTACGTTTCTAATAACTACATCATTAGAAAACAGTCTTCTGAGTCTACCAAATAGTGAAGTATCTGCCATTAAACGTTTAATTTATATATAAATAGTCTATTTTAGTAACCAAGTGATATCTTCATCACCTCTTGGTGTCTTTATAAGATAAGGATTATCTTGCTTATTTCCAACTGTTTTTATAACTGCTTTGTTTTTAGCATTAAGATTACTAAAAGAAGATAGTTGAGCTCTAGCTAAATCCATACCTTGTTGTCTAAGCCTTAACGCTGTATCTCTAACATAAAGTGCTGTAGCACATGACATAATTAAATCATCATTATATCTATCTTGAGCTTGTGCTTTTCCATTTTTCCATATAAAAACACGCATTTCTTGTAAAAGTCTTTTTGATTGAATAGTAACAGCTTTTTCTCTTATATATTCTATCATTTTAGCAATTACTAGAGGTCTAGTTCTAGACGACATAGTAAAGCCAGGAACTAATTTATCTCTTTCGTATTTATGCATATAAGATTCTACAGTATCTAAATTATTAGTAGGACTATAATAAAGGTTTCTATATTCCCTTTCCATTATTTGTTCAATAGTAGCCCATCCTATATTAGCGTTTTCAACTACTAAAAGAGCATCGTTATATTCAGATGCTATTCCTACTAATATATTACCAAAGTCTTTGGGAGATATTTTACCTCTATATTCAGCAACTTGAATACATTGATCTATATCAAAGATGTGAAATGCAGAATAATCTGATGAATCACCTCTTGCTACATCGGCTACAACCATATATGATTTAGAATAATCTACTCCTTCCCATACCCATAAATTACCATCAACTCCTCTTCTTTCCATAGGATCTTGCTGATAAGTTGATTCGAAGAAAGTCATATCATCTGGTTCAAATACTGTATCTCCAGAAGCTAAAAAGTCACAGTCACATTCCTGACCGGCCATTCTAGGACCAAGATCTGAATCTTGTTGATCTCTCCATTTTTGATCTCTTTCAGGGTGTACAGTCCAGGGTAATCTAATAGGACAAAAACTATTTTCTTGAGTAACAGCTTTTTCCCAAGTTAAATGAAACCAGTTACCTACACCATTAGGAGTAGATAATGCTAAACACTGTCCACCGGTAGCTAAGGTTTGTTGTGCTGCAGTAAAAGTTTCATCAATATTATCTATAAATGCTGCCTCATCTATTAGTAGTAACGACACCGCTTCTGATCTTGCAGCATCAGTATTAGATGATTTAGCAGCTATTCTAGATCCATTTTTTAATCTTAAAGATAATTTATTTTTTTCTAACGCAGTTAACCTTAACCACTTAGGTAACTGATCATACATAAAAATTACTTTAGTAACTAGGTTACGAGCAGTTGCTTGAGTTGTGGCTAAAGCCAGTACGTTCTTATCTTTATGAAATAACATTAACCATAAAGAGTAAGCAGCAGATAAAGTAGAAATACCTAACTGTCTAGACTTAAGTACAATATTATACTGGTTATCTTTAAATAAATGTAGAATTTTATCTTGAAAAGGATAGAGGTTAAAAAGTATTCTACCTCTAGTAGGATGTTGAATATAGCAATACTTTCTCATAAAGTACGCCGGATCTTTTGCGCACTTAAGATACTCTTGTGCGATTATTTTTTTTATGTCTTGTGCCATAACTATGATTGTTCGCTTTCTACTTTGCCAAAAATAGCTTTGTAGTCAGCTGTAAGTACCCCGTTATTTATAGTAACGTGTTTATACAAATCATCTTTCTTCAGTCCTGCATTAGTAACTTTAAACCAATCTGCATTTCCATCAGAATCAACATCTACTATTAATTGATCTATACCAGGTTTACTTGCAAATTTTATTTTAGCTAATTCTCCTAGTGCCCTACTTGCCATAATTTGTCCAGATTCCGGACTATCAGTCAATTGAAGAACTGTGTTGATATTATTCTCTAAATTTTTAAATATTGGGTATTCTGATGCTAGTTCTGATAAATCAACATCTTTTAATCTAAATACTTCATTACATGCAGAAATAAGTTCTTCAGGTAAAAAGTTATTAGCTAAAACTACTTTTTTAAGTTTCTCTTCAGGGTTAAAGAACTTAGTCAAAGCACCAATTCCAAAAATAGCTTTAAACAAACCTATACTTTTATGCTGTTTTGATACTCCTCCTAATTTTATCTTATTACTAGTTTTTCCACTACCTTTATAAGCTTTAACCTCTACAAACTTATCTCCTAATTGTAGATCAGGATTATCAACACCACCTCTATTATCAGATACAGTGCCTATATTAGATTTTTGAAACTTATACAGCCAGTATAATGCTAATTCTCCTTTACCTATAGTAGCATTACCTCCAGGTTTAATACTATGAAGTCTTTTAAAATTAGTTTTATCTGTGCTATTTTTAATACTTGTTGATGTAGTACCGTCAGGGACAGCATAAAGCCCTAATACTTCCGGTATTTCTCCGTCAAACTCTTTTTTTATAGCTTCATCATAATCATCTCCTGTGTCTTGGGAAGTAGTTTCAGGTTGAGGTTCTGTGTTTTGATCATCTTCAGCTCCTAATTCTTCTAATATAGAATCTAATATAGCTTTATCATCAGGATTTTTTATATCAGGTAATCCTGTTTTAGACCTCCAGGCCCATTCGGTATACAATCTATCTACTATGTTCATTATGCTTCTGGTTCTTCTCCAGCTTCAAAATCTATAGGTTCATCAGTCAAATCAGCTCCTCCTTCTTCTCCTCCTGCATCAGGAGCAATATCTACATCTCCTCCGCCTCCAGCATCACCACCAGGGAAATCACCTCCTCCAGTATCTGCTGACCCAAAGTCACTATCTGCTCCTTCTCCTCCTTCTTCACTACCAGGTGCTTTCATAGGTGCTTGTCTGTAAAGAACTTCTAGTTTATCTAAAGCTTGTTGATAATCTGATATATTATTTAAAAAGTATCTTTTACCCATAATTTGAGCTTGGAATCCTTCCCCCATCCATTTCAAAATAAAATCTTGACCATTTTTTAAATTTACTCTAAACGATGTTGGCCTAGGAGATACCCAGTCGATACTTTCTACAAAATCTTTGAAATCTTCTGTTTGTAATTTTACTAATGCGTTTCTTAATGTAGGAAACTTAGCTAAAATTTTATCTGTAGAATCTTCTAGTACTGTTGTTTCAGGTGCATCAGTATCAGGAGCTTCTTCAGGCTCAGGTTCTTGTTCGTTTACTTGGTCTAATAAACTTTCATTTACTAATTTTAAATACCTGCCTGCTGATGTGTTGGACTCTTTGATAGAATTATTAGTTTCTTCCATAATTCTTCTCATTTTCATCAAGTCGTATTGCTCAGGTCTTTCTATTCTTAAGTACCTTTGTAATTTTCTGTAATTAGTTTTAATCAATTCAAATAAATCTCTAGCAGCAGTATCTTTTCTAACATCTGATGATTTCATTAAATCCTTTATATCTGAGATTATTTTAGAAAATCTACTATATAAATTTTCAAAAGATGCTAATCTTATTACTGCATGACCTACTCTACCTGTAGTTTTATCTACATTAGTAGTAAAAAAGTAAGTATTTTTTTTAGAACTTAAAAAATCTCTTTCAGGGTCTCCTGGTGCTGCTTTACCTTTATAGCTGATAGTATTAGTAAAATGTTTTTGAACTTTAGGAGATAAATCTTTCCATTGAACAGGGCTATCTGTATCTGTCATTTCAACTTCTGAAAGTGCTTCAGTATATGCTTCTAAAATAATATTTTCTAAATCTTTTTTATTCATATTACTTCTTTCTTCTTTTATGGCCGTGGTGAGAAGATGTTATTACGTTTAGTTCATCTACCGGTATATTTTTTACAGTTTTACCGCTTTCGAATAAAACATCATAATGTGTTACTACATATTTGTTACCTTCTTTAACTAAGGTATGTTGTTCTGGAATGCAAGTACCTTTTCCGTGCTTTTCATGAACTACTTTAGAAGCACAGTCATGCATAAAACCAGGAGCTTTTTCTGTTACTCCTCCATCAAAATCATCTAACATTTTTCTAAACTTAATAGCAGCTTGTTTTGCTAATGTAGCAACATCTTTTTCTCCTTCTTGAGTATAAAACTCAACAGCAGTATCTAATATTTCTCCAAATGAATATCTTTCTAAGGCATCTTGAAGTTTAATAGGTTCAGTAATTGCAGCTTCATCAACGTTAGGATCTAATTGCTGTCCTCTATTTTTACCTGATACTGCTTTATCTAAAGCATCTTCTACTTGTTTTTTCTTTTTAGTCATAGATTTCAAATGATCTATTACAGAATGTCCTCTATATTCATACTCTCCTCCTTTTTCTTTATAAAGCTTAGCAAGCTCTTTCATCTTACTAACTATCATTCCATGTACTTTCTGTAGCTTAGCTATTGAATGTTTCCCTTTTGGTAAATCGCTATCTAAAGCTTCAGAAGGATAATCTTCATCGTCTAAATCATCGTACCCGCTATCTTCTAATCTATCTACTTCACTACCTATAGTAGTATCATATCTATTATTTGAATAAGCAAAATTAAATACTCCGTATCCATCCATTCTACTCATTTCATTAGGAAAGTTTTGTCTAACTAAATCTCTAGCTTCAGAACCTAAATCTTCTAATGTATCTACTATTTCTCTCAATCTATCTAAAGCTTCATCTTGATCTGCATTTTCTGATACTTCGTCTTTCTTTTCTTTTCCCATTTTAGCTATTTTTTTAAGAGATTTCTTATCAGCCTTTGGGTTCATTCTTTTGATATTGTCAATTTCTTCTTCAGACCCCTTTTTCATTTGATCTATCTTTCTATAATAATCTCTTATTTTAGTATATCGACTTTCATCTAGTTCATTTACATCAAAAGGATTAACAGGTCCGTCAGAGTCCATATAAGCTTGTATTACTTTAAGGCTTAACATATATTCTTCTGCGATACCAGCGATTACTTCAGCAGCTTCTTCTCTTTCTTCAAATCCAGATTCATTAGCTCTATCTCTAATAATTCCTTTGATGATATCCATATCACCTCTTCCTTCTTTAACTAATTTATCTATATATTTAGCTTGACCGGCATGACCTTTAGAAGACTTCTTTAATGATTTACTCATATCTTTTAACTTACCTTTTTCAGCTTTAGATAATTCAGCTTCATCCATTTCTGCGCTATGATCATTTATTCTAATATCATACGCTTCTAAATCCATTACTACATCGTTCATA
>Ga0160423_10003290_pt1 | contig 13466 bp, 9 predicted proteins | sample CRUFie14St8metaG_FD_108191 | JGI IMG/M metagenome (GOLD analysis project Ga0160423, IMG submission 108191) | Marine microbial communities from the Costa Rica Dome - CRUD Field 142mm St8 metaG | ecosystem: Environmental > Aquatic > Marine > Oceanic > Photic zone | place: Costa Rica: the Eastern...
AGCAATGCCCCCTCCCATGTCGAGATAGCGTTTGCCTTCGCTGTCCCAGAGGTATTGGCCCTTGCCTTTGACAAAAGTCAACGGAAACCGTCCATAGGTTTGAAGGACATGGTTCTCAAACAACTCGGTAACTTCAGAATGCTTCATGCTCGACGTTTTTCTGATGGGGAGTCTTCCAACGCGATCACCATCATTTCAGAACGATCTCCGTTCCGACTCCTTGATCGGTGAATATTTCCAATAAAACGGCATGATTCAATCGACCATCCACAAAGGAAACCTTATCCACTCCCGCCTCGATGGCCTGAGTGGCACTGTCGACCTTAGGAATCATGCCTCTTCCAATGACGCTTTGCTCCTTGAGCCGCTTGACCTCAGTGACATGCAAGTGAGATATGAGGGATGCGGGATCCTTGGGGTCGGCAAGCAAACCAGGCACGTCGCTCATGAAAACCAGGCGTTTTGCTTGAAGCGCGACAGCTGTCATCGCCGCAGCCACATCGGCATTGCAATTGTAGAGTTGCCCATCTTCAGCCAGTGCGGTGGGACTGATGACAGGTGTGACCCCTTGTTCAATGCAATCATGCAGGGGCTTGGTGCGAACGCTCGTTACCTCGCCCACAAAGCCAATATCCATCCCTTCACCATCTTGGCCCTGAACCTGTTTTTTCCGGCAGGTGAATATTTCCGTACCGGGAAACCCTTTGGCAACTCCCCCCAACCCATTGATGGTGGCGACGATCTCAGGGTTGATCTGGTGTGAAAGAACCTCATGAACCAAGGCAACGGTATCTTTGCATGTCACTCGATGTCCCTGGTTGAAAACCGGATCCATGCCAGCTTCCTTCATGGCTCGGCTGATAGCCTTACCTCCGCCGTGAACCACCACAGGATTGATTTCAACAGCTTCGAGAAAAACCATGTCTCGCGCGACACCTTGGCGAACGGCAGGGTCTGGTGAGTCCATGAAACTTCCACCATACTTTACAACGAAGCGCTCCCCACTGAACCGCTGAATATAGGGTAATGCCTCGAGCAGCACAGCTGCCTTATGGATCAATTCGTTCATGATTCACCCCCCAAGAGATGCAGGGTCTGTCACATCCCCTTTGTTGAAGGAGACGTATGCTTCGGTTAGATCGCTCGCGTACATCACACCACGGCCTTTTCCAAGGTTGAGGTGAATATGCAATTCAATTTCAGGCCCAGCCACCAGCGAGCAAAGCTTGGCAAAACCAACACGCGTGGGTTTGCCGTTCTTGAGCGAATAGACTAGGGGCGAATTGGCTCTCAGGCGATATCCGACATCGACCTTGCTTGGATCCACCTTTGCCTCGGAGTAACCGAGCGCATCCAAGATGCGTCCCCAGTTGGGATCCCCGCCCAGCCAGCTTGTCTTGACCAAAGCACTGTTGCAGACACTCCGCAAGGCAAGGTCGGCATCTTTAGAGCTACGGGCCCCCCCAAGGCGCACGGTCACGAAACGACTGACCCCTTCCCCATCGCGCACCAGCATCTTGGCTAGTTCAAGGCAAACCTCATTGAGTGCCTCCTGAAATTGGCCAATCTCTTTCTGGCTGGCGATGGATTTGGAAGCGTGATGCAATTTTTTGTTGCCTGCTTCTCCGTTGGCCAGCGCAATGACGGAATCATTAGTACTCATGTCACCATCAATGGAAATACGGTTGAAACTCAAAGCCACGGCTTGGGTTAAGCAACGTTGCAAAGTTGATTTGGAGATGCAGGCGTCGGTGAGAATGAAGCCAAGCATGGTCGCGTGGAGCGGCATGCTCATGGGGCGTTTACCATCCGGACTCATACCCGGATGGATCATGCCGGCGCCTTTGGCTGCAGCACCTATCCGGACGGGTTTCCCCCCGATCATGATCTCGGCCGAGTATTGCTTCATACGGGTATCACTCGTCAGGATGGCTTCGCTGACGTGATCTCCGGCCTCCTGGGTTTGCCCGAGCGTCGAGCAGGCCGCCCGAATTCCTCGTCGCACCTGGGGCATTGGAAGAGGCAACCCAATACGCCCTGTTGAAGCGACCAGAATCTTCTTTTCGTCAATCGATAATGCTTTTCCTACTTGCTGGCACATCCTCTTGGCATCGCGAAAGCCTTGTTCCCCCGTGCACGCATTGGCATTTCCGGAATTGACGACGATACCATGCAGACTCTTACCCTTCAGATGCTCGATGCATATGTGAACCGGTGCTGCACTGACTTGGTTGGTCGTGAACATGCCTGCAGCCACACACGGACTCGGAGAGAAAAGGACAGCCAAGTCCCTCTTCTTGCCCTTATTGGAACCCTTGCCAGTCCCTAGACGTTTCACATCGCAAAAAACACCTTGGCCCCAGAAGCCCCTTGGGAACAATATCGATGCAGGTTGAATGGAATGACTCATGAAACAAGAAAAGCGAACCAGAAGAATAGACGGAAGCTTCAGGCGGCGCCTAAGCTCTTAGACGCCGCCAGCCATGCGCAAACAAGAAATGTTTGGTAGCCGAGAGCATCAAGATTAAATGCGCCAATAGACCCTTTTAGTCAATGCGATAAATCATTGGCCTAGAAAAAGGCTTTCTTCCAAAAACTTTTCAACTCATGGGAGGTTCTTGGGCGCCAGTAACCGAGTCAAGAAAGGCATTCACGGAGATGGGTTCTGACCGGGGACACACCTTCCGGAAAAACCATGGATCGTGAATCCTAGGATGGTCGTGACCACCAACCATTCGATTGACAGAACCTTCACTTAGCTCATGCTTGATGGATGAGTGATTCGGATCAAGACACTTATTTATGGCTGGAGGATGTTGCGTCTTCTGAGTCGCTTGATTGGGCCAGAAAGCGCAATCTTGAAAGCGAACAATCCCTGGTTGAAGATCCCTCTTTCTCCCCGCTCAAAGACCGATTGCTCAGCGCCTTGGACTCCGACAAGCGCCTTGCCATAGGAACCTTGTATGGGTCTCATGTGTATCATTTCTGGCGTGATCAGAACAACCCTAAAGGTCTTTGGCGCCGCACATTCTTTGCGGATTACCAGAGCAACGATCCGAAATGGGAGATCGTGATCGATCTGGATGCACTGGCGGCAAAAGAGGACGAAAACTGGGTCTGGAAAGGTGCCAACTTGTGCTATCCAAAATACCAGCGTGCTCTCCTGAGGCTTTCACGGGGCGGAGCTGACGCCATCGTTGTGAGGGAATTTGACCTGGTATCCAAGCAATTTGTTGCCGAGGGATTCTACCTTCCCGAGGCGAAATCACGTGTGAGCTGGATCGATGAGAATCAAGTCTACGTGGGGACGGATTTCGGACCGGGATCTCTCACCGACTCAGGTTATCCAAGAATGATCAAGCGTTGGAAAAGAGGCGAAACCTTATCAACGGCGAAGTGGGTCTTTATCGGCAAAAAAACCGATGTATCGGTAGGAGCCAGTGTAATACATCACGGTGGTCAGCATCATGAATTGGTGGTTCGCTCAGACACATTTTGGACGCAGCAAGTCTTCAGGCTCGAAAGGGATCAGTGGGTTCCGATCGATAAACCTCCCGGTGCGGAGGTGGGTTTTTTCCGTGATCAACTCTTATTGCAGCTGCGGAAGGACTGGGTTCTTCCGCATAAGACCTTCTCAGCTGGGTCGCTGCTTACCATTGCTTTGAAAGATTTCCTCCAGAAGGAAAGAACGTTTTCCGTTTTGTTTGAGCCCACCCCTACTTCCTCCCTTCATGACTTTACGACTACCAAGGACTGGATCCTTCTCAATATTCTGGATAATGTACAGCACAGGCTGCTGGCCACCCAGCCTGGTAAGGACGGCCGATGGGAGGAGAAAGCTATCGACCTTCCCGTCCGTGGCACGGTTTCAATACGTGCTGTTCAACCCCAATCCGACAACCAGTATTGGCTGAGTAGCACCGATTTCCTCACGCCGATCTCTCTGAGTTTGAGTGATCTCTCAAGAGGTCCGATCAAAGTAATCGATCAGGAACCGAAGTTTTTTGATCGTCCCGACCTAGTGATTGAACAACACATGGCTCTGTCATCTGATGGCACACACGTTCCGTATTTTCAAATCGCTTCTCGTGATATGCCTCATGATGGGCAAACCCCGACCCTCCTTTATGGATACGGAGGTTTTGAGATTTCCATGCGTTCCAGTTACCGGCCGATAACGGGCATCAGTTGGCTGGAAAAGGGAGGGGTTTATGTGGTGGCCAATATTCGCGGTGGCGGTGAGTTTGGGCCACGATGGCATCAGTCCGCCTTGAAGGAACATCGTCAGCGAGCCTACGATGATTTCATCGCGGTTGCCGAAGATCTGATCCGGCGCAAGGTGACCTCCCCAAATCATTTGGGAATCCGAGGGGGCTCCAATGGAGGGCTTCTGATGGGGAACATGCTGGTGCAAAGACCCGATTTGTTTGGAGCCATCATCTGCCAGGTCCCGTTGTTGGACATGCGCCGCTATCACAAGCTTCTGGCAGGGGCTTCCTGGATGGGCGAATATGGCAACCCAGATCTTCCGGACGAGTGGAAATATCTTGCGGGCTATTCGCCCTACCACCGAGTACGGGCTGATCAATCCTATCCACCCATTTTAATCACGACTTCGACGCGAGATGATCGGGTTCACCCCGGACATGCCAGAAAGATGGTCGCTAAAATGAGAGATCAGGGGCACCAAGTCCTCTATTATGAAAATATGGAAGGAGGCCATGGCGGAGCGGCCGACAATCAGCAAAGGGCGCATGTTGAAGCCATGATTCACACCTTTCTGTGGAAACATTTGGGGGTGGGAACCTCCTCCCAGAGGAAAGACAATGAATAAACCGATAGTTGTCTGCTTAGCTCTGTTTAGTCTATGGCCAGGTTCTGCTCTGAGCCAATCACCGGAGAGTAGCGAGCCATCCTTTATTCAGGAAAAAGTGCAATTTTTTGACGCCACTAGCGGCCTGGGGCAGGAAGGTTTCGACACCATTCACGTGCACTTGGGGACGGTCCATGCCAGAGACAAGAGTCTACAATGGTATCATCTCAAAGACGACTCACGATGGGAAACCCAACCTGGGGTACCTGAGGCTTGGGAGACGACCCTCCTTCCGGCCTTTCTAAAAGAGAGTCTTTCAGCTGTCGTTCACCAGGCCATCCGTCGCAAGGAGGATGGTTGCTGGATCGCCGCTACATCCCATGGCTTGTATGTTCAACCGTTTCCCAAAAGCCTCTCCATGCAACGCATGCTCGTTCAAGACGCCCTTGGCCGACAGTGGGCCACCCATGATGTGCTGGGAATCACTCAAGACAGCCTTGGACGACTTTGGTTTGCCACCAGAGCAGGAGTGGGTTGCCAGACCTCTACGGGTTGGCAATTTTATACAGGTGAGGATGGTTTGCCCTATAATGAATTCACCCAAATCTCGGCAGGCCTTCGGGGCGAAGTGTGGTTTGGGACGACCAAGGGCTTGGTCCGTTTCCGTAATGGCCAGTGGGGGTATCGTCAAGGGAAGCGATGGGTTCCAAATGACATCATCCAGTCAGTGCAAGTCGACCATCATGGCCATGTTTGGGTCGCCACACAAACAGGGATTGGTGTCATTCGGCAACAAACGATGACCTTGAGTGAAAAAGCGGCCCACTATGAGCACGAGATCGAAACTTACATCAAACGAACCCCCTTTGGCTACATTTCCGAAGTGACGCTGCCGGAAGCCGGGGTCAAAGAACGCATCCAATATCACGACAGTGACAACGATGGTTTATGGACCAGCATGTATGGAGCGGGAGAGTGCTTTGCCTTTGCGGCTACTGGGAATCAGGATGCTGCACGCAGGGCACACCAGGCATTTCGAGCTTTGGCATTCCTTCAGGAAGTCACTCAAGGAGGGTCCCACCCTGCCCCCAAAGGGTATGTCGCTCGTACCATCCGATCAACGACCTTGCCAGATCCCAATGACGGTCGACTTGAAAGGGACAAGCGCTTTGCCAAGGAAAGGGACTCCCTCTGGAAGGTCTATGAGCCACGATGGCCTGTCAGTGCGGATGGAAAGTGGTATTGGAAAAGTGATACCAGCTCCGATGAGCTCGATGGTCACTTCTTTTTCTACCCCTTGTATTATGATTTGGTCGCTCAAACGGATGACGAAAAAATGGCGGTCAGAAAGGTCGTAGCCGCCCTGATGGATCACCTCATTCTCCATGATTTCCAGTTGGTGGACCACACCGGAACCGTCACTCGCTGGGGTACCTATCGCCCCGAAGATCTGAACCATCATCCAGACTGGTGGGTCGAACGCGGATTGAAGTCCTTGAGTATGCTTGCCTATTTGGCTGTTGCCTCTCACATCACAGGCGATGCGCGTTATCTGGAAATTCAGCAACGACTCATTCAAGACCATGCGTACGACACCAATGCCATGATTTACAAAATTCATCGCGGATTGGGTTCTGGAAATCAATCGGATGATGAAATGGCCTTCATGTGTTATTACTCCTTGCTCAAATACACGCCCGCAGGATCTTTCCGGGATCGCATGCTCACATCCTTTTACGCGGCGTGGCGAAACGAAGCACCAGAAGGCAATCCCTTTTTTCATTTTGCTTACGCATCACAGGTAAACGGAACCGAGGTGACCGACCCTTGGGGAAGGTATTCACTTATGCCCTCCGGTGATTGGTTGAAGGATTCCATGAACACCCTAAAAGGGTTCCCTCTGGATCGTTTGAACTGGGCCTCTCAGAACAGTCATCGACTCGACATTGTGGCGTTACCTCCCAATAACAGTATTGACTTGCTACAGGAAGACACTCGTTTGAGGGGGCATTTAAGATCAGGAAAAGTCCTGCCGGTTGAAAACACTCACTTCAACCACTGGAATACGGACCCATGGAGCCTTGATTACGGTGGGAGCGGAAACACCTTGGCGAGTGGAACGGTCTTTCTCCTTCCCTATTACATGGGGCTTTACCACGGATACATCCGCGGGGAATCGGGCCGTTGACCCGTGGAAATCTTTCAAACCAATTGGACTTGACCTTTGCCTTGGACAATCGTCCCGATAGGCCAGGCCTGATGTCCTCGTCGTTTGAGGGACTGCACGCAGGATTTGGCAATAGAGGGGTGGACCGTCATGGTAAGACCAATCCCCATGTTGAAGACGTGAAACATCTCTTTCTGAGAGACTTTTCCAGCCTTTGCCAGATATTGAAAAAGAGGTGGAATCGGCCACCGGTTCAACTCAATCCGCGCATCAAGACGCGAGGGAAGGCTCCGGGGTATGTTATCCTGAAAACCACCTCCCGTGATATGGGCCATCGCTTTAATCTTCGGGGTCTTCCGCGGCAGGTTGTAACGTTTCAGTAATGGATGAACCGCTTTAAAATAACTTCGGTGGACCTTCATGAGGGCATCGCCCACCGTTTCTCCACATCCCGGAAGACGCGATGAAGGCCTCAATTTTGCCTGATCAAACAGGATACGCCTGGCGAGGGAATAACCATTGGTGTGCAAACCACTGGCCTCCAGCCCAAGAACCACATCGCCCGACTCGGTCTGGCTGCCATCCACCATGCTGGCATGATCTACGACCCCAACGATAGTGCCGCTGACATCGTACTCCCCTTTCTGATAGAAACCTGGCATCTGAGCGGTTTCACCGCCAATGAGAGCACAACCATTTTGTTGGCAACCACAAGCAAAACCGCGGATGATTTCATCAAAAACCGAAGGTTTCAGGGTGCCGGCGCCCACATAATCCAGGAAAAAGAGAGGCTCAGCACCAAGCACCAGGATATCGTTGACACAGTGGTTGACGAGGTCTTGGCCTATCGTGTCATGACGGCGTGTCTGGAAGGCAACCTTCAGTTTAGTGCCCACACCATCCACACTGGACACAAGCACCGGTCGGTTGAACTTTTTGAAGTTAGGAGCGAACAATCCCCCAAACCCGCCCACCTTACCGAGCACCTCTGGGCGATGGGTTGAGGCTAACAAGGAGGGAAGTGTCTCCTTGATTTGATTGCCTAATTGGATATCGACGCCAGCTGTGGCATATGCGGAGCGACTTGGCATGGATTATCCTGCATTCACAGGAGCCTGTGAATCATCGGAGGCATCTTCAACAGGTGCTTTAGGTGAACCTGTCTGGGGATTGTCGCCTTGGCTACCCCTAGTAACCTCTGCACTTATAGAAGCAGTTGAGGCGGTTGAGATGTCCGGTTCATCGGATGATGTTCCACCACTGGCTGCCCTATCCTCGGCGGTTACATCCGCTTCGGGAGAAGGTTCCTCATTGGAAGAAATTTCAACGGGTGTCGGCTCTGCGGCTGTAACAGGGGTTGGTGCCTCCGGCTGTGCTTGTGGGGCGCTTTCTGATGCAGGTGCCTTCTGATCGGTATTCACTTTGGCCTTGGGCTTTGGCTTTTGGGGTTGCGCCTTTGGCTTTTTGGCGGTCTCCATCTTGCCGTTGGAAAATTCAATGACATGGCCTTGGTGAATCAGCCAATGCAAATCACTTGACACAGCCGCCTGTTCAGGCGTTATTTCCGAAGGAACGGCTTCTTTGGTGGATTCCGTAGAAGGAACCGATCCAGCTGCACCGCCAGTAGCAGTTCCGGGTTCCTCGGGGGCGGATGGGTCTACCGAACGGTCACTCTTGTTTTCTGCTGTTGCATTCTCTGCAGCCCCCTCGTCTCTATCAGAGCTCGTTTTCTCAGAAGGAGCCAATGCCTCCATCACCTTGCTACGATTGCAGTCTTCTGTTTGTTCGATGAATTGAACAATTTTTTGAACACTTTCCGAGACAGGCGTTAGCTCCAGATCAAGATAATGGGGACGCGAAACCGATACGTGCGTCACTGTCTTGTTGACTTTGAAGAATTGAAGTCCCTGCCGGGTGAATTGATGACTCAATTCTGTCGCGAGTTGCAGCGGGAACCTCCGTTGGTCCTCCACGTGAAAACGAACCAGATCTCTCATTGGCCTCGAGCCCTGTTTCTGGAAATCCCCGGAGACTTCGGCATGTTTCACTTCCTCCACGGCTCCGGCCATGTAATGTTGTTTGAAATGTTCCTGAACCTCTTCAATTGAGTGAAGCTTGTCAGCCTCTGGATTCGCTTTGTCGGTGTATTCCGTCGTCCAGCTTTGTTCCTCCAGCCATTTTGCAACGACTTCTTCGCCATGGACGATTTTCACATTGGATTTAAAACGCTCGAAGTGCATCCGGGCATACCGATCCGCGTGGAGTTCTTTAAGCTTTGTCTGGTAGCCATGATAGTTGGGTGGTCCCAGCAGCACACCTGATAAACCACATTGTGCCACAAAGGAAAAATTTCCCTTAGGGGGGTCGGTTTTTGTCTTTTCACTGAGATAATACTGGTCCAGATGCTTGGACAGGGCGTGGTCGATGGCCTCAGCTTCCGTCAACCAGAGGGTTTGATCGTTACGACAAACCCACAGATTCTGCGGAACATCCGTGCCGTTAGGCTGCACTGTCGAAACCCTTACTCGGAAGCGATCTAGACTTTGAGTAATCAGACGGGCAATATCAAACAACGGGTAGGCTCTTCCCTGCAACCGGATGCGTTTGGCGAGCAGGGCGACGCCTTTTTCCTCAGGGATCACCTGAACCTTGAAATTGGGCAGTGACGCTAGAATTTCCTGGCGTGTTTTGCGAGGGCGTTCCTTCCGAAAAGCCTCCCTGTTTCTACCACCTGCCCTGCGCTGGCCCCCACCAGAGTAAGGTGGTCGATCGCCTCCCGCAGAAGGTCTTCCGCGATCGCGATTCCCTGCAGGGCGTGACCTACGATCATTGCCTCTTCGATCCTGAGTTCTTTTGGGACGATCGGATCGATCACCTCGGCGAAAGCCGGAAGGGCCGTCATCGCGCCTGCCCCTAGGACGTCGGTCGTCTCGATCATGATCCCTCGTTTTTCCTTCATACTTTGCATAGGGATTGTCATTCGATGACTTTTGTGCCCATGCCGGTAAAAAGGCCGTCTCCAAATCCAAATTGATATTTGGTTTAGCGTCTGAATCGCTCATGTTTGATTGAAAAATGGCAAGAGTTGAATCCCCCTTTTCCTCTGGCGAGCATGACGCCATGAGAGATGGAATGCAAGACATCCGTCGGGAATTTTAGGCGTCCTTTTACCGTTGAAAGGCCCTCTGGGGTGCCGGTGACCAGTCTAGACAGCGGGGCAGTCACATTGGCACAAGTGTTTCCCTAGGCGCCTAGTAGATGAGTGTCCATCCTTTGCTTGATGTCCTTCATCCTTTCACGGTCTCCGCCCCCCACTTCAGCAGTGGCCCAACCTGTATAACCAATTTCCTTGAGTGCTCGTCGAACATCTGTCCAATCGACATCTCCCTCCCCGATTTTGCAGAAGCCCTGGCTTACGCCCCAATCTTTGACGTCCAACTTGACGATTCTGGGTCCCAGCATGCGAATCCATTCGGCTGGTTTTCCGAATTTCTGATGATTGCCAATGTCAAAATAAGAACCCACCCACGGGCTGCCGATTTCGTCCAAGTAAGCGGCGAGTAAGGCGGCAGATTGACGGTTATCGCCATTGGGGTCATAAAGAAAGTTGTTCCAGACATTCTCAATCAAAATTCTGACACCCCATTTGGAAGCACTCGGAAGCGCTTTGTGGATTTGTTCAATCGATCGAGTCCATACATGACCATGAGATTCTTTTTCTGAATCACGAGCAGCACCTGGAACCAAAAGCACTGCATCCCCTCCCACAAAGTGGACGTCCTCGATGGCTTTGAGCAGGCCATCGAGCCCCTTCTGCCGGACCTCAAGATCAGGGTCAGAAAGTCTGATGCCCCAGTGAATGGAATCTACTGCCCCATGAATGGGAAACCCAAGGGTTTGACTAGCCTCCAGGGCCTCTTTTTTATCAACCCCACCGGGACTGTTGAGCTCGATCCCGTCGTACCCTAACTCTTGAAGGATTCGAAACTTTTCCAACAAGGAAATTTTCTCATTGAACATCCCCATTTTGATCGAGGTGTAGATCCTGCGCTCATTGTGGTGATCAGCAGAGACCGAAGAAAAACCTCCGGGAAAAGCGCTCACGCAACAGGCTCCAAAACAAGTTTTTGCTACGGACTGAATAAAAAAGCGTCGATCTCGAAACCAAAGAGTCTCTGATTGTTTCATGACGATGATTGGAATGGAAGGAGGTATTCTAGATAAAGGGCGTGACTCCGGGAAGCGACATCGGACGTATGGGTAATTCCATGTCAGGCTCGAAGAAAGCAGGCACGAGTTTTTCTTGTGAATTCATCGCCTGTTCCCATGTGATTTCCTTGCCTGTGTAAGCAGCCATTCGGCCCATAATTCCCATCATGGTACTACTACTCATCCACGGACCATCGTTGATCGGCTCTCCCTTGCGAATGGAAGCGAAGAGTTCATCGTGCTCCGTTTGATACATGTCATTGTTGGGGCCCTGATAACGCCATGGATTATCCCCTGTGGTGACTACGCGGCTCCAGCCAAGTATCTGCCCAATGCCTTTGGATCCGTGAATGTAGTCATTATTCTCATTGTGACATCCAGCGATCTGGCGGCTTCCTAGGTAGGCTCGCAAGCCATTAGCGTATTCGTAATAGACCGCAAAGTGGTCAAAAATGTTTCCACTGTTATTCGGGATTTGGCGTCCACCGGTCGCCACTGCTTTGACAGGTGGTTCATCCTTCATGCACCAGGCGATCTTATCGACACTATGAATGGCCTGCTCCACCAAACTGTCACCGCTGAGCCACGTAAAATTATACCAATTACGCAATTGCCAATCCAAATCGGACATACCGCCGGGTCGGGTATCATCTGCTGGCATGGGTTTCACTGGCCCGGTGTAGTAAGTTGCATAAATGGACCGTACATCACCAATATCCCCTTGGTGTATTTTGTCGTAAAGGGCACGACGCGCATAGTTGTACCGCCAGCAAAAGCCTGCTACCAAAGCAAGTTTCTTGGCTTTGGCATCGGCAGCTGATGCAAGCACGGAGCGAAGCCCTGGGGCATCGGTTGCCATAGGCTTTTCGCAAAAAATATGTTTGCCGGCATCCACCGCCGCACGCAAGTGCATGGGGCGAAATCCCGGAGGCGTCGCAAGAATGACGAGATCCACACCACTTTCCAAAACCTTTTTGAAGGCGTCAAAACCAGTGAACCTTTTCTCAGGATCCACCCGGATTTTGTCTTCGGCTGCCTTTTTGAGGGCATTGTAACTGACATCCAGCCGATCAGGATACATGTCCCCCATCGCGGTGAGCATCACATTCCCATCCGCTTTCATGGCCTGACTGGCAGCACCCGTGCCACGCCCTCCACAACCTATCAGGCCTACACGTATGGTCTCATCGTTGGCAGCGAAGGCCTTTGGCTTGATCACGACCGCAGGCGAAATGACGCCAGCTGCTACCGTTGCAGAAGATGTCTTGAGAAATTCACGACGGTTGCTCAAATCGGGGGAGTAGGACCTTGAATGATTTAACAACGATGCTTTAGGGGATGGTTTGAATACTGACATGACATTCAGAAGAGATTTTTATCAATAGTAGATAAGCAGGTTCGTGGGTGTCGAGGTTATTCAAGCAATGGGGCAAGCACATCCCTCCAGATCTCATAGCCAGCCGGGGATAAATGCAGCCCGTCTTCGATAAACAATTTCTTTCGGGGTTTCCCATCCGCGCCAAGCATGGGATTCCAGATATCCGCATAAACGACACCTCGATGCCAAAAGGCATGGCGCTGCACCTTGCGGTTGGCTTGTTCCATGACAGGGGCCAGTTCCCAGCGTTTCAAACTTGGTTTGATGGCAATAAAAACCAATTTGGTTTTTGGGAGTGACTTTTTGACTCGGTCAACGAATGCCAAATAATTTTGATACACCTGATCGGCACCATGTCCAGCAGCAACGTCATTGTCACCCGCATAGAGAACGATTGTGGTGGGACGGCGCGGTAGGACGATCCGATCGAAAAAGTGGAGGCTGTCAGGAATAGTGGAGCCACCAAAACCACGATTGCATACTTCCTGCCGAGGAAAGTCCTCCGCCAAGGAACGCCACATTCGAATGCTGGAACTTCCAAGAAACATCACGCCACCGGTCAATGACGCGGCTTCGGCATCTTCCTGTTCAAATGCTTCAATCGTCTTCACCCACCTTTCCGGTCCTTGGGTGGCACCTCCAAGTTTAAAAATGAAGGTATTCCAAAAGCATGCCCAAAGAAGAATGTAGACTGCCGGGGCTCGCAGAGCGGTGGTCTGATCCCCAGCCCAGGCAACGATGCGGGACATTAGCAAACGGACTAACTGGAGTCTTGAGTAATGCTGATTTTTCATGGTCGTCAAAGGGTGTTGTAAAGTTCACGTATGGACTCAGTTGAGTCATCCGCTGGCAAGAGTTCCAAAAGCCTTTTAAAATCTATTTTGGCATCTTCACGTAGG
>Ga0160423_10003291_pt1 | contig 13465 bp, 6 predicted proteins | sample CRUFie14St8metaG_FD_108191 | JGI IMG/M metagenome (GOLD analysis project Ga0160423, IMG submission 108191) | Marine microbial communities from the Costa Rica Dome - CRUD Field 142mm St8 metaG | ecosystem: Environmental > Aquatic > Marine > Oceanic > Photic zone | place: Costa Rica: the Eastern...
AATATAAATGAGCGTACATATATTGTCTCCTTAATTAAATGTAAACACTAGGTATAAGTTTTCTCCGGCTGTCGAAGAGCCTACCTGAGTTATATCAATAGTTAAATAATCATTTGCAGCAATAGAATGAGTCAAAGACGTTTGGCTGCCTGTTAACGTTCCAGCAGGAATACTTACTGTCTGTAAGCTAGTTCCGTTTTTCTTTATGTCTAAAGTTACATCAGCTCCGACAGGTGCAGTATCTACATAAGCTTTTATAGTATTAAGAGTATATGCTTTTTCTAGGTAGAGTCTTTTTTCTCCGGTATTTGTAACAAGAATATCATCATAACGATATGCTTTTATTAGAGGAGCTGTATCAACTACTTGATCTACAAACTCTAATGCATTTGTTCCTGTATTTATTTGTACTGTCTGTCCTGCTGTTCCAAAAGACGAAGGAGTATCATTAAGAGCTACAAAAGTTGATGCACCTGCTGCTTTTACACTTGAATAGTTTGCCATTATCGCTCCGTCATCACCCAGCCTTGTGCAGTATTGTAGTATACTAACCCGAAAGCTGCTCTATCAACATCAATTATCAAGTTTGAGGCATCTCCTTCAATCTTGTGCCCATTTCTTGCAATGGTAATATTATTTGTAGCTGCATTTCCCGTCCCATCAATAATTCGTATTTCGTCACCAAGATTTGCAACTGAAGGTAGAGTAACGGTAACAGCATTAGAAGTGTCTACAATAAGTCTATCACCTGCCAGTGCACTATAGGCTGAAGTTTTCTCTGCCCATGGAGTGGCGCCGCTACCAGAGCTGCTAGAGCCTGAAGGATTAGTTTGAACCCATTGGCTAGAGTCCCCATCATTATAGTATACATATAATGCTAGCCCAGTGGAATCAAACCATAAATCTCCAGCAGATGGACTTGATGGAGCTGCATCTGATATTGTAACAGATGCTCCGCCTCCCGCTGCTTGGGCTATCCAATCATAATCTGTGCCATTCCAGCTAAGTACTTCTCCTGTAGATGCAGTGCTTCTATTTAAATGAGTGTCAACACTTGCATTGTTATAGCTTCCAGCCGCAGTTACCTCTTGTTGAACAAATGCAGTCGTTGCAATTTGAGTAGTGTTTGTACCGCTACTAGCTGTTGGAGCAGTTGGTGTACCTGTTAAAGCCGGGCCTGCAAGAGGAGCTTTCGCAGCTAAACTTGTTGTAACTGTAGTAGCAAAGTTAGCATCGTCATTCAATGCTGCTGCCAACTCGTCAAGAGTGTCTAAAGCTCCTGGGGCTGAGTTTATAATGTTTGCAACTTGTGTATCTACGTATGACTTATTTGCAAGCTCTATCCAGTTTCCTGCATGAGCAAAGTATCCAGCGCCTGTAGCATGGACATGTGCAAACATACCATGATAAGTTGATGGACTTGGTAAATCGCTTGTAGTGGAAAATACATTTGCATAGTATGCCTTACCTGTCGTAATAAAATCACTGCTACCAATATCCACATCGCCAGAGATTCCATACCCTGATAAAGTAGTAGGTGTATTAGACAGATCCGAGAATGATGTAGTTTTTCTAAAAGTGTTTTTAGTATCTGTGACTTGAAGCGCGGTGGCTGCTACAGCTACGCCTGCAAATACATCGCTAGCAGTAGATGAAACTGTACCATCATCTTGTACATAGTAGTCTGCATTTAATGTTAAACCACTATATACATTTGCTATACCACCTGCTAGTGTAACATTAACCGAGTTACCACTCGTGACAGTGGACTGTGCAATACCTAGCCAACTGTCTGAATTAGAAATCGAATCAAGACGTACCAAAGTTCCTTTAGTGCCGTTTATAAGGAACATGCCATATCCTGCTCTGCTTTCATGAGCTCCCGGATTTGTGCTAGTACCGCTACTAAAGCTAGTTAGGCCACTACTTCTTGTAAATGTGCCCGAACTTGTTAACGTACCTAGTCCATTATAAAGAGTATAGCTTTGATATGTTTGATATACTGCGTAAACAGCCAAACCAGTGCCAGAGCTAGAGAACTGCCAGTGTCTGCTGTTTATGTTTCGTCCTGCTACCCAATTAGTATCTATGTCATTTAATGCGGTTAAAGTTGTACCATTAAATGAAAGAGGCTTAATATGTATCTGTCTTTGAGGGTTTATATCTCCAAAAGCGCGAATGCGATCAAGAACAAATAAACCAGAGCCGCCATGATAGTATATATTTCCGTATGTATACTGTGTACTTACAGAAAGAGATGAATTCATACTGATAGTAGTACCAGAGATAGTACCGGTAGCATACTCTACAGTTGTGCTTACGGGATCCGCGACTACAATTTTATTCTGAACATAAAAAATATCAGAAGGAGCGCTAGTAAATCCAGTTATTTCATCATATGTTCCAATAGTTATAGCTGTACCGCTAATTGAAAGAGCAGCCACTTGTATATCGCCATTAGAATCTTCTATAAGCAATAAAGGGGTGTTGTTCGGACCAAGAGTCATATCTCTTACAACATCGCCCGAAGAAATAGTAGTTGCTGTATTTACTGTCCAAGTTCCAGAAGATTGAGAAACAACACGTAATTGGTACCCAGTGCTAGTGTAGTAAACTAGAACACCTTGAGTTGTACCTGTTAGATGTACATACTTTACAATTGCTCCTGCAGCAACGCCTTGAACTAAAGTGGTCTCTGAACCTGTTGTAGTTGTTAAGTTTGCAAAATCAGGAGTAAGTATATCTACTTTAATTTCTGAGCCACTTCTAAAGAAGTAATAGTACTTACTATTATAGTCATCATAGCCAATTGATGTTTGATTGGCAGTGCTTGACTGGAATGTAGCAACAGTTCCTACAGCAGCCGACGATACAGCAACCGAACTTACGGTACCCGCAGTATCTAGCACAACTGCATCGCCTTGAGTTATAGCACTTCCCGAGGTGTATGACTTTTGTGAGTCTCCTCCAGAAGTACTAAATCCTGCTATCTCGCTTTGTACGTATGCTGTAGTCGCAATCTGAGTAGTATTATTACCCGAAGTAGCAGTTGGTGCAGTGGGCGTTCCTGTAAGTGCAGGATCTGCCAAAGGCGCTTTTAATGCTAGGTTGTTGGTTACAGTTGTAGAAAAGTTTGCATCATCTCCCAAAGCAGCTGCTAGCTCATTAAGAGTGTCCAGAGCGCCAGGAGCAGAATCAATTAAATTATTGATTTGAGTATTTACATATGTAGTTGATGCTGCATCTGTTATACCATAGCCTGCAACAGTGGTAGGTGTTGATGTCAAATCTGCAAATGCAACAGTCTGATCAAAAACACCCTTAGAATCAGCTACTTGAATTGCATTTGTAGAAACAGAATGCCCTGCTAGTACACTACTTGCAGTAGTGCTTAAACTGCCATCATTTTGTACATAATATTTTGTATCTTGAGTTAAGCTACTATGCCCGGTGCTCACGCCTCCTGCCAGCATAACTGTAACAGTACTACCATCAGAAACACTGCTCTGTGCAATTCCTAAATATTCGTTTGCGTTTGAAACAGCACTTGTACGTATAAGGGTGCTAGCAATACGAGTAGTATTTCCATTATTACCATAACTAATTGGATACGATATATAAGCGTATCCATCTTTATCTATAGAAGTACCAAAAGCGTGTGCACTTGTGCCCGCTTGGTTTCCATTGTTTACTCCAATCATCGGAGTAAAGTTAGCACTATTTGTATAAGTACCTGAAGAGTTTAGAGTACCAAAGGCAAAGGACTCTCTACCCTGTGACGCTGCTCCAGACGCAGCAATTCTCATCAAGTGATAAATTGATACTCCATTTCCAGTTTTTGCTGGAACAAAGCGCATATCACCGCTGCCACTGTGTTGGTTGTAAGCATCATATTGACTTAAATAAATTGATGCTTGTACTTCACTACCGTAAGTTACAGAAGATCCACCAACAGTCAACGGAGTAAAATTCGGATAATATCGATCTTCACTGCCTACTCGTGAATATGCCCATCTAAATCCAAAATACGTACCGAGTCCAGGATGGTATTCTATCTGGTGAAAGTCAGTAGTATTTGAAGCTGTTACAACACTGCTTGCAGTTAAGTTTCCAGAGCTTTCGCTTATGTACTGATACTGGTTTGTACTTCCTGCATTTCTAAATGTTATTAATGTCGACTGAGTAGCATCCCAGAAAAGACGCATAGGACTAGCACTTGTTGATGAGACTCCGACCGTAGTATTATCAGTAAGAGAAAAAGTTTTTGCAGAAGTATTAATTGCAATAGAATCAACTCTATCGCTGTATAAAATAAACATTCTGCCACTATCTTTAATAACTACATCAAAAGGCTCTGAAGGTAAAGTATAAGTATTCGATCCTATGTTGTGCGTAGGAGTTGTAGAATCATAAGTAACATACTTTGCATAATAAGTACCAGAAACATTGTACACTAAAATACCGGTGCTTGTACCATCAACGTGCTTGTATATTAGTTTACTGTTCGCTGTACCGCCTAGAGACGTTGTTGTAATAACTGACTGAGTTAGTGTAAGAGCAGAAAGATTCGGAGACTCTGCTTTAATATACAAAGTTGTATTGTTTCTATAGGCATGATGATACACAGAGTCTGTTTCGTTCCAATCAACGCCTGAGTGATTGTAGGCATTATTAGTTGAATCATGTAAAGGGCGAGTAGCAGTATTAATTCCTGCAGTAACAACGCTAACATTACTAACTGTACCATTTGTATTTAATACTACTGCTTCTTGTCCGGTGATTGCTCCAGATGCAGTATAGTCACGCTGGGAATCTCCGCCAGTGCTACTAAATCCAGAAATCTCTCCCTGTACAAATGCAGTAGTAGCAATTTGAGTAGTATTTGTACCACTCGCTGCAGTCGGAGCCGCAGGAGTTCCTGTAAATGTTGGAGACGCTAAAGGAGCTGCGTCGGTTATACCATATCCTGCAACAGTAGTGGGCGTACCACTAATATTTCCAAAACTCAGATCAGCAGGAGTGAATGAAAATACGCCATTTGCAGTATTGTAGGCAAGAGAGCCCGCTCCAGATGCTGAAGTAGTGCTAACACTAAAGCTATTTAAACTTGCGTTACCAAAACCCGAGGTATCGGTAGGAGTAAAAGTAAATTGACCAGTAGTGCTATTATAACCTAGCGCACCTTGGCCTGATGCAGTATTTGTAGAAACACTTAGGTCTGTAAGCTGTATCCCACTACCAGCAGTAACAGCATTTTGAACGAATGCGGTAGTAGCAATCTGAGTAGTGCTTGTTCCACCGCCTGCTGTCGGTGCTGTAGGAGTTCCGGTAAACGCTGGGCTCGCTAATGGAGCTGCATCTGTTATACCGTACCCTGATATAGTTGTGGGTTTACCTGTTAAAGAACTAAATGCTCCATCAAATGTACTATAATCTGTTCCAGCAACTGCCGCAGAAATATTCCCACTTCCGTCTGCTTTTACAATTCCTGTGATTGCACCAACAACTGGATCAGTTTCTGTAGTAAGAGCGCTACTTAAATCCGGAGGAGTATAAGTAAACACACCGCTTGTGTTATTATACGAAAGAGCACCCCCTCCAGATGCAGAATTTGAGGTTACACTAAAGCTACTTAAACTTGCATTACCAAGCCCACTAATCTCGCTTTGTACATACGCGGTAGTAGCAATTTGAGTACTATTTGTACCACTTGAAGCAGTTGGCGCAGTCGGAGTACCTGTAAGACCTGGACTTGCCAGAGGCGCTTTTGCTGCCAAACTATTTGTAACTGTGCTCGCAAAGTTAGCGTCATCATTTAGTGCTGCAGCAAGCTCATCAAGAGTATCTAAACTAGTAGGTGCAGAGTTTACAAGATTTGCGATTTCAGTATTAACAAATGCAGTAGTCGCAAAACTAGAAGTATCAGCAGGAGTAAAAGTAAATTGACCAGTACTACTGTTATAGCTGAGCCCTCCGGTACCTGACGCAGAGCTGGCATTGGTTGCAGAAAAATCAGAAAGTTCTGTCTTTTTAATATTGAGTAAATAAGTGTCAAGATTTGATGTTGTAAACAACATTATCTCAGTCGCACTTATAGCTGTACCAATTTTTAATGAAGTAGAAGTTTTTGTCTGAACAAGAGTACCATTATTTTCTGCAAAAACAGCACTACCGTCTGTCAGCCCTGTAAAACCAGAAACCTCTCCGTGTACTCTAACAGATACAGAAGCGGTGTTCGCAGCACTTGCTAGTGCTATACCTACAAAATTAAGGTTTGATACAGAGTTAGAAATTGTAGAAACAGTACCATCAGAGTTTATTGCTACCGGGTCTCTGTCGGTGATTGCTCCACTAGCTGTAAAAGTCTGATCAAGAGGCTCTACTAATGATAGCTCTGCGAATCTCTTATCAACAGTAGTAGATGCAATGTTTAATGGCAATACGTTTTCTTGGTCGCCAATAGCAGTATTTACAGGAACAACAAGAGTCGATCCATCTGCTGAAATTTGTGCATCTCCTACAAAAATTGTGTTTTCGCCTACATGAAGTTCTTCGATGTATGCAAATTCGAATCTATTTGTATTAGTGCCTAAAGTTGCACCATCGCCCGCTGGTAAAACTGAGGTTACACGAAGCTCATTGAAATACTCCGTGGCAGTACCTAAGTTTGCTCCACCAGCAGTCGCAGGCTTTACATTGCCTGAAAGATTTTCTAGCTTATCGTGAACATACTCTACTGGAGCCAAATATTGATTTACTGGATCCCATGTAGTAAAGTTATAACTAGTTCCAGTTAGCCGAGGATAGCCCGTAAATAGAGGACTATTTAAATCAGCTTTTAAGTTAATTGAATTAGCTAGTGCTTGATTGCCTATGGTAGCACTATTTACTGTGCTAGTTATTGGACTTAAAAGATCATTTACTGCATCAACTGTTTGAAGTTGAGATGCACCAGTACCCCCAGGATTAGGAGCCGTAGGGGTACCAGTGAATACAGGACTAAAAGATTGAATAAAGTTTGAGTTGATGTAAGATCTAATACTTGTATCAGTACTAGCTAAATCAGCTTCTACTTGAATTATGCCTTCTTTTAGATTTATAAAGTTAGAGTCTACCTCAAAGACTGAAAGTGCCGTACCCTTTGCAGCAGCGGTAGTACCCCCCGTATAACTTTGGGGGGTATTTTTTGTAACAATGGTTATGGTGCTAGCAGTCATTAGCAGTCTCTACTATTTAGGTTTGGTCAGATAATTGTACGGACCAGGTGATTTGCAGGGTATCAAGCGGTGCTTTAGTAACAACATCGAAAGTTGTACGGCAAAGCATTGTCTGGTCAATAATACCTGCACGAGGGCTTCCAGCCTTCCAAAGATTTACTTGGCCGCCGCCCGCTACATCTACTAAAGGTCCATCAGCATTTGCAGCATTATAGCCTGCATCTGTACCATCTAGGCCAGTAGTTGCATAGTTAGTAGTAGCGTCAAAGCTACCATGCTTCTCTGGGCTGTTGAAGATACCTGCTTCACGAACCAAAGTATTTCCACTTACTCCGGGGTTGTTTTCTTTAAATGTAGCAATAAAGATAACTCTGTCGCCCATCTTCTTCTTACCACGTTGAGCATCGGGAGCTTGACCAGCAGGCAGAGGGAAGGTAGGCGTAGCAGATGCGTTATAATCATTCTCATCTGTACGGTAACCCTCTGTATCTGTACCGGAATCTTCTACAATACTTGAAAGCACTCGAGTACCTTGGAAGACGCCATCTACATCAGTACCAAACTGCTCAAAGTCAGTTGAAGGTCGATCTTCAAACTCACCAAAGAATGGTGCAAGTGAAGCATTTGCAGCAGCATTGGCAACAGCAGTCTGAGTATCGTAGTAACCGCCTACTTGACCACGAATACGGTTCTTATAGTCAGTAACTAGCAAGCCTCCACTATTGTAAGTAGATGAAAATGGGTGCCCATCAGAGTCAATTACATCAATATATTGAAACTCTACCGTAGTAGTAGAGCCGGTAATTGTTCCAAGAGTTGCTTCCGCATTTCCAGTAGTTGCATTAACAAGGTTTACAGTTGTAACACCCGTTGCTGTATCATTTACAATAGTACCGATCTCTGTACTTGCAGAAAAAGTAGAGTTGAGAGTTCCACTAGGATCTACTTTCATTCCAGCACGCAAAGTTTGGCTAGTAGTAGAGCTAGTTGCAATTTTGAAGAAAGTATCTCCAGCACTTGCGATAGCATTTACAGTTGCACCGCCACTATCCGTGAATGTAGCAGGAACTGTAAAACCAAAAACAGGATAATCGGCAGTACGTGAAGTATCCTTCATTACTTGTACTCGATCACCTACTTCACCTTGCAGGAATCGGTTAGTTTGAGTTGCAGTTACCACAGTAGAAGTATTTGCAGTTGTTTGAGCAGGGTCCCCTACTCCAATAGCCATATGGCTCATCATTCGAGGAATAATATGCTTTTTACTAATATCAAGACCTCGACGGTCTTGGCCGGTATCAATCATTCGCCCAATAATATGAGCAATACCATAATCTGTTACAGCGTTACGAATAGTTTTATGCTGCTTGACTCGGCCATGTTGATCTCGAAGTACGAGATTGACAATACCTTTAATTCTAGCATCATCTTTTAACATGAATGTTCTCCTTAAAAATTGGCAAATTTGCCATCTTCGCCGACATATGTCTCCATAAAATAACTAGGGAGACAGTACACAGGTACGAACGCAGTTCCAGAGTCAGCAGCCGCAACTTCGTTCAATAAAGTGTTTTTCTGAGAAATTTTTGGTTTTGCCACAAAAACTATCTCAGTTTTAGGACCGACAAAAGGTATGAATACTGTTTGCTCTTCAAAATACCCTTGGTCTAGTTTAACTCCTACTTGTTGTTCTATTTCTGGGCTTGGCTTCGCAGTTGCAGGCTCAGATATGGCAAAAATTCTATCACTAATAGAATCTTTTGGCGCTTTTGTAATAAGTGCTTGCAACATTTTTGCAGTTGCATTATCTTGTACATTATTATTTCGATTTATTTGAAAAGCTTCACCTTTTACAAAATTGTAATAAAGAATAATTTCTTCGTCATTTGGGTCATATACCGGTGAAAAAGTTGCAGGAATAATATGTACAGTTTCATCGTCAACTGTAGTAACTGGAGGCCCATATATAGGGTTGCCTTCTTCGTCTTCACCTACTAAAGGATTTCTAGTTACAGTATACGTTACTCTTTTGCCAATTTTGTTTTTGTCTCTAATATCCCCTGCAAAAGCTTTATCACGCTCGAACTGAGTTGCTCCATTAAATATAAACGGTTTTGAGCTTTTTGCAGAAGAGGCGTCGTTAAAGTCCGCTGTGCTTTTTAACCTAACCTTACTATCCCAATCTGCCGGTTGTTGTCTATAGAGCGGGGCTACATTATAAGGCCAATATCTGTTTCCATCCGCTCCTGCTTTTTCATCATGCAAATGATAGGTATATTTCAGTTCAATATCAAAAAGAGGCTCTGCCATCAACTCAGACTCATATCTATGTAAGAATCCGATTTTAAGTTTCTCAGTTGGTACATAACTTGTAGGGCCTAATCCTATATTATTTAACCTATCTTTAGATACAAAAGAATCTTCTGTAGTTGGGTTCCCTTGTATTTGAACAATTCCTTCTAATTTTCTAAAAATCCCGCTCCAGTAAGCAGTTTGTAACATACGATCAATAAACGTAGGCCCTGTCATAATCTGCTTTTTACCACCATAAAGATTACTTGTATTTTCATCTTCAGTGGTCATTTCGCGAAGAAGCAAGTTTATTCTTCTACCGCTAGCCTGGTGGGAGGTTTGATGAATATACTGAAGATAGTATATACCATCACGCTTTGCCCAGCGTTTTTGACGATTTGGGCCAGTTGCTCCATGAAAATCGTACGTCCATTTTCTAGGGGCAGGACCATATGCGTTATTAAAGCCGAACCCAAAACCTCTAAAGAAACGAGTTAAAAATTCACCTCCCTCCCCCTGCACTCTTGGAACATCTGTAGCTGCTAAAGCATTTTCACCTAGTCTCTGAATTGCATCATCTGTAAAGCGCCACTGAACAGGATAATTATTTGTTCTTTCTTGTTTTCCTAGCAGCTCCGCAACGGTGCTCCCATATCTATCTCGGTACTCTGGATATAAAGCCGACTCTCTTCCCTGTCTAAGTCTACCCATGTTTGATCGAGCAGTAGTTTGAATGTATCTCTCATTCTTTTGATAAAACTGTGTATTTGGAGGCCATCCTTGATTAGCAGGAACGTATGGGTTACCTTCATCATCTATCGGATTACCATCACTATCTAAAGTTACGGAAGAATGATAAATGGGTTTATCGTACTTTTCTCCTAAATCTACCCAAACAAAATCCCCATTACTAGAGGCTACAATAAATCCAGCTAAGTTACTGTGTACCGACCAAAAAGTTTTTTCAATAAGAAAATCAAGTACAATTTTATTTCTATGTTCGTCTTCTTGCACTTTGAACTTTTGTGTTTTTGGAGGAGCAAAGAATTTTCCTTTAAATACTAAACTTTCTTTTAGTTTTGCAAGCTCCTCTACTGTGGCAGGAACTCGCTTTCTTGGAAGACTTTCTGTCGCAGCAACAACGGCTAATTGAGCACCTATTTCAAAACCAAATTTTTCAGACTCAGTAAAAACACTTTCTTTAAAAGGTCCAACCGGTTTTACAACTGTAGGTGCTGCTGATTTAGTAAAAAGATTTTCAAAAGCACTTGACTTTGCTTGCTTAAATACTTCCTCTTCAACTAAAAATTCATACTCTAAAATGTCACCGTGCCTAAGATAGTTCGGACCAGCTTCTCTAATTATTTCGTCATCTAAACCTCTAAAACTGACATCTAAGGCAAACTTTTTGCGAACTTCATCCGGCAGCATATAAAAAGTGTCTGATAAAGCTGCTCCACCAGGTGTTGTTTTTGCTATCGTATGAGTTCTTGAAGCTGCGTGAACAAACTCTCTATATCCTGGAAGTATTCTAGGGTCACAATAAGGGAATCCGTCTGCATCATCTCCACTGCCTGCGATTCCAACTTCAAATTCGTTTACTGGCTGATACCCATATTTTTGTGAACTAATTAAGTCAACAGCGTCTCTAGCAGTAAATATATCTCCTACAAGTACTAAAGGACGCTTACTTTCTGCAAAGAAGAAATCTTCTCTTGCTTTTGTTTGCGCTAAGCTAAAAAATTCTCCCTGTCCAGTAACTAGGTTTGCAGGAGGAATAAAAAAGAAATCTTCTCCGATATCAGTTCCACGCTTGAATCGTGGTGTATCAAGTAAAACATCTACTCTTTCGGACAGTGATCTGTTTGGTATCTTGTCAATTAGAGGATCTGCATCTATTGGTGCGATCAACTCATTTATGCTTCCGTTACCAAGCCGAGTACTTACATCCGAAGCGTCAAAAGCTGCTCTAGTTTCTGGAGGGCTTCCTACTGAAAGTGAGGTTATATCAAAATCTCGTAGTGTTCTTGCACTACTTACAAGATCTACATTATCTTGCTTTCTAAGGCTTGGAATTCTGATCTCATCAAGAGTATCCAGTAATTCCAAAAACTCGGATACATCAAACTCATAGTGAAGAATGTACCGAAGAATTGCTTTAAATAGTGACGGAGATGTTGCAAAGGTTTCGACACTATCTCTGCTAATATCTGCAGCAGTTGTTGAAATACTAGAAAGAAGGGGTGCATTTAAGTCTACTCCACTTAAGTCGGGAGCATTATCTACGGCATCCTTTAACGAGGGTGAGTCGAGAAATGGAAGCTGTGTAAATAAAAGTCCATCTTTCATGTAAAGTCATTTCTTACCTTTATATTGATTAATTCAAATGTACTCATAATTTTATTATCAGGAAGAGTTAGCTCAACTTCAGCTTCATAGAACCCCTCCTCACAATTTGCATGAGTTAAAAAATCTTCTAAAGGAAACAGTAGTTCCCCCGCCCCCAGAGACGTCGAGCTTGACGCAGTAATACTAGCAATGACGTTTGTAGTTCCCTTTTTTCGAATGTGCAACTGCACCTGGTGGCCTGCAACATCAAAAGCGGCACCAGTGTCTTGTCGGGTTAGAGAAGTTTGAAGAGAGGGTCCAGTGTCTCCTTTAACTATTTGAATTATATCCATATTTATTAATATACTCCAAAAGGAGGCTTTGACTATTTATTGCTATGATTATAGCAAAGTACACCTAACTTGTCAAGATTTATTTTTCAGAGGGGTGTGTTATGGGCTGGGGAAGGCGATATCGCAAATGGAACGAACTCTGGCAGGTTTATCCGAATAAGTATCCCCAGAAGTAATAACATATCTGTTAAAACTTTCGGAAATTATTACAGAGTTTTCCAATATTTTTATTTTTTCACGAACTTGTACAGTAGTTACAGTATCGCCATTAATATCTACTGCATCTGTAACTTCTATCTTGTCCACGGTAGTTTCTTTTGAAAGAGACATTTTTACTCCTTATGTTGTTTGAAAGGCTAGGCTTATTCTAAGATCAGTGCTATCATCATTCACCATTTGAGCAACAGTAAAACTTGTAGCAGAGCCATTACTTGTAGCAGGATTCATAGCAAAAGAGCCGCGAGGCGACCCAGTAAGTCCATATACGTATACATGACGCATACTACTAGCTGATGCACTAGATGCGGCTAGTATATTTACTTGTCCTAGAGGGAAAGTATCACTTAGAACTGTAAAGGGTAGCGCAAAATACAAAGTATTTGTACTAGTTAATCCAGTAGTATTTGCATTAAAAATATTAATATGGCACATACAGAATCTTCCTATTTTTGTATAGGTTCCTGCAACATTTGCTTGAGATTGTGTAACACTATTTCCGCCAGATGCAGCATCAAAAAGTTTAACTGTAAAAGTTCCTTCTTCATAGTCCTCTCCCGCGTCTACTCGAGGAGAGACCCACTCGTATTCTTCAGGATGAGTAACGCTACTAGTGCCGCTATTATTTTTAAGAGCTAAAAAGTCTCCTGCGCTTGCACTAGAAGATGCAGGTGCCGGAACATTATATAAGTCATCAAGCTCTATAGGAGTAGGTACCCACTCACTTGTGCTTGTCTTATAAAGAAGAGCGCTCGGATTGCTGCCTAGGGCTTGAACTGTGCCGTCAGGACTATCTGCATCAGCATGAACATTTGAAAGCTTTCCAATAGTAAATGCAGTATTTTCAAATTTTGATGTTGTAGAGTTATATGCTAATATATTATTATTTTGTGGGCTAGATATAGTAACATCACTTAAGTCATTTAACTCCTCGACTATCCAAGAGACTTCGCCTACATTAACCCACTCATAGTCTGATCCATTATACATCAGAACATCATTGGTGTTTGCAGTGCTAAAATTTAAGTGTGAATCTACATCGTCATCTGTATACGCATC
>Ga0160423_10003292_pt1 | contig 13464 bp, 18 predicted proteins | sample CRUFie14St8metaG_FD_108191 | JGI IMG/M metagenome (GOLD analysis project Ga0160423, IMG submission 108191) | Marine microbial communities from the Costa Rica Dome - CRUD Field 142mm St8 metaG | ecosystem: Environmental > Aquatic > Marine > Oceanic > Photic zone | place: Costa Rica: the Eastern...
GTGGTCTCTGTGTCATCACCATTCATAGACAGAACGACGAACATGCTCTCGACCCCCTCTTACATGTCGCTGAGGGACGGCATGGGAATGGAGGACGTCACTCAGTATGTGGACTTGATAGGTGGTAGTCTTGGATAAGGATGCAGTAGGACTGGGAATTGCACTGACCGAGGTGCGCTTCAGTTCTTGGTTCGAGGATAGGGGCGACAGCACATCGAGCGTTAGGTTGCAGAAGAGGATACGATGGCGCTCGCTCTTCTCAAGTGGGACAGACGAGCAAAGGGAGTGTGTCGAGACATTCCTAAATGACTACGGATTGAAACTACGAAAGTCATACCATCGCGTGGATGATGTCGAGCAGTTCATCATCCTGTTCGAGAAGATAGAGGCAGTGTATGGGTTCACACCATCGGACATCAAGGGCATGAGGGTCATGAGATGGTTGTACGACAATCCACCACCCGCTAACTGGGAGAGGTTCGTAGATTGGGCTCCACTCTATGACAGGATGTATGAAAACATCGAAAAGTCTCTCTGACTATAAAAAGGAACACATGTTCCGTAGTCATGCGGCTGTTGGAGAGAGCAATACCTGACACACTTGATGACTTGGTAGGACTGGACAAACTGACGAGTGATGTCAGGGGGTGGGTCAGTGATGGCTCATTCCCCCAAGCACTGTTGTTTCATGGACCACCGGGAATCGGTAAGACGAGTGCAGCCACTGTGATTGCCAAGACCATGCTTGGTGAGCATTTCAATGATATGAACTTCATCGAGACCAATGCCAGCGATGACCGTGGGATTGACTTCATCAGGAATGAACTCAAGTTCGCCATGAGGGCCAAGTCAATCGGCACCAGTCGTAAGGTCGTCCTGCTCGATGAGGCAGATGGCCTTACACCAAGCGCCCAAGACGCCATGCGTCAAATCATCGAGAAGTATTCCAACAACGCGATGTTGATACTTACATGCAATGACTTGGCGAAGGTTAGACCAGCCATACGCTCTAGATGCAAAACCTATGCATTCAAACCAGTCTCATCGGAGGCTGGGGCAAAGAGACTCATGACCATACTCGGTAGGGAGTGGCATGCATACTGGCATGACCTGAGTGATTTGCTTGAGAAATTGGTCAACATCATGAACGGAGACATGAGGGCGTGTGTGATGTTTCTCGATGGCATGATGGTTGACTCCCTCAAGGACAGGATAGAACTCCTCGATGCCATGACCACGGATGACAACGCACTGCTCGCTGTCAAGGATGATTGGTACAAGTTGAGACGCAACCTTCATGCACTGCTCGATGCTGGTACACCACTCCACCACGTACTGAATGGATTCTACAGGAACATGAGGGGGCACTTCGATAGGGAGGTGTACCCGGTTCTGTGGGACATGATGGCCGTGTATGGGGATGTGCTGGTGCATAAGCACACATGGAGTGGTGATGACCGCTCCTACATTGACTACATGGTAGCGAAAATGAAAAAGGAAAGTGAAAAGAAATGAGTGTAAAAAGCATAGACATAGAAGAATTGGGTTCCACCATTCAGGGGAGCCTACTGAGGGTCGAGGTACAGATTGCCAACTTGACCGACGCAGTGAAAGAACTAGCGGCAATCATGAAGGATGAGGTAATATGAAAGAAGAAAACAACCCGTTTAAGAAGGAAAGAAAGACAGAAGAATGGCCTGCTGAGGTAGTCGAAAGGCTCAGCATGCAGGCTGAGAGGACAGGGGAGTCCTTGGAGAAGGTGCAAGAGGCCTTCATCAAGCACTTGCTCAAGGAACACTCGTGTGACGATTGGGCCGCTGAGAGTGAGGACCTGTTGATTGATTGGGCAGAGTCGTTCATCATTATGGACAGACGAAGCAGCGTCAGCGGTGGCGGTGCGGACACAACGACATTCGTCGGCACGTTCGTCGGCGTAGATGCAAAGTCCACCGATAGGAGACAGAACATCGTCAGACGCAGAATCGACATGTGGAAGCAGAACAGCAACGAGGCACTTGGTAGCGGCCAAGTCGGCCATTACATGAAGGAGGGTGACACATGGGTCATCAACACCACGAATGGCGTCATCGATACGAACGAGTCTGTGGAGAACATCCCGTCGATGGGATTCAAGGCAGGCAATGACTACATCTGCCTCTTGAGCAGGGCCGGTAGACCATATCCCCACAAGAGCATCGGTAGGCATTACTACTTCCTAGGCAATGAGACCAACGAGTTCGTCAACAACGGCAACGTCGCTCTCTGGAGAGTGGATTGTACCGATGACAACAGGAACCATGAGGTTAGGGTCGGTGTTCCCTGTAAGATACAAGTTAGGATGCCAACCACGGAGTTGGAGGCCTTCAAGGACATCCTCAACACCAACATGAACTTCTGGGACACGGTTGAGTACACGAACGACTTCGTCGATGAGGGAGTCAAGAAGTACCTCAACCCATTCACGTACTGGACGAACGAGGACTTCGTTGACGAGATGTTCGTCGACCTTGAGTCACTCGGTGAGGCCTACGAGGCGAACGTGCGAACCTTCGAGGGCGCTGATGGTAGGCAAGGCAAGGTGGGACCGATAGTTTTCACCAAAGGCATCGTCAACCGTATGAGCCCGGAGGGCAGGGAGAGCGAGTACGATGAGTCTGGTCGTTCCTACTCACTCTCATTGACATCCTCCAAACTACAACGTGTCAACGGCACAGGCGTCGGTAGCGACATCACAGTTTGGGTGTCTGGTGCCTGCAACGACCTCAGTCACCCCTTCCACTTCGAGGAGGAGGATGGAGAGAAGTGGCCATATGCAGAGAGGAGCCCTGTGCTTGTCTGTGGTAGATTGGCCATGTCATCAAGAGACGGACAAATGATTCCAAACATCAAGGCGATGGGTGTGTTCGCCAGCGCTCGCCGCTCCCGAAGGGGGCAGCGAGGTGGCAACACTGGCTCAGAGCAGTTCATGTGAGGTGAGAGAATGACAGAAAAGAGAACAAAGAGAGAGATTGAAGGAGAACTGAAAGAGAAAACCGCTGAGTTAGCCTCGGCGATTGAGAAGAACGAGGGTCTAGTTGCTCAATACAACGAGTTGCTATCCCAAGCACAGTCAGTGCAGAAGGTTGCCAATGACAGGCTGATGTCAATCAGACTGCTTGAGTCCTTCGCTAACAAGGTGCTCAATGCTGGACAGCAACTAAGAAGTGACATGACGGAACTAGGCCTCGTTCAGCAGCAGTCCGCAGAGACTGAGTCTGACGGGGGCGAGCAGTGATGGCTGGATTCGGCAAGGCGAAGGACCTACAGGTGCAGGAGGAGGAGGCTGAGGAATTGGCTTCCACTCCTGTCACTCAGAGGACTGACTCTGGCGCATTCGCTGCGCTGAGGGCAGAGTTCGAGCAACTACAACAAGGTGGTCCGAAGACTCATATCTTCATGGGCATCATAGGTCATGAGAACACAGGCAAGACTGGTATCGTGTTCGACTTCTTCCAGAAGTACTGCGATGAGGAAGATGAGCCAAAGTACCTAGCGGTGCTTGACTTCGATGGCGGCGGTGCTGCTACCAAGTCGGCCTTCTACCCTGATAACAAGCACATCAAGTGCTGGGACCCTTGGGTCATGAACGTCAATGACAGGACTGCGTATGACTACCCTGCCACGCATGACAGGGTCATGTCAATCCTACAGTACACCCTGAGCGAGCATGAGCAATACTGGGGCGTTCTCGTCACAGGTGTTGACCTGTTCGATAGCGTAGCGACCAATTGTATGCGCATCGCTGATTTGGGACTTAGCAAGGATGGAATCGACGCTGCCGATAACAGAGGCGCTGGTACGGGCAGGAGAGTCGAGTACCAGTGGGACTGGGCCATCAGGACCACACGTTTCCATCAGATGACTGCACTGTGCAGGGGTCTGGTCAAGAGAGGCGTGAGGGTGTTCTGGGAGACGCATCTCAAGATGACGAACTACAGCAGCGCCAACGAGCAAAACGCACAATGGCGTCCCGCTTGGGAGAAGTCAACGAACAATTACATGTATCAAATCGTACTATGCGAGAGGAACGACATCACTGATGACTCAGGAGAGGTCGTCATGTCCGAGTACACTGCTACGTTTGAGAAGAGCAAGACCGACGCTGCGCTACAAGGGCAGAAGAGCATCACACTCAGGACAGAGCAGGGGAAGAGACCCACATGGAACGGACTACCTGAACTAAGGAACCTCTAGGTGACTAAGATGGATGAGAGGATATCGAACTATCCACCGGGTATGACAGCAGCCGACCATGCTTACCTCGATGGTAACATCGACTGTGAGCATGAGGAAGGATACACCATCAAGGGTCTGGAGGAGATAGACGTACGCGATGGCACGGTGTCCTTCGAGGTCGAATGTGACGTATGTGGTGTCCTAGGTTATGTGACATATGACTTGGTAAAGGACAATAGTGGCAACGTCGAGTGTCAAGTGGAGTGGTAGAATGCCTACACTGACCCTAGACAAGGATGAGTTGCTCAGTCACATAGGGCAGTTCCCTCAGAACATCAATGACCTGAGATTGGACCTTAGCGAGGACACGCAGGTTATGACCTACGCCGTTGGATACCAGACACACTACCTGAGGGTGAAGAGGACACTCTCCACAGGCATTGAGAAGGCTGGTTCGATAGTCATCTCCGACCTAGCGAAGTTGGTGACGTTCGTGAAGAAGTGCAAGGGACAGGTGAAACTCAAGCAGATTGCAAACGGCAAGACTCTGTACGTGTCATCTGGCAACTTGAAGATGAACCTACCCATCACTGATTGTAAGAGCACACAGATGCTACCTAACTTCGACAAGTTGGTCACGAAGGCAGAGGATGTGGATTGGAATACCTTTGGCGTAGACAAGTACGAAGTACACGGTATAGCCAATCTCAAGGATTTCAAGAGCCTATCATCCATGAAGAGTCTGATAGCCAACAACTCTGACTTCAAGGTCACGGCAAACGCTGAGGCTGGTGAGATATCAGTCGCTGTTGGCAAGGAGCATGATGTGAAGATATTCGCCACGACCGAACTGAGCAACAACAGGGGTCCTGCCCACACGGTCTACTCCAACTTCGGACCTTGGTTGATGCCATGCCTAGGTCTCGTGTCTCCCTCCAATGCCACGTTGCACTTCGGCCAAGCGACCGGGCTCGTGGTCGAGCAGGAGAAGACCAACGAAGAGAGACTACTCATCATCATCGACCAGCAGGAGTGATTTGATGATAGTCGATTACTTCTATCCGAACGGATGGGATGGATTCAGTAAGCCACATCTGTACGTGAGAACACGAAGCATAACAGGTGGTCTAGTTGTACGCACTTTGGACCCTGAACATCCTGAGTACTGCTCTCCACATTGCTGGGTTCCCACGTTCGTTCCCGAGAGGAAGTTAGCGAGGATAGCAGGTAGGTACCCCGGAGTGGTGTTTCGCAAGGGAGAGACCGCAACGGGCAATGACGGCACACCGCTGTTCAAGATGGAAGTAAGCAACCCGCAGCACCTGTGGGAGATAAAGGACGAGTTGAAGACCTATGAGGCTGACATATCATATGCAGACCAATGGCTGAGGCATAGATACCCGAACAGCAGGAACTATCCCCTGCTTGAGCCAAGGATATGGTACTTCGACATGGAGTGGCAACCCAATGAGCCATGCGAGGGCGCTACTACCATGATAGCGATTGATGACACACACGCGGAGCATCCTGTCGTGTTCGCTTGGAATCTCGATACGAATGAGGATAGCATGGACTTCATCGATAAAGAGGGTGGCTACATGCTATACATGCACACGAATGAGGATGACATGCATGAGGCATTCCTACAGCATCTGGAGAAGTGCGACCCGGACATGCTCATAGCCCATGCAATCATGTGGGCTGACTTGCCTCAATTGATTCGCAGGCTAGGCTCCAAAGCAGACAGACTGAGTCCGATAGGGGAAGTCATTCGACCAAGGAAGGACGGCTACAAGGAGACGGCACAGCCCATTCTAGGTAGGTTGTGCTTCGATACCGCTGCTAGATGGGGTACAGGAACGGGGCTTGAGTCCCTGTGGCAGAAGAGTGGCAATGGTCAGTTCAAGAGTCGTAAACTCGCTGACATAGCAACGGACCTGAAACTCACAGATGAGTTCGGGGAGCAAGGAGAGAAGATGGACGCGGACGTTCGCACATGGTGGGTCGAGAACTTCGATGAGTTTGTCGACTACTGTGTGCGTGACACCACCCTTCTCAGGAGATGCACGGAGAAGGTGAACGCCATACCCTTCTTCACTACCATGCAGAAGTTCTGCGGTGTGCGATTCCAATCGACACACAACGTGTCCAATTACATTCGAGGGCTGATAAGCAGGAGGACTGACCTGAAGGGCCCATCACTATTCAACAGGAAGAGGGAGGAGATGACCGCCGCCTTCATCCCACAACCGAAGGCCGGTAGGTGGGCAGGGGTGGCTTGCATTGACTTCGCCTCCATGTATCCCCGGATAATCGTAGATGCCAATCTATGCATCACCACCAAGGAGAAAGAGGGAGGAGAGGGTATTAGAACGATAGAGAACAACACTCATTGGAATCAGAAGAAGGTGGGAGTGCTACCTGCTCTCATCAGCGAGATGATGGAACTTAGGAAGAAGTACAAGCGCAAGATGAACGAGGCCGAGGATGAGGATACCAAGTTCAAGTACAACATGCTTCAACTCGCTGTCAAGGTCAATAGCAACGCATGCTACGGATACGTCTCACAGAAGGCTGTTGGTGGTGGGTGGATAGACCCAGACATCGGCGCTACAATCACCCACTACGGTAGGAGATGCATCAACATGCTCCTATCTGAGAGCGAGGTGTTGGGCTACAAGGCCCTCGCGGGTCACACAGACTCCGGGTACGTCCAGTGCCCATTCGATGAGGTTGATGACCTAGTTGACAAACTAAACAACAAGATTCAGACATCCCTAGACCTGCCCGGTATGAACATCGAGTTCGAGGCCTACTTCGACTACTGGACCACGGCCAATGTGAAAAACCGGAACTTCGGTATCATTACATGGCCTGAGAGTAAGAAGGGCACAATGAAGGTGACAGGATTCGCTTACAAGGCGTCGAGCGTATCTCCACTAACAAAGCAGGTGTCCGAGATACTCTTCAGGAAGGTGGGCACTGGAGCGGAGGAGAGGGAGGTCACTGATGCAATCAGAGACTTCTCAACGTCAGTGCTCAAAGGAGAATGGAGTATCGAGGCGCTTGCGCCCTACGGTAGGATAGGCAAGGAGAACTACAAGAATACACCACCACTATCAGTCAGGGCAGCGAACTTCTACAATCAACACATGGACCCCGTAGACCCAGTGAGAGTAGGCGACAGCATACGATGGTTGTATGTCTCAGAGGTTCCAAAGCATCTTCCCTACACCGAAGTAGCAGCATTCAGAAACCCCTCAGAATTAGAGGGCTTCTCGTTCGATTACGGGCTCATCGTTGAGAAGTTCATCAAGGCCAAGATAAAGAGGGTCTACGAGACTCTTGGTTGGAAATCCCTTGATGAGGCGTGTGGAGCAAAGATGCCCAAGAGTCACTGGTGATAACATGAGTAGAATAGAAGATGAGGTTTGTAGAATAATACAGGAGAGAGCGGAAGTAGGTAAGAGGAAGTATGGTGTCACGATGGAGACCGCTCCCTTGTCAAGGCTCGAATGGTTGATTCACGCACAGCAGGAGGCGATGGATTTGTGCATATACTTGCAGAAACTCATAGAGTTGGAGGAGGAGAAATGAAGTTCAACCCCAACGAGACTGCCTTCTTTGAGAACAAGGAGTACCACGATGGTGAGATGCTGAAGTCATATGAATCTAGCACATATGCTTGGCACCCCTCGATGGAGGACAAGATTCTGAGAGTCAGCAAGTCATCACTAGGCACTCATGGCTTCTGCCAGTATCAGTACAAGTTGCAGTACATCCATCAGATGCCCATCGATGAAAACTACACCATGATTAGGGGTACCAACGTACACGCCATTGTCGAGTACTTCTGGGACCATGTGGATGATGTGCTACCCGAGGTCATAGAGCATATCAATAACGACAATCAGTTCGCTGCACAAGAACTACTCAGGAGTGTCATACCGAAGCCTCCAGAGCCCTATGCCTATGGAGAGGGGGCTGTCATAGAGAAGTGGCTAGAATGGCAGTTCAAGAGGCTTTTACTACTAGATGATGGTAAGCATTGGAAACCAGTCGGTAATGAGGTTTCATTCCATGCACGTAGGAATGTGGATGTCAATGGTGTCGAGATACCCATACACATGAGAGGATTCATTGATACCATATTCTCAGATGGTGAGGGAGGATTCATTCTCATGGAGTTGAAGACCGGCAAGTGGAACCTCAAGAAGGCCAAGAGCATGAGGGAGGAGATGCAGTTCTACAGACTAGCCCTTGAAGAGGGACAGTTCACAAAGTTCCTGCCTGTGACGCACTGGGCTTGGGAGTTCCCCAATGGACAGGACAACGGCGGTATCAAGGCTGAGTGGGAGATAGAGGAAATCGGTACGAGAAAGACGAGTTACGCACCGAAGACCGTTGAGAACAAACTGAAGAAACTCGTCAAATCACACCTTGAAGACTCATTTCCACCAGAACCACACCCAAGAAAGTGTGAGTGGTGTGATTACATGGACATGTGTCCTGCGTGGAATGGGATTGCTGGGGAGGCATAGATATGAAAGAAGAAATGAAAGAGACAAAGAGATTGTTAGAAGCATGCATGAAAGATGAAATTGAAGGAGAGTACGAATGTGAGATGCGTACAAGCATACTAGGTAGCAGGACTGCCTTTGTTACCAACGTATCAAGGCAAACGACTCTTGATGGGTTCAATGATGAGGTGAAGGACGGTAAGCCATCCTTCCTCGTCCTCAATGTACTCATCAACCCTAGGTACTTCAAAGAGTGGTCAGTGGAGAAGATGGCACTGAGCATATGCAGTGACTTGTTGAGAAAGATAGATGCGAGTTGATGGCCGTGCCATTCATAGACATAGACTTCCCTAGGGAAGTCCTTGAGATAGGTGACAATGGTAGGAACGGCGGTAGGTACATCGTCAACAACTGGACTGAGTTGAAGAGATACTGGGATGGTAAGAACGGTAGGGGGAACGCCTACTTCACAGCCTACGGCTACAGGAGAACAACTCCACCGAAGCACCACCGCGTCGAGTATAATAGTGCCATAGTGAAACATTTCGTGATGGACTTCGACTGCAAGGACTTCAAGAACAGGGGTCAAGTGGTTGAGTTTTCTTTCATGCAGGAACAAGTCAGAAGACTCCACCAGCACTTCTTGGACAATGACTTCAGACACTACGTATGGTTCAGTGGTGGTGGGTATCACATCTACGTGCCACTGTCTGAGACACTGACACCTGTGGATGGTTTGGAAGTCACCAGAATCAAGCAGGGTGGTAGGAATCTCATACGCAACTGGGACAAGAAACTAGACTTGTCCTGCAATGACCCGACCGTGGCATTCGACCTAGCCGGTATGATAAGACTCCCCAATTCATACAACACTAGGAGAGGCTGTTGGAGCATTCCACTATCCAGTGAGGAGATAATGTCACTCACCCATGATGAACTGCTTGACCTAGCACAGGAGCCGAGAGAGGGATACATCGAGATAGGCAAGAAGGACATACACCTAGTGTTACCAGAGAAGAAGCCATCCAAGTTCAAGAGAACGAGGAAGATGAAGGACCTACCGACCATCTCCTTGAACAAAATCAAAGTCCTTCCTTGTCTCGCTCAAGCAGCACTAGGTGAGGGCAATCCGATTCACAGAGCCAGATTTCACTTGGCATCGTACCTAGCAGATAGACTGAGGTGGTTCTTCCCGCCGGAAAGCGTTCCCATTGAAAGGAAGAAGGCACATGTGAGTCAGATAGTCGACATTCTATCAGAGCAGGGTTGGGTCGATTGGAACGAGGACATCACGACTACACAGGTCTCTAGCATCGTCATGGGTAGCAACGGTCATAGCGGATACAAGCATGCGAACTGTTTGACGCTCATGCAAGAGGGCATCTGCGTTGGAAAGTGTGAATACTACGATGGGACGGCTGAGGTGTTATGAGGGCTACAAATAGATGCTTGAAATGCAATGCAAAACTGTCATCAAGAAACAAGAACAAGGGAACCAAGGCGTTCCACCAACTCTGTTCTGAGTGCTTCAAGAATCCATCAGATGAGGATAGGTGCACGATGATAAAGAGCAACGGCGAGCGCTGCAAGTTCAGAAGGAGCAAGAAGTCCGATACACTATGCGGAGTGCACCTCAAACAAGCATCACGCAGGGGATGAGATGATGAAGAGAGTAGATTTAATCATAGACAGCAATGAAAGAGGGCCCCTGCATGACTCGGTGATACGAAAGGCAGAGTCAATGGGGTTGAGTATCGACAAGAAGACATTAGTTGTGGGCGACTATCTCCTAGGCAATGCCTGTATTGAGGCCAAGTCAATCAGCGACTTGTTCCAGTCCAGTCACAGCGGCCATCTCTGGAGACAACTGGATAACATGGATGCGAATTATGAGCGCTTCTTTCTTCTCATCCACGGTGGTATAGACAAGTACATCGCCATGAGCAAGAACAATGGGAAGAAACTAACATACACCAGAGTGCAGAATGAACTCATAGGCACGATTGCTCGCATAATGTCGGACTTCGACTGTCAGGTGTTCTTTACCCCTAACTTGAGTGAGGCTTCGCTGTTCATAGTCAAACTACACAACAAACTCCACAAACCGGCGTCGGCACATGGAGCGAAGGCAATCAGGAGAGTCAGCACTAACGATGTAAGGAAGGACATGCTTCTCACCGTGCCGGGGATTGGTAGTCAAATGGCTGATAAACTACTCAAGGAGTGCGGCTCGATTGAGGAAATGTGCTTCCCAGAGTCACTCAAGATGGTAAAGGGGCTGGGTGAGAAGAACAGGGCGAAGGTCATGGAGGTCCTGACCAGTGAGAGCCCAGTGCATATCGAGAGAAGCAAATTCAAAAATGTATAGAAAAAAGATTAGAATATTAGGAATTATAATATACTGACCAGTAATAGGGTCAGTTATGAAGAAGGTAGGCCAGTACGAGATTGTGAAGAGAAACTCATTGTTCAGGGGCTATTTGGAGCACTTCGGTAATACGTCAATCGATAACGACATACCCGGTATGTTGTCCTTCTTCTTCATTCAAGGGCAACTCACAGTTCCATACATTAGGATACCTTGGGGGTCCTCACACTTGGACCCTAGAGTGCATGCGTTTTGGATTCAATCAAGCAGGACTGGTAAGTCAATCGCTTGGGAGTTCATCGGTGACATACTCAAGGACATCGGCATACCGACTGACCTTTACACCACAGGCACTGATGCTGGTCTGATAGGTGGCTTTGAGGAGATAAAGGACGGGGATGGAAACATAGAGACCATCGAGAAAGAGGGGTTCCTAAACGGACGGAAGGCACTGAACTTCGACGAGGGTTCAATCATACTCAATCCTAACAAGCATAGTCAGGAGACAGTGCTGTACCTACAATCAGCCTGCAACCCCGTAGGTAGCAACAACAACATACTCGTGAAACACACCAAGGCGGGAAGGATAGAGACTGAATCTCTAGTGTCACTGTGGATTACCACATACCCACCCTCTGGAGTGAAGGAGTACGTGCTTACGAAGGGTATCTTCCAAAGGGTCTTACTCTACTGGAGCAACTGGAGTATGGACAGGAGAATGAACGTCAGTATGAGAAGAGCCGACTCAGCCTTCAAGAAGACTGCCAAGATGAATGTCAGTTACGAGGAGATTACGACTTACTTCAGGGACCTTGAGAAGAGGATGCGGGACAAGGTTCTAGAGGTCACGCAGACCAAGTTCGTGGAGTGGGACAACATGAACAGGGAAGAGCAGGAGGAACTGCTCCAGAGTTCAATGACCGAGGTCCTGAGTGCGGATGATTCCTTCTATCCAGCGATGTACACGGCTATAGAGGACTATTACGACCTGTTGACTGGTCTTGGACCCGGAATAGGTGATGTGGTTGCATCGTTCATACCAGCGATGGAGAACTACACGGTGATTCTATCCACTCACATAGCACTCATGGAGGACACATGGGTGGTCAACGACGAACATGTGGACATGGCGAAGGAGATTCTATACGACTTGTTCAACAACCTGATTGAGTGGCTTGAGGGAGAGGTCGAGATTGGTGCTAAGGTTGCAGAGAAGGCTAACCAGAAGTCTAGATGGCTCGCTGCACATGACGCATCCAATCCCTTCGACCTTGGTGGTCGGGGTGACAATTGGAGAAAGCGCTCAGACATTATGAACACATACATGAATCAGAACCAAGTGACTAGAGGAACAGCGTACAACCACTTCAACAAGTGGGCTACGAACATGTTCGACAATGCCAAGGATGGTAAGATAGTATTCTTGAGACTTAGGGATGACGCATGATAGAAGATGACAGAGACCTATTCTCGGAATGCTCCGTGTGCGGTGCTGATACTGACTTCCATGCTGGTGGCATCGCTGGGTATTGGGGTATTATGCCGGTGGCCTTTTGCGAGTGGTGCTTCTCGTCCATGATGGACATGGCATCACAGTTGCTAGGAGTTGAGGAGGAATGAGCGATATAATGGCTCTCGACATAGAGACGAGTAACTACTCATGGGAGATAGGAGGCTGGCAGAACAAGGCTCTCTTCGACCCCTCCGTTGTGGCTACTTGGGACGGTGATAATGCCGCTATATTCTCAAAGCAAGATGTAGAGATAGACGGCTTGGACATAAAAGCACTCCATCCGAGGACTCTAGGAGACCACATCACTAACTTCGTGGAGAAGGGTGGCAAGATAATCGGTCACAATATACTGGGATTTGATTTCCCAGTGTTGAGAGAGTCACTCGACTGTTGGGCCATAACTGATGTCATGCAAAAGAATGACTCAGTCTTCGATACCAAGACCATGTTTCAGAAGGCATCCCTACCACATGGGACTCTAGAGACCAGTCTCAATGTACTATCCAAGCACAATCTCAATCAAGACAAGTTGATGCAAAGCGTCGAGGCACCCAAGGCTTGGGCCGAGGGAAAATACGAGGAGGTCATCAAGTACTGTGTAAGTGATGCTCAACTGACATACGACCTCTTCATGGTCGGAAGAAATGAAGGTATAATCAAGTCACGCTCTCTGGAAACCGGAGAGATAGTGGAAGTAGAAGTAGAGTGGTAAAATGAGTGAAAACGAAAACGAAGGAGCATTAAGAACGAACATAAACGCAGTGAAGACAATTGTTCACACTGTGAAGAGCACACTGGGTCCCAATGGTAGGGACAAGATGATGGTGGATGGTGGTGGAAATGCCATA
>Ga0160423_10003293_pt1 | contig 13464 bp, 15 predicted proteins | sample CRUFie14St8metaG_FD_108191 | JGI IMG/M metagenome (GOLD analysis project Ga0160423, IMG submission 108191) | Marine microbial communities from the Costa Rica Dome - CRUD Field 142mm St8 metaG | ecosystem: Environmental > Aquatic > Marine > Oceanic > Photic zone | place: Costa Rica: the Eastern...
CCTGCGAGTAGCTGTGCTCCATGACGTCGTGGTCAAAGACGCAGAGGCGGTCGTTGCCGCTGAGGGTGGCCTTGCGCAGGAACATCGAGGCGAGCTTGCGGAAGAGCCGCTGCTGGGCGACGCCGCCGTAGACGTGGCGGGCGGCGACGCGCATGCCGTCAACGTCGCGCTCTCCCAGCGGGGCGAACTTCTGCGCCGCCACCGCCGAGTACATCTCGTCGAAGAGAACCTGCATGTTGGCCGTGGACTGGACGTCTCGAACTGTGGCGAAGTCGATGCCCGCCTCTGCTTCGGCGTTTGCGAAGGCCTGCGCGTACGGGTCCCTCTTGGAGAGCCTCTCGCGGATGTTCTTGTCCGTGGCCAGAAGCCAGACGAGCACGGCGGGGTCGTCCTGGAACATCCGGAACCAGCTCATCCAGATGTCTTTGGACACCTCGTTGATCTGGAGGCCGGAGTAGGCCGACTGGACGGTGCTCGTGCCTGAGGTGAAGATCTTGTCGAGCTGCTTCCTAATCTCGTCCTTCTTGCCCAGGACCTCGTAGAGCATGCCCTTGTGGTCCTCGAGCACGGCCACCTCGGCAATGTCCTGCTCGATCTGGTTGAGGATCGCCTCGTTGCGGGACTTGTGGTCGGCGTCCTGCGCGCAGGCGCCCTCGCTGCGCTCGTACCAAGCCTGATCGTCGCCCGGCTGGCACCGGAAGTCGTCGACGCAGCCCTGGCGCATGCCCAGCAGGCCGTAGAGCTCGCAGTGCGAGACCTGGAAGGTGTAGTGGCCCTTCCAGCTCGGCACCTGCGACTTCTTGAGCGTCGCGATCTCCTTGCGGATCTCGTTGAACTCCTTGTAGCCCGCGTTGGCGAAGCCGTTCACCAGGAACCGGATCATCGCCTCGCGGTGGAAGTCGGCCACGCACATGCCTTCCGCGCCGAAGCGCGGCGTGACCTGGCGCTGCTCGAGCAGGTAGCGGAGCATGCTGTAGAGCTTGCCCGAGGGGCCCTGCTGGCCCTTGTCCTCGGCATCGACGTAGGCGACCATGTACTTGGGAAGCGCCTGCCAGATCGGGCCCTGTCCCTTCGGGTGCGGGCCCTTGGCCTTGTCGCCAGGAGCGGCCAAGTACTTGGCGTCGTCGCGCTTGCGGCGTTTTCCTCCAAACTTGTCCACGTCCATGACCGCGTCGCCCGACCCGTCGATGAACCAGGCGGCCTGGTCCAATTCGTAGATGATGTTGGGCACGCCCACCTGCGTGTCCCTGCCCGTCTGCATGTCCGGGGTGACGATCTCCGAGAAGTAGACGCCGAAGCACTCGAGCAGCGCGTCGCGCGCGTCCTCGTCGATCTTCTCGACGCGGTTGATGTAGTCGGCCGAGGCTTTCTCGTTGCCGATCAGGGCGCCGATCTGCGCCGCGTCGAGGTGCGGCGTCACGTCGGCGAGCTGCCTGATGAGGCCCGCCTTCTCGTCGGGCGCGGCCGATCGCGTCATGGCCTCGGCCGAGCGCGGCGCCTCGGGCACGCCCTCTCCGCGCATGAGCCGCTCGGGCACGGCCACGGCGCCGCCGCGGATCTCCTCGCCGCGGCGCTCGAGCCCGGCGTGCAGCGCCGCGCGCGCGCGCGCGTTGGCCGCCGTGGGCCCGGTGCCGCCGCCCACCAGCGGCAGGCGCTCGTCGGCCACGACGCCGGCGCGCAGGATCGACATGCTGGACACCGCGCCGCCCGCGAGCACGGCGTTTACGGTGTCCGGCGAGCCCGCGAGCACCGCCGCCGTCAGGGCCGAGTGGCCGCCCTGGAAGGCGCCCGGGTCGCCGCCGCGCTTGGCGATCGCCTCGGCCTCGCGCCCAGCGCCGCGCGCGTCGCCGCGTGCTGCGCACGAAATGCAGTTGGTGAGCGACATGCTGGGAAGTTCGGTCTCTGTTGTGTCTCTGTCGGTGGTGTCGGTGGTGCTTGTTCGTGGCACGGATATTCACCACGCTTGGTGCGCCGGCGGCCCATGTCAAGTCAATTGAGCTAGGCCTCCTCGATGTCCCGAGCCTCGCGGCGGTAGGCCTGCTCGGAGCGCAACGCGTCCAGCGAAAGTCGCCGCCACACCTCCGAGATCGTTTTGCTGTCGGTCAGCCGCACCAGGGCCCGATACTCGGAGGCCAGCGCCGTGGCGCGCCGGAAGCTGGGCTCCGCCGTCGCGTAGAGCCCCTCCAGCTGCTCGGACGACACCACTTTGTTCAGACCCTCCAGCACGCCCTCCAGCTCGCCCGCCTGCTCGTTCGCCGCCGACGCGAACAGGCTCAGCTGCTCCAGCCGGGTCTCGATCGTGTAGTACCGCAGGATGCTCAGGCCCAGCGCCACGCCCGCGCTCAGGACCGGCGAGACCAGCCCCGTCCATGGCTCCAGGCTCACCGCGTCCACGCCGCGCGTCGCCTCCACCAGCGTGTTCAGCGACGAGGCCACCACGGCCGAGATGTTGACCACGTCGGCGAAGCGCTTCAGGCGCAGCTTCTTGATCAGCGCCGTCGCCGCCTCGCGCTGCAGCCGGAACGCCTTCGCCGCCACGAAGGCCGCGAACCGCCGCTTCGCCTCGCCGAGGCGCAGCGCGTGGCGCTCGCGCGAGCAGCCGTCGCCGCCCTCCAGTCGGCGCAGCTCCTGGCACCGCGTGAACAGGTCCATGGCCAGCTCCCGCGCCGTGCTCGAGCTCAGGTCGCCCTCCGATTCGCCGCCCACGCGCTCGTCGTCGTCGCCCATGTCCACCACGTCCACGACGCCCACGGCGCCGCGCTCGCCCCCGAGCCCTCCGCCGCCGTCGGGGGTGATCACGAACGGGCTCACGTCCATTGCCTCTGTGTGCCTCTGTCTCTTGCTCCTGTGTTGCTGCTGTCTTGCTGCTGTCTTGCTCCTGTGTTGCTGCTGTGTTGCTGCTGTTGCCCCGGGTTAGGCAGGGTTCCTGGCTCCAACTAGGCCTGTCCGGTCTCCTTGAGCCGCCGCAGGTTTCTTCGGTGACCTCGGTTCCCGTAATTCTTCACCGCGTTGTCGGACCGCCGCGTCCCGAGGCAGGACTCGAGCGCGCGCCGGACCGGAAGCCAGCCCCCGTGGCCCTGCGGGCGGCGGCGGTAGTGGCTCCAGGCCGCGCGCACCGCGGCGTCGCCCCGGGCGAACTCCGGGGGGTCGAACTCCGGCCGCCGCGCGACCAACCAGTCGATGAGCTCCCTCTCGGCGGCGGAGAGCGGGCCCGCGTCCATGCCCCTGACGTTGGCGCTGTAGGTGCTCACGCGCCCGCGGCTCCACCCCGACAGCTCCGCGACCCGCTGGTGGCTCAGGCCGCGGTCCAGGAGCTCGCAGACCAAGCCGGCGCCGCCGTCGCCGTGTTCCCCGAGCCGGATGGGCGTCTGGCGCACGGGCCAGCTCATGGCAGAATTAGGTGGCCGAGACTACGTTGAGGTTGGCGCACATTACAAACAGCGCCGACGCGAACAGCAAGTTCATGAGGACCAGGCAGCAGCAGCAGCAGCCCTGCCCCGCCTCGCCGGAGCAGGTGGGGCAGGCTTCTTCCCCCTCGCCGTCGCTGCTGCTGTCCTCGCTGTCCCCGCTGTCCTCGCTGCTGCTGCTGCTGCCGCTGCTGCCGCTGCTGCCGCCCTGGCCGCCCGACACGGGCCGAACGGACGGCGGCGGCGGCAGCGTCGCGAGCAGGCGGTGCACGGCGCGCCGGTGGCGGCGCCGCGCGTAGGCGTAGCCGGGCACGAGCAGGCGCTTCTCGTCGCGGCTCAGCCTCAGCCGGTAGAACGCCGCGCACTCGGGGCAGCGCGTCCTGCCCGAGGCCCGCATCCACGTCAGCAGGCAGTCCCGGTGCAGCGGAGCCGTGCAGGCGCACGGGCGCGTGCGCGCGCCGAGCTCGAAGCAGTAGCGGCAGGTCGTCGCGCGCATCCAGCGCCCGATGCGCCGCGCAGCGGCGTGTTCGTCCATGCCGCTCCATGGATTCGGCGCCGAATTCATGGGATCCGGCACCACCAGCGCCGCCAGCGACCAGATAACACGCCGGCCCGAGTCACCCATGGGCGAGCTCGCCGCATTCTTCGCGCTCGGCGCCGCGGGGTCCATAGGCGTGGGGCCCGGCCTCCAGACGCTGACGCTGCAGCTGCTGCCCTACGTCCAGGAGCACGGCTGGGCCGCCCGCAGCGTCGCGGCCGTGCTCTTCTTCCACGTGGGATCGGCGCTGGCCGAGCTGCCGCCGTACCTCGTGGCGAAGAAGCTCGGCGGCGGCGCGGCGCCGGCCGCGCTGATCCGCGTCTTTCGCCGCCACGGCTTCGTCGCCGTCTTCGCGGCGTCCTGCTGGCCCAACCCCTTCATCGACGCCGCCGGCGTGGCCGCAGGCCTCGCGCGCGTGCCGTTGCGGCACACCGCCGCCGGGCTCGTCGCCGGCAAGGTGTGCAAGGGCCTGGTGCAGATGCTGCTGGTGCTCCAAACGGGGCTCGTCGAGCCCTACGCCGCCCAGATCGAGGCCGCCTCGCTCCTCTCGGCGGCGCTGACCGTGATCATGACCCTGACGGCGCTGCTCCGGTGGATCGGCGGCTGAACGCCCCCAAGGCGCCGAGGCGTTAACGCCCCGGCACTGCACTGGGAGAAGGATGGGCATCTCGGGTCTTGGGCCGTTTCTGCGCCGCGCCACGAGCAGCGGGACGGCGATGGCGCTTCGGGACGCCGTCAAGGGGCGGGCCGTGGCCATCGACGGCAACATATTCGCCCACAAGTCGCACCACGTCGGGAGGGAGCCGCACGATTTCGTCGCCAAGCTCGCCGGCGACGTCCATGATCTGGCCAGCAGCGTGCGCCTGATCTTCGACGGGTGCGCGCCGGTCGCGAAGAAGCCGGTGCTGGAGGAGCGGGCGGCGAAGAGGCGGCGCAAGGCCGAGGAGACGGCCGCCCGCGCGGCCGCGCGGCCGGTGCCCTTCAGCGGGTTGGCCGCCGACCTGCAGCGGAGCCTCGAGAAGAGCATCGCCTGCCAGCCACGGCGCGGCCAGCACACGGCGGGCGCTGCGCAGGCCGCCTCGCCCGAGGTCTCTTCGCTGGAGGTCTCTCCCGACGCCGTGGAAGCCGCCGCGCGCGCGCTCGCGCCGGACTTCCCGGCCCTGTTCCGCGCGCTCAGGGAGGCGGACGTCGAGTTCGAGGTCGCCCAAAGGGTCGACGCCGAGCACCTGTGCACGCAGAGCGAGGTCGTGCTGTCCGAGGACTTCGACGTGCTGGCCTACGGCGGCCACACGCTGGTGACGCGGGTCGGGTTCGGCGGGCCGGATGCGCAGGTGGTCGTGTACGAGCGCGAGCGCATCCTGCGGGACCTTGGCCTGAACCTCGGCTCGTTCCGGCTTTTCTGCGTGCTGTGCGGGTCGGACTTCTGCGCGCGCATCCCTGGCATCGGCCCCGTGCGGGCCCTGAAGCTGGTGAGGCGGTTCGGAACGCTGGACGAGCTGCGGCTGGCGACCGAGGAGCGGCGGCCGGGCGCGCCGCGCGTCGCGACGATCGCCGAGGGCTACTGGGACGCGGCCGCGCGCGCCCTCGCGACCTTCTCCGCCTCGGCGTGCCAGCCGGGCAGTGATTCTGCGGCCTCAGCAAGGGACACAGCGAGGAAGTAGCCAGAACATAACCCCGCCGAGCCCAGCCAGCGCACACCAGACCATGAGGCCAAAAACCGGATACCTCCTCTTCTGCGAGCAGCAGCGCGCGGCGGCCGTGGAGCTGGCCGCGGGCGACCCGCGGCGCGTCTTTCGCGAGTTCGGGCGCATGTGGCGCGAGCTGAGCCAAGCGGAGCAGGACGTCTTTCGGCTCCGCGCCTGCGCCGTGGCGGAGCGGGAGCAGCAGGAGCAGGCCGAGGCGCCCGCGGAGCAGGAGCCCGAGGAGCCGGAGGAGGATCGCGCGGATCCCCCGGGCTCGCCCGCGCAAGACCGCTCCCCTCAGCCAACGACCGCCGCGCCGCCGTCGCCCGGCTGATCCCGAGGATTGCGCGCCGAGCTCAACAACGCACCACACCACCACCACACGGACAATGCTCGATTCCCTACGCATCTTTCGCGGAGAGCGGCACGAGGCCGTCAAAACGGCCCTGCTGGCCGCGGCGCTGTTCTACGGCGGCAGCATGCTCGCCGCGCGGGCCGCGCCGGCCCCCGTGGGCGTGGAGGAGCAGCAGGAGGAGCCCGAGCCCACGCTCGACTCGGTCGCCACGGCGGCCATGGGCGACCGATCGGCCATCGGCGGCAGCGAGAACCTGCGCCAGGCGATGCGCCAGGCGCAGCTGACCTCGCGCCAGTCGGCCTCGTCGGCCGCGGGCGCCCACCTCGCCGCCGTCGGCGCGCCCAAGGGGCGCCCGCAGGGGCTCGTGTTCGAGCCGGCGCTCACCGTCAAGATCGAGCAGGCGCACGGCGACGACTTCTCGCGGGAGGAGGCGGGCAGGTACATGCCCACGGACTCGACGCGCGCGCTCCTGCACAAGAATAACGCCTTTCTGCGCGACACCATGCTCGCGTCGCAGGAGTAAGGCCGCTCTCCGACCCCTCCACCATTCCTCCACTCTCTCTCAACCCCCGCCGACAGCACTTCTTTTTCCTGGGCAAAAGGACGGTCCCGGTCCGCTAGGGCGCCATTGTGAGGCCGCGTGGCACCCGCGGGGCCTTGACTCCACCAGTATTACAGCAGCACTCGCCATGGTCATCACCACTCACCACGCGCTGTCGTCGGTTGGGCTCTTGAGGCTGTCGTCGATCCGGGATATGAGCACGTCCAGCGCCGCCGACGTGCGGCTGCACGCCGCGTACGTGGTCTGGCGCAGCTGCGCCACGCCCTCGCGGGCCAGGCCGAGCGCCACCCTGACGCGGGGCTCCGGGTTGGGCCGCGCCGTCGCGCGGGCCACGACGTCGTTGAGCCGCGAGACCGTGGCGTCGCGCCCCTCGCTGTGCAGGAACCGCACGCAGCCGATGAGCGCCCACGTGCGCTCGACCCTAAGCTCGCCGCCGCGCGTGCTGAGCCGCTCGTGCGCCCGCAGCGAGCCGATCACCCTGAGATCGACCTCGAGCTGGTCGCTGGCCATGCGTCGGTCGGTCCCTAGCTTCGTGCCTGCGGCGCCCAAAAACGTCAGGCTGACGCCCGGCTCAGGCGCCTCTCGTGGCACTTGCGCAGGTAGCTCACGAGAACCTGCTCGCGCGTGGCCGCGCCCGACTCGACGGCGGGCAGGTGCAGGCGCACGAAGCCGTGGCGGTCGTACTCGGCGTAGAGCGCGTCGAAGGCGCGGCGCAGGTCGCGCACGTCCGATCCTGGCGCCGTTCTCGGGCGGGCGGCGCTGCCTTGGGCTCGCGGCATGGGGGCTGGCTCGGACCTGGTGCCGATGCTACCTGAGCATCGCAAAATAATGCGCGCCCGGACCATGGCCCCCTCACCATGATCATCTTTGCGCTCGCCAGCTTCATGCTCTACGCGTTCTCGCGCGCGCGGGCGCTCTCGGGCGGCGGCTCGCCCCCGCTCCCCTCGCCGTTTGACCGCCGCGTCGTGCTGGTCTCGTCGCCGACGTGCCCCGCCTGCCGCGAGTACACGCCGCGATTCGAGCGCGAAATGGCCGACCAGATTCGCGCGGGCGCGGCCTCCGTGCTGCATCCCAAGATGGTCAGCTTCGACGTCAAGTACATCCCGCACGTCGCGCTGCTCGAGCCGGGCCACCCGCCGCGCGAGGCGAGCCGCGAAGATTTCGAGGCGCTGAGGCGGTTCGTCCAGTAGGCACCCGCCGGCGCCCCTCGGGCGGGCCGATTGTGCGCATGGGTCATGTCACCAGCTACACCACGCCTTTCACACCAACCACACCCATGGCCATGCCTTCTGTCTCTCTTGACCGCTTCAACGCCCGCCAGTGGGCGAACGACACGGTCGTGCAGTCCGCGCTGATGCTCGCCGCCAGCTACGCCATGTACATGGTCGTCGGCTCGCGCGTGCCCACGCTCATGGCGCAGTCGGCGGCCGCCGCGCCGGGCCTCTCGGGCCTGCCGCGCAGCCTCTTCTCCGGCACGGGCGTCGTGGCGGTCATGCTCGCCGTGGCGGCGACGCAGGCGGCCAACCAGGCCATGAAGGTCGGCGGGTTCCAGTCCTACGCCTCGACTTCGGCCAAGCAGTTCATCGACTACTCGGGCAACGTGCTGTCGCTCAAGTTCCCGCTCTCGGGCGGCAAGGCCAAGGCGCAGCGCCGCAACTTCTTCTAAGCAGCCTCGCGCCCACCTAAGCCCCCCTCACGCACCCAACCCAACGGGCCTCGTCCGTTCTTTTGTGCGGCGCTTTCAGTGGGCCACACGCCAAACGAAAGAAAAGAAAGCATGAACGCGCAAGCGCTGCTACCGCCCGAGGGCACGCGCCTCGCGGTTGCAGGCGTCCTCGCGGCGCTCGCCGTCGTGTCCACGCTGTCGCGGTCGTCGGCCGCCGTCCGCAGGCGGCACCTGAACGACCCGGCGCTGCGCGAGGCCGCGCGGCTGCTGCGCGGCAGCTCGCTCAGCGACGTGCTGGTCGCCGAAGGCATGATCCGCGGCGCGCTCTGCTCGTGCCCGACCAAGGTGGGTACGCGGCTGCTGCGCGTGGCGCATAGGAAGCGCGTTAGGATCACCAAGGCCCGCGCGGGGAGGCGTGGGGGCAGGTGGAAGGGAGGAGGAGGAGGCGGCGGGCGGCCGGCGCGGCAGCCCCCGCAGGCGGGCCGGCTGACGCAGCACCAGCGGCAGCGGCACCCCTAGGGGGAAGGGAAAGGGTGAGGGCCTTTTACTGGCGGCGGCGGCGCACGTAGTCCACGGCGAAGGCGAGCCCCGCGGCGGCGACGAGCGCGTAGCCGAGCGGGATGGGGCGGGCCGAGATCTCGCGGACCTCGCGCTCCACCTCCTTGACCGTCTCGGCCACGGAGCTGCCCAGGTAGCGCGCGTCGTGCTTCGCGCACACGGCCGCGTCCTTGAGCGTCATGTGCAGGACGTTGCAGGCGTGCTTGCCGCGCTGCGCCTCGTCCTTTTCCCACTCAAAGGGGACTCCGTCGCGAAGGCGCGCCAGATGCTTGTCCTCGTGGACGCGGCGGGTCAGGTCCACGCCCTGAAGCGGGTGATCCATGCAGGTAGAGCACTCCGAGCGTACGTGGTTTGCGAGTGAGGTGGCCATGGGCGTAGGTTCTTGTCGGGCGCGCGCATTTCGAGCCTAGGCTCGTGCGCCGGTCGGCATTCTGACGCTGAACGAGGGGAGCTCGGCGGGCTCGGCCGGCGCGAAGCCCTCGGAGGCCATCGAGACCGTGGCCGTTTCGATCGAGGTGGCGGTGTCCGAGCTCGGGCAGGGGCTGGCCGGCGTCTGGGCGCCCGCGCGCGGGTCCTCGTCCTCGTCCGAGGGCGCGGGCGGGGGCGAGAACGCCGGCAGCGGCGGCGACGACGGGGGCGACGTAGGCCCGAGCAGCGGCGCGGCGGTCGGCCAAACGGGCGTCGGGGCCAGCGGAGGGGACGGGGGCGGCGAGAAGCAGGCCGGTGGGGACCCCGGCGGGGGGCCCAAAGGCGGGGAAGCGGGCCACGGGGGCGGGGAAGCGGGCCCCAGCGGGGGCGACGCCGGCGGCCCGCCGAACTCGCCCTCGGGCACGTAGGGTTCCTGCGGGCCGACGGGCTTCCAGAACCCGCCATCGGGTCCCACGTCGTCCGCTCCGTCGGGTGCCCAGTCGAAGTCGGCGGGGGGCACGTACTGGGGCTCCGGGGGCGCGCGCGCCGGCCGGCTGGCGCGCATCCGGCGCGCGCGGAAGGCGAGCAGGTGCTTGCGCGCGTCGTCGCGCGGCCTCCAGCGAGCCCGGAACGACGGCGGCTTCAGCCCCATGCCCTGGAGGCGTTGGAGCAGCGGAATTGGCGCGGGCTCCGGGAAGGCGTCCCCGTAGCCGGTGCCGCCGCGGGCGCAGGCGCCGACCGCGATGGACGAGCTGACGGCGGCGACCGGTTCGGGCGGCGAGCCGAGGCTGGCCGTGATGAAGTCGATGGGGCTCTCGAAGGCCACGGCGGCGAGCGTGTCGCCCTGCCCGACGACCCCGCGCCTCGTGGCGCCCAGAAGCGCGCCGCTCATGAACATGCGGTCGGCCAGCAGCGCGAGGTGCCGCTCAGCCACGCCCCCCAGGCGCTCCTTCAGCAGCCGCAGCTGCGCCATGCGCGCCGCCTCGACGCCCAGAGCCTCCTGACACTCGTGCGGCGACGCCAGCACCCGCCTCGGGCCCGCGGGCAGCGCGGCCAACACGCCGCACAGCACGGCGGCCCTCTCCCGCCCGTGCACGAGCAGCCCCCTGCGGGTGTGTCGCGCGCTGGCGACGCCCCGGGCGCCCGAAACGACCGCGGCCAGCGCGCGCTCCTGCAGGCGCTCCTTGCGCGCCTCCCCGCGCGCGCGGTGGAGCCACAGCACGCCGCCCGCGGCCTGCGGCACGGCGTCCGAAAGCGCGGCGCGGAGCGCGCGGCACACGACCAGCTCGCGCGCGGGCGTGCGCCACGACGGCTTCAGGACGCCGCGCAGGAGCGGAGGCGCCCCGGGCGCGGCCCCCTCGGGCGCGCCGAGGTCCTTGAGCGCCCGCGCGGCGAGCGCCGCCTCGGGCGGCGCCAGGCGGCCGCCCGGCTCCAGCACGTCGCGCAGCCGCCGCTCGCGCAGGTCGCGGCTTGGGCCGCCGTCGGGCAGCAGGACGCTCTGGACGCGGTCGCGCGTGCCGTCGATCAGGTGCACGATGCCCGCGATGCCCGCGTTCTCGTCGCCGCGCGTCGTGTGGAAGGCGTCGAGCGCGCCCTGCGTGGTGCCGCGGCCGCAGCTCGTCGCCGCGATGGCGCCCACCATCGTGCCCGGAGCCAGCCGCGGGTCCTGCAACGGGGGCAGCTGGACGCCCGCGTCCCGCGCGAGGGCCTCGCGGTCCGCTCGGCCCGGATCCACGCGCGCTCCGTCGAGGCCGTCGCCGCCGTAGAGGAAGCTGCACACGTCGCCGCGCGCGTCCACGACGGCGCCCGACCACGAGCTCTTGACGTCCTCCAGGGCCTTCATGAGCTTCCGCTGGACGTAGCCGGTCGTGCTCGTGGAGCAGCCGGTCGAGACGACGCCCTCGCGGCCCGAGGCGGCGGCGTACCAGTACTCGGGCGCCGAGAGGCCCTGCACGTAGCTCGACGCGATGAAGCCGCGCGCGCCCGGCAGGGAGGAGCCCCCCGCCCCAAAGCAGGGCAGCGGCCGAGGGCGCTCGCCGCCCGCGATCTGCTGGCCGATGAGAATGGCGCTCTGGGTCAGGTTCTGCAGCTTCCCCTTGCTCCCGGACTCGACGAGGTGGCTCATGGCGCCGCCGCGCAGCTCGCTCCGCGCGTGCCGGCCGACGCGCTCGTTGAGCCGCTGGAGCCTGCGGACGGCCGAGGCCTCCGAGGGCGCGTTGGCCGCAGCCTTGAGCGCGGCCGCGACCTCCAGTCCGCCGCGCTTCTCGCAGCAAACGTCGCCGATGCCGACGCTCAGGCCGCGCTTCTCGAGCCACCTCGAGCACAGCCTTTGGAGCCTCGTGATCATGCGCACCGCCGCCTCGCCGCCGAAGTCGAGCGCACAGACGCGCGCCAGGCCGTCGCGGTTCGCGCCGAGCGCCTTTTTGTCCAGCCTGCCGCGGACGAGTCGTCCGTCGAGCACCAGGCACTCGCCGCCGCGCCAGCACAGGCCGCGCGGAAGGCAGCAGCTCACCAGATCGTGGCCCGTCCAGAGCCGCTCGGGGCTCAGGATGCTCGGGCGTGGCAGCTCGTCCATGTCGCACTCGAACAGCAGCTGCATGGCCCGCTCGGCCGTGAAGGTGACGCTGCCCTCGGTCAGCAACCACGCGCCCACCATGCCGTCCTGCACGCAGGCCGGGATGCTTGCCTCCTCGTTCGGCGAGAGGATGTTTTCGGAAACTGCCATGAGGTCCTGCACCTCGGCGCGCGCGCCCAGGGACTGCGGGCAGAAGAGGTTCATCTCGTCGCCGTCGAAGTCGGCGTTGTAGGGCGGCGTGACGCAGATGTTGATCCGGAAGGTCCGGCCCGGCATCACGCGAACGCGGTGGCCCATGAGGCTGCCCTTGTGCAGGGAGGGCTGGCGGTTGAAAATGACGCGATCGCCGTCGGCGAGCTTGCGCCAGGCGACGTCCCCGAGCCGCACGTCGCGCGGGAAGGGAAGGTGGCGATGGCCGCGCTGGACCGCCAAAAGCCTGCCCTGCTCCAGCATGCTTCGCGCGCTCGCCAAGGTCCGAGGGTTGATTGCGATCTCGACCCCAACGTTTTCGGCGACCTCGCGGGGCACGCCGAGCTCGTCCAGCGCCAGGGTCACGTCCGGACTGACCACGCTCCGGGCGCACAGGTTCACCCGCTTGCCCATCAGGTTCTGTCGCAACAACCCGTCCTTGCCCTTTCTGGGGGAGTCGCGGACGGAGGGTAAGCCTTTAGAGAGCGTCAGACCCCTAGAGGACGTACATGGTGTCTTTGGTGCTTCGGGCGGTCGCACGGCGGCGCGAGGTCTTGACGCCGTCGGCCGAGTCCAGCAGCGAGTTGAACAGAGCCTGCAGGTCGGCGGCCCGCTGCTTCTCGGGACGGGCCGAGAGCGCGCATCTGAGCATCTCCTGAAGCGCCAGAGTCCGCTGGTCGCGCGAGCGCACGGTCGAGCCGTCGTGCTGTGCGATGGAAGGCCTCATCGGCCGGGGCAGCACGGGCACGCGCCGCAGCGTGTAGCCGCGGCACTCCTCCCGAAAGGGGCTCGCCTCGAAAATGGCAGCGGCCGTCGTGGCCGAAAAGGACTTGATCCATGCCTTCTCGTCGGCGCCGAGGCAGGCAGATGCCTTGGACGTCAGTTGCGCCTTAATGCCAAGAGGATGGCGCGCATACTGCGGCTGCGGCCTCTCGCACGAGTCGCAGCTCGCCTTCTGCGGACGGGCCAGAGCAGTCCCACAGAAGGCGCACACCCGCCGAAGCACGCCAATCGCCTTGTTCATCATCCACGGGTGCCATATGCGCGTCCGCAGCTCGATGTCCCCAAAGTGACCGGGACAAAGCCTCGCGCCCAAACCGCAGGTGGTACAAAGGCAGTCATCGCCGGCGCCCAGCCGGAGCGAGTTGAACCCATCGTGCGCGGGAAACCGGTGCGTTTCGAGGGTCTTGGGCTCGGTAACGGTCAGCGAGGAGTTTTCCTGCACATCCTGGTCCGTCAGCAGGTCGAACTGGACCCGTGTTACTTCCATGCTTGCGTTAACGCGAGCGATCCGTTACCGACCGGCGGGCGGCGGATTGTGTGCGCGCAAGAAAATGAAAGAGGCAAAGGAGGGAAAGAGAGGAGAAGAGGAGGAAGGAGAAGGAAGGGGAGAAGGGAAGGGAAGGGGAAGGGGGGGGGAGGGGCCGGGGGGGAGGCGGGACACCGCGGGGGGGCGCCGCCCCCCCCGGGCCGCCCCCCCCCCCCCCCCGCCCCCCCCCCCCCCCCCCCCCCCCCCCCCCCCCC